>JAEHJW020001321.1_pt1 | contig 48615 bp, 66 predicted proteins | sample 9271431 | NCBI WGS metagenome assembly JAEHJW02
CCAGGGCGAGCGTTTCGCGCGCGCCGAAAGCGCGCGCGGCTCGACCGCAGGGCGGCCGCGGCGTGCCGTAGCCGGAGGCGAAGGCACAATAAGTTGCGCCGGCTCTAACCGAGTGCGCGAGGGCGACTTGGACGTCCCGTCGCGTTTCACGAGGGGCCGGCGCACAATCAGCTCAAGGTGCCACTTCGAGATCGACAACGGCAAAGGGATGACGCGCGATCAACGTCGTGCAGCAATGGACAGAGCAATCTCGTTAACACTTCAATGGGTGATCGAGAATCACCCGGAAGTGTTTTGTCAAACCAAGAAAGCGAAGAAAAAGCCCAAAAGGCAGATGGAGGTATTGTGGGTGCCAGACGCACAGCCGACAACCATCGAGTTTAGGAGCGTTGACGGGCGTCTCTGGCGCGAGGTCAAGGATTGACTATGCCGAAACTCAAATCCGACTCATTCACCTGCGATCAATATTGCAGCCTGATCGGGCGCTGCTCGCGCCCCGCAATTCTCCGATTTCGGGCGCAGGATGGAAACCGCTGCCGGTATCTGTGCGGGCAGCACACGCATCTGTTGAGCCGGAGACGGGAATCGTTAGTGGTTGAATCGTTGCAACCGGAGGCAATATGACAGAACGGCCATTTTATGCAGGTGAGATTGTGATTAGGAAGGATATGCCTGCTCCCGGCTGCGGACCCATCGATATACCAGTTGCTCTGAGGGACGATCAGATTCAAACATTTCCAGGAACCAACTCGGGAGTAACTAACTGGGTTGGTGTGAAAAATATGTATGGCAAATGGTGGGACCGTCTCAATAACTGCCGCCATTTCTACGACGAGGAATGAATAGGAGGGCATGCGTTATGAGCAAACCGCTCGCTATAGACCTTTTTGCAGGCTTGGGCGGCTGGACAGAGGGATTGCTGGCGGAAGGATGGTTCGTAGTGGGGTTCGACATCGAACGCCACATTTACGGCGACCAACGATACCCCGCGCAACTTGTTCTGCAGGACGTGCTCACGTTGCATGGTTCGCAGTTCAAGGACGCTGATCTGATCGTCGCGTCACCACCTTGTCAGTCCTTCAGTTACATGGCCATGCCGTGGTCGAAGGGAAAAGAAAAACGTCGGCGCATCCTGGCCGATCCCGAGGAACGCAAGAAACTGACTGCGTTGTTCGATGCCTGTTTCCGCATCCAGCGCGAAGCATGTGAGGCCGCCGGCCGTCATATTCCGATGGTTGTCGAGAATGTGCGCGGTGCGCAGGAATGGGTGGGCCGCTCGCGCTGGAATTTCGGATCATTTCACTTGTGGGGCGACGTACCGGCGCTGATGCCGATGGCCGGAAAAATAGCGAAAGTCGGCGGAATTGATTTCAACGGCTACGGTACACCCGGATATAAGCCGGCTGCCTTCAACGGGACTGCTCAGCAGCGAATACGCGAACGCGTAAAACAATGCGGTTCAGGCCGTGAATGGTTTGCGGGTGAGGGGAAAATATCACGGACGAAATCCAGTGGTTCCCCGTCTCGTAAGGCTGCTTCCGCGTTGATTGCCAAAATTCCGTTCACATTGTCAAATCACATCGCCAAAGTTTACAAACCAATGCGACAAGGTTGACAAATGCGCAACAAATACCACGCCAGGCGCGAAAGCATTGACGGCTATCTCTTCGGCTCCCGGGCGGAAGCCGCTCGATACCGCGAGCTCAAATTGCTCGAACGCGCCGGCCAGATCAGCATGCTGCGTGTCCATCCACGATACGAGATCATCATCAACGAGCAGAAAATCTGCATCGTCGAGGCCGATTTCGAGTTTTACGACGAGCAACAGGAACGGACGCGCGTGATCGATGTAAAAGGGATGGACCTGGCATTATCGAGACTCAAACGGAAACTCGTGAAGGTCTTGTACGCCATCGACATCGAGATTGAAAAAGTCAGGAGGTCGCGGTGAATGTTAAATCGTGGTGGCGTTGGCCGGAGAATGTGAAAAACGGTTGGTCCCCATGGTTTACGATTCTGCGACGCCTCTCCTTCTTGCCGGTTTTTGCATGCGGCCTGATGGTCGGATTTGTCGCAATCGCTCTGATGGATGGGCCGCGCGTTGCGATCGCGTGGGTGAATGATAAGATCTGATGCGCCACGATCGCTGGAATGGCCCCGTCAGTGGGCCATAGCAATCGTTGAGGGTACGAAATCCTGGGCAGACTGTCCGCCGGAGTGGGTCAACATTGTCCGCGATCACATCGAGTCGCTGGCAATGGGCCGAATCAGCGCGCGCATCGAGGCCATTGCACGCAGGATTGCAGGACTACCGTCTCGCGCAGCACGGAATAAGGCGCTGGAACGGGTGAAATCGGACGTCAGAAATGCCGTCCAGGAGCGCGCGGCGGCTATTTTCAGCGAGCGGAAACGCGGCTAAATTAGGGAGTGGCTAACCTGGTCGATCTGAGACGATGGATGTTTTGTGAACCGGCACGCCAAAAGGAGCGGCGGGAACAGATTGATCGTTTTTTCCGGAGCGGGTGTGGACGTTGCAGTTGGAATCGTCTCGACAACGAACGAGGAGAATATATCTGTGTTCGATCGGTCCTGCATTACCCCCATCGAAGTGCGGACAACTGCGCCCTGTTCGTGCCGCGGCGCCGCTAGGTTTCGGAGTGTAGATGACGCGGTCGCCTGGGCATTTGGCTATCCGCCCGTCTGCAAGGTGAGCAATGCCGTAGCAAATCTGCGTGGAGGAAGCGTGCGACTAAAGGTCGAACGGCGAGATCCCTACGATAATGCCGCAGAAGCGGGGTTGATCCTGCGGATTGTATTCCGTGAATTAAAACCGGACGAATTAGTTATGGTTGTCGGGCGCCACACCGTTGACTCCACTACTCAGAAACTGGATTGCGTGGCACGCATTCTGGAGTTGGCGCGGCCGCAGTTTGCGAGGGTGCCATGGGCATATTTCCGGGAATGCGTCGCCGCCTGGTGTCGGCTCGCCCAGATGCGCTCGGACCTGCGGTGGGCAGACGCCCTGGATGTTGACCCGCGCACTATCCGCAGTTGGCGCCGCGGCTACCGGGCACGAGGTCGTCGGTCCCCAGGCATATGGTCGGAACTGGATCGGCGGCTGCAATGTGCATATGACCAAGTATCGCCGGCACTCGCAGACGCCGGCTGGATCGAGGGAACCTCATGACTCTCATCGCAATGAATCCCGTAACGAGCGGTTCCATCTCCGCAGTTGGCTACGATCCGACGAGCGCTACCTTGGCCGTTCAGTTCAAATCAGGCGCCATTTATCACTATGCCAACGTGGATTCCGGAACCCATCAAGCGCTGATGAATGCCGGCAGCAAAGGGAGTTTTTTCCGCAGCACCATCAAAGCAAACCCGTCGATCTTTCCGCATACAAAGATCACCGGACCCGGAGATACCGGAACATCGGCCTCTGAGACAAATGCGGCTGTCCTGAAATCGGATATGCGTCGTCCGTAGGGAGTCTAACCGCCCAGCGAGCGAAGGACATTGGCGATCTCATGGTCGACCAGATTAGGTAGTGCTGGCACTCCGATGAGTTCCAGCACGACCGGATGGCGATAATCCAGACCTTCAGGCAGGTCAGGAATTATGTCGCCCCCGTTTTTGGTGAGCTGCACGTTCACATTGCCCAGGAGTTGTCCTAGGACGGCATCGGCACTTACCTTGGCAGGCTCGAAGCCCAGGATCTGAGCCGGAGGTTTTCCAGCTAGGCAGAGCTTTGCGCCCAAGAGGACCGCCCGGCTTGCACCCAGGCTGTGCCCGCTAACAACCACGCTTCCAGTTAGAAGCGGCTGCACGGTAGCGAAAAATGCGTCTATGCCCGCATAGAAGCCGCTGTGGACATCTCCCAACCCCGGTACCGAGATCGGGACTGCATCGATATCCCGTATCAGATCTTCGGTATCGGTCGTCCCACGGAGCGCCAGGATCGACATTCCGGGAGACGACCACAGGGCACCGACAATGCCGTCGACATTGACCCACGAGTTCCACGGGACTGGTGCAGGGGTTGCCGGCGTCCATGATGTATTTCCGTAGGCCGCCTCACAGAGACGCGCTGCGTCGATAAGATTCATCGGGGGTCAGAGGAAGTGAAGAATGCCGGCAATGAGCGCCCAAGCGACGACAGCGAATACCTCGACTGCAAGCGCGCCCGCGTACATCCAGATAGCGAAAACGGTCACCCATCCGTCGTCTGGCCCTTTGGTGGGTGTACGCCAGCTTTTATAGACGAACGCACCAACGATAAGATCGATGACTATCAGGATAACCAGAAATCGCACAATCGGGAGATGCACCAGCGCACCGATGCTCATGGGATCGGGACCGGTGTCGGCACAACGATCCCGCGCGCCGCGGCAACTGCATCCATCGCAGCCTGGTTTTCCTGAATTTTGGCGTAGGTCACGCTCAACAGGCGCTGCAGTTGCGAAGATTGCATGCCGAAACTCTGGATGAGGGTTGGCAGCATCGTTGCCACCATGGCGATCATGGAATCCTGGACATTCGTGGCCGCCGAGCCTGCGCTGATAGCATCGATTACGAGTGGCAGCAACTGTTCTGCAGTCGTCAATGCCGCGTTTCCTACGGCATTCGGATCGATCGCCACCGATGGCGCTGAGGAGGTTACTTCGCTCATGGGTTTGTCTCCGGGATAGCTGCAAGGATTGAGATGGTGGTCAGCTCCTGAGTCATGGAAATGACCGCCTGCTGGGGATTCGCTGGCAGCGTGGCGCAACTGGCATCGAGCGCGTGGGCCGCAATGATCACTTTCTCCACGCTTGCTGGAGCCATGGTAGCCAGTTTTTTCGTGACAAACGGCTGCATGCTGGACCACACGATGCATTTCTGCGTCCACAGAGCCTGGGTTGTTGCAACCTGCTGAGCCGGCGTAGGTGCCGTTCCCGAAAGTGTCGTGCATGCTCCGAGCGCTAATGCCACGACGACGGCCAAGACGGATCTCATGTTCATTTGGAAGATTCTCCTGATTGTGGATTGCCAGAGGTGGGACGAAAAAAGGTCCCGAGATGAAATGCGCCGATGATCCCGACGATCGCGCCCAGGCCAGTCTGGATGTCCGAGACGAGCGTTTCGGCTGGTGCCTTACCGAGATATACCAGCCATCCTAGTACCATAAGTAGCACGAATGCGGCGCCCACCAAGACGGACAAGACAGTCAGTTGCTTCACGTTACCCTCCTGCTATTGGATTGCCAATGGTACACCACACCATACGGCACACTCTTTGACGCGGCGGTTCATCAGGCCCGCGTCATCTTCCGCCACCATGACTCCATTAATGTTGACGGTTTTGTGATCCCATTGTGGCAGTCCTCGTACCACGTCGAACCGCCATGTCGGCAACTGCATATGGTTCTTGACGAACGTCTCATAGCCAGCCGCCCCGACGTTGTACGCGAAGATGGTCATTGCGTCGAATTGATTCTGATTGAATATTACGCCAGGAGGCGTGTATTGGATAACGGCATGTTCTGCCGTTCCGGAATCGGATACAAGGGTGGTATCTGCCCACGCTTGCGTCAGAGCATCTCCAGCCTTTACGCCACTGTTTCGTGCAAATAGATGTCCATAGCCGCCCGTCAGGTTACCGGCATCGTCGAGATAGACGTACAGCACGCACGCTTCCGCCGACTTCAGGACCCGCAATCCATATTGCGAAAGGATCATCACTTGGCGCGACGCGTGTAAACGTCTTTGCGAATTCGGCTGATGTCGCGGTGAATCCGGTCAATCTGCGATTCCAAGGCAGCCGCCCGTTGCAGGTCTCCTACTTCCCGCTGTCTTTCCATGGTCTGCAGGTCGGAAACTTTCGTCGCCAACGCATCGATCGAAGTAACTTTGAGGGCACCCGTAGTGAGCGCCACGATGATGATGGACTCTACAATGCGGGTGACGTTGAGTTTCGGTCTGTTGGTTTCGTCCTCCGGTGTCTTGGGACGGCTCATCAACAAGAAAAACGGCGCATGCGTAAGCAAAGATGGGAGATGCATGAAATTCCCCTTACATTAAAGATTGGTCAAGTATGGTTTACTGGCGACACAAGTAGCATTACGATAAACCGATGAATCCAGACAACCCTTGGCATTCAAGCGCAAGCTACGGCCCCTATCATCCTGAAGCACTCTGGTTCGTCGGCGCCGTCCTGGCTGTGATTGCCATCGCCGTAGCAATCGAGCGCATTCCATACGCTACCAAACTCAAACTGTCTGCGATGGGGCGCGCTTTCATGGGGCTGCTCATGATTTACTACTTCGCGATGATCGTTCTGCAGACCACTTATGGCCTCTGGCAGTGGATCACTGGTTGAGCATTTTGGCGCGCAATCCCTCCACTTCCCTGGCAATAGCATTGCGCTCCGCATAAAGACGATCCAGCATCTGGCGTTTTTCGTCCGCCGAAAGTGAGCTGCGCATCTGCACGAGACGCATCTGAGTATCAATCCGTGACATCGCCCGGCTCGCCATGGTGTATTCTGGACGAAGACGCAACCGTTCCCCTTCAGCCCCCCTCAGCGCATTGCGCATTTCATCAGCATTCCCGGATTGTTGGGCCGCGCGCAAGTCTCCCATCGCCTGGTTGATTCCCTTCAGGTGGTCATAGAATTGCGTGACAAAACGGCTTTGGCGTGCCGGAAGGTCTTTCACGAAATTGCCAACCATAAAATAATCGTTGAGTCGTTGCGGCATCTGTTCCGGCTGTCCCATCATGGGCCGCAGTGCGACATCGAGCGCCGACACGGCGATTGAACCTACCCATCCGAAATAAGCGTAGGCAAGAAAATCAATCTGCTTTGGCGACAGAATCCCGGCTTTTCCTGCCAACTGCGCAAACGGAGTGGTGTTGGGACCAATTCGGTTGGCCTTGGATAGCGTCTGGTCATGTTCGTTTTCGATGGGTCCACCGAAAAAGACGTTCTTGTTTGCCCATACTTCAAGCGCTGGCCACAGCGCCTGGGGAACCGGATTGATATTGAGCTGGGAACCGATGATCGGAATCAACTGACTCACGAACCGTTCCCGGTCTTCGGGATCGAAGCCGTTGAGTGCCGTAGTGGTCGCGCGCTCAACGACGGTGGCAAGTGCACCCAGTTCAAACGGCTTCGGGATGCGCACAGCCTTGTCGCCTACCTTGAACCACCAGTAGTTATTCCGGTCCCATTCGGTGCGTTGCTGATAGTCCGGATCGTTTCGATAGGCGAGCGCGAGCGCGATGGTGCCTAGCGTCAAGCCGCCCACCACGGCCCCGAAACGCTTGGGATCGTCCGCAGCGCCGCGCCCGAGCTTGTAAAGTCCCTGCATCCGCGCATTCATAAACGGAACTACCTGCGTGATCATGCGGATGGCTGCCCATTTGCCGTGCAGCCCGTAATCCATCGCATCCCGCGCGACATACGAGGCTTCCAGGTGCGCATCGTCCGGATTTCCACCTTGACTGATAAGCCGGTCGTAGGTCTGTCGGTAGAGATTGGCGCGTGTGATCGAGTCTGACCGCTCGCCGACTTCCTTCCACCAGTCCCACGCTTTATCCAGCGTGGCCATGGCCTGTTCTGGCTTCGTCACGACACTCTTGGGATCAATGTGATTTTTGAGCAGGAGCTTTACATATTTGCCGCGGTCATCTCCCAGGTCGTAGCCCATCCTGAAAAAACTGCCCCCCGCCAGCATCCGATAGTACTCCGGGTTATCCCGCGACGAATACCGGAACCCGTCGATCCAGTTCTGGACGGCATTGTAGGTGGTCTGGTTCGAGGCAAGCGCTGTGATCTGTTCCCGTATGGTATGGCGCACACGAAACACCGGATTGGCGGTGGTGCCCACGGTCAGCGCATGTCGGAACCACCCCAGAATCTTCATGGGGAGTCCGCCGAATGGCGTTTGTTCGAGTGCCGTGACGGCATCATAGATGAGCGGATCATCAATAACGTAGTGGATCTGCCCGTGCGTGAGCACCGTTGCGCTTCCGTCGGAAACTTTGGTTTCCCCATCTTCGACGTACTTTTTGCCTTCCGGGATAGTTTCGAGCTTATGACCCAGAACCCAGACTGATCCTTTTTCTGGAGCATCCACGCGATGCGCAGCCCCCAGCGTTTCGGCGCGCGCAAGCGTTTCTGCGGCAGCCCGGTTCTTCAGCGACGCATTGAGCAGATGCGACCAGTTGCGCACCGTATTGGCCAGGAGATCATGCAGGACATTCTCGCCGCCCGTGAGACGCTTAAAGGCATACTGATTGACCATACCCGAGAGATTGCCCGGACTTTTCGGTCGACCATCGTCGGCTTCTCGATAAAATGGCACATAGAATTCGCGCTCCCATTTGGCACGCGAAGTGCCATCGATGAGATTGTCCTTCTCGGCGATATCCAGGATTGCTTTCCCGAATTCGTTGAAATCCTTCAGCACGGATGCGTAAATTTCCGGCCGATTAGCACCATCCGTGCCATCAGGGAAATTGTCGGTCGCGTGCACCTTTCTGTTGAGCGCCTGAAGGGCGCCGATATCGGTATCACCGAACAGGTGTTCACGGTCTTCGGCTTGGAGGACCGATGCGCGGTTTCCGGCAATCCACGACAGGAACCGGTCGGTTTCCCCGCGTAATGGCTTCAGGCGTTCTAGGAGACCAGCCTTGCTCGTATCGATGCTTACCGCCCCATTATCTGCCACATGGAGCAAGCCGCCGAATAGTGAGGCTTCCAGGCCGGCATCTGACGAAGACGCCAGACGCAGCAGTTGATAGGGATATTTCCCGATGCGCTTTAGAACGGGTGCAAATTGATCCAATGTACCCTGAAGGATGCGCAGGCCGGCATCCTGTTTAGCCTCATTGAAGCGCTGCAGGAGCGGCTTTTTCTGTATCCAGACACCCGACTTCCGAAGTGCCTCCTGGGTTTCCGGCGGCATTTTGCGCACCCAGTCCGGCATCGTCTTTTCGCGGGTTGCCGCAGCAGCCCGGTCGCCGGCTGCCTTACTCGGGCCCGACAGATTGACCGCCTCCGTGCGCGTCTTGGGCGTCAACTTGACTTCCGCATCACTTGGGACGCGAAAATGCGCAAGTGTATCGCGCAGATCCTCGTCATCTTCAGGATCATCGATCTGAAGACGCATCTCGTTGTCCGGCACACCTACCGAATCGTCATGAGCCGCCGTTACATGGGCGTCCGCATACTGACTCAGCGCGTCCGATGCGGCATCACGCATGCGTTCCAGGTCGCCGAAGTAGGAATTTGAGCCGTATCCTTTCGCGCGGGACAGCAGCCCAACTACATAGTCGCGCGCCATACGCGCGAAATGCGCAACGACGCCAGGAACTTTCTGCGCCAATCTGTCCCAGAACGACTTCTCGCCAAAGTTATCGCCGACAAAATTGGCGATCATTTCTTCGTGCAAAGAGTCTTGCGGCAATAACTTGAGACCCGCGCGCTTATATGCCAGGTCAGCGCTCTGCCGGAAACCGGCGACTGCTTCCGGCTTCATCTCGTCCAGTGCGGCGCGGTAAATCTGGTTGTAGAGATCCGGACGGTCCTTGCGCATGAGATGCAGCAATTCATGGCCTACCACGAAATGGAACGGACGCTGGGTATTGTTGTCGATGAAGATCATGCTGCGGTCGCCGTGCGCCACCATTCCATTGAACCGGATGGTGTCGGGAACGTGGTTCTCGATAAATACGACTTTCTTGCCGAACATCTCGTTTACGGTGTGCGCGAGGGTTTGGCGTGCGTCAGACACTCCACGAACTTCGGTGAAGCTGCCTTCCGGGATAGAACGTCCGAGCGCTTTTTCGATGCTTTGCCGCAGGAGCCGGGTGGCGTTTGTTTCAGGGACCGCGGGAGGGTTGGGTTGCGGCTCATCGGCGATGGCATTCTGGCCTACTTCTTGGCCAGATCCTTCCTGAATTCCTTTCGCGCGTAAGCGCTCGACTCTTTGGCGCTGCGCTGCAGTTGCTCGATTTCCGAGCGCGTCAGCATCTTTAAACCCGAGGAGATAGGTCGCCTCGTCACGGGTGAGTGCTTTTGGCTCGATTCCGAACTTGGTGCGGACTTCGTTTCCATATCTGCGCTCGATCTCCGCTATCTGATGACGACCGGCGTCCATTTTACCACTTCGGCTCGCGTTTGCCAGCGTGACGGTCCCGGCGACTTCTGCGCCCTGGGACTGGATATGATCAGACAGTTCCGCAAGAGTGCCACCCATTGTCGAAACGTCGTCGACCAGAACGTATCGCGCACCACGCGTAACGTGGCCGGCAAACAGCGGCCGCGCAGCCAGCCGTTCCATCGGGCCAGCTCCCGTATGATGGGGTTTATTCGCCTGCACGATATCGCCGACGGAAGTTTCGGCTCCAGTTTTCGCTGCATAATATTCAGCCAGCGCGACGGGAATCTGGTTATGCCCGGTAGCTTCGCTGCTTACTACCGGCACATAGATGACGTCCTTACCGAACGATCGTTCGGCATCGGCGATATTAGAATCCGGAACCAAGTCTCGAACCAGCCGGATCGCCGCTTGCGGATCTCCGGACTTCGCGGCGGCATAGTCGGGATTTGCCTTAATGGCATCGGCGTCCGAGAACGCGTGGATTTCCTTCGCATCTGGCGGAACGCCATGCGTGCGCGGTCCCTTGTTGGCAGCTTCGTCGGCCAAGGAAAAGAGCGCTACACCCTGCGGCGTTTCGCGGGTTTTGATTGTCTGCACCAATTTGTCAAAGGCATTATCGATCGCCACACGTTCTTCTCCATGAGGAAACGGACGTTTCCATCCCCATGGTGTCGGTACGGAACTATTGCTTCCATAGACCAGAAAATCGCTCTTGCCGCCCCCTTCTTTGATTTTGTCTTCGATATACGCCTGGAATGCGCGCGCCGCCATCTCATGCGGAGATGTCCAGTATTCGGATGCACGACCCTGGTCGATCTCTTTTGCATCCATGGCATATTGAGTAGGAACGGTCTTCGTTCTGACTTCCCCTTTCTGCGCATCGGCGAGCATTTTAAGACGTGCGCTGTAAAGGTTCATTGACGATCGCAGATCATCCAGGATGCCACTTCGATTTGTTGAGTCGAATCCGGAGCGCCCGCGGACCGCCTTATAAATCGCGCTCAATTTTTCAAGCGCGTCATTAGTCCAGCGTCCAGATGCCATGCGCATACGCGACTTGCTCTTTGCATCGACATTGCGCCATTCGTTATTGAGGAATTCGCCAGCCACAACACGTTTTGCGATTTCGTCGAACTCCGACAATTGTTCGGCGCTGGCGGGTTTATTGCTGCGTTTCCATATGCGCGGGTCTTTCTGCTCCGCCAGACTTGCGCGCATCTGCGCCAGTTTCTTTTCCACATCCGCGCGTGCGCGCCCGACGAACCGGTCGGCCTGTTCCGTGTCTTCTACGAAATTCTCCCCTTTTTTGAACAAGGTGTTCATGACATTGTTGAATGCTTCTCGCAATTCAGGACGCACTCCTGAATTGCTATGCGAGAAACCGTGGCTTACGAAATCTCCTTCGCGCCCGCTGGCTTTGAAAACGGTGTCGCCACGTTCGTTTTGCACACGTTCACTGCTGGCCTTCGTGTCCTGACGCCCAAGATAATGGTCGAGCGCATGAAACCATTCGTGTGCCAAACTGCCGGCGCCTTTCATCTTCGTGAGATTGATGACGCCATAGTCGCGTTCATAATGGGCGCGTGTGCCATTAAGGCCATGTCCACGCGCACCGAATGCCAATGCCAGATCACCGTCCAGGCTGAGAGCGCGCGGCGGAATCTTCAATACTTCTGCGAGATCCCCGAGCGCATCATAGGCGTGATTCATCAGCCGTTGACGGTCTCCCTGATTTTCCCAGTTACCGAACTCGACGCCACGGAACCCGTAGGTGTCCACAAAATTCTGGCCAGTGACATTTCCTTCGCGGCGAACTGGTCCTTCCCGTTCAACCGTGCTTGGCGTCGGCAATATCTCCTCGCCGAAACTCGTCTTTGTGTCGATGATATGCGTGGCATGCTGTGCCATGTAGCGCATCGCGTCTTCACGCGTATCGAAGGCCTGATCGACTATTTTGATGACTTTGTGGGCCGCAATTTTCCGCCAGATTTCCCACTTCAAGCCGTCTGGCGTATTGACCGCGCGCACCACATGATTGCGGGAAACGGCCATAAGAGGAATCGCGGTTTCGGCTTCCTCCCGCGTGGCGAATGTCTCGCCAACTTGCCGCGGCTGTCCCTTCCAATCTTCCTGGCGCAGATCACGGACTACCCAGCGCCCTTTTTCTCCCGGTTGCATGCTCCCCGCAATCTCAGATACCTGATAGCGCTTGCGCCATCCTGGTTCCGACTTTCCGGGTAAAGAAACTCTGGCGCCCGTTGATTCGGATAGATCTTTGCGTGCGCCTCCGATCTTTTCGCCTACATCCTGGATCGAAGTTTCGGGATTCTCGGTAGCACCATCTTTGTCAGCATGCGTGGCAGCCAGCACTTCATGTTCGTCCTTCGCTTCGAGCGGCGTATTCTTGCCCTGGGTATACGGACGCGGATCGAGGTCTGGCGCGATCTGCGGATTTTTCTCATGCTCGGCCTTGGAAACGTATTGCATGATGATGTGCTGCCAGTCGTCCCACTTGATACCTGCGGCTTCGACTGCTTTTTTCTCCGCAGGAATACCGCCGAACTCGTGCGCATACGGATACTCATAGCCTTCGTCCAGCATAGCGCGTTCTGCAGTTTCGTGTGCCGCAAGAATCGCGTGTGCATCGACTATTTTTCCGTCGACATCTAGGAACCGCGGGATGGATTTGTCGATGACGACAGTGCCGTCTTTCTTTGTGCCACCGGCAAAAGGGACATTCTCGTTTGCGTCTACCCGCACGGGCTTGCCAGCGACGTCCTCGACGTCCGTCTGTCTGCTCGCATTCGGATTGAACAGGTCACCGGGGCCAGCTTCAGAAGGAGGAGCGTTGCGTTCTTTCGCGCGGATTTCGGCCGCATGATCCAGCACGGCCTGCTGGGTTTCATTTTTGCCGCCGAACAGATCGGCCTGCGTGCCTACGCTTTGGGGAGTTTGGGGATTTGCGGCAACTGCGGGAGATTGGAGGGTATATTCGCCATCTGTTGCTGCCGGCGCCGCGTTCCGATCTGGTATAGGGTGCGCGACATTCTCGCCGCGCTCTCCGACCGTCTGCGTAATACTGGGTCTTTCAGCATGGTTTATTGCCTCGCGGACAAGCGTCTCCCATTGATCGGCAGACGCATCCGCATGGGTGGTCGACAACCGTTCCAGAAGTCCGTCAAATTCGTCGCTTCCCAGGCGTGCGCGCCCGTCTGCGTAGAGTGCCGTCAGATCCCTGGTTTCCTCATCGGCATTATGGTACCCAACAGCGCGGAGGTCCATGTCGGTGAGCGCGCCAAATGGGTCGGCTTCATGCTGAGGACCGCCGACTTCGTGCTCCGGATAAGGCGGAACATCCGGTTCCCACGTTGGCGTCTGATCAGACTCTGCTGCCGCTTGAGGAGACGCTACCACAGGCGTCGTAGCGGCGCGGGCATCCTGCGCCGCCCGGAAGCGCGCTTCGTCTTCCTCGTAGCGTTCTTGCGCCTCCTGATCCATCTTTGTGACGAGGTCGTTAGGATGGTAATGGAGGCGGATACCGCCGACTTCGTCTTTGATCCATTCTTGAGTCAGGCGATAGGCTTGGCCACTCACCACCTGATCAGGGGTGAACCACCCATGTTGGGCCAGATGTTCCACCATCCCGTCGACGGACATCCCTTTTTTCGTGAAAAGGTGGCCAGCACCAACCCCAGGAATCTTGATGTTCCCCTGCGTATCCCCGACGGTATCCATCCGGTCAGCCATCGACAGACCGCCGGCACGCATGACGGCGTCAATAAAGGTGGGGATTCTGCGTACCTTTCCAGCACGCACCGGAAGCTCGGGAGGGGCGATTTGCTGCTCGGGAGCTACTTGGTCAGGGGTAGCCGCTCGAACAGCGCCACGGCTTTCCTGTGACGGAATACGGGGATATCCGGGATGGTTGGCCTGGATATTCTGGATATCCGGCGTCAGACCCAGTTTTATGCGGGCAGCCGCGATCTTTGCGCGCTGGGTAGCCGTAGACGCTTCGCCGGACGGTGTGACATCCAGGACGGGTGCTGGAAGGCCACGACGGGACGTTTCGCGTGGAACAATTGGCGCGCTCTTTGGTGCGAGCGCGGCCGGAGGGGTTTCGTACTGGTGAGCAGCCGCCTGCGCAACCGTCCGAAGGTGCTGTTCCTGGTCGGTGGGCTCAATCGGTTCGGCGCCCGAGACGCCCCGGCCAAGATAAGGAGTTCCTTGAACAGCCTCGGGATAAAACGGAGACGGGCCCGCACCGCTACTGTGCCCACCCAGTACGTTGCCAGTTTCCGGTGACGGAGCTCCAGGCACGGGCTTTGCCGCAAGCGTTAACCCGTAATAGTTGGCGAGTGCTTCCAGATTGCCAAGATTGGCACCGAGGAATTCGGCTTCGCGTCCCCCCGTGCCTGTGGATTTGAGCGCAGCCAGCCGCTCGCGCGCCAAGCGCGTCAAGGTGTCGGGGCTGACACTGGGGCCGCTCGGGGACGTTGCCTGCGCACCCGCTTTAGCGGCAGCAATAGCGGTGTCGAGATCGGGCGCCGCGACGACGTTATTGGCGATATCCTCTGCATGTTGCGGCTTGCCGCCGATGGCACCAAATGCCCCACCGACAAGCGCACCCCCTGCGGCAGCCTGGGCGACACCTTGCGTAACAGGCCGATTACCACCGATTGCAAGGTTGGTGGCTTCATTCTGGGCAGCCTGCGCACCACCCATCAGACCCGCTTGGCCGGCCACACCAGTTCCGATACGCCCGGCGATCGTCGACTCCAGCGCTTCCGGCAACTGTCCGTGCAGGAGCGCCTGGGACAATGCGCCGGCGAGCGCAAAGACGGTTCCGGACGCTGAACCCCCCGCGAGGGACGCGGCGCGCGCTGTCGCCTGGCGCGCCTTCGGTGCTGGGACGCCTTGTGCTAGCAGGTGCGCATAAAGCGTTGAGTGCTGCGCCAACTGCGCAGACGGCGTCCGCAGGATGTAATCGCGTTCCTGATCCCCACTCATTTGCGAGCCTTGTGCAAATCCGGTCACCGCACCTACGGCACCCTGCGTTTCCGCCGACGCACCTCCTGTAGCAAGCGCCATTACTACTTGCGGTGCTACGGATCCAAAAGTATTGAACAGCCACTGGGTTGCGCCACCTTTCGTCCAAGTAGCGGGCGCCGTCAGGTTGAATTGAGCCGCTTCTTGTCTGGCAATCGGGGTTTTGGATGCCTCAAGTTTCTGCTCGACGGACGCAAACGGATCAGTGGCATGCAATTCAGGATTGTGGCCAATGAGGTTCCCAGCCGCATTGATCGGCTGATTTACCATGTTGGCCAGCCCTGCAGCCGTTTCACCGACGGCATTCAGCGCCGATTCGCCAACACCCTTGGCGATGTCTCCAGCCGTAGCGCTGAGAGCTGTATCGTGATCGAACTGCGCGCGCATCTGGTCAAGTTGCGTTTGTGGAACCTGGGGCACCACGAAGTCGTTGAAGAATGCCTTCCGTATGTACTCCTGACCGTTCGAGTCTAGCGACTGGAACTTTGGAGACGTTCGAACTCGCTGCCACAGATCCCCTAGATTCTGAGCGGGAGCACTAACGGGAACGGCTGCGCTGGACGGAGCGCGTGTGCCAGTACCACGCGGCGCACCGGAAACATTTGGCACACCGATTCCGGAAGACGGCGACGCCGCGACGACGGATGATGCGCCGCTCGCCCCAGCGCTTCCTGGAAGATCCTGCGTATCCATCAGGAACCGTTGCCGTTAGTAGCTACTGCGGCTGCCTGTGATCCTGTGGTGGCACCTGGCTGCGGATTGCCGACGCCTGGGATTCCTAAAGCGTTCCACGGAACCCCTGATGGGGTGGTCGGTGAAACAGGTGGTGTGCTCGCCACAACTCCTCCCGTAAACACGTTGAGACCACCCGTAAGCGGGGTGCCGGTTGCCGGATTGAAGCCCATATTGAGACCACGGAACTGGGGCGTCCCGCGCAACTCGTTGAAATTCGAGAGCGCCATCTGGCGTTCTGCCGGCGTCTTGGCGGTAACGACACTTCCCCACGCATTCTGCAGCATCTTGAGCTGACCGATTTGAAGTGCGCCTTTCTGGGCCGCTGTTTCAGCAGACAGCATAAATGCCTGCGCCTTCTGTTCTTCGGGACCCAGTTGCATATGTCCAAGAGCAAGTTGCGTCGCCGAATGTTGGCCCGCAATCGACTGTTCGGTAGCCAATTGGCGTCCCTGCATCGACTGTTCGGCACCAATCTTCTGGGACTGCAATGCGCCCTGCGCCTGGATGCCGCGTTCCTGCGACTGGGTATGATAACCGTTCAGGACGGCATCGCGCTGCGCAAGGATCTGCGCGCGCATAGCAGTCATGTTTGCTTCACCCAGTCCCTTGCCTGCTCCGGCCAGCGCTTTCCCGATGATTCCGAGATCCATAAAGTGCTCCTAGTGGAGTACGGGCTGATTGAAACCTGGTGTGACGCCATCCAGCTTCTGAAGCGCCGGCACGAGCTTCTTCAAGGCATCCGGGTTTGCCTGATTCACGAGGCCCTGGATCGCCTGAAGACTGACCCCGAAATACTGCGCAAGCGCGACGACGAGCGCCTGCATGGCCTTGAATGCTACCGGCACAGGAAACTGGAATATTCCGGCCTTTTCCGCCAATTGCCCCACGTCCATCAGCAATTCGCTCGATGCCGGCAACACTACTTCGGTAGGAATGGTGTTTTTGGAAATCTTGTCCATCTGTTCGATGATGAGTGCCACCACCCTGGCGACGGTGTTGGCAGGCGCCATCTGACCCGCGTGCAACATGGCCATGATGCCCGGATGGGTGGCCGGATCGTAGAGAATTTTCATGCCAGCCAACACGACTCGATTGTAGGCAGCCTGTTCCTGTGGATTGGCCTGCTTGCGGTCGAGCGGATGATCCTTCATCAGACTGATGATATCCGGCTCGGCATTCTGTGCGTCTTTGATGAGTGCCATGCGAACCTACCTCACGGGAATGGTCTGTGGGAGCGCTGCTTTGGAAGCCGCACCAGCGATAAGACCGCGGCCGGTTGCCGGCATTGCCGCGGCAGGCGAAGCAGTCGGAAAAACGGGATTGCCTGCACTGTTCGTAAGCGGCTTGCCCGTCGCGGTGGGAAGTTGAATCTGGTTCCCAAAGTCATAGTTGGGCGCATAGAACTGCTGCAGCCATTGGAGGTTCTGCTGCTGTAATTGCTGATTGTACTTGGCCACGTCTTCGGCATTCGGTGTGAACGCGCCCTGCAACGCACCCGAACCGGCCTGGACCATGGCGTACTGCGCCATAGGATTTTTCATCATATTGCTGATAAGGCCCGGCTTGGCGGGCGCCGTCGCTGATGGAGTGCTGGTGCTTCCTGCAGAAACTGGCATTCCTGCCGTACTCGGTAATTTTGACCCCAAGGTATAATCCGGAACCGGAGGAAGCGTGCTTCCACCCACGGCATTAGCATCGCCCGCAGACATGGGCGCCAGATTGGCCGTCGGACCCAGTGATCCAAGTGATCCTGCGGCAGCCGCATTCTGAGCAGCCGTTCCGCCAATGGCAGCATCCTGGGCTGCGACTTGGTTCGCAGCAAGGTCATACGTCGGAATGGGTCCTGCTCCAAGCGTCGTACTGGCCGCCGCATTGGCTGCAGCCTGGGATGCGTCCACACCCCCAGCAAGATTCCCCGCCGTCGAACCGCCCGATAACCCTGCTTCACTCAATGCCGCCTGATCGGCATTAGCAGCCACCTGTTGAGCGCTCGCATCTGCAGTCGCGGTGCCCGCATTGGCGCCTGCTTGATCGACGGCCATTCCGTTCACGGCAGCATCCGAACTATTCCACATCCCCAAGGATGCGCCGCCCATGTAGATCGAGACAGCACCCAGGATGGCTTCGCCTAGATTATTGTTGGAAACCCCTTCATAGACGCTGTACGCACCTGCAGCAAGCCCGGCATATTGCAGGATTGGGATAATGGCGGTAGCCATAGGACTTCTCCGAATTAGTGCGTAATAATCATGATCGGATGACGGCGCCCGAACCCGAGGCGTTCACAGAGACGTTCAAGCCGCGGATCAACGTCGGCTTCGAGCGAAATCATCAGCATCTTCACGTTGGCTTGACGGCGCCACCAATCCCGGCATGCGCGCAGCAACCTGATACCGTCGCCAGGGATGCGGCACTCGAACTGGACAATCGTTGCCTGTTTCCGGTCGTAGAGCAGACAGTCGTGAACCAGTGCGGCCAGCACTCCCCCTACGCGGCCATTTTCTTCGGCCACCCATAAAAAATGGTCCTGCGTGGAAACACCGAGTTTCAGCAGATTCTCAATGCGTGCCCGTGATGGCATCATGCCTGGGATCGAGCCGCGATGAAGCGCATCGAGGCCGATCTGAACAATCTGCGGAATATCGCCTTCACTAGCCGGTCGGATCATTAAGGTCCAGATCCCCCTGCCGCATACAAATAGCTATTACTCCACTGTTGCGTCGCTGAATCGTATGTCCAGCCGCCTGGGGTCGTGTAGGTAGTACCGTTCCACGATCCACCCGAGAAAGTCGGGTCATATTGTGGAGGCGCCGTAGGCGGCAATCCGGAAGACTGGGTGGCCGGTGCCGCAGTCGGCGGGGGTGGTGCAAGCACGGTCCCACTGAAATTGAGCATTCCCGACAGATCCAGATTACTGATACCACCAATCACTGCAAGTCCCGTCTTCAACAACCCTGTCTGGTACTGAACGAGAGCCTGTTTATCGGAAACGCTGATATTGGGCTGTTCGAGAATATTGCCGATTCCCTGCGAGATGGCATTGTAGAAGTTGCCGGCAGAACTATCGGCCTGAAGCAAGAGTTTGTTCTGATTGTCGATGTTGGCGAGTTGTACCTGAGCATTGCTCTGGACCGTCGCCAGATCGAGCGATTGCTGACCGGCCATTTGCTGCAGTCCGTACTGATTCTGGGCCGAGGCATTGTTGGCAAGTTCCTGATTGGCGGCAGCCTGATTGGTCTGCGCCACGCTCAATGCGGTCTGTGCATCCTGCTGCGCGATCGGCAATGCGGCAGCCGTAACGGCCTGCTGTGCGGACTCAATCCCGATGGAACTATTGGCAAGCCCACGCGCATTGGCTTGTTCCAGTCCCTGGGTGCGCGCCTGTGTCATGAGCGGCGAACTCTGCGAGAGAATGGACTGCAGGTTTCCGGCTACCGTCTGATTGGGCGCCAGCGCATTCTGTTCAGCCGTATATTGACTCACAGACCCCGGTGCACCTTCGGCGCCCGCTGTCATGGGCGCTGTTGAAAGTGAGCCTGCTATCTGGCCACTTGGATTGGTTGCAGCCGAAGGCGTTGACGTTACCGGCAACTGGCCTGTTAGCTGCTGGCTCAGTGCATGGACCGGCGTACTGCCGAACTGGGAGGCTGCCGTCGACGACGGATTCGTCGCTCCCGGCACGCTGGTCGCCAGGTTGGTGGCAACGCCGGTCTTGGCGGCGGGTGCCGTGAGCGTAGATGCCCCGGTGTTTGAACCCGTCGTGCCGCTCGACATCTGGTTCTGGATCAATCCGGCCATGAGTGTACCCTTACCACTTGATGGGGATGAGGATCGCTGCAGAGATCACATTCCGCGGCGGATCAGGAATGCCGTCCCAGCCGATGATCTGATGGACATGGCCGTTCGACCAGTGATCGTAATAAATGGCACCTCCGAATTTCCCGAATAAATGCGGATCTTCGATTCCCAGCATGGCGTGGAAGTTCATGTAGCTCCCATAGACACGGAGCGGATGGTGCATGATGGCAATCCCGACGCCGGCCACGCCATATTTGAGGAAGTGAAAAATCGCATCGCCCGTAAGGTAGGTATTGCCGGCATCGTCCCCGGTGAACGAATGATCGATGCGGATACCGTAATGTTGCCCTTCGTAGCGAATGCCCATCGTCCGGCTGCGATTGTGATACTCGCCGAAAGGGGTGTTGTAGTTGTTGCTTTCGATGCTCTGGCCACCCGAGACCACCAGATTGTCTCCAAAAGCACAGACACTGGTGGTAAACAGGAGCACCAATAGGAATAGACGCATGGGGATCTCCCTGAATCGTTTGTCAAATCTTGTAATAAACCGTCACGATAATAGAGTCGATGTATGCTGTCGTGCTCGACCATCCTGTACCCGTCACCTGATAATCCACGCCAAAGCCGCTGCCATCCACGTTTCCCGGTACCCAAGACACTCCCCACAAATCGGTTGAGCTACCGGAGTTGATCGAATCATCAGTGGTCAGCCATGCGACACTATCAGTCTTAGCCGATGAAAGAGCACCGCCTGCTTGCACGAGGGTTATAGTGCCGCTAATGCTCGTTTCTGCACCACTATAGTGACGGGTGACGATGGCCTTAATGCCTGTGATCTGCGCAGCACTAGGAATGGAGAAAGGAGCGCTACTCAGTTCCAGCGTTTCTGATTGGACCGAACCCGATCCGGCGACCGTTGCGTAAACACCATCGGTTATTTCAGCATTTCCCGGATTGGACCACGCGATCAAACCAGAGGAAGTTTGGGACGCAATGGTAAATATGCGCGTCTGCGATCCCTGTTGTGGCGTGTGACCTTGAGGCAAGATGACAAAGGCATGCGCGCAGACAGAAAACGCCCATAACAGCCCTATGAGCCGTTTCATCGGTAATCCGCCGTGAGCGAGCACCGCAGGATGGTGCCATCATAGATACAGAACAGGGAATCTGCGGAATTCGCGGCCGTTGTCAGTGTTGGGATCACACCGCTAGGAAATTTGAAAAGGCTCCCATACGTCAGCGCATAGCCTCCCGTCGCATTCTGATTGAAGTTCCATATGTAGGAACCTCCCGGCTGCATATTGGTGGGATTTGCCAGCAGTGCGTTTCCGGTCATCGTAACCTGGAATACGTTTCCGAGATTTGTGTTCGTGTTGATGGTCGACGCATAAGGGAGTATCACTTGATACACGACTTGAGCACCACCCCATATATTGCCATCCGAGAGCAGTGGGACAGCGCTCCCAGACGTACCAATATTGTACGTTGCAGCGCTACCGAGACCCAGCGCAGTTTGTGCCGCCGCCGCAGTCGTTGCCCCAGTTCCCCCGTCTGTGATCGGGATGGTTCCGAAGTTGGTGAGTGCGCCTGCTGCCGTAGTTGCTCCTGTTCCGCCGTCCAAAATTGGAACTGGGGGCGTCAAGGTGGAAAGCGCACCAAGCCCGAGCAGAGATTGAGCGGTCGCCGCAGGCACCGCATCCAGCGCAGTCCCCGAGCTATTGACGAACACCGGGTAATTGTTTGCGCCACTTAATGTCGGCAGCAGATTAAAGCCGGCTGCAATAGAATCGAATTCACCGCGCATGACAGCGCTCGACAACGACGAGCCGGTAGCCGGCACACCGGAACTATGATTGTAGTAGCTGTTGGTTGCATAGGCTGGCAACGTGAGAATGGCCAATACCAGCAAGACTCGGAACAATCGTTTCATGACCTTAGCAATCTCCGTGGCAAATACTGCATGACGGCAGAACTGAAGGTGAGTGGCGAAAAATAGGCACCATTGTTGCCTACTGTGATCGAGACGTTTTCCGCGCTCCCGTTCATCTGAAGCGTCTGCGCGGTCAATGCAACACCGTCCCACGTTGCGGATGAATCCCAATTCACTCCGCTATCCCAAAGGGGCGCCCCAAGACCCAGCACATCCAGTTGCATTCCGGGCTGTGCTGTACCACCCGCTCCATATCCCAGCGTGTAACCGAAGTTGAATTCCGAATAGCCGTCTCCCTCGATCTCGAACCACGCCCGCAAGTAGCGTTTGAGTTGCCGGATCGATTTGGACGAATCCCAGTTGAGCGTGAAGTAGGCTTCGATCGGTTGCCCGTCGAAGTTGATGCCCTTGTCCATCTGGTAGACGTAGCCATCTGTGGCACCGAAGAAAATGGCTTCGTTGCCGTCGTCCCATTGCCAGTCGTGGACACAGGTCAGCGTCACGGGATAGAGAACCGGCATGATTCCGCGGATGTTCTTGCCATTGAAGGTCAGGAACAATGCCGAACCGTCGCTGAAAAAGACCCGATATTGGTTCTTGTCGCGCTGCAACGTACTGCACACGAACTTGTTGCGCAGCGACTGGACGAGAGACTGGACACGGCTCGTGACGGTAGCGGCCTCGAAGTTGCCGTAGATGAGCGTCGCTGCCATGACCGAAATGCCGCGATCATCGAACACCAGCGTGTTGCCGACGATTCTTTGAGCGCTCCTCGCAAGACCGCCTTGTTCGTTGTCGCCAGCATAGGCAACGAGACTCCAATCAGCCTGGCTTGATCCATAGAGCATCTGTATTGAGTAGCGCGTATAAATGGCTAATGCGCCACCGGCCATCGTTCCCGGCTGTCCGATCATGTCGGTGATCGTGTCGCCCAGGTCCATCTCCGCCGCACCTTCGAGCGCCTTCCAGACGTAAGGCTGCCCGATTGCCGAGTTTTCCAGTGCTGAATCGAATGCCAGGAACAACTGATTCTTGAACGCATACGGTAGCGTCGGTGTGTCTGGAGATGTTCCCGTCGTGATGGGCACATAGACCAGACCGTCAAACTCGAAAGCGCGATTGACGCCATCGGCTCCGTACACGCGCCGCGTGGCAAGCGTGCCGGCAAAATTCGCAATAATGATGTTGTATTTTCCGCCCGGAAGCAGCGCGATAGCCGTCTGTGCCGCGCTAGCCGTTGCAGAACCACCCGCAAAGGTAAACGCACCGGCCGCAAAATTGCCGCCCGTTGGATTTGCGATGATGATGCGTCCTTCCGCCGCACCCGCCACGAAAGTGAGCGGTACCGATCCAGTGGCCGTCGAGTTGACCGACAGCGTCACGGACGTCGGACTGTCGACAGAATCGATCACGGCACTTGCGCCAATACCGGTTCCGCTAACCGCCATGCCGGGATAAAGGTCCGTCGTATCGATCTGGCTTACGACCGGCGACGCATTGGTGGTGGTGCCATTCAGGATCAGGCTCGTCGTCTGCGCCCAATCTCCGTTCGACAGCACCACCCGTTTGACGACCGCCGAGACGGTCCCTTGAGTGATCGCCGAACCTTCTGCGGGTGCCGCACCAGAGCCACCCGTGAAAGCAAGTTCGTTGTAAAGCGGGACAGCCGTCCAACCGGCCGCGCTGGACGCCCATAAGACTGCCGCAGTCCCGCCTGCATTGTTGCGCACCGCATACACGGTATCTTCGTAAAGCCACGCACCCAGGACCGGACCAGAACCCGGAACCGGCTGGATACTGCCCCGGTAGATATTGGCTGCGGCAAGCGTGTACTGCGCATCCAGAAGCGGCGTAGACGCCCCACCGACTTGCTGGGATGCTGTAGCCACCGCAATGACCACAGCGGCGTCTTCCAGATTTTCGTTTGCCTGAAACGCTCCGGTGAGCTTTGTAATCACAAAATAGGTGATCGGAGACGCGGGAATTGCGCAGATGATTCCGGTCGCCCCCGAGGTAGCACCAGTGAGCGTATCTCCAACCGCGTAATTGCCGGTGATCGTCGCCGGCAAGATGGAATAGAGCGCTGCAGACGGCGACGGCTGCCCATCATAGCGCTCAAAACCGTCGATGCGCCGATAACCTCCGTTGATGGCAATCTCGAAGTTCTGTGCCTGCCGGCAATAACCCGTCGGAACCAGCAGAGGCGGTGAATCGGTATCCAGCCCACCATCCAGCAGGATGGCATCCTGCCGAACAGGCGCGAACCTCGGAATGGCGATCATCCGACGAGCGGAGCCGGCGTTTCGATCATGGGCAACTGGTCCAGCAACAAGCGCCCATAAAACTGCTCGTACTTGGTATTGAAGTCCGAGTACGCGCCCCCGTCTTCCTGATAGCCGGCGTAATAACGGGCCGCGAGATAGACAATGGCATCGTGGAAGCGTGGCGGAAACAACGGCACATCGGTGTCCTGTTCCAGATCCGGTGCCTGGCGCCAATATTTCCCTTCGACGATGTAGACGTTGTCTGGAATCGGTCCCAGCATGATTGCCCGGTCGTTCGGGCGGATGGTGAACCGGACTGGCCGCATCGGCGTCATCGGTCGCAGATCGTACAGATTGCGGAACCAGTCATAGCCAATCCACCACAAAAACTGGCGGCTGGCTACTCCATCGGACTGCAGATAAATGCGGAATGAATCAACTTCCCAGCGCGCGAAGTTTCCGACGGCAAGCGAACCGATGAGCGCATTCAGGTTTTCGTCCGTGCATGCGGTCGGCAGGTACGCTTCCTGCGACGCGACCGTATTTACCGAAAAATCGCTGCGCAGGAATGTCCAACTATTCTTTGCCGCACAGATCTCCCGGTATGCCTGTCGCACCCATTCTACGATGCGCAGCATCTCGCCAGTCTGATCCTGCGTCGTAGCCGGTGTCAGCGTGCCCGGCACATTGGCTCCAGCGATCCCGCACTGCCTGCGGGTTTTGTCGCACAACTCGACAAAATTCACGTACTGGCCAGAATCTGGCGCAGCCATGCGGCACCGCGCGGATTGGGATCACTCACGACGCTGAACGGGTACTGAAGTGCGGTATGCGGCACATTGCGCAGCGCATCGGCACCGGTAGCGTCGGCATAGCGTTCCTGGGTGTAGGTCGTCTTCTTGGCGCGCGCCAGAACCTCGATGTACTTGCGGCGCACCCGCTGCGTTTCGCCGCGCAGGAAATACTGGTTCTTGCCGTTGACGGCCACCTGAACGAGTTTGTTTTCCTTCGGATCGGTCGTGTCATGGACCATGATCTCGACCAGTTCTTCCGCGAACGCCAGTTCATCTGCGAATTTGAGTGCATCCGGTCCTTCAACTACCTCGACCTTTGGGTCTGTCAAACGCGCCTCGCCATCCACGGGCAAATCACGGACGCTCCCCTGGCCAACATGCTCCTTGGTGGTGTCGACTGTAGTGTTGCGCTTCGCCATCGGTTTGTCTCCTGAAACGAATACGAACAAGGCCCGGGCCTATTCCCGGGCCTTGAGTATCATGCGGCTGCTTTAATGCGTATTAACTGAGCTGCGGACGGCTGGGAAGCACCATCACGTCATCGAACGTGAAGGTGGTATCGGCCGGGGGTCCCGCAAAGTTGCTGACGCCCATCGTCCATGCGGCACCCGCAGCCGTGACGGCCACGATCACATATCCGACAGCGGCCATCTTGTCGGGCACCTGCGGGAATGCAGGCGGACTCACGATCGCGCCGCCAGACGACAGCGCCACCGGCGGACCCTGTACGGCCTGGAGCGCGCCAGTATTGTCGAATCCCACCACAATGGCGGCTGCGAATCCTGGCTGGATTGCCGGGAATGCAACGCCGGTTTCCTCGTCGACAGTGGGCGTGGCCATATCGGCGGTAGCAGCCTTTGAATACGCGCGGCCACCGATCGAAAATAGCGACGCATTCGCGGTCGACAACGTGCTGGTGGTTCCGGCACCAAGGCCGGCTTTCGTGGTGCAGAAGTTGAGATTGTAGAGCTGGTCTTGTGCCATCGAAGTGTCTCCTGAAATTAAATAGGCATCCCGACTGCCGGTATGGCCGTCAGTTAGGGTGTCGTATTGAGGGATACGGCAGCAGCGGTCGCCGCGGCCGTCGGTGCACCGCTATCAGCGGTTCCGGCAGTAACGCCAGAGTGCACATGAGCGTTGAAGTTCGTGATGAGCGTATTGACAGATGCCGTGAGCGCCGCCAGATCGGACTGAACGGAGTCCAGGATCTTGCGTGTCTCGCGGCTGCTGATTCTGTCCGCCATCGCATTGGTGCGCGTTGCGACTGATTCAGTCATCGGACTATCCTCCAGAGGGCGTCTTGCGACGCCCCCCTCACGGGTCAATTATTAGCTGAGAGCGGTGACGCCAACCCAGCCGGTCGCCATCCATCCCGGATTGGCGATGAAGGAAGCGCTGTAAAACTTCGCGCCCACATAGCCACGCTGACCGAGCGGATCGTTCTTGTCCTTCTGACCCGGCGGAATCCAGGTCGGATCGAACGAGTTGGTTCCACGAAGCGCAACGTCGCCCCATGCGTCCTCGGCGACCACCACCACCGGATAAACGTCGATATTGACGCCTCCGGTCGACAGCAGTCCGGTCGCGCCGACGGCAACCCCGACATTAGGCGTCGACGACAGTTCCGGCGAGACGATGAAGCGGAAACGTCCGAGTGATCCCAGTTCTTCGGGACTGAGCGGCTTGCGTTGGGCATACTTGGCGACAGGCACAAAGTCCGGCAACTGCCGGATGTCGTGCTCGCAGTCCGTATGGCAGAACACAATGAAGCCCGCTTCGACCGGCGACGTCGCGAAGTTCGGCCCGGCAGCCAGCACCTTCGTAATCATCTTGCCATGGTTGGCCAGGAGACTACGGCTGATCTTCGAGACGAAGTTGTAGGACAGCACATTCGAGACGGTCGCCAGCGTGGTGCCACCGCTATAGAAGGCATTCGTCCCAGCCTTGAGCACACCCCAGCGGATCATCTCCCGCAGAAGGCCCATGCGCTCGCCAGTCTGCTGCTTCATTTCCGCCGGCACGTCGTCTTCGTACATATCGAAGGTCTTGTCCGTGATGGCGTACAGACATGCGTACTCCAGCAACTGGACTGACACGTCGCGGGGAGTGACTACGTCGGCGTTCGGCGTGACACCTTCCGTCACAAGATGGAGCGCCGGATTGGCCTGCGGCACGTTGATGCCCATGGCGCCCGAGACATTCTGCGCGTAGGACAGCGTTGCCCCGTAGGGCAGCCAGGAACGGTAAATGACCGTGTCGCCCTTGTTCTTCGGCATCTTTTTCATCTGGCCGGTAATACCCAGAACTTCCACCGGCACCGCATGCGCCAGAATCTCGCCCTTGAGCTTGTTGATTCGGCCTGCGGCGGTACTAAAATTTTGAATAGCCATGACTGGACTCCTGTATTATGCAGGGATTCCGCGCTGGCTGTTGAAGCCAAGGACGAAAGCCTGCTCGTCATCAATGGTATTTGGCGCTGGAGCCGATTCACCCGTAGGTGCAACGGCACGTTCCAGACGCGCCTGCTTTGACTGTTTAACTTGCGTCTTGGCCTTGGTCGCGTCCTTGAACAGTCCGATTGCTTCCGATGCGATCCGCGCATCTTCCGATTCGGCATAATGACGCCCCTGTTCCGCAGGTAACGACTGCAGCCATGTAGCAAACTCCGGCGACTGGACGATTTCCTCCCAGCCCGGATGCACAAGGGAAAGCGCTTTACGCTCGGCCTGTGCGCTGATTCCTGCGACGGCATTTGTCACGCTGTCGCTGATGAGTTTCTGTATATCGGCTTGCTGCGGCGCCTGGGGCGCGGGAGCTGCCGCTTGTTGCGCTTGCTGCGATGCTGCCTGCTGCGCATCCTGCGCTACCGGTGAGTCCGAAGCCGCATAAATCTCGCTTAGATCCTCGGCGAGCATTCCTGCGATTTCCGGAAACTCCGTGTTGAGCCGTTTCATCTGGGCGGCTGTCAATTTGCGGCCCTGGCGCAATGACTCCAGTGTGCGATTAAGCTCACCGATCTTCCCGTACACCTTACGAACTTCTTCAGCAAATGCCTGTTGCAGTCCCGGCAGTTGCTGGCTCAACGCCTGCTCCAGTGCCGGTACTTTTGCGAAGACCGCCTTTAACTCGTCTTCCGTCAATCCGGCAATCTTGACAGGTTCGCCTGCGGGTGCGGGCGCAGCAGCAGGTGCATCCTTGTTTACCGGATCAGCGGCCTTGGAATCAGGTTTCGCCTGGGTTTCAGCGGCTTTCGATTCAGGTTCGGTGGCAGCAACGGATTCAGTGTGGGTGCCATTAAATCCTGCAGCGAAAGCAGCTTCATTGTCGGCGTCCTGATTGGTTTCGTCTGTTTCAGTGGGCATCGTGGTCCTCGGCATAAAAAAACCGCCTCAAGGGCGGCAGGTGATTGCGACGGGTGGACATCTTACGGTCCAGCGGTCACGGAAATCACAATAGGTTCCTCAAACAGCGACAGAACGTAACGTATCTGCCGAATCTCGCCGCGCAACATCGCAGTCTTCACCGGATCAGCCGTCGGCGATTCATTGCGGATCTGCGCGCTTGCGAGTTGATCCAGCAGATGCTGGCGCAGTTTCTGGGATGTCGAACTCGCACGTTCGGCATCCGTCAATACTTTGACTGGATAGGTAACCGCAGGCGTAGGATTCATTTGCGCAAGCCACTTGGGATCAAGTACACCACAAACAGCGTGGTGAGAATCAGGCACCACAGAACCGGCGCGAAGACCAGGAACAGAATTTTCATAGTTTCCACCTCGGTTTCACCTGTGCCCTTTTCCCTCTTGTGACCGCTTCCCACGGTCACACCCTTTTGTATCCCGACACCACCAGCGCGGACGATGCCCGTAAGCACTTGCGAACGGTAACCGTCGATTTCTCCGTCTGGATGCATAACAGCTTCTCTGCCTCGTACCACGTTGCGAACGACGGGGCCAAGTTACTGCGCGGTCAGGCCGGTGAGCGCATCGGGCACCGTGACCGCAATAGTAAAACCCGAGCTGGTCGCCGTGATCGGTACAGGGTCAGTATCGGATGCGCCAGTTCCATTGGCGTTCACCGCTGCGGCGGAACACGTATAGGTGCCGGTTGCCGTGAGCACGGACGATAGTGGGACTGATCCTTGGCTGCCGGCAGTAATGGCCGTCGATGCTGTTGCGGAGTACGTGAGCGACCCACAGGTAATCAGGATCGAGGTCACGTCTGTGTTGGTGCTCGGATTGTTCCACACAAGCTGAGTCACCGGCTTGTTGTTCGTTGTCGCGGCGAACGCGAGGACCGGGAACAGGAACAGTAAAAATATTGCCAAGATCAGCTTTTTCATCAGTTGCACTCCTTCTCGTGATTGGACAACCAGGTGTAGCTACCTTGTAGAGCATGAATCTGCTTTGCAAGAATATTGGAATGATCCAGCTCGTATTTGACCGTCGCCGCCCAGCCGGAGCTGAGCAGGGTGAGCAAGATCATGTAGATGACGTGCTTCATGTCAACCCTATCCATCCAGGGTACGAATACCTGTTCCCCTGAATCCACGAGCCCCCGTTGTAGAATATTCCTGCATCAAGATCAGGAGGGAATCCATTTGAGAACGCATAAATTGCCAGACCGTAAAAAGCAACATTTGCGCAGCGCATGGAATTAAAAGGCTGGAATGTACCTGCATTGTTGATCGTCGAACTCTGGGCATCTGCATTAATCTTGACTGTGCCAGATCCCGGGTCAATTGCCTGATAGGCTTTGTATGTCATCTGAGTCCCGGGCTCATATAGCCCGGCTACGATGATATCTTCGCCATTCCATGTATTGTCTATACTACTACCTACAGTCTGGAAAAATCCAAAGGCATTGCCACCAGTCGGACTTCCTCCTGTAAAGCTGATAGTGCCGCTTCCCGCATAACCAGTTCCATTGGCCGTCATCGTAATTCCGGTTACCGCCCCACTTGTTCCTCCGGAAAGAATAGCGGTTGCCACTGCTCCACTTCCTAACCCATTGGCCCCCGTAAAGACAACTGTCGGTACTGAAGCATAAGTCGCACCACCGCCTACAATCTGAACGGTCGTTGGATCAATGGGACCGCTGATCGTGATGCGGGAGACTGCTCCTGGATTCACGCCAGCAGCCATATGAAACGGATTATCAGAAAGACCTATACCTGCTCCAGTACTGTTAGGAAGAATTAAGTTGACATCCCCAATTGCCACCTCGACAATCTTCTGAGTACCCTGAAACGCATTGACTCTACCGGCATACATGAATAGGACGGATTGTGTGCTGAATACAGGCCACTCCCCCGAAGTAAGCATGGACGGATCAATCCTCGTATCTAGCACCGGTTGGACTGTTTGCATCGACCCTTGCTGATTAAACAGCAGCGGAGCATATCCAGTCATTCCGGGAGGATTCCAGACTACACCACCTTGTGAGTCGTTCCATGCAGTTCCCGATGTTTCAAGGCATCTAAAAAAGTGCTTGAGACAAGGCGTACTCGCGCCGGTCTCGGTATTGCGCTTGCCGCTGACTGATCTGATGCGCCGCATCAGGTTCGACCCAAGAGCGAAGGCGGCAGATTAAGCGGATTCGCGGCCATCCATGCGACTATTCCTGAGACCTCCGCATCGCTCGGCGCGACATTGAACATCAGGACATATGCGCCTACCAGACTGTAGGCACTCTGAAACAGAAACGGATTGTCGGAGCCGCTTTGGAGCGCATCGGGTACGCCCCATGCGCCGCTGATCGTGCCTGTAACGACGGCGGCGGCATTTGATACAGCAACCGCACCCGTCGCCGGAAGCGCGAAGGTTTTAACAGCATCATTCGGAATATCGACCTTGACCGCCGTTGCCGCAAACGGGGCCCCGGCAATAGCTGTATAGGTTGCGTAGTCCGAGACATCTTTTGATGCGTTAGGGCCACCGTTCATTGAAGAACTAACAAATGTTACTCCCTGAGGGTCACCAAAACCAAACGAGAATCCAACAGGCAAATTGCCGGCCGCAAGCAACAATACCGCCTTGGTTCCTGGCGCTATCCAGTTTCCTGCTTGTAACCATGTTGTAGAGCCGGAAGCATAAAAACCATTCCCATTTTTCAGGAACCCCGGACCACTGTTGCTAAATGTCAACCCAGTGACTGGATCGACAATCGATAGTCCATTAGGCGCAATGTCGTTAACGGTGAACCTGTGCGCCAGGCAGGGGAAGTTCTGCTGATTGACAGTGGGAAGATTGGCGGGATTAAGCCATGATTTATAGATACTCATTAGGCTGCTCCTGCGAAGATCGGAATCCCCGCGATGGTGGGCAGAACGTCGAGACGAGTGATCGGAAAGTCAGAAGGGATCTCTGTCGTGACGTTCATGAGGATCGGCCACCACGGGACGTCGGTAAATTCACTACCGGCTTGGGCAAGTGCTGCGGCGGCATATGCATCATTTGGCGAGTTAATGACTGCGTAGCCCAACAACGTGCCGGCTGCGTAGGTAACGGTCGTCGCCGGCAAAGCCATAACCTGCAACTTGGTCGGCTGCGCACCGGCAGCCCATTGTGTCGAATTGGTGGCCGAGGCATATGCCAGCGCGGGCGCCGCGATTTCCCGGTTGTGGGCAATCCCTGCAGGACCAGACCGAGTTACCAGTCCGAGCGTCGAGGTTGGTATGAGCACACCTTGGTCGTCAACCAGCACGGCCGGTCGCGCAACTTCGCCTTCGATTGATGCGTATATGGGTTCGGGCATGGCCTCTGATCCTCTTTACGACGGCACGGTTGCCGTCTGTGGAATTGGCTGAGATTGACGTGCGGCAGCGAGCGCGTTCGTGCGTTCACCTTCGGCATGCGCGTGAATCGCGGCCGCGGCCAGACGCGCCTTGAGGTCCTGAAGTGTTAGCGACTCATTGGACGCATTATTGATTTCAGCGACCATCTGCTGCATGGCGCGCTGATTCTGCTGCATACGCGCCTCGAACATCTGCTGCATCTGCATGAGACGTTCTTTCTGCTGTGCATCGAATTGTGCCAGTTGCATCTCACCCTGGATGCGCAACTGCTCTGCCTGCATCTGCGGACTGGCTGGAGGCTGTTGCTGCGCCTGCTGTTGCAATTCCTGTTCGTCCAACTGGAACGATTTGGCATCAAGACGCTGCGCCTTGCACCACTCGCTGAACCACTTTTTCGGATCGATGCCGAAGGCTGGATTCAGAACGATCGACGCCATGGTCTGGACCGCCTGATTCTGGATATCCCGTTCGACGAGCGCAGAAGATCCGCGCGCATCGATCTGGAAATCGCCCTTTACTTCGTCGTCGCCATACTCCATAAGATACGCGTAATAGCGACGGATATGCGGCTCCGTGATCCGGTCGTCGAACTGCCTGGCGAGGCGCCGCAATACGCTCGACGCGTTGTTGGTCAGCAACTGCATGCCGCCTACGGTTTCCGGCGCTTTACCGCCTTGACCCTGCAGCAACATCGGCAGCGACGTCGTATCTTCGGCCTCCTTGAGCGCAAAATTGATGATGGCCATAAGATCCTGCTGATCGGACTCGATCGTGACCGCCCGGAACACCTGGTTGAGATCAACAGGATCGGCGTTCGGGTCAATCGTCCAGACCTTTCGCGGCGCCAGCGTATAGTTGCCATCGCTGGGCGTCACGACTCCGAGCTTGATCAGAATCTGCGGACCTGCGGCAAGCCCCGCATTGTCCATCATGTTCCGACACGCGGCATTGATCATGCGCTGCGGTACGCGGATCTGGCGCGATACTCCGATCCCTGCCCAATGGCCTGGGCGCGATTGCCAGTTGATCACGTCGTAGGGAAAATCACCTGTGGTGAGCGGGTTAATGGCACCCTTGATCGGACGGTCGTTAACCATCGTTACCATCGCATGAACGTGGTCCGGCAACTTCCCGTCCGGATCTTCGATGGCCAGCGCCGTGATGTCGGCCTTCCCCAGCATCCCCGTGAAATACCAGATCTCGTACCGATCGGTCGGCTCCGATATCTGCGCGTTGTCGTCACCCTGGGGTGGTGGCGCGTCGGATTGCATCTTCGATGGACCTTCGGCGAGTATCAGATCGATCTGAGAGCCGATGTAACCTGGCATATCCCGCAATTCCATGAGCTTGCGGCTCGAAATGTAGTCGCGCTCGAAAATCCACGAACCGTTGTGGATGTCATGACCACAGGATGGGTCCGGAAACAGATTGAGCGGATCAATGCGCTTTGAGCCGGGTTCGATTTTGACGATTTTGGCAATCGCCAGCTCACCGTTCCCGAGTCCCATTTCCTGGTTCGGCCCTTCGACCACCTGCGTCTGCTGCCGTTTCATCGGCACCGGCCCTTTCAACACTCCGGTGCCGATACGCGCCGCATCCTCGATCACGCGCCGGACTTCCGCGTGATACTGGCACTCGATCAGCCATGAATCGATCTGCCGTTCGGCAGCCTTTGCTTTCTGGCGCGCTGTCTCTAGTTGGGAGCGCGCGAACGCGATTTTCTTCTGTGCCTGCGGGATCACGTCTTGCGGACCGGGCACCGGATTGTCAGAGGCAATCGCCGCCTGGCGCACGGCATCCTGCTTGTCGTCATCACCCAGAATGCCCTTGGCCAGATCAATCAGGTCAGGCACCGGCCGCGGTTTTATCTCGAATGCCCGATCATCCGTAGGAATGAGCATATCCGCGACACGGGATGCGGCGGCGTCACAGTAGGTGCGCGTGATGTTTAGGAAAACAGTGCTGCGCACTTCGCCGGCAATCCCCGGCATCGTCTGCCCGGGCAATTTGGTATGCCATGCATCCGTCGATCCCTGCTCGCCGCGGTTCGCATCATCGACGCCTTCGTAGAACTCGATATCCTGCTGCCAGAGCATGTCGACGCCATGTTGCTGGCGTGCTTCGATCGCGCGCCTGCGCTTGGCGCCTAATTGCGCGCCGAGTGCCGTCAGAACGGCAATTTTCTCTGCCTGGGCGGCCGCTGCAGCTTCGCCGAGTTTTTCGACCGACTGCGGATCGAGCGGCATAGTGGCTGCTTTGGGATCAATCACGGCATTGCATCCGATGAGCGGCCATGGGTCGCAGCGATATGAAGGTGAACCGCTTTTGCGGCATGCAGTTCAGCGAGTGCCTTGTTGACAGCGTCCTGCAGGATTTCCATGCGCTCAACGACTTCCCGTAATTGCCGACCGATCACTATCGGGAGTGCTGCGGCCTCCGCTCGCGCCGCACGGTTGCCGGATTCCAGTTGCGCCGCGATGGCATGAACGTCGTTGAGCGCGGCTGTGGCTTTTTCCATCACGGAAACGAATTCATCCAGCTCTGCGGACGCATCCGTTACCGCTTGCGCTTTTTGCGGACGCGCCGCCCACACAATGAACCCGAGGAGCAAAACGACCGCGACGGACAGGATGATGGCCATGCTTTCCCCTCGATTAGTAGCCCATGCCACGATCGGCTGGACGGAATGCGGCGATTTTTGGACCTACTGGCGCATCATTGCTGAGCTTCGGTGCCGCAATGCAGGTGTAACGGAATGAATCTGCGCCGTGCGATGCGGCGTCGTGGACTGGGTCTCCACCTTCGCTGGTCGTCTGGTTGACGGCGCGCCGGTAACGCTTCAGCGCATTGATGACCGGCGCGGCGTTCACCTTATCAAAATAGACCTTCGGGAAGGTCGCACGCGCGGTGCGGATGCCGGCTTCTATGTCGGTATTCGGCAGCACGATCACCGACCACCCCAGGCCCTCGAGAATCTTCCGGGCCGACGTTCCGGACTTGTAATCTTTCGTGTTGCCGTCGTGCGGCAGCACGATTTTCCCCCAGTTCCAGCGTTTGTCCTTCATTTCCGCGGAGTAACTGTCTAAGGTCCGATGGTCGTCTTCGATGCACCCGATTACCCGCAGGTCAAACGGGCCGCGCTGGACGAAAGTGATGAACATCGAATCATTCCAGCCCAGGTCGAAAATCGCGTGGACCTTCAGCATCGGGTCGTACGGCACATTCGTAATGCGTCGGCCCTCGATGGCCGCTCGTATTTCCGCCGCGTAGATGGCGCCGCTTACCGCCGACCGGCACTTGCCTTCCCATATATTCAGATATTCTTCTTTTGGCATCGTCCGTTCGGCGTGCGCGCGCTCGGCAGCCAAGGGACTGTCGGCAAACCATGGATTATCCCGCCAGTTGACCTCGAGCACGCTTGCATCGGGCGGCGGATTCACGACGAACCGGTCGTACGTGTCGTCGGTGTCCAGATCCGGATTGAACGTCACCCAGATTTCCGAGCCCGGTTTACGGATGGTCGGGATGAGGATGTTCCAGCTCTTGCGCCGGACCGTCTGCGCTTCCTCGATCCAGTTGATGTCGACCCCTTCGTACGATTTGATCGAATCGACTGTGTGTGTGGCGAGCCCGGTGAACAGGATCTCGGTGCCGTTATTGCCGCGGATTTCCGTGTCGAGTGTCCGGTAATTAGGACCCATCCCAATCAAATGGATCTGCTCGACCAGCAGCGCATGGACGCTTTCCCGGATCGATTTCTGGAATTCCCGGGCGCACAGTATTTTCAGTTTCGATTGCAACCCGAGTGCCAGGAGGGCCCGGGCAAACTGCCACGATTTGAGACTGGCGCGACCGCCATACGCCACCTTGTACCGATGGCGTTCCTGCGTCAGGAACAGGAACGGTTCCGGGGTGACGATATCAACCGTCTTTTCGCGCAGGGATGACACGGATGTTGATACCCGTCACGATCTCGCCGTCTTTGCCCGTCCCCTGCAGTGTGGTCGTTTGCAGCTTTGGATGGACGTAGGGCGCGGCTTTGCCGGCGACCTCCCGCAGTTCGGTGATCATAGCCACGAGGGCCCCCATGTCCACCTTCGACTTTTTGGCCGCAAAGGCCCGGCGCGCCTTTTCGACTTCGTCGGCCAGGTAACGCATCTCCCGCAGCAGAACCTCGAGCGGCGTCAGCCCCTCGGACGCGCATTTATCGGCGATTTCGCGCGTCTTTTTGTTGGCGGTCCCCGCTATGCGACCGCCCGTCTTCTTGCCTTTCATGTGTCTATTGTTCGTCTAGTTAGACCGATTGGCCTGTTTTGGTGGATAGCGCCCGGAAATCGACCGCCGGAGAAGCCCCACGATCGACGATCTCACCTGACCCCTTACCGTCATATCCCCTCCCTGCGGCGCATTTCCCGAGATATTCGTGCTCAAGCCCAGTCTCAGGCGCGATGCCAATGCTTGGCGTTGCTGGCGAAATTTGCCTCTTTTCGGACTTCAGGCGACTTGGAATGCAGCGCAGCCCGCAACTTGGGCTCCGGGATCGGCTTATCGGCAGGGACGCCCAGTGCTCGATGCAACTTGCCCTTGTGCGACGGCTTGATCCGGATTGGGTCAGCCATGGTCTTGCTGATGATACCCATGTGCATCTCCTGATTTTTAATGCAATTGGATGAGATCGACCGAGAACGATGCCAGGAATCTGGCCGGATCTGGCCCCATCAGTGGCCAGCCTGCAGCCGAACCACCCAGCGCGTACTCCGTGAGCAGCACGACGGCTACCAGCAGTTCCGGGAGACCGTCATACCCGATGGACGCCTGTTGTGGCCCGACGACGTGCAGCTCGATCACGCGATACCGCGGTACCACGGGCTGCGCCGCGGTTCCTGCACGCGCACCGAATGGATGGCGGGTTGTACTGCGGACGGACGCGGAACGGGACGCGGACGCAGATAAGCTCCACGGATTGCCGTGTTGATGATCCCGCGCGTCCGGCCAATCCTCGGCGGTGCCGCACTGTAGCCCTGGATTGCCATTAGCCGGGCATTCCGCCCATGCCGGCCATCGGACCGCCGGCCGCCTTGTAGCCGGCCATCATGTCGGCATCCGCCTGCCCTTCGTGCGCGTGGGGCGCCTGCTCGAAAATCGATCGAGCGATATGGAGCGCTTCGACGAGCGAATTAGCGGGCTGCGGGTGCGTGTCGGGCTCGGTCTGGCCAGCGCCTTCGTCGCCATCGGCCTCGGTTTCAACGGTGAATGTTCCGTCCGGATGCATGGTGAGCAATACGCGGATATCTCCGTCGCCGCCAGCGCCTTCATCGCCGTCGTTGTCGTTTGCGCCCGGTGCTGGAGCGGTCGGATCGGTGGCAGCCGCCGCGTCCGGAGCGGCGTCGTCCTGTTTGGTGTTGGCCATGGTCAGTCCTCAATGGTGATACGGGTCAGTCCCTCTGTATACTGGGAGGGGGGTTCACAGCACCGCGGCGGAATGATTGTCGCGCAAATATGGTTCCAGCTCTTGCTCTCGTGCTCCTTCCATGCGGCGATGCACTCGATTTTGACGCCCCAGCCGAACAGGATGCGCAGGCGGTCGGCAACCGACCACTGCAGCCGCGCGACGACGTACATCCCATGACGTTCCTGCGGGATGCACTTCGGATAGACGTCCTTCCACGGATACAGTCGCAGGATGGCGCGTTGCCACCAGCGACGATTCCGCTGACGGCCGTCCGCCCGGTACCGCTGCGGCGGAACAACGATTTTCGGCTGCCGCGGTGCGGTCAAAGTGGGATTACCAAAGTGGGATTACCGTTGTCGCCGATAGGCCCTTCGGGCCGCTCGTGGACTCGAATTCCACATGCTGGCCACCCTCGAGGGTGCGACGCCCGCGGCCCTGGATCGACGAGTAATGCACGAACACGTCTGTCGATCCGTCCGCTGGAGTAATGAATCCATACCCTTTTTCGTCAGAAAACCACTTTACAGTGCCGGGCTGCATACGCGCTCCGCAAAAAAATGCCCGACTTTTAGGCCGGGCGAACCATCATCTGGATGGAAGGAGAGGAACTAATGACAACAAAAAAGCCGCCTTGTGGGCGGCTTATCGGCATTTACTCCCGACGGTAGCAAATATAGACCATTTGGCGGAAAACACAACCTCCACGACCGTCTAACTCAGTTCCTCAATTAATGTCCACGACGTTTTTGCCAGATTCCGCGTTTTGACACCGTGCTCGCGCAATACCTCCTCGATACATTGCCTGAGCATATATCTGCGCACATCCCGAGCCGGTTCCCGCTCACCACGCAGCCATTCGTTTAGCCGGCTGTGCGTCGTACATGTTCCGCACGCCGCATTGAGGCCAGCCAGCGCATCGGTGCGCCGCTTGGCCGTTCCAAGCTCGTACATGAGCCAGGAACGGACAATGGAGGGAGGGAAGTCGTCAATCATGACTGATGTCAGCGATTTCACGTCAGCAAAAATTCGCGGCCATCACAAATCAGTCCAGTCGCATGCACGCGACCACCTTCCACCCACCAAGGACGCTCAAATGCCGCGATCCGGCGCGCGACGCTTGCCATCTGCCGACTTCTGCGTGAATCTTGTCCCAGCTCGATCCCACGCGCGACCATCCGGCGATAGCCAACCAAGCCCGTCGCCCCTTGAGCCGCAGCGACCATCTCTTTTGCAAGCAGATGATCGCGTTCCGCCATAAGTCGTCCGGTCCGCAGCAACGACGCGCCCTTGATGGTTGTTTCCATGTATATGCTCATTTTCATATCCTCTAGTTGTTGCAGAATTATTCGCCACGGATAGAGATTATCGGATTTCCGTAATCATCCATTCCCGCATCAATTTCTGGATTCTCCCCTCTCTCACCAAGATTGCCACCGCAAACGCAGCCGGACACACCACATAATGCGCGACGTGCGCGTCTGATCTGCGTTGGCGACAACGGCTTGCCGTAAGCAGCACGAAGCCGGCACTCGGTGTTGTGAAACTCATTTTTGAGCGTGATGTACATTTTCGTGCCTCCTGTAGTTGTCATAGATCATGGATGCCATGACTACATGATCCCGGAACGGTACCACAATTCAAGCGCTATCCGACGAATGGGCATCCCCTGCGTACAGGTCCGCATCCGTATTCCCCCTACCGCATCTGTTGCACAGCCGATCGTGCCACCCTTCCGACATAAATGGCTTTCGACAACATAAACATGGACGCAGCGTGCGCTTCTCTTTTCGCGCTTTACGCTCCGCCGCCGCCATGCCTGAAGCAGTTTCCTGAAAGGTTTTCATGCTAGTCCCTCCACCCCATCGAAGCCAGAAACACGTCTGAATCCCTGCTCTGGAACGACATGATATGCAACCAGGTGAACCGCACTTGTACCGGACGTGCTGGCGACACTTGGACGCCATATCCGGCAATCAGCATCGGCCTGTATACATCCTTGTACGTCGTCTCGCCGATCGCCTTTGTGGTGCTGGTGATGTAGCCACCGAGATACGCTTCCGTGTGCAGCCACGGCATGAAACGGCTGCGATAGGCGCCAAGTACGGTAATTCCGTCCCGCTTGCTGCCGCGCTGGTGGCCTTCGTTCAGATATCCCACCTGCACGCGGAATGGGCCGGATACCGGGAACCCTTGGGATATCATCCATGCCGTACTGTGCTCATCATTGAGCGAGTTCGAGACGGCCTGTCCGATACCGAGACTCAGCGTTTGCGCGTGAGCGGTGATGCAAAACATAGAAAGCAGTAGAGCGATGATGGTTTTCATTTTGATGCCTCCTGTTGATTGAGTGCCCCGTAACGTGGGGCTGACGACCGGATCACGCGCAAGAAACTGAAAGGGAGGTTTTGCGCGCTCCGATTGCCGGTGTTACGTACAGACGCGCCACCGCCGGCTGGGCGCGAAATCGTCGCCTATGTCACCCATGACTGTATTCCTTATCGGCGCGGATCAAGTCGAATATCTCGTCTGGCGTTTCCGTGACCCAATTGAACGCGAATTGAGTGTTTTCGGTGTCCCACAAATTGTAATTAACGTGCGTGTGGTTTGTGAACCGCCTGATTTCGAGAATTGAATCGATACGAACATAGGTAGGTACACGAAATGGTGCTGGTGGTTCTTTTCCCTCGGTTGAACACGGCGTCAGCTTGATGAATCCAGTCCCGGCGAAATTATTCATATTGTCTCATCCTCTACTCGTCGAACTGGCCTTCGGTGAACTCCACAATGGTAGGAAAGCGGGAAGGAAAGCCAGTAATAGCTCTCATATCTGGACAAATAATCCACGCCTTCCGGCCATCCCTTGTCTGTACTGGCTTGGTAACGTCAATTTTCTTCTGAGTCATTTTCAATTCTCCAATATCTGATTAAGTTCGTTCGTTTTCGTTCTCACCCGATCCAGCTTCTCAAACATCGTCTGCGCAACAGATGATTCCAGTGTCGGCCCATTCTGCGCGTCGTATTGCTGGAGTGCTTTGAGCAATACGGTGAACTCGGACTCAGTTTCGATCAGCAGATGAATCTCCGTGAATCCGAGTTCGAGACGCATGGTCAATCCGCTTGGCGCTTGAAAAATGCTGGCGTGCGCCGATTAATCAGCACGCTCGGAGAATCAAGCTCGTTCAGCACTTCCTGCACGGTGCTACGCAATTCCACAAATGCGGCGTCTCGACCAGCGTCCCATCCGGCTTTGTATGCTCTATCTCGGTCGTCTAGATTGGCGCACGCGAGCTTTCCGGCGAGAAATCCGAGGCCGAATATCAGGATTGGATAAAGCGATACGAACCATTGCTGATGGATGATGTTCATTTGTTGTCCTCAGTCAGCGTCCAACATTTGCCTAAGATCGGCTTCCTGTTCTGCCAATGCGGCAGCCCCTGCAGCATCTGCGGCATCTGCGGCATACCATGCGGCATACCATGCGGCAGCCCATGCGTCAGCCCGTGCGGCAGCCCGTGCGGCAGCCCATGCGGCAGCCCGTGCGGCAGCCCGTGCGGCAGCCCGTGCGGCTGCACATGCGGCATCCAGTTCATCGGCCGTCGCATCTCCGTTAGCGAAGCGCTCTGCAACATCGAGCGCGGCGATGCTTCGGGGATCGGTCATGAGGTGCTGGACGCGGCGCGCACAGCGGACGGCAAAGAGCCGGAATTCCCGGTCGTGGCCTTCTACACATCGGAACGTCCACAGACAATCGCGGGGCCCGTTGCTGTCGAGGATCACCGACAATGGTAACGGTTCATCGTCAGCCTCTGTCTTGCCGAGATGCCGTAGAAGTTTCGCGTAACCCTCCTTACACGGATGGGCCGCGCGAATTTTGTTGAGTGTTGTGTAGATCACTTGTATCCCTCCATTTTGTCTTTCCGCCGAAAGTCGGCCTCGTTGCACATCTGCGCTTGCATCTTGTCGCGCTGCCGTTCTGATACCCAGTATTCATCGACAAGATGAGCACACGAAGGGCATTGTGTCGGCTCGAACTCGCCACCAAATGATGGATAACAATACTCAGCTGGCCCCGTTAATTTTGCTGGATAATAGGCTTCGACATTGATATCGAATTCCTCACCGCAACCTGGGCATGTGTAGTGAAGCGTGCAGGCGTTCAATTTCATGCTGCAATCCTCAGTTCAGTCAGAATGCGATCCCGTTCCACGATCACCACGTCGATCTGCTCGCGCAGGGACTTGATCAAGTCCTCGTCGCGCATGATGCGAATCGTGAGATGGGGCAGATCAGGATGAAAAAAGAACAAGTCCCACCAGTCGCGCTCGCATACCAGGAGAGAGCCTTGTACCTGCTGAACGTAATCCGGTGGGCATTTTTTATGCTTGCGGTAGTACAAGATCGCCTTGATATGGTTCTCCGCCTTGAGGCACTTGATCTCCGATCCGCCATTCTCACCCACAAGACTATCGGGCGAGCATCCGTAACGCTCGGCATCATCCGTCATGAAACCGACGATTTCCGGCTCCTGATCGTGCATGAGGGCATAAAGCCGTCTGGCATCATCTTCAAGAGCGTGTCCGCGTTCCGTGTAGGAATTACCTTCCCACACATCCAGCGGCTTTCCCGCGTAGAGTTCCGCCGCAAGCGTGATAGCGTATGTCGATAGCGATTTCGACGGCTCGCCGGTGCTGGTGATCAGCTTGCTGAAATCGGATGCCGTCGGCTTTCCTGCTCGCAATGCCAGCCATTCGGGCGTGTTCTGCTGTACGTTATGGCGTTTCATTGGGCTTTGCCTCTTTCTCTGCCTGCGCCTTCTTCGCTTTGAGCAGCGCGACCGCCTGTTCATACGCTTGAGCAGGCAGACTTTCGACAGAATCAATCTTGAAATAGGCACAGAACTTTCCCCAATCGGCCTGCGCATCATTCAGCAAAACAGTCAACTCAGTGACCTGCGCGGCGGTGATAGGCGTGAATGTCTCAAGCGGAACTTCAACGGCTCCCGGTATCGTGGAGACTTCGGTTTCGTCCAATAATCCTAGGCCCGCTATGGAAAGCGTCACACGCCGCTTGGCCTTTGTCTCGGCTTTCATTATCGCATTCGCGGCGGCTTCGCCTTTGAGACCGGCGAGATTTACTGCCCCCGTCGATTCATCGCATCGGCCCGATTTGTCCGTTGCTTGCGCCGTCACGATATACAGATCATCCACCTTTTCGCGGCATACGATTTTGATGCTGACGCCGTGAATTTTGCGAAGTTGATCCGTCGCATCACGCTTGGCGTACAACACCAGCTTGTTGTTGAGCTTGATGTATTCCAACGGTTTCGTGAGCGGATTGAGGCCGACAGATTCACAAACCTGCTTGTAATACAGCAACCGTTCGCGCGGTTGCAGGACTGAAAGATCGCCGCCCACCACAACCTTTTCGACGAGTGCCGCCTGATCCAAAGACAATTCTTTGTCGCTCATTTCCTTTCCTCCTGTTGTGTAACTGCCAGCTCCATCGCCAGATCAAACAGCATCAGGTAGTCCGTGTTCTCTGTAGCGCACGATGCTCCAAAACAGATCATGGCTATTTCCGGCCACGGCATCGATCCGTTGATGCCGCGATGCCACCAGTAAACGAGCCACGTTGGTTCTTTCATTCTGGACCTCTGAGCGCCGGCATTTCTTCCACCGGCGCCGTGTTCATTTCGGCATACCGTTTTGCGAGTGCATCGACGGCGAATAGGACCAAAGTGCCAATTTCCACGACAGCACGAGCGCGGATGGCATCACACAATTGGTGCTCAAGCGGTGATTCATTCACATCGAGAGCATCTGCGACATCCGACATTATCAGTGTATCCATGTAGTGTGCGCGCGCTTTCCGCAACTCCACTTCGCGCTCACGCTCTGCCACTTCCATCGCGGCAGCCTGCTTGTCGGTCACTTCGAATGGATCGTTGCTCATTTGTTGTCCTCAGTCGGCGTCCAATATCTGTCGAAGATCGATCACCTGGTCCGCCCGCGCGGCCGCCTGTGCGGCAGCGGCGGCGGCGGAAGCTGCGGCATCCCCTGCGGCAGCCCATGCGGCAGCCCATGCGGCATCCCGTGCGGCAGCCCATGCGGCATCCCGTGCGGCAGCCCATGCGGCAGCCCGTGCGGCCCATACGGCAGCCCCGGCGGCAGCCCCGGCGGCAGCCCCGGCGGCATCCCGTGCAGCATCTGCGGCAGCCCGTGCGGCCCTGGCAGCGGCATCTGCGGCAGCCCATGCGGCAGCCAGTTCCTCGCTCGCCGCCTCACCGTTCGCATACCGCTCCGCCACATCCAGCGCCGCCAGGCTGCGCGGGTCGGTCATGAGGGGCTGGACGCGGCGAGCACAGCGGACGGCATAGAGCCGGAATTCCCGGTCGTGGCCTTCTACACATCGGAACGTCCACAGACAATCGTTCAGACCGTTCGAGTCGAGGATCACTGAGAGCGGCAGTGGTTCATCATCTGCCGCCGTCTTGCCGAGGTGCCGAAGCAGTTTCGCGTAACCGTCTGCACATGGATTGGCAGCGCGAATTTTGTTGAGTGTTGTGTAGATCACTTGTATCCCTCCATTTTGTCTTTCCGCCGAAAGTGCTTTATATATCCACCATAGCAATGTTATCTGGCGGCGTCAAGTACTTTGCGGTAAAACATTCAGCGCTTCTGGTTGTGACGCATAAGGGCTTGACATCCTATTCCGGCTCTGCTAAATAGGGCCTATGAGCGACTACAAAAAGCGGCAAAGACAGTGGGCAGAGCGGCGGCAGGCCATTCTGGAGCTCCACGAATCAGGGATGTCTATGGCCAAGATCGGACGCCGCTACCAGATCACGGCAACAGCCGTGTTTTTGTTGATCAAAAAGGCACGAAATGCACGAAATGCTCGTACAGACGATCGAGCAATACCGCCGCCAGCCGATCCCGGCTGAGACGGTTTTCGCGTGCTTCACGGATGAAAGTGAGGCGTGTTGTGAGGGGATGGAAATACTGCTTTTTATGCTGGAAAACAAGGCAAACACAGAGTAATATTGTCAATGCCGGGTGACGGTGGCCGCCGTCGGACCCAAAAGCGCACGAGCCTAGCACTCATTGCGGCCCGGCATTTTTTACCTGCTAGGAGGTTGTTATGTCATCGCTTCGCGACAAATCCGCTTTTGTGGTGTCCCTGTGAGTCTCCCTTGGTTCCGGATGTATTCGGAATGGGCCGGAGATCCAGTTGTTCAGTCCCTTTCGTTCGACGACCAACGCCATCATGTCCTGATTTTGTGCCTCAAGTGCAACGGCACCTTGGACAGAAAGATATCTGCCGCGCATCGAGATCGCGCCATCTGTCGCGGGTTAGGACTTGATCCGGTGGCTGCAAGTGAGGCAAAGCGCAGGCTGATTGACGCCGGATTGATCGACGAAAATTGGCAACCGCATGGATGGGACAAGCGACAATATGCCAGCGACGTTTCTACCGAAAGAGTCCGTAAGTATCGGACAAATAAAAGATAGTGAAACGTTTCAAAACCGTTGCTGAAACGGACCAGATACAGATACAGATACAGATACAGATACAGAACAGAAACCCCCAAGAATCCGTAATAACAGGAAAGAGTATCTATATGCACAGAGGAGGAGACGCAAACTTGACTGATTCAATCAACATTTTGCTTTCCCGTCTTGAGGGTGTCCGATGTGCTGGAACTGGAAAATGGGTAGCCAGATGCCCGGCTCATGATGACAGTAACCCGTCACTATCCATCACACATGCCGATAGCGGAAAAATCCTCCTACATTGTTTCGCTGGATGTACTTATCGGGACATCCTTACGGCAGTAGGCGTCGAACGTGTCACAAGCATTGCACCGATAGTTTGCAAGCCAAAACCAGATATCGCAAATAAGGCATCTGCGATTTGGGCGCACGCATCACAGGCAACGTCGCATGAATACCTGACGCGCAAACATATTCAAGCGCACATCGCAAAAATCTACCGTGACTCGCTGGTGGTGCCTGTGCGGATCGGTGATGAACTCACGTCGTTGCAATTCATCAGTGCTAGCGGTGAAAAGAAATTCCTCCGTGGCGGAAAGGTGAAAGGCGGCCATGCAATGATCGGGAAGCCAAACGGAACACTGTGCATTGCGGAAGGGTTCGCGACAGCCGTGACGATTCACGAAACAACGGGGCACGCGGTCGCCGTCGCGTTCAATTGCGGCAATCTTCTGGCGGTCACGAAATCCATGCACGAAACATACCCGCGTTCGCGTCTCATTCTCTGCGCTGATGACGACATCTGGACGGATGGCAATCCAGGCAAGACGGCAGCGACAGATGCGGCACTTTCAGTCGGTGCACTTCTCGCCATCCCGAAATTCGGACGGAAGCGCGAGGAAGGTGCAACCGACTTTAACGATCTTGCCTTGGCGCGCGGACGTGACATGGTGCGACGCTGCATCGCGGAGGCAAAGTAATGAAGCTGCGCGATTACCAGGTGCGGGCCATCGATGCCCTGCGAAACGAAGTGCGTCAGGGTCACCGCTCTGTCGTTCTCGTTGCTCCCACGGGATGTCATGCGACGGGTCAAGGAATTCTGCTTTTTGATGGAACGATCAAACCAGTGGAAAAAATTGAGACTAACGATCTCTTAATGGGGCCGGATAGCACTCCGCGAGTTGTGAATAATCTAATCCATGGATCGGGGGAAATGTATCGAATAATTCCGAAAAAAGGACAACCGTTTGTTGTAAATCTTGATCATGTTTTGACGTTGATACATACGGAAAAGGATACGTTGATAGATGTCACCGTGCGTGAATGGCTTGGCTGGAACAAATGGAAAAAGCATTGCCACAAACTTAAGCGCGCCGATGTGGAATTTGCCTTACGAAAAATATTACCACTAGAGCCATATTTTTTGGGATTGCTGTTGGGTGATGGCTGTCTCTCACGTGGAGTTGCTGTGGCAAAACCCGGGAACTTCATCAAGGAAGAAGTTCAACGTCAATCACAAATGCATGGATTGAAAGTTCGCACTGATGGAACGAAAAATAATCCGGTGCACCATTTAACTCAGGGATTGTGTGGCGGCAAGAAGAATGTGATTTGGAAAAAATTGCAGGATATCGGATTGGCAGGATGCAGGTCAGGTGACAAATTTATTCCGACCGATTATTTAACTTCATCCCGCAATGATCGGCTTGATTTGCTTGCTGGCATTGTTGATACGGATGGGCATGTATCCAAGGGAGGAGTCGACTACATCAGCAAATCGAAAAGATTGGCGGAAAATGTGGTGTACCTGGCACGAAGTGTCGGATTGGCGGCTTATCTCTCTGAGAGTGAAAAATATTGCCAGGCGGGCGCAGGAGGGATTTATTATCGTGTTTACATAAGCGGCGATTGCTCGATTATTCCGTGCCGTAGAAACAAAGCAACGCCACGACGCCAGATAAAAGATGTGACACGCGAAGGATTCAAGATCGAACATGTCGGGTATGGAGAATTTTTCGGATTTACTTTGGATCGCGATGGAAGATATTTATTGGATGATTTCACGATCACACATAATAGCGGGAAAACGGTCCTCGCTTGCGAACTCATCCGCACCGCCATTGCGAAAGGTTCAAGCGTGTTGTTCGTTGCGCACCGTCGAGAAATTCTGTCGCAGACTTCACGCAAACTGGATGCCCTAGACATTCCGCATGGATGGATCATGGCAGGCATGCAGCCATCGTTTATGCCGCAAGTGCAGCTCGCGTCAATTCAGACGTTGAGCCGTCGCACAGTACCAAAAGCCGATATCGTGGTGTGGGATGAGTGCGCGCACAATCGCGCGGCCACCTACGAAAAAGTGAAGGCGCAATATCCCGACGCCATTCACCTCGGGTTGACTGCCACCCCTTGTCGTGCCGATGGACGAGGACTCGGAAACGTCTTTGACAAACTGATCCAGCCGGTGACCTACGCGGAATTGCTCGAATCGGGCTATCTGGTTCCCACGGTTTGTTATGCCCCTCCCGGTCCGGATCTTTCCGGGGTCCGCATTCGCGCCGGCGATTACATTGAGCGCGATCTTGAAGAAGCGTTGGACAAGCCGAAGCTGGTGGGAGATATCGTTGCGCATTGGGAACACCACGCACGCAATCGCCGGACGTTGGTGTTTGCCGTGACAGTCGCCCATGCCCTGCACCTGTGCGAGGCGTTCAACAACTCAGGTCACAAGTTCGAGGAACTGGACGGCGAGACAGATTCCGCGAGACGCGCCGCAACCATCGCGCGCCTCGAGAATGGCGAGCTGGATGGCATCGTGAACGTCGGACTGTTCACGGAAGGCACGGACGTTCCCGCCGTCTCCTGCATCGTGCTTGGCCGTCCTACCAAATCGTTCGGCCTGTATCGCCAGATCGTCGGACGCGGATTACGTCCCTATCCTGGGAAAACCGATTGCCTGATCCTCGATCATGCGGACGGTATTCGCATGCACGGCATCCCGACATCGGATGTGATTTGGGACTTGGTATCCGATTCGCGGGCGTGGAAGGCTCCGGTCGTGAAGGATCGCAAAGAGCCTGCGGACTGGACTTGCGAGAATTGCGGGTTTGTGAACCAGGCCAGCCGTTCGCCCTATTGCCTGAGTTGCGGTGAACGAGCCATGAAACTGCCGCAAGGACTCGCCGTCGAGGATGGACACCTGATCCGCGTCGATGCGCAGACTCCGGAAAAACCCCCGAAGCCGCGCGAGTACACGATGGAGCAGAAGGGATGGTTCTTTGCCGAGCTTCGCAGCTATGCCCGCTCCAAGGGCTATCGGGACGGATGGGTGGCGAATCAGTACCGGCAGAAATTCGGCGTCTGGCCGAATCATCCGGAAATCCGGCAAGCGGCCAACCGGCCAACATCGCCACAGACGTTGGCCTGGATACGCTCGCGGCAGATTGCGTATGCCAAGGCGAGTGAAAAAGGCACCGAAACCCACGAACCGGCCCGCGAATGATAGGGGATATCCGGGAACGGCCCCATAAACGCTACAGAAGGCCGTAGGAAAGCCACAGAGGCGAGATCTTTGAAAAGTGCGGTACGAGTGCCAATCGAAGCTAAGTCGTCCCTGAAACCGCCGTATGCGGTTCTACGGGCATCCAGGGGCCGTTCAACGAAGGAGAACTCCAATGGCTAAATTCGCACCGGGAGAAAGGGCGACGACGGCGCCCATCATTGTGACTCCCAGAATGATTAACGCCGGATTGGACGTGCTGGCGAAATCCGGTCTCGTGTATGAGGTAATTTCGGCAGATATGTTGCTCGTTGAGGAAATATTTCGCGCCATGTGGCTCGCCCGGAAAGAACAAGAAGCGGGAAGCGCATGAAATTCGACCTCATCTTCCCGGCTGACTACGACGCGCTGATCCTGAAGCTCAAGGAGTTGCGCACGTTAGGCAAGCCGATGTACGCCGAAGTCAAGCGCCGGCAGCGCAAACGCACGCTCGATCAGAACAAGTACTACTGGGGTGTCGTGATCAAGTCGCTGTCGGAACATACGGGCTATACACCTGGCGAGATGCACGAGGAATTGTTAGGTGCCTACGTCGGCTGGGAAACGCGCACGTTTCGAGGCCATACGCGACTGTATCCACGCCGAACCTCGACGACACCGGAAAC
>JAEHJW020001284.1_pt1 | contig 48250 bp, 65 predicted proteins | sample 9271431 | NCBI WGS metagenome assembly JAEHJW02
ACCGACGAATATCGGGGCGCTCATCGCGAAGCATCTCGCTGCGGGGCAAAGCCCTGCGATGGACCCGACAAGTGTGAACGGACTCGCCTCACCAGGGTGGTCACACAACCCGCTTGGCACAATGCATGGCACGAGGTTCCTCTAATGGCCTTCACCGCTCCCGTCCACCATTGGAACGGCGGTCCTGGCGTCTCGCCGGTCTTTAAGAATAAGACCCCGCAAGGGTCGGTCGCAGGGACGCCTGCTCCGTCAACGTGGTCGCAACTTTCGCAGATTCCCGCTGCAACGCAAGCACAGACTCCTACTGCTTGGAATGGCACGGTGGGAGCAGCGAACATTCAGCAGATGCAGCAAGCGCAACAGATGCAGCAGATGCCCTACGCGCAAGGCCAAGTACTCGCGAACATGTCCCCCTTCGCTGAGAACTACGGGATGAACCCCACCGGCGTCCCGTACACGCAGGTGCCGCAAGTTCAGGGACCGACCGACTACGCTCCTCTCTCGCCGTACACGCCACCGATGCAACATTGGAATGGTACACCAGGGAGTACAACGCAAGCGCCGGCGCAGGGCGCGACCGGCGTGACGCCTTCTACTGCTGCGCCAACAGGCGTGACGCCCTACGAAGCGAGCCCCTCGGGGAGTGTTGGGGCGCAGAGTATCACGCAAGCCCCCTCGGCGTACTCCACGATGGCGTCTTCTGCTTCGCAGTCCGCCTCGCAGGCTGCTGCTTCGCAGGCTACTCCGTCGTATTCGGCGAGCAATCTGCTCCCGACCGAACAGGCGGTGCTGAGTGGTGCGCCGTCGCCTTACTCGACGTTTGGACAGATTCCCTACATCGACCCGACGATGATGACTGCGGCAATGACGAATCCGGGCACGCTCCCGCAGATGGAAGCCGCGCAGGGTTATGCGACCGGCGCAAACGCTGCGACCTTCAACCCGCTCGGTATTCCGCAGATGGGTGCGGCGCAAGTGCAGGCAAACAACACACCGTACTACATGCAGCAGTACGAGCAGATGGTGCAGCAGGCGATGGCACCAGAGAACCTGCAGCAGCAGCAGCAACTCCAAGGCGACATGGCCTCGCGCGGGATTCAAGACTCCGGCGCAGCGTCGTATCTAATGGGCAACCTGCAATCCCAGCAGGGAGCGGCGCTAGCCTCCGCGCTCTCGCCGTTTGCCCAGCAGGGCTTCGGCTATCAGCAACAAGACTTGGCGCAGAACGCTGCGAATCTGCAGAGTTCTCTTGGGCAGACGTATCAAGGCAGACTCGGGATGCTCGGGCAGGACGTTGGCAATCTGCAGCAGACCGGGCTCTTTAACGCGCAGGCGCAGAACAGTATGGCATCGCAGAACGCGGCCCAACAGCAGGCAGCAAATGCGGAGAACTACCAAGGGACGATGGGGACTATCGGACAGAACCAGCAGGCGCTCCAGGCAGCCAACGCCATGAACGCGCAGGCGACCAACGCGGCATCGAACCAAAATGCGGGCGCGTACTACAACGTCGCGCAGAACCAGCAGGCACTCTTCAACGATTACCTCAACCAACTCTATGGCTCCGGCCAAGGACTCTCGAACTCGCTGCTTGGGAACTACTTCTCATCGTATGGGATGAATCCGGCGGTCTCCTCGGCGATGCAGCAGGGTGCAGCCGCGCAGACGAACGCCTACGGGAACGCCTATAACCTCGCGGTAAACCAGAACCAGCAGAACGCGAACGCCTTTGGGTCGATGCTCGGCATGGCACTTATGAACGGAGGAGGTTAACGGTGTCGGTTGATACTTCTGGACAGAGTGTGCTTGCTTCTCCTGAGGCAAGTATGCTGTTGCGGATTTTGGCCCAGAAAGGTCCGAAGGCCGCTCCAAAGAAGGCTGCGCCGCTTACAAGTGCGCTCGCAGCGGCGCTTCCAACTTCGCCGCAGTTCAACCATCCCGCGAGCGTGCAGCCGAAATCTGCACCTTCTCCAAACTCCCCGCTGCTGCAGTTGCCGCAAATCCAGCAGGCGTCGTTTGCCTCTGCGCCGCAGCAAAAAATCCCGCTTCGAGATGCACTTATTACTGCTGCGATAGGGACGCTCTTCCCCGGCCTCGGCGCGCTTGCCGGCGGTGTTGCAAACGGTGCGGTCGAGAACCGGAAACTCTTCGATACAGAACAGGCGCAGGGGCAGCAGATTTCCTCTTCCCGGCTGAAGAACTCTGCCGCGCTCTACCAAATCCTCGGGCAACTCGGGCAGAACGACCCTCAGGCGTTGAGTACGCCCGCCATGCAGGCGTTCATTAAAGGACAAGTCGGGCAAGGCGGTATCCCACTTCCGATGGCACCGACCGGGCAGATTGATACGCAGGCGTTTATGCCCTCTTTGGTGAGCCTGAGGAACGACCCTCGGCTCTTTCCGCAGTTCCTACAGTATCCGAAGGGCTCTCCCGAGCGCCAGGAAATCCTTGCAGGTCGCGGCGGCACGCCGCAGGAGAAGCAGGCGTTGCTCGACCTGCCGCGTGTTTATACGTCTGCCGCGCAGGCATCGGCGTCTGCTCGAAACGATTACCTCTTAGCAAAGATTGCCGGTGGCCTTAGAAAGACGCCTGCGGTGCTTGCCTCTATCAATGCAAACCTCAATATTCAGGGTTTGCCCCCGGTTACGATGTCAGACCTTCCAGGGATGAGCAAAAAAGTGGAAGCGCAAGTCGAGAACACCATCGAGCGCACCCAAAAAACGGCGGCAGAGATTCCGTGGATTCCGCTTAAGAATGAAGCGATTGTCGCGATGGATAAAGGGCGGGGTCTGTACTACACCGCAAAAGGTACTGCCGTTCCGGTGCAGCTCCAGCAGGGATGGGCGCGGATTGCACAGAGCGCACAGGCGCTGGAGTTGCGTGGACAGGCGCTTGATGTAAGCCGCCAGCACCTTGCGATTGCGGCGCAGAACGCGAACACGCAGACCGTTCGCACCGCGCAAGACCTCTATAAAGAGTCGCTCATTCAGTACCGTGCCGACCAAGTTTTAGAGAAGGACCTCAACGGTGCAATTGCATCCCTGGCTGCTGCAAACGCTGGTAACGCGAGCTTCAACGCCGCTACTGACCCGGATATGAAGGGGTTGCGCGAGCAACTGACTGCAACGCAAACCCGCCTGCAGTCGGAACAGCAGTTCATTCAAGGCTACCCAACACTCATCCGCGGGATTCACGCTAAGGCGCAGCAGGGCGCGCACTCTGGCTTGTTCCCGACTATCCCGAAGGTCGGCCCCTACGGTCCGGCCGTGAAGGATACGAAGACCGGAACCGTCTACCAATGGGACCCGCAGAGTGGGGCGTACCTTGATGCGGCAGGCAATCCGATACCCCCCGCTGACGAGCCGCCCAAGCCGTGAGCTCCTCGCTTCTCGACCAGGCGCTCTACCCGAAGCCGGCCCCACAGCCGAAGCCGCTGCGTGGGTTCTTGCCGCAGCTTCTCTCTGGGAGTGCGCCAAAGCCGCGAGCGAAGGCCCCGGCGAAGCCGGATATACGCGCGCTCGTCACGCAGGCGGCGAAGAAGTGGGGCGTTCCGCCGGACGTACTGCTCGCTATCGGCGAACAGGAGTCCGGCCTTGGAACCTCCGCAGCCTACGACCCGAAGACCGGCCTCTCACGCACGCCGGGGAACGCTGGGCACGGCATCTTCCAACTCGACCCGGCCTCGGGGGCTTCGCAAGCAGACCTCTTCCGCGCAGCGCACGACCCTGCGTTCGCGGCGGACCGCGCAGCGGAGATGCTCAGCCATCGGCTGCACAGTACGAATGGGAACATGCGGGACGCGCTCGCGGCGTACAACGCGGGGGGTGTGAACCCCGCTGGCCTTGCCTACGCTGATAGCGTGCTCGGCCGCATCCCGAAGCAGAAGGGCGTGCCGCCGCTTCCGAAGGGTTTTGTCGCCGTCTCTGGCGCGGCAGCCCACCGTCCTCCTGCCAATACGGCCCCTTTTGCGTCCCTTATTGGCATCGGCGAGCAGGTCGGAGGGGAACTTGCCTCGCAGGCCCTCCCTGCCGCTGTCGATATGACCCGGCGCGCAGCGCAGGTCGCAGAGTACCCTTTGAAAGGGTTGGATGCCGTCTTGGGGGCGTTGCAGCGCGGTGTAGCGGGGACGGTTGGGGCAGCCGCGCAGGAGCCGCTCCCAGAGAAGTTGCTCCCGCCTATCATCAACCCCGACGAGACGCTTGGGGCAGCCTACGGAATCTTTCATCCGAATGACCCGCGCGTGGAGACGCGCATGGAGGACGCGCTCGGATTGTCGGGGCTGAAGAATCCTCACCCGAAGAGCCCCCTTGGCTCCCTACAGAACTTCGCTGTTGATACCGGGGCGCAGATAGCGACAGACCCGCTTATTGCTGCCGCACCCCTCGGCGAAGTCGAGCGCGCGGCGACTGCTGGGGCGGAGGCAGCCAAACTCCCTCTCGTGCGGACAGGGCTCGACCGCGTTTTTGCACAGATGGGCCATCCGATTATCCGTGAAGCGGAAGCGGCGACAGAGACAGACGCGCGTACACTCGCGCAGTCGTACCTGAAGCACGCGGCAAAGCACGCGGTAAAGCATGGGGCAAAGGCAGCTGTGGCCTCCTTGGCAGCGCAGCCGCTCCCCCCGGGGTTCGTTCCGGTTTCAGCAGATACACCGGATACGTCCGCGCCTGCACCATCCCCCGCAGCAGGAGGGCTTCCCGGCATCTTCCGCAAACCGGATGCAGCCCTTGCGGACCTCGCGCTGAAGATGGCCGGCTTCGGCGGCGCGAGCAATACGCTCCCAACGCTGATGGGTGACGCGACAGAGGCCGCGAAGGTCCCCCTCGAAGGCTTGAACGCCATCTTTGGGGCGCTCCAACGGGCGAACGCCGGTCTGCTGGGTGAGACGGCGCTTGAGCCGTACCCCGAGAAGTTGCTCCCTCCGATGGTCGACCCTGCGAAGATAAAGGCCGGCCTCTATGGCGCGCTCCACCCGAATGACCAAACGGTAGAGAACCGCATGGAGGACGCAATAGGAGCCTCGGCGCTGAAGGTCCCGCACCCGCAGAACTTCTTGGATTACGCGCGGAACTTCGCCGTCGATACCGGGGCGCAGACGATTACCGACCCGCTGATGGCGGCTGCCCCGGTGGGGCTGACCGAGCGTCTTGGGGATGAGGCCCTGTCGGGGATAGACGATGCAACGGTCGCCGCTTTGGAGTCGCCTGCCACACGGGGGTCGGCCCGGTGGTTCGCGACGACGCCTCGGGCTCGCGTGGCCCTCACGAAGAAGACCCTCGCAGCGTATACCGGCATCCACAACTCCGAGGGGCTCTCCTTTCTCCGGCGCGCAGACGCAAACGCAGCGGTCCTGGCGAAGAGTGCCGACGCTATCCGGGCGACGCGGAAACTCACACCGGAACTTGACCAGCATCTGCTGGAAGAGGCGATTGTCTACGGTACGCCGCGCCTACGGGCCGAGGCGCTCGCCGATGCCGAGCGGCGCGGGATTCCGGTAAACCCGGAACTCCTTCGGAAGCCCCCCGAGGGCATTTTAGACTTCCACCTCAAGCCGGACTACTTCTCGCATATGAAGGAGCATATCGCAGAACTCACCGACCCTTACGCACGCCCGCAGGGAACCGGCATTTCAGGAGGGGGCTTCGAGCGCCCACAGATGACCGAAGAGATACCGGATGACCCGGTGAAAGCGATGGAACTGCGACTCGCGGCAAGCAACCGCACGATTCAGCGCCGCATGGTGCAGAAGCGGCTTGCCCAAGCGACGGGACTGCCGCTGCGGGTTACGAACGCGAACGGCAAACTCATCCGCGCTATCCGCGAGAACCCTGCTTTGCAGCAAGCGGCTATCCGGCCGGGGAAGGACCTTGCCGCACGGGAACTCCTGCAAAATCCCTTCCCGGCAACCGGGGAGGGTCTGCCTGGGCTGCGCGGACTCTCCGATTACACCCGCGATGTATTTATCGCCGCGAACGCCCTGCCGCATACGAAGAATATCGGGGAACTCGCCTATCTCGCGGGGGGAGTACCGGGCCTGCTGCGTGGCGCGCAGTACGCACTCTCCGGCGTGCCGGAGGCGCTCGGGCGACGGATGGAGGAGATGGGCGCAGCGACCCACTTCATGCTCACGCAACCCTCCAGCGGGTCGGTCGTTCGGCGCGTTCTTCCAGCGTGGTATCGTCGGGGGAATCAGACGATACTTGACCGTTGGGATATGGGGATGCGCGCCGCCCGCTTGGAGCAACTCGACCGTCGCTACGGGAGCACCCTCACAGACTTCGAGAAGGGCGCGCGTGTCAACCAGGATTTAGGCGATTACCGGAATATGCCCGGATATGTCCAAGCTGCACGCGCTCTTGGGGGCGTCTTCCCCCAATGGCATCTCTACATCATGCCGACGACCGTCGCGCGCGCAGCACTCCGCAATCCACAGCGCGTGCAGGCGCTCGTCCGGGCGATGGGACTTGCAAGCCAAGATATTATGCAGCCGGCGTTCAAACAAGGCGTGAACTTCGGGGGGCCGGTGCCGGAGTTTGGAACGCTCACCACGCCGCCGGTCGGTACGGCGAAGTCGCTTATGTCCTCCTCGGTAGTCGGTCCAGCGATTCAAGCGGCAGAGGCGCTCACGCAAACGCCCACCTCGTTCAACCCGCTCTCGAACCCACAGGCGCTCTCCTCGCTTATCCCGCTCTTCAACGTCGGAGCGCCGCTTTTCGGGTATAACCCGTATCACGACCCGGAGCCTGCTTGGGCTCGTGCGCTCGGGGCCGCTTGGGGGGTCTATCCGGCTGCACGGGAGTCGGCCTACACGCAGAAGGTCTACAACTTGATGAAGCAAGGACACAGCGCCTATGAAGCTAAGAAAAAAATCCGCGACGAGTCGTACCAACTACGGAAGTACATCCCATGAGGAGTATCTGATGCCGCCGAGTCAGCGCGTAACATTGGAATCCCTAGAGCGCGCACTCACCGAAACCCACACCTCGAATCTCGCGCTGCGCGAAGCCGTGGACTTACTGAAGGCCGCTATCTTTGGGCGCCCCAACGCCGACCCACGCCAGGCTCTTCCCGGCATCCAAGCCGACGTTTCCGCCATGCGCGAGCAGATTAACTACCTTGCAGAGAAACTTTCCACAACGAGCCATAATGTGGACAAGTTCCGCTGGTGGATTAGCGGCTCGATGGCCGCAGCGACCGGCATCCTTGCCATTTTGGACGTACTCGTGCGGACGCACGTCGCGGGGTTTCCCTAATGCCGCTCCGTAAGACGCCTGCGAAGGCGTCCAAGAAGGAGAAGCGCAAGATTCTCGATGAGAACATCTACGAGATGCTTCACCACCCGAAGAAGTCGTTCAAGACGCGCTTGAAGAAGTACAGCCACAAAGCCGTTGTCCGGCAGGCTGTCGCTGCTGCACTTCGCGAGCAGGACAGCCGGAAGAGCCGGCGCTCGACGAGGAAAACCTAATGATACGCGGTTTCGACGCCTCCATCTTCCAAAACGTCATAGATTGGGCAGCCGTGAAGGCTTCCGGCCACGGGAAGTTCGCCTACGCGCGCGCCACCTACGGCGCGAATTACCCGGACCCCACCTACATCCGCAACCACGATGTAGCCCGCGAACGTAGCATCCCCATTGGGGGATACCACTTCTGGCTGTATAACGATACGCCAGAGAAGCAGGTCGAACTTTTCCTCGGGCGCACCCTGAACGTCGGCCGCTTGGGAACGAACCTCCCGATGGTAGACGTAGAGGAGGGGAGTTTTAGCAGCGTCCCTGAGGTTTCCGCCGTCATCGCGGCGCTGCGCGCCTACATCGACCCCATTAAAGCCGCCGTTGGCAAACCGTTTCTGCTTTACACAAACTACGACACTTGGCAGAGATACTTCGCGAACACGTCGGCTTTCAACGATTGCTTGCTCTGGCTCGCGCAGTCGGAGAACCCAGCGGACGGCCTCTACGGGGGTTGGACCTCCTACGCCATCTGGCAAGATGGCACGACGACCATTCCGGGTATAACGGGTGCAGTCGATTACGACACGCTCGCTCCGGGGCTCACGCTCGCGGACATTGCACGTTAGGAGTACACTATGGTTTTCCTTCTCGTGACCCTCCTCATCGTTTGCCTCATCCTCGGACTCGTCTTTTGGCTCCTAGGACAGCTCCCGGTGCCGCAGCCGTTCAAGAATGTCATCCTGGTCATCGCGGTCATCATCGCGATTCTCGTGCTGTTGCAGTACCTCCCAGGGTTCCACTACCCAGCAGGCTAGTGCTATACTGCTCTCAAGAAAGGGCTCTTCTATGCACCGTAACGACATTCTGAGTCTCGCGTCCCTTCTCGTTGGCATTGCCTCGCTTGCGACCGATAGCGCCTTCAGCGGCGCGCTCTCCTCGCTCTTGCCGGGCAATGCCGCGAAGATTGCGCTCGCCGTGCTGGGCATCCTCGGCATGGTCGCCTCGCAAGTCATTCGGGTCTACAGCGTCCCTGCCGATACCGGCGCAAAGACCGCTGCGGCAGTCACGGCATCTCTCGCACCCTCCGCTTTTTTAGCGGGAAAGGCACCTACACCATGATTTCATTTATCCTACGCATCCTTAGCTACGCTGCGAGCGTATTCGGGGCTGCCAAGCAGTTCGGCTTGAACCTCGGCCCCGTCGCTAGCGAAGTCGTGAACATTCTCGACGAAACCGCCATCGGCAAAGCCGACTACGAGGCCGGTCAGGCGGTCGTGCTTGGCACGTTCACCGAGAACGGCGCACCCGGCACCATCGTCGTCGTCAAGAACGGCGGCCCGGCCGCGAAGGCCCTCGGTCTATAAATCTAAGCCGCGCGCAAAAAGAGAGCCCCGGTGAGTAACCGGGGCTCTCTTTCGCGTCGAGGTCGCACTCGGGGCCGCGTATTCCCTCCGCGAAGCACTTGGCCGTGTGCTACGGTGGCGCGCAGGTCTGCTGCTCGCGCGCGTTCCATCCCGCAAAGAAGGCGTCGCGAACAGTAATTCTTGCGTGTGCTGGCATATCGGCAATTGCAACCCAGCGAGGCGAATTATCAGCCTCTAGGTCCGTCAGCCACTTCGCCCATGCTGCTTGCGCTACCATTTTATCGTTCACGCTATCGGGCCTCCGGTTACGTCGGGTAGTTCTTCGTACTCTCGTAAGAAAGCCAGAAATGCCTCGGGAGTTTTATCCATAGGAATATGGTTCTTATCGCAATAGGCATCGAACTCTTGAATGAAATTATCTGCCACCGCTCAGCCCTCCAAACTTTCCAGCGGAATGACTTTTGCGAATGGGGCGTAGAGGAGGTTGAACTGCTCGACCGAGATTAGGTCGCGAACGACGAGGGCCACCGCAGCATACCCCGTAACATCCCATGTAGCAGCCCGCGCGGCATCCCACGCGGCACTTCCCCCTGCAGCCCGCGCAGCACTCCCCGCAGCACACCACACAGCATCCCACGCAGCCTCCCATGTAGCATCCCACGCAGCATCCCACGCAGCAACCCGCGCAGCATATCGTGCATCAAGGTCGAGGGTTTTCAACCGCTCGATAAATGCCGCGACTTGCTTCCCGTTCGGACCCAAGGCTTTCCAAGCCTCGACCTCTCGTATGGATTCTAACTCATAGAATCCATGCTTGTGACGGTCGCGTACAACAGGAGTGCCACGCACCTCGAACAGGCGGCACGGCCACGAGCCGTCGATAAGCGTTTCGCCCGGTGCATCCGAGGCACGAATCACGCCCGGACTGCACAAGATTGGAGCGCGGCGACCTTGCGGGATGACGATTCTATCGCCCGGCAAGTATCGCGGGCGCAAGCTATTCGCGCTGGCATGAAACGACAATCCATCTAGGCGCGTTGCTTTGTAGTACAGTTTATCTTCCACCGCTCAGCTCTGCCATTCCCATATAACCGGGTCCCGAAAATAGTCGCCCTTCGCGCACCATTCAGCGACGGTCAAGGTGACGCTGTTGCGGTAGCCGCAGTTCGGGCAGTACCCTTCATCCTCTATTTCATCCGGGGGGCAGTCACAATCAGGGGTTAGCCCCTTTGGTATGTCCTCGTAGATCATTGTGAACAGTTCATCGTCGGGCATCCGTTCGAGATCATCGTAGCCCCCGTCACGGCCACGGTCATCCGCCGCCAAGACGTGCTGCGCATCCGTTTCGTTGCGAGCAATCACCCACGGAGCACCGCCGTGGAACCTGAACATGTGCTTCAACTCATCTTCCACCGCTTAACCCTCCTCCGCGCCGCATCCAATCTGCGATTTCGTCCGCGTAGCACAAGATAACCGTGCCGATGACGGTCGGGATGAGCCACCATGCGCTAATCATTGTTTTTTCCTTGGGCGCATCAGGCGGCGCTCTTCGACGAGCCCGGAATCGAAGAGGGCCTTTCGGTAGATGTTCCACTCGACGGGGTGTTGTTCGCGCTGCTTGCGCTGCTGCTGCTGGTACCAGACTTCGGTGGAGCGGGAATCATACATTGTGGGCAGACTCCTTTTTCCGCGTATTCGGCGGTGATTTGGTAGCAGATTGGGCATGTTCCGGTTTCTTTCATTGCGTATCCTCTCGATTTGCTTGGAGGGCTTCTGCCAGACAGATGCGGAAATCCGAAAGCGAATCCGTTACAATGACGAGTGCCTCGGCTTTCCGTAAGGCATCGCACCAGGCATGTTGTGTCGGCGTGAGGCCGCTCATTACGTTCTTGTAGCGCCCTGGTGCTTTGGCCTCAATAGCAAGAAGCCTTCCCCTCGGGAGGACTGCCAGAATATCTGGCAGTCCTGCGTTGGAGAAGGGTCCAACAGGGTTGCGCCAAGCGAGGATACCCTGCTCTTTCAGGGAGCGCACGATAGCCGTTTTGAGGGCTCGCTCACTTGTCATTTGCATGAGCCTCTGCGTAGATGGCCCGCGCAAGCGCCCCAGAGAGGGCTTGCACTTGTGGCGTCTCTTTCTGAGGTTCGCACTCCCGGCAAGCCGCTCGGAACGCAATCTCTAGGAACTCGCGCTTGGACCGCGCGAGTTCCTGTCGTGTTGGGCCGGTCATACGAACGAGAGCGGGTCCCCGTTGCTGGTATCGTTCGAGGCTTCGGACCCCTCGATGCCGCGCGGCGAGGATTCTGCTCCTCCTTCGCGCCCGACGACGATGACGCGATTGCGATAGGCTTGACTACCGTCGTCGTTTTTCTTGTCCTCCCACTTGCCGGTGGTTTCGTTCTTCGCCTGCTGTTTCTCAGCGACGACGCGGATACGCAGGCGCGGCGAGCCGGCCTTCTTGAACGAGTCCCCGAGAACTTTCTGGAGGAGTCGCGCGCCCTTCGGCGTCACGACGTTCAGGAACTCCGTCACCGGGAAGTCCGGCAACGGCGCACCCCACGCGGCTGCCGTCGCTTGCGCTTCGGAGAGGCCGCGCGAGTAGTATTTGCCGTTCTTCGCGCTCTTCGTAATCTTCGGGAAGAAGGGCAGACTGATGGTGAGCCCTTCGGACTCGCCGGAGAGAATCTCGAAGGCGAGCGAGACGTAGGAGGTTGCTTCCGCGTTCTCGGCCTCTTTTGCTTCGATGGCCTTCACGCGGGCGACATAGGAGCCGACCGGCACCACGTCGCCGAACGAGGAGAGTGAGGAGAGTGTGAGTTGGTCGGTGCTCATTTTGTTGTTGGTCCTTTCTTGAAGCGGGGTTTGCGGTTTAGTGGTTCAAAGGTTTTGAGGAACTCCTCGCGCGTGAGGGTGAAGAGGGTGTGCCCGCGTGGTGCTCCTTTTTCGTCGAGCACCTTATAGAGCACGGTTGGAGTCTCGCTCTCTTCGGTTTCGAGAGCATCGACATAGACGCGCGCAGTTGGTTTGCTTACATAGAGTGCTATGATGTTTTTCCTTTCTTTGTTGCTGATGGTTTGAAGGCGTCTGCTACGGAGCAGGCAAGAGTGGTCTTATAGCGTGCTCTTGTGCTTTTACGCCACCTGTTCATGTCAACCGTTAACCCTAGAGTAGCGTTTTCTAGGTAGGATGTAATAGACGCTAGCGTGTGCGCTTCTACCCAGCCGAGGCATGTATTGCAATGCGGGCAAAGAAGTCCGCGCACACGCCCCTCTGTATGGTCATGGTCGAGAACTAAACGTGGGTACTCCTGGTTACAGAGTGTGCAGCGGTTTTTTTGGGAAGTGCGTAACTTTTGGATAGCAGCGTAGGAGATTCCGTAGTATTTTTCGTAGGCGTAATTGCCTTTTGCTTCGCGCAAGTAATCGCGGTTACGCTTTCTCCATCCGCGCGCGTACTCTGCTTGGTGCCCGTTGGGCTTTTTCCAGCAGAGAGTGCAGAATCCCGATTTGTTGTTACGGCGGATACGCGCGCCGCAATCCGTGCATTGGCGTATAATCATTTTGCCTTCTTCGGCGAGGGCGGTTTTAATCCTTCCACAACGGAGCAGGCAAGAGTGGTCTTTCCGACCCCGGGGTTGCCGTACAGGCAGAGGCATTGGGGAACCTTCCCCAATACGTCGTAGAGTTTCGCCATCGTAGGCGCAACGATACCGCTTGGAATCTTGTCCGGGTCACGGCGCTGCGGGTCAACGTGGAACTTCGCGGTGTACTCGTCCGTGCGCCGCAGGTAGAGGACGTGCGAACCACGCGGCAGCGCGACCTTCTCGCCGTTATACACGTCCGAGGTAAGTAGCGAGAGGCGAAACACGTCCGAGCACGCTGCGATGAGGTCGTCGACCATCGCGGGGTTCACCATCGGAATGGACATCTTCATGGATGCCATCGGGTCTTTACCCTCCGCCTCGTGGCAGACGACGATGCCGTGAGCACCACGCGCGACGAGGTTGCGGATGCGCCGCAACGTGAGGTTCTGCGCGCCACGGTAGGTGTTCATAAACTGCTTGTCGCCGAAGAACTTGGTGTGCTGCTCCCACAGGGAAGCGCGCGGGTCGTCCCCGAGCATCATGTCCCCACGGGTCGTTTCGAGCAGCGAGGAGAGCGTGTCGAAGATGACCGTATCCCCCGGTTCGATGGTGTCTTGCAGCCCACGGGCGGCAACGTCGAACGCGGAGAACGTCGGGCACGGGATGTTCACGATTGCGCCCTGTTCGATGTACGTCGCAATCGAGTCCGTGCCGGTCGAATCGCAATCGAGGCGATAGATTTTAGGCATGGCTGTTCTGTCCTTTCTTTGCGAGTTCTACTCCGGCTTTGCCGTAGTACCTCGCGATTCTAGCGTGAAGAGCAAAAATGGAAGACGGACTCTCTGTCACGACTCCCCGTACACGAGGGTCCGAGAGAATCGAGTTTTGCGTAGCGCCACGGAGCGGGTCCGCAGGGACGGCGAGAAGTTCGAGGTCGATGTTTGAGAGCGCCCCTTGGTGGTACTCGCTTACGCACAACCGCTGGTAGGCGCAGAACGAGCACGAGTGTGGTCCGGCTTTGAGGTCCTGACGGTAGAGCCGCTTCTCCTCGATTGCGCGCACGAGGTCGAGCGCAGTCTGCTGGATTTCCTCCCAGGTCGTCTGGCTTTCGAGGTCAGACATAACCATCGGGACGTTGACGTACCGCTCCTCCGGTGTCCACTCCACGTCACCTTTGCCTTTGAGGGGGCGCGACAACTCCCGGCGGACGTACTCCCACTCGAACTCGACGCGGGCCGAACTATGGATTTCCGAGAGATACCGTTGGAGCGCAACGGTGTAGACGCGCCCTTGAAAGTCGAGGTCAACGTCAAGCGAAGGCGCTGCGGCGAACGTCTTGTAATCGCGCGCGACGTACACCCCTGGAGCGCGCAGGTACACGAGGTCGAAAGTCGTCCGCAAGTAGATAGCAGGACGGCCATTCCACGCTTCTTGCACGAGCGTGAAGAGCGGCTCCTCGACGTAGAGAATCTTCTGCGGGAGTGGGTGCGTTTCGAGGTACGCGCGCGCAACGGGCGTCATCTCGTTCTCGTCGAGCGCCTCACCACGGGCGGCTTGCGCGACAAGGTGGTGGAAGTCGCTGCCGAGTTGCATTGCGACGTTCGATTCTCCGCGCGGAGCGAGTCCCCGCACGAAGGAGAAGTCGAAGAGTTTCCGGCACCGCTTGAATTGGGAAAAGTCCGTCATCGAAACGACGAGCGGAACTTGGGGGTCGAAACTGTCCATAACTGTCCTTTTTGTTTTACTTGTGGTGACGCTTTAAGCGCCTTTGGACCTTCTATTTTACGCTGGGAGAACCGTAATGTCAACGCCGAGGAGATGCGCTGGGAAATCGACCTTGAACTGCTCGCGCAGCACGCGCAGCGGTTCGCCCACCATCGCGTTAAGGATGGCGTCCTTGCGCGCAAGCGCCTCTTGTTCGGAGTCGAACTCGAAGAGCACCTCATCGTGAATGAACCCGCAGACGGGAAGCCCGGCTTGGTGCGCGCAGACAAGCCCCAACTCGGCAATGTCGCCGGTTGCGAAACCTTGTACGAGCGCGTTCGCTGCCTCTCGGTGAGCCTCTGCGAGCATCCCTGAATCGCGCAAGAGGCCCACGTCGCCCGTATGCCGTCGACGCCCGGTCGGGCTCTCGACGTAGCCGTAGACCGACATTTCCGAGAGGACGCGCTTGTGCCATGCACGGAACTCCGGGTACGCTCGATGAAACGCCTGAAAGACCTGCGCGGCCTCCTCGTGGGAGAGCGTGATTCCCAAGCCTGCGGCGTAGTGGACAAGTGTCATCGCATCCCCGCCGTAGAGCAGCGCGAAGTTTGCCGACTTCGCAATCTGGCGCTGCCCCTTCGTGACTTCATCCTCTCGGCAACGGTAGAACTGCGCGGCGAACCAACGGTGCGGGTCAAAGTTCCCTGCACGCTTCGCGTAGATAAGCCGGTCGATGCCGGCCGTCCACACCGCAACCCAGAACTCAATCTGCTCGTAGTCCGCCCGGACGAGACACTTGCCGGGAGGGGCGCTGAAGAACCCCTTCAACGTCCGGTCGAGATTCTGTACGTTCGGTTCGCGCGCGCTCGTGCGTCCGGTGAGGGTGCGGAGCAGCGTGTACTGCGGATGCACCCGGCCGTCTCCGCTTGAAGCCGCCGCGAGATAGGGCTTGACGTAGGTGCTCATACGCTTGGACGCTTCGCGCCATTGGAGGAGCGCCTCGGTGAAGGGATGCGGGCAATGCGAGAGCGCCTCGGCGTCCGTGCAGTCTTGACCGCTCGCGGTGTGAGAGAGCCGGAAGCCGAGGTAGCGCAGGACGGCTGCGACGTGGAGCGTCGAGCCAGGGTTGAAGGCGACGTGGCGGCTCTTGGTCTTGAGCGCCACGTCGAACGCCTCGGCCGGGAAGCCGTAGTCCCCGAGCACCTGTTCGATGCGAAGGCGTGCCTGCGCGATGGCTGCCTCTTGCGATGCAAACTCTTTGAGCACCACCTTCCGCTGGATGAAGATGCCCTTACGCGAGCAGGCGTTGAGCGCATCCTTCAAGGGGCGCAGAATCACCTCGGCAATGCGGATGCGCGGCACACCAGACCGCGCCGTGCCGAGGTGGTCAACGGCGTACCGGAAGAGCGCGAGGGTCATCTCGGCATCCCGCGCGTTATAGGCCCGTAGCTCCTCCGACCCGAGATGAGCCGTGCCGCGCGACTCCTTCCAACCGGGTACGCCGAGGTACTTCACGCAGAGGCTCTCCAACGCAAGGGACTGCGTTTCGTCCAAGAGATACCCCAGAGCCATCGTATCGTAGGTGGAGTATAAGCCGGTTTTGAGGTCGTCGAACGCCCACCCGTTATGGCTCACGAGTACCCCGCGGTAGTCGCGCAGCGCGTGGACAATCTGTCCCACACCCTTACGGGAGTGGGAGACGAGCGGGATGCGTTCGACGCCATCCGCAAGGGCAATCTGCGTCATGTTCTCCGTAATGTTCCCCTCCTCGTCATACGTCTCGATGTCATAGGCGATGACCGCCGGCGGAACGCCGGACCAGGCAGAGGTGTACGCGGTCGGCGTTGCCGATGGCGCATGAAGGCGCCGCAAGTCCGAGACAACGGTCGCGCGCGCAGCGGGGTTCCGAAGGACATACGCTGGGTGAAAGGTCGAGAGCACCTCAATCGGAAGCCCGAACTCTAGGAGGAGCGGGTAGGTTTGGCCGCGCTTCGTCAGAACGCCGGAGAGCCCCGTCAACGCACGAAGCGCCGTCGCGCCGAGTGCGACAATGACAGCCGGCTTCACCGCTTGGACCTCTTCGATGAGATGGATGCGGCAAGCGCCGATATGCACACCGTCCGGTTCGATGTTCTTCGGTGTCCGGCAGCGCACGGCGTTCGTCACCCGGACCTGCTCTCGCGAGAAGCCCGCGTCCTGGAGGATGGCGTAGAGTAGTCTGCCGGACGCGCCAACGAAGGGCCGTTCGGCGAGGTCCTCTTCAGCGCCGGGGTTTTGGCCGACGAGGAGCACGCTACCGGAGCCCTCGCCGCCGATGCAGTTCGAGAGCCCTTGCTCGGCGAGCGGGCAGCGCGTGCAGGTCATAGGTCCTCCCCAAAGACGACGGAAGCGGCCTTCGCGGTCCGTAGCGCATCATGGATGGCGTGCTTCTTCGCAAGGGTCCGCGCGATGAAAACGTCGATGGTCTTCGGCACGTTGTAGTAGGTCACGGTACGCCGCGCCCCCGGCTTATAGATGCGGTCCCGACTCTGCTCGTCTTGGACGAACGAGAAGGTTCGCGAGAGGTAGAGCGCATGGGACGCCTCGGCAAGTGAGATACCCACGCCGCCGCTCTGGACCTGCACGACGATGACGGCACCGCCGTCGTAGGCGCTGAACGCCGCACGTTCGGCTTCGCTCTGCTCGGCCGTGCGCGACCCGTTGATAACGAAGGTTGGAACCTTCGCCGCTTGAAGCGCCGCTTCGAGTGCGTGGCCTTCGGGACGGAACCGATGGAAGACGACGGCCTTCTCGCCGGAAACCACAATCTCGTCGAGGTCCGCAAGCACGGCGTCAATCTTCTCGGTGTGTAGCCAAACGTGCGGACCCTCCGCGTCCTCTCCGTTTGGGAGGAAGCCGGAGGTAATCTGCTGGAGGCGTATGAGTCGCGAGAGGGTATGGTCGGCGACGAGGAGCACCGGAGCCTCAATAATCCAGGCGCTTGCGAGCTTCTGGTAGGTCGCTCGGACGGCTGGGGGCAGTTCAACCGGGCGCTCGATGATTTGGTAGGTATCGGGGCCGAACACGTCCTCCCGGCGGATGATGCTGGCGCAGGCGCGTACCCGGTCGTGTAATTCGCGCGTATTGACGTGTCCTACGACCTTGGAGGGGAAGAAACGGTCGCGGATGGTGTACCGCTTCATAAAGGCGGTCCAAGACCCCGTGTAGCCCCCGGAAAGGGTCAAGGACGACCAGAGGTTGCCGTTGTGATTCGGCACCGGAGTCCCGGTGAGCCCTCGGAAGTATTGCGCTTTCCACCCGATAGCCCGCGCCGCCCGGCCACGGGCCGACGAGGGGGACGATGTTTCGTGTACTTCGTCACACACGAACGCCTGGGTGCGCCCCACCAGCACGTCCCGCAGCGCATCGAGTTTGTCGATGTTCAGGACGAGCGCGCCGCTCCACCCATCTTTGACGAGCGCCCGGACGCGGGCAGTTGGCTTGCCGAACCCGGCGATGACCGGGATGCCTGCCTCTTCCAGCGTCTTTGCCCAGAGCGAGCACACGCGCAAGGGGGCGGAGATGAGGAGGCGCTCGGTACCATTCTCGGCAAGACTGCGGAGCCATTTGACGGCGACGAGGGTCTTGCCGAGGCGCGGGGATGCGAAGATGGCGCGGCGCGGCTCAGGATGCTCCGTGAGCTCCTTCTCCTGCCACGCCCACGATTCGGGGAGCAAGTTGGGGGTTAGTTGCATTACTCTGTCCTTTTAACGGTCTATATCTCAAAAGCGGGGGTCTTGGCCTTGAACTACCTCTTCTAACGCTTTTTCATTGTCTTCCGCCGTCGCTGCGTGGTCAGCTGCACTTACAATCTCGCCCGCTACCGTAGCATCGCGCATCTCCACAATTGGTGGCGAAAGCCTGTTGAGCTGTTGCAAGGCTGCTTCTAAGAGGGAGTCGTCGCGTTCTGCATAGGCGAGACACACCATCTTTGCGATAGTAAAGCGCTTTTGGAAAAACTGCCGCACCTCTGGAGTTTGGCGCAGAGAGGTCCTTTCTTTGGGGAGGAAGGCACGAGCACGGGCTGCATAGGTGGCGACTGTGGGGTAGGAGAGTCCCGTCGCTTCGACCATCTCTTGATTCGTCGCCGTAGGGTGTGCTTTGAGGTACCCGACAATGGTCGAAGCGCTTTTAATTTTGTCTCTCCGGGGTTGCTGCTTTGTGCGTGGCATGTGTGTACTCTATCACACCGTAGGGAAGAAGTACAACTCCCTTATACTATCAATCTGTATACTGAAGTAGCCTATCTTCCATTCTGTATGTAAGTTAACTAATGATAGAGTGCGTCCCCGGTTGTCCGTGCGTTTCGTTGCGGTCTCGTAGGGGCGGTTATGTCCGAGGAGTTCACCCCTTCGGAGCCCTCTGCCACCTTCTCGAACCCGGTAATCACCGTGAGCTTCAGCGGAGCATCCGTCCCGTCGTCCTGCTCCTCGAGCTGCACCTCACCCGACTCGGGGTCGATAACCGGGCGCTCTTCTGCATCGAACCGTAGGGCGTGCCCAGGGTGCGAAAAGTTCGTCGTACGGACGTGTAGCCTGCTTGCTTCACCCTGTCGGCGGGAGAGCCGGAGTATCACCCTGGCGACGTTAATCATCTCGGTCGACCCCATGTAATCCCCGTCTAGCCGGCGGTCATGGAATTGCGCGATGACTGCCGTCTTCTCGTCCTGCGCCATCGAGGCAAGGGGTTCGAGGCAGTAACGCGCACGGGTGCTCTCTAGCATCCGTGTTCCGGTTTCAAAGTTCGAGTAGATGGAGTCGAAGTACACAATGTCGACCTGGTGGCTTTGGACCTGCTTTCGCAGCTCCTCGACGCCGCTTGGCAGTTTGAGCGGTCCTTTCCAACCAAGGATGCGCTCTCGGGCTGCTCCCCCAAGGACGGCGCGAGCGAGAAACCGTTGGTAGGGCTCCTCGACGCCGACGTGCAGGAAGGTCCCACCCATCTGGGTGACGCGCGCCGCAAGCCAGGAGCCGAAGGTCGATTTCCCTGATGCCTTCGGCCCGAAGAGCATGACGAGCTCTTCTCGGGGGATGAACCCTCGGAGCCACCATCGCGCGGTCGGCCCGACGAAGGAGGTGTAGTCCCCTTGGAGGATTTCCACCAAGGAAGCGTTCACTTCGTAGGAGGGACTTCCAACCGGATGGCGGGCAATCGAGCGGGCGATGCGGTCGTAGTCGCGCTGCGTGAAGGGTCGCCGAGGGTCCTGGTCGAGCGTCCCGTTCGAGCACACCGCCGCTAGCAGGTGTGCGATGCCGCTCTCAGAGAGCCTCCAAAGGCTATGCTGCCGGACGAAGCCCGCAAGTGCGGTGAGAGCATTGTCTTGCTCTCCCTGGGGGATGCAATCGCGCCCTTCGCCAACCGGGCCTGCCGGTTGCGGCAGCGGGACAAGGGCGTTGAGCGTCTCCGGCGTGAGGGAGGCGATAGGTGCCGGGAGACGGTTTAGCTCGTCTGCCATACATACTCCCCTTTGAGGGTTTGGGATGGCGGGACGACGACGTAGGCCCCAGCGCCTTGCAGGTCAACACCAGGCCCCAGGCGTCCTTTTCGCGGAAGCGGGAGGTCCCCGAGGAGGAAGTAGGCATGGAAGCCTCCGCTTGGGGTGCGCGCGCGGAGGGTGGTCGGCAGCACACCATGTTCGGCGACCCAGGCGCTTAGTGTCTCCAAGCCGCCGTTGCGCGGGTCAACGTCGATGACGAGCAGGCCAGAGAGGCCACAGTTCACGCCGATGTTCGCCCAGGGGTTCTCGTTCCACCAGCGCGCGATTTGCGCGGGGTCCGTGGTTGCGTCGAGCAGTCCGTGCGAACCCGGTAACGGAAGTTTCCCCCAGGGTTCAACGGGGAAGACGTGCCATCCGATTTGCGCGTAGGCGCAAGCATAGGCACAATAACTTGGGGGCTCTTGTACGGAAGGCCCTAGATATGGTAGAGTCAATGCGGTCAGCATCCTTTCGAGTTGCGAGAGGTCAGGTCCACGCCCCCGGTACTCTGTCCTACCGGGGGCGTGTTATATCCCCCGGAGGCGTAAGGGGGTTTTATCGTACTCCATTTATTCGTCCGGCGCTAGGCGGTGCTTCCAATATGGCCCCATGATACCCGGTGCGTAGAGGTCGCAGTAGTTCCTGAAGCCGGGGAGGCGGTCTAGGCAGAGCCGCTGGGTGCGCCATTGCGGGGCGTTTCGCCCGAGGCGCAATGCCGCGACGGTCGTCCGGTGCAAGCCGGTGGCCTGGGCAATCCGGTCATCGGACCAACCCGACTCCTGCTTCCAACGCGTAAGCGACTCTCCGAACGTCTTTATGTAGTTGCTCATACCTTGCTCCTTGTAAACGAGCCATAGATTGCGCGCTTTGGCGCAAAGCCGCTCGTTTGGAAAAATCGCCTCCAACCACCATAAGAGGTCACGCGCCCATACAGCGCGGAATCGTTAATACGCACCCAGGTTGCCGAAGGAAGGTAGCCAAGCCGCGCCGCATATTCGAGGTAACATGCGCGCGCTTGGGCGAGGGCACCAACCTTCCTAGCTGCTATTTTTTTGCGCTTCCATTGCGCGTATTCTTCGTGCAACCCAAACCGAGGAATAAGCGCACTTGGGTGGTACGCTATCCCGAGGAGTTCTTGCAATTCGACGGTCGACGATGCGCGTTGCAACGCATCGCATACTGCTTCGCGGCTCAAATTGCGAAGCGGCATCGTGCAACCCCGCTCCCTTTGGTTCAGGATTTGGTGGATGCGCTGGCGCGTTAGGTCGTACTCGTGGCAAAGCACGCTCATCGCATCACCTGCTTTATAGCGCCGGTATAGTTCCTCGTTGCGCGCGCGCAATGCGGAGGTCTTCGGTGCGTGCTGGCGTTGCTTGCAGAGCGGGCAGTATACTTGGGTGCTCATAGCTCCTCCACAGGGATTGCGGCTTGGAGGAGGCGCTTGCGCGCCTCCTCGTCGTTCGCAATACACAGCTGGGACACCCCAACAGGTACTCCGCGGACTCTCCCTACAATAACCGTGCGGAGGACGACCGCATCCGCCGTCGTCCAAAGCCGCTTTGTGTATTCGATGCGGGTCATGGTCCTACGCCCCTGGGGCGCTTTCGAGGAAGAGCCGGACGGCCGAGAGATGCTCGATAGCATCCTCCAATTGGCCGACCGACCGTCCCTCCGGGACGGCCCCCTCCGCGATGAGTTCCCTGCGTGCCGTTAGGCAACACCTAAGGGCTTCTCGTGCATCGCGTAGGTTCGTGTTATAAGCGACCTTCTTTTCTTGCGTGGTCATGGTCCTGTCTTTCTAGCCTCTTGCGAGGCTTGGTGCTTCCCTCCGCAACGCGGAGGAAATGTTGTCTAGGAGTCGCGCTCCTCTTCTTCGAGCTCCGGCTCTTCTTCGAGCTCCGGCTCCTCTTCGGGTAGCCGCCGGCGCTCATCGCGGAAGTAGTGCTCGTACTCCGGTGTTTCACGGAGGCGCTTCAAGCGCCGAGAGACATACCCCCAAGCGTCTGGGAACTCTGTCTTGCGGGCAAGGAGCCACGCGACGAACTCCGCCCAGGACACGTCACCCTGCTCTGGGGCACTACCCCAACGGTGCGACCGGGCATAGAGCACCGTCGCGTAGGTGAGCTCCAGCCGGCCTTTCGCTATCCGCTCGCTCGTTGGTGCGGCAAAGACGCGCAGCTCTGCTGTCGGCCCCCGCTTCAAGCACACGCTTGCGTGGTGCGACCCCCACCCATTTAAGGTGGGGGGCTGACTTACCGCGCGGCTTGTGTAGTCCGCCAGGTTTATCGTCCGCGTAGGGGGAGCCCAGCGCAGGAGCCGGCTTGGGCTACGCCCGGAGAGGACGAGCACCGGGCCATACTGCGACCAGAGCCATACCCAGGCTTCGAGTGCGCCTTCTGTGAGGAAGGCTCGCCGATTGATATGAACGTGCAAGCCGCATCGGCAGGATGCCTTTGCGCCAAGTGCAAGCAGGTCCCCATAAAGCCGGGCGACCTTCTCCAAGTCACGGAAGGGTATCGGCTCCGTTGCGTACTCGAATCCGTTGCCGATGGAACCATCCCATTTTGCAACAGCGCGTAGGTCGTTTTTACGAAGCAGACTGTTCGCTTCCTGGACGACGCTACTTACGGCCGGGTCGCGCAAGCGCAACCCCGCAAAGGTCCCAATCTCCGCCCCATACGCGACGGCCATCATCTTCTGGGTTCTGTCGACGATCGGGCCGTAATCCAGCTCGATTTCTACTCCTGCGGAGTCGGTGGGAATATCGCTTTGTGTGAGGCCGAGCGCGTCGAGCACGTCGCGGTCATAGGTTGCAACGTGACCTCCGAACTCGCAGACTGTACGCCGGGTTGTACGCCTCGCGATACGACGCCGAGGCATTACACGTCACCGAGGATGTTGAAGGCGAACTGTAACGCCTTCGCGGCGCGCTCCGGGTTCTCGCGGATGGCCCCTTCGAGTGTGAATAGCCCACCGTTCAGCTCCGAGAGCTGCTTGTACGCCTCCTCATCCTCCGTGCCGGCCGGCTCCGTGAAGGAGGAGCCTATCGGGGCGGGGGGTTTGAGCATGAAGTCCCTTCCCACCGTGTAGTCCTCCCAGAGAAACTCCGTAGGCGCACTACCCTCTGCGCCTCCAGGCTTTACCTCAGGCTTTACCACAGAGGTTCCTCCGGTAATGGCCTTCAGCGCGGACTTGTACGCCTTGCGCTCGGACTTGGAGGACCAGACTTTGTAGGACATCGGCCACGGGGAATCGTTTGATGCCCACAGGCCCTCCTTCCATTGGCCCAAGGTTTCGTTGAGGATAATCGGCTCAGGCGTTGACGCCTCGACGAGTACGACGCGCGACATACCGAGGAGACCCTCGAACTGCTCGCGCCATTGCAGGTCCGCCATGTTATCCCAGAGGTTCGCGATGCGGTCGAGCATCAGCGCAAGTCCCTCGGAGTCCGTGCCGTCCGGGTGAGGACTCGGTACGCCAAGGGTGCCATTGTGGAAGAGCAAGCCGCCGTTCTCCTTGAGGCGGAAGGGGTGTGCGTTATCTTCGCTCACCTTCCCCCGTGAGGCGATTCGGCAATGCAGTATCGCCGGCGCGCTGGTTTGGATGCGCTCTTGGTGTGCGCGGAGGAGACTGTCCTTATCCATGCCGTGAAGGAACCACCAGGCACCTATCGGCTCCTTCGCTTGGCCTTTGGCCTTCTTGGGCATCTTGTACCACGCTAGGCCCCACCCTTGGGGGTTCGCGCTATACGCCCCTTCGACGACCTTCGTCGAGAGTTCTACGCCCGTAGGCTTGTAGATGATTACACACACAGGGTCAGCTGCTCCGTTTCTTGCGCTTTCGGCGCAGGGTTCGTTGGGGTCTTTTTCGCGCACTTCCGGGCGGCTTTCGCGAGGTACGCCTTCTCCGCGTTGCGTACGGCCTTGTCAAAGGCTTGCCCGAGAAGCCTAAAGCTCTCCGGCGTCTTTGTGTCCTGTGCTACGCGCACGGCGTCCTTGATAGCCTCCGTGCGACAGACGAGGAAGGCGAGGCGTAACCTCCGCCAAATACGGAGGATGCGCGCTGAGCACACCGTCCCGGAAGGCGCTCGCAGTTCGATCGTTGGCCAATGGGAGCTGTACGATACCGCCCCGAAGTGCGAACCTAGCGCCTCGTAACCGTGTGTTGCAAGGTCGCGGAGGATGTACGGGCTCGGCGCTTCCGCGTAGTTCCCGCGAAGGCGCCGTATGGAGGTTCCGAACAGACTCGGCGAAACGTCGTCCATCCGCGCTGCCAACGCCCAGGCGCTCAACGCCCAAACGATGTTCTCCAGGTGCGCTGGGTTCGCCGAATGGCGGTCAAAATGCAGGTGTAGGCCGCAGGCGCGAGAGGCTTCGTACTGCTGCGCCTTGAGGAGCTGCCCTACCCCTTCGACCCAAGGCTGTACTTCGCACGGCCGCAACGGCCGTGCAGCGCGTAGCTCTACTCCGCCATAGGGCAACGAGGCATCCCCACCAATTTCGACGAGGTTGTCATCGTTCGCGGCAAGAAGGCCGTAACTGCTACGGCGCGCTTCGCGCGGTACGGCTTCTATCTCGATACCGTACCTCATTTCCGCTCCTTCGCCGGCGGGGTAATCGCCTCGCGGGGAAAGACGCCGAACGCATAGGCCTGTTCCATTGCCCGGTTAATAGCCCGGCACTCGCGCCAATGGGGCAGCTTCGGTGTGTTATCTCGCACAATGTCCAAGAGGCCGGGCATCCGAACATGCCAATATACAGCAAGAACGGCTCGCTGCTCCGCCTCTTCGCAAGTATGGCAGTACGGTTCGACCGTACAGCCAAGGTAGTCATGCTCCATATTCTCTGTCCTATTCTGTGCGCTTGTGCTCTTCAGGCCCCACAAGAGCGCACGTTTTGGGGCGAGCGGGCTAGGCCGGAGCCTAGCGCCGATTTCGCGGGAACATCCTGCGCCATGCTTCGCGCAGCTCCTTCGCCTCCTCGACGACGACGAAGCCGACAAGCACCAAGGTGCTTGTCGCTAACGCAAGGTCGACGATGAGGCCGCTATGCGCGTTCATGGCGCTTGGCCTCGTCGTGCGTCATGGCGCTCCCTTCTGGCCCTTCGCGTGACGGTCAAGTGCTGCGATCGCGCCGTCTAGGGCGTGCTCAAGTGCCTCCTTCGCACCCTGGTAGTTGCGCCAGGCGGCATCGAGGCGCGCTATCGCGGGGGCTATCGAGAGAGGGTCGTCTGGTGTTGCGGTCTTGCGGGTAGGGTCCGGCCGTTTGCTCCCGGACATCCCGTAGAGGAAGGTCGCGAGCTCCGCGAGGGTCATAATGCGGCCACCCTCCATCCCTGGCCCGAAGACTTGTGCGCGAACCTCGGCCCCCGTCGATCGTGCAAGGGCCTCGGCCAGGTGCATCTCGGAGCGCGCTTGCTCCGTGTGTCCCGGCCCGAAGGTCGTCCCCTGCGGTGGTCCCTTCGGCAGTATGCCTGCATCGCGGAGCTCCTTGGCGAGCGCGTCGAGTGCCTCCGCCATCGTGAGCTCGGTCTTGTCCTGCGCCTTGTCCTGCGCCTTGTCCTGTGCTCCGCCTTGTCCGGCGGTCTTGTCCTGCGCGTGGTCGTCCGTCATCGCGTGTTCTCTCTGCCGGTCATGCTGCCGGCGGACATCGCAACGGCCGGAGCCCATGCTTGCGCTGAGCTCCGGCGTGTTGCCGGTTGTGCGTGTGTGTGTGTTCAAGCCTGGGGCCTGAGCCCGAAGGCCGCCCTTAAGCGGCCTTCCCAAGCCCGACCTGCGCCCGGAGCGCCTCGAGCTCGGCCAGGAGTTCGGCCTTGGTTTGCTCGTGCGCAGGCTTGCTGCGGGCGAAGAGCACCGTGGTGCTCGACGTGGTGCGCGAGATAACCGCGACGGCCGTGCCGTCCAAGTTCGTGCCGTCCTTGCGTGTGTACGAGAGCGCGTCGCCCACCTTCACGCCTGTGCTTTGCACGCACACCGCGAAGTACTTGCGTCCGTCTGGGGCCGACGTGCAGGGGTAAATCGTTTTCGCCATGATCTGTCCTTCCGGGCCGATGGCCCTTTGCGAGTGTCGGATTCCGGCCTGTTTTCCGGCCGGTCACCAACATCGTACCATACCCCGTCAAGCCCCAAGATGTGCTGCTTGCCTCGCCGGCAAATCACAAGCCCTTGTGCTTTGTCTGCCCACCAGCCCAAGCAATCGCTTACGCCCACCAAGTCAAGCAAGCCCTACGCCTGCGTGCGCGCGCTTATTTTGCGCGCCTGGGCGCCTGCGTGCGCCGACGCCTGCTCGTGCGCGTGCGCGCGGGCCTCTCCACGCGTTGGCCTTACGGTTCGTAGCCGAACGTGTGTTCGTATGCTTGCTTTTCGCGCTGCGCCCGCAACATGCGCCGGCGCGCCCGCAACATGCGCGCCTACGCGCAGGGAAGCGCCCCTACGCGCACCCACGCGAGTGTGTCTACCCACGCGTGCGCGCGCGCGAAACCGCGACCCCAAGTTTGGTACCCAAGGCCGTAGCAGCAGAGAAAGGAATAATCAAACGGCCCGAGGAAAAAAGAATAATCACTCGGCCGATTGACAAATGCGCTCCGCGCGCGTATACTGAAGGGGATGACAAGCCAGACGTTCGTCGATACCCTCGGCGCACTTGCGCTCTTCTATCTTGGGCTTTGGGCGATTGGAGGGGCGCTGATATGCGGGTATCATGCGTGGACGCTGGTCTTTGGGAAGGCGCAAGAGCCGCTGCCGCGTTGGGTGCGGCTCATCGTCTTAGGGCGGGACGCGGACGTGCGGTTGGGCGACCCGGTGAGTGCGGACGACCCCAACCCGGCGGAGCAACGCCTGCGGGCGTACGAGCAAGCACGGGAGCACCGGGAGCACCGGGAGCACCGGGAGCACGCAGCGTGGGAGCACACGGAGTCGCGGGAGCACGCGGATGGGCCGCACGAGAGCGCATAGCCTCGCCGTGGCGCTGCGGACGTGCGCGGTCTGCGGGGCGGGGCTGCCGATGGCCGTCGAGCGGTGTCCGGCCCACGACGCGCGGGAGCGGGTGCGCGCGGCGGGAGGCCAGGTGCGACGGGTGCGCCGGCTGTTTGACGAGGAGTGGGTGCGGGCGCATCCGCCACGCCTGCCGACGATGGCCGGGGCGGTGCTCAGCCACCAGGCCGGAGCCGCCGTCGAGAGCCTGCTCGACGCGGACCAGGCCCAAGCGGACCAGGCCCAAGGGGAGCCGGCCCAACAAGGGCAGGCCGAACGAGCCGAGCGTGGGTACGCCGACCATGGGGTACGCTGATGCCACGGCGTAGGCACGGGCTGCTGCCGGTGGACCGGGCGGTGATTGCCGTCGTCTCCCGGTGGACGCGGGCGGAGGTCCGTGGGCCGACCGTCGACGAGATTACACGGGAGGTCGCCGTCTGCCCGAGGGCGACCGTCTACTCCGCGCTCAAACGGCTGCGCCACGAGGGGTTGCTCGCGCATGTCCCACCGGCGGGCGGGTGGGTCTGCACGGACCGGGCGGCGGCGGTTGCATCGGCCATCGCGCGGATTACAGCGGGGCTCGCGGAAGAACCCCACGCAAAGCCCCACGCAAAGCCCCACGCAGAGAAGGAGGGTGAGCAATGAAGCGCGTCATTTCGTTGGAGGAGGCGAAGCGGAGGCTGCTCGCGGACCTTGCGGCGCGGGGCGTCCTGCGTCCTTCTTAGCCCAAGTGGTGGCGACGGATTTTTGGCCGTTCCATCGACAAGTCGCTGAGGGTGCGCGTCTGGTCGAGGGTCGCACCCTCCTCGCGGCCGGTGCGCGGACGCCCAAGCCGCGCGAGGAAGGCTGCGCGGCGCGCCACGTCCTCCTCCCATGCCATGCGCTCGCCCTCGGGGGTGGTCGGCGCGCGGAGGACGACGCGGACAGTTGCCGGAGGCGGGAGGGGATTGCCCACCACGTCGTAGCGGAAGCGGCCCGTGCCGGACTTGCGCTTGCCGTCGCTATCGACGTGGGACTCGCTGCTCACCGTGGGATGGATGCAGAGCCGGACGGGGATGGACCCCTCGAAGGCTTCGGCCCAGGCTTGCGCGCCCTTGCCGGTCAGGGGAGAGCCTGCGAGGACGGAGATGCGCTCGATGAGCCGAGCGCGCGCACGGGTGCCGCTCGCTTCGGAGAACGAGTAGGTCAGGGCCTCGTTGACGACCCGCGCACCATCGCCCCACGAGGTCAAGCGGTAGCGCAGGGGCACCTTCCGCTGGACGAGTTTGCCGGTCCAATAGCAGCGCGGGCACCCAAGGCCGCGCACAGAGCGTCCGACACCGAGATAGGTGCCGCAGGAGCCGCACCCGGCGATGCTGTGCTTTTCGAGGTAGAGGGGTCCGAAGCCGAAGAACTGCGCGTCGTACCATCCGTGGGGAATGTCCCAGATATAGATGATGTCGCGGACCGCCTCTTCGTTCGGGTTGGCATCTTCGAGCCGCAGTTTCACAACGGTGTCGGGAGGAACCGCCGCTGCCGCGCGTTGCGACTCCTGGATGGGGTTCGTGCGGCGGAGTAATTCTGAAGCGTCGATTCGGTCCATTCGCCTATTTTTGCAGCCTCAGTAGGAGTTTCCTCTGCGGCCCGGAAGGAGGGCCCCCATGCAGGTCCCTTCCCTCGACCCGGATGCCACGCTTGCACAGGAGACGCAGAGGGCGCTCGTCCAACTCGTCGCCTTCGTGCGCCGCCACAAGTATTGGCCGAGCATCTCGGAGTTGGAAGCGGCGGTCGCCGTGAAGGGACTCGACCGCGCTGCTATTGCGCCACTCATCGCGAACGCGGTGCGGGAGGGGCTCGCCGTCCTGTTCCTCGGGCACGCCCGCGTGACGGCGCGCGGGTGGAAGGTGCTGAAGATAGACCCTATCGTGGCACTTCTACCGGACTACCCGAAGACGCGCGAGAACTACCGCATCTACAAGAATCTCTTGGGAGGGACCTAATGGACGTACTCCTTACCGCAGTCTTCGCGCTCGTTGCGCTGGCGGCGCTTTTTGGTTGGGCGCGCTTCGTCTACGATATGGCCCAACTCGGGAAGACGAACAGCGACACGCTCGCGAATGTCATCCGCGTCAACGACCACTTGAACGCGCGGGTCGGGGAGCGCGTCCGCATCCTCAACCGTACCGCCCCTCCGCTGCCTGGCGAGCCGATAAGCCCGGAGGAAGCCAAGATGCGGACGACGGCCATTCTCGACGAGGCCCACGAGATAGAGCGGGAGCTGCGCCGTCCTCGGAACCCGCGCACGGAGTGGAATAAGCGCGACAGCGAGCCCCTTGATTTAGAACCGCCCCAGGAGGTCTAGGAGTTGCCACGCCGGAGGATTCCCGAGCCGGGCAACCCGATTGAAGCCGAGGAGCGCGTCTCCTTTGGAGGCGAGTTCACCGAGGCCCACCATCATCGCGGGGAGTTGCTCGACCCGCTCCAACCGTTGCCGGGCGGCATCAAGATGGTACGCGGTCAGCGGCGCAAACGAACGCCTGCTGGCGACCGAGCCGCCGCGATTGCCCTCTACCGGGACTATCTCGACACGCTCACGGCCTGCAATGGGCGCCGCGCCGAGGCGCTCTCGCGCGTACTCGGCATCTCGATAGAAGCGGCGACAAGAGAGGAGCATATCCTCCATGCGCGCATGATGGACTCGCTGCCGCAGAACGCCACGCTCTCGGAGATGCTCAAGGTCTACGACCTCTCGCGTGAGGCGCGGCTTGTGGTGCTGCGCCAGCATGTCTACTCGCCACTTCCCGCTGCTTCGTTGAAAGCACTCGACATGTTGAACGAACTCGACGCGAACACCGGCGCGGATACGACGGGCTCGTATGAGTCGTATGTCCGGGCGCTCGCAGGCAGAGGCGCAGCGCGCGCATGAAGAAACTCGACGAGCGGGAGTTATGGACGCCTGCCCAACTGCTCCAGCGGAAGTTCGGGCACGTCCTGCCGGAGCGTCACGAGGTCGTTGATTTCCGCACCTACGAGACGGCACTCTTCTTACAGTCGCCGCTCTTTGCGATGGCGAACTACTTTTATACCGAGGACGCCAACCGCGACCTCGTGCCGATGATGCCCTTCGTCGGGCAGGCGCTTCTTGATGTAGCGGTGGAGAGCCAGCGGAGGCGGGGTTTGCCACAGCGCGTGATTGAGATTAAGCCCCGTCAGATTGGGTGGACGACGCGCAACCTCGGACGGGCGCTGTGGACGGCGATGCACCCCAACCGGCACGCGATTATTCTCGTGGACCAAGAGGCCGTTGCGGAGTCGCTCGCTACGCGCTTGGGAACGATGCTGAACAACCTCCCGCTATGGCTTCAGCCGAAGCGGCGCATCAACAACTTGCGCTCGATTGTCTTCGACCACCCCGACCCGAAGCTGCGGATGAACGACCCTGGATTGAACTCGTCGCTGCAGATTACCGTGCCGGGTCCGATGCGCGGCAAGACGCCACAGTTCGTCTGCGTCTCGGAGTTTGCGTTCATGTCGCTTGAACGGCAGATACTCATTATGGAGGGCCTCATCGGCGCGATGGCGCTGACGGAGTTCTCCTGCGTCATCCTTGATACGACGCCGAATGGCCACGACGATATGTACGAGCCGATGGTAGAGGAAGCCGTCGAAAACAATCCCCGATGGGTGTCGAAGTGGTACTCGACCAAGACGCCGCCAACGGCAGCGCAAGTCTACGAGGGGATATTCGGAGAGCCCGACCACCCAGAACGCGGCTTCGTACCAGCGTTTTGCCCCTGGTATTTCCACGAGGCGTACACGACGCAAAACGAATCCTCGAAGGGCGAGTTGCGGAAGATGACGCCGGCGCAACTTCGGGAACTGCAAGAGACGCTTGGAAAAATGCCGGAGTATGGGAACGACGAGGAGTTGGAACTCCGCGACAAGTACGGCGTGAGCCCCTATCGCCTTTGGTGGCGTCGGCGCAAGATTGACTCGTACAAGCAGCCGAACCAGCGGATGCGGATACTCACGTTCCACCAAGAGTACGCGACGACGCACTACGACTGTTTTGTTGATTATGGGCTCTCGCCGTTCGACGGAGAGTGCCTAGATACGGTCATGCGCCAGCGCCGCGAGCCAGCAGCGCGAGGGATGCTTCGAGAAGAGTCCCCAAACAAAATTGTGGTGGACCAGACGTTCCATTCAGATTGGGAAGAGTTGCGCGTCTACGCCCCGCCACAACCAGGAGAGAAGTACACGATAGGGGTTGACTGCGGAATCGCCTATCAATCGCGGGATGCAGATGCGACGGTCGCGCAAGTCGTTCGGTTTCGCGACAACAAACTCGTTGCGACCTACGTCGCGCGTGCGCCGGTTTACCGCGTGCGCGAGCAAGTATTCCTTCTTTACAAGTGGTACAACAACGCCTACACCGGCATCGAAACGGCAGGACCGGGGTACGACCTCGTGCGTACGTTGGTTGACAAGGGGCTTCAGAACTACTATGCCTACAAGCGTTTGGACCGGGACTTCCCTGAGCCAAGCCCCTACCCTGGATGGGAAACGAACTCAAAGACGCGGCCTATCATGGAAGCCTACTTCTGCGAGTTAATCGACAAGCGAGATGCGGAGAAGCGCCCTGCGCCTGATATAATTATTCCTGATGGGCAGACCTTGCGGGAACTCTCCACGGTTCGGCGGGAGCCTTCGGGAAAAATCAAAGCACCGAGCGGTCACGATGATTGCGTGGACGCGCTGATGATTGCGATTGCGATTGCGCGCGACCCGTGGGCCGGGCTGCATCTGCCAACAGAGAAGGAAGAAGTAAAAGACACGCGCGCGTTCGAGCGGATGTTCCGCAACACCGTGGGCTCCATAGGAACGCGCAACCGACCCAACATCGCGAATCTTTAAGGAGGCTCCATGTCCTACACGGCCATTGCAAAAATCACGTCTGACGAGTCCATTACGATGGGCGATATTTCCACCTTGCAGCCCAACGGCGACCGCTACCTCGTCAAGCCGGTGAACGTCGTTCACCGCACCTCCTCCGACCTCGTGCTCCCTATCGACGAGACGACGACCGGATGGTTCGCCGCGCGAATACTCGCCGTTGGCAATGGGCATCGGTTGGAGGTCCCCGACCCTGCGGTTGTGACGTATCGTGTGAGTCCCAGCGAGGATACCCTCGAAAGTACGGTCGAGCGCCCGCAGGCGACTGTGCCGATGTTCTTCTCCAAAGGGGACGTTGTGCTCATCGACCGGCTTGCCGGAAGGCCCGTAACCGTTCAGGGGGTCGAGTACCGGATTGTCAACCAGGTGGACGTGCTCGCGAAGATTGGTACTGCCTAGGATGCTCGACTTCCTCAAGAAGATGCTCGACCCACAGGGTCCGTTTGGGTCCTTCGTCTCGCCCTTCGGGGCGCACAAAGAGCATCTGGGGCTGCCGATTGCCGCGCCGCAGTCCGTCCGAGCCGCTGCTGTGACCTCCGACCTCGGTGCGCTCCAGAAGGCACTCGCCGCGCCACGCTTTGTCGCGGCCGGCGAAGAAGCGCCTCCGGCGGAACGGCGTCGACAGATTACGCAGTACCTTGAAGAGCGGTGGGCACCCGTCTACGCGCAGCCTTCCAAGGACGATTTCGCGGCGCTTGCCCGCGCGGCGAGCGCACCGCTCCTCCTGGGGTGGCGGGTGAGCCAGCATATCCGTATGCTGCAATGCGACTGCGAAGGGGCGAAGTTCACTATCCGCGAGGGCAAATTGCTCCACGAGCAATGCGGGCGGCGCGCACCGTGGGTTGGGCGCGAACATGCCGACGACATCGCCGAGCACGTCCAGAGTCTCCAGGTCGCGAAGATGGCCGACGACTCGTACAACGGTGTCTACCCGACGCTTGGCGGCCAGAATGAAGCCGACCCGCGTGGGCATATCACGCGCGGCCGAGCCGAGTGGCGCAATCGGACGAAGGATGCTATTCTGTGGGACAACGGCACCCAAGCGCATCTCGACCGTATCCAGGCAGAGAAGGCGCGTGCAAAGAAGGCGCGGGAGGCGCTTGCTCTGGAACAGTACGACAAACGCCATCTGCCCCGCAAACTTGGTGAGGTGTAATCGGTGTCTTACGTTGGGCCGCAGAACTTTGCGCGAATCGCGCCTATCCCCGGCGGGTATATCGACGGTTCCCCTGGCGGAGTATCGGCGAGCACGGATGACTTCGATGCGAAGGCCGACTCGCGGGTTGCCTGGGCACGCCGTATCGAGGGGGCGCTTAAACGCGAACGCCGGGAGAAGACCCGGACGATGCAGCGCAACCAGAACCTCTTCCGAGGCGGGACACCTTGGTGGGGCAATCGTCCTTCATGGAAGATTGGGACCAAACTCAATTACTGCGCGTGGACGTGCCAGCAATGGTCCGCCGTCCTTACCGATAACAACCCCTCCGTCTCGTTCGTCGCCGAGCGGCACCGGGACCAGCGGCTTGCCGACATGTGCGGAGCCGCGTTCCAAGCCGCCTATGACCTCCTGGGATGGCAGCAGACCATTCACGACGCGGTGCTGCTCTCCCGCATCGAAGGGAAAGCCTATCTTCGGCTCACCTACTCGGGGTTCGACCGGCAACCCTCCCTTGTGATTGTTGCAGGCCAACAGGTCTGGATGAACAAGCGCGCGACCTCGGTGAAGAACGCCGACGTGCTCCTCTACGAGTTCCCTGAATCACTCGGCAGCCTCCGTCAACGCTTTGGGAAAGCGTTTGCAGCGAAGCTCTCTCAGCATCTTTCGCGGAAGCGCGGGAGCGAAAACGTGAACGCGCCCGGCGAAGAGTTAATGGAACCGCCATCGAGCCTGACGAGTCCGACTGATGGGACGGTCATCCAGCAGCCGCCGTATGAGACGCAGGAGAGCGCCCCAGAAGGTTCTTCCTCAACGGAGGGGCTCACCGTTCAAGAGTTCTGGTCGCGGCCGAAGTCTACCGTGAAGATTTCCGAGGTCCTCTTCACCGCTGCGAACGAACCGGCTACACGGAAGAAGTATATTACTTTCACCGATGGACGCCGGGAGCCGTTGTGGAAAGTCGTAACGACCGGGAACGTCATGTACGAGTTGCCTATGTCCACGGCACTCTATCTCAAGTTCGTTGGGGAGAACTACGGCGGGATGCGCGTCCTCGAAGCGTACGATGCCGTCGAAGCCGTCATGCACGATGTAGAGTATCCCCTTTATCCGAAGGGTCGTTTGCTCACCCTCGTTGATAAGGCTCTCGTCGCAGAAGATACGATGGCTCCGATACAGTATTGGCCGTTCGCGGAGATTGACGCTTACCGCGACCCGACGAGTTACATCGGTTGGGGCGACATAGAATATATCGCGGACTTGCAAGAATATCTCATTCGACTTGTCTCGCTGCTGCTCGATGCGGCACTCCTGACGGCGAATCCAATCTGGCGATTGCCGCTTGATTCCGAGATTGCGGATGAAGACGTAACGAACGCGCCGGGCGCGGTGCAACGCGAAGATGCGATGTCCCTCAAACTTGGGCGGCGCGAGCAAGGACCGGAGATGCCGCAGTACGTCATGTCGCTCATTCAGTTCGCCATCGGTCAGATACGCGAACTCTCCGGTCTTACGGAAGTTGCAACCGGGGGCAAGTTCAAAGGCCAGCAAGCCGCTGAAACGGTGTCGATGTACCAGGAAGCGGCAGGCGTCCGCTTCCGCGAAGCCATGCACAACCTTCAAGGCACGATGGCAACGCTTGGGGAGCATTTCATGCTGCTCGTCGCGCAGTTCTACACCGAGCCGCGCATCGTGCAGATTCGCAATGAGGTCGGCACGAAGGAAACTATCTCGTTCTTCGGCACGCGCATCTCCAGCGCACAGATGCGCGTCGAGGCGAAAGCCGGTTCGCAGATGCCAACGAGCCCGAGCGCCCGTTTGAACATCATGCTCAACTTGCTCAATGCGACAAAGCCGGTCATCGACATTCCCGAACTCTGGGCGCTTCTTCAAGAGGTCGGGCTCATTCAATCGGCATCCGGCTTGGAGCGCCGCATCGAGAAGCAACTCGCGAACCCGAAAGACCAATGGAAGGTCGTCGGATTTCCGCCGCCGGCCGGCGCAAAGAAAGGCGGAAGTCCGAAGAAGCCGCGCTCGGCGCGGAACAAGAGTCCACTCTCCGCAACGTAAGAAAGGCACGACTGTATGGGTAACAACCGCCTCTATATCCCGCAACCGGGTATGCAAGGCCCAGGTGCTCCGCCGCCACTCAACGACGACCAGGTACGCATCCTCCTCGCGATGGATATTCTGAAGTTCGTCCCCGAAGACGAGGTGACGCACGAGTTGCGCGCGCACGCTGTCGCGCTCGTGTTGAGCTTCCTCCATCCTGCCGCAGCGACGGCGTAGGAGGAACGTGTGCGCGTGTGTTATACTCCACGACAGGGAGGGGCTAAATGACCGCTGGAATGACGCCACCTGGGGGGCCTGTAGGAATGGCCCGGCCTATGCCGGGTCCAATGCCCGTGCCGCCCCCGGGGATGGCACCAGGAGCGCCGCCCGGCATGATGCCGGGCATGATGGGGCCGATGGCCCCACCCATAGCCCCGCCCGTACAACCGCCTTCAGCGTTCACGGACTTGTCCGCCGACTTACCCGTTGGTTGGCAACTCATTGACGTGATGATACGGACCGGCAACGACGCCATCGCAACAGGTCAGTTTCGACGGACCCCTGCGGTGGCTGCTGCGCTGCAATCCGTCATCTCGCAGCTTTCGCGGTTGCTGTCTGCGTACTCCAGCGGCGGCGCACCAGAGGGTGCGACTCCTGCCGAATCGGAACGCGGCGCTCTCGGAGGGGAACCTCCGATAAACGATACCGGACTCGGCGACGAAGCCGAGTAAGCGGAATACGGCAGGAGAGGAGGTACTCCACGATGGCGAAACGCAAATCCCACGAGTCGAAAGCCGAGCGTTCGCGCGCTGCCAAGAAAGGCGCGCACCACCGCAAGGCGGTGCGGCGCACGAAGCGCGCGGGTCGCAAGACTCACAAGAAGTAGACCCAGAACCAACACGACCTCGGGGGCAGCGTTCCATTGCGCGCTGCCCCCGAAAAATACAGGAGATTCCACATGGCAGGCACGATGAAGTTGAGTGACGCGGTGAGCCGCGCACAGGCAGCCGAGGCTGCTATGCACGCCGCAGGAGATGCTGCGGTAAACATTCCACCGTTCTCGGCAGGAACTGCCGCTATCCCCGAGCCAGGAGCGCCGACGTTGGCCCCCCGCGTGGGAGCCGACCTCCTTGAGACGCCGCCTTCGGCTGAAGAAGGTGCTCCTGCAGCACCGGCCCAACCAGCGCAGCCTTCCGGGGATACGCCCCAACCGGCCCAAGCCGCTGGGGAAGCCGCCGCTGAAGCCGCTGCGACCGCGCCGCCTGCCGCCGACCCCTGGGCCGACCCGGAGACGGTCGAGTATATCGACGAAGATTCGGGTGAGCGGTACGCCGTCCGGGCTCCGAAGAGTTATGCCCAGCAGGTCAAAAACGGCTATCTGCGCCGGTCGGAGATGGACCGCAATGCCCGCTACCTCTCGCGCGCACGGGCGACGTTGGAGCCGCTGATTACCTCTGGGGCAATCGACCGCATCCTTCCTTTGCTGAACTTCGCTCTCACCGACCCTTCCTACGGGCAGTACGTCGCAGACGGCTACCTCCGGGCGGTGAACGGCCAACCGCTGATGCAGCAAGCGGTCGCCGAGGCAGCCGCTGCCGGCATCCCGCAACAGGCCCAACCGTCGACGCAGGCCGCGCCGGCGATGGAGGACCCGTGGCTGCAGGAGCAGGTCGAACCCTACCTGCGCGGCCAGCAGGAGCGCATCGCTCAACTCGAACAGACCATCTCGCAACTCTCGCAGACGCAGCAGCAGTCCCTCGCGCAACAGCAGCAATACACGCAGATGCAGCAGGCAGCCAATCAGATTGCCGCACAGACCTACGCGGAGCTGCGGTCGCTCTACCCGGCGGAGTTCGTCGGGAATATGGAGCATGACTCACCCCTGCTCCAACAGATTCACGCCTACGCAACGAACGCGGGGTACTTCAACACCTACGGCTACAGCCCAGCGGTCTACCGGCTCGCCTACATGGAGATGCGCCAAGGGCGCCCGCAGTCGGCTTCCCCGGCTGCCGCGAACCTCGGCCAGATTCAAGAGCGTGCCCGCGAGCAGGCTGCAGCCGAAGCGGCCCGCTCGTTGGGCGGCGGCACGGCAGCGGGAGTCGGGGTGCCTCCACCGCCGAAGGACCCATTCGGTGATATTAAAGCGGGCATCAAAGGAAAGAAGTTCCGTTCTGCCCAAGACCTTGCGCGAGCGGTAGCAGCCCGCACGAATACGCTCAATCGAGGTTGATTTCTTAAAGGCGGGTATGGTACACTCGCCCTGACAACGTGACCCCCGTGACCTGCTTTGAAACAGACACGCCGACACGGCCCTGCTGGAGAACAGACAATCACCGCGGCGAACACAAAATCGTGTGAACGCAGCCCCGCATGGGGCAAGGAGATTGTTACATGGCGCAGGCCAATTACGGGGGCTACGACCAACTTTCCGTCGCAAGCGCGGAGGTTTTCCGCGAGTTCATCGACGACAACGTATTCGGTTCAAACCTGGTAGCCGAACTCGGATGGGAAACCGCCGAGCAGACGGAGCCGGGTCGCTTTTTGACCGTCCCGATTCTCACCGGGAAGAACCAGACGGCAACTGCTGTCGGGCAGTACGACGAAATCGACTCTAGCCCGCAGTCCATCCTTTCCGCCGCTGCGTTCCCCTGGTCATACTACGTCGTGAGTCTGACGCTCGACTATCAGTCGCTCAGCCTCAACCGCGGCCCGAATCGCCGCGTAGACATGATGGGCGCACAGGTGCAGACGGCCATCGCTTCGCTGATGGACCTGCTTGGCAACGACCTCTGTTCGCTCACGAAGGGCCGCTCGACGAAGAACGGCGTAAACGCACTCGGTATCTTCGAGGCAACCGATGACGGCACGAACGTGAACGTCTACGGGAATATCGCGAGAACCGGCGCGGGCTCGTTCAGCGGATGGGCCGGGAACGCCATCAAGACGCTGCTCACCGGCGGCATCGGAACGGCAACGAACGACGCGCCGTTGGCGCTCTTCTACGCGCTCTACAACAACGCAACGCAGGGTGCGGCCGTCCCCGACAAGGTGTTCACGAACAAGCAGGGCGTGGCAGCGTACATGTACGCGATGCAGGCTCAGCAACGGTTCGCGGCAGGCGACATTGCCAACGCAGGCTTCGCCGGTGCGGCGCTCTTCGGAGCGCGCGTCATCGCGGACGACCATATTCTCCCCGTCGCCTCCACGAACGTCTCGTACCCGAACGCTATCGGGTGCAACTTCATCGCCATCAACTCGATGCACACCCGCTTCTTCTACTACGGCGAGAAGGGCTTCGATTTCGTCCCCTGGGTGAACAATCCGAACGTGCTGGCGAAGACGGCGCGGTACGTCACTTCGCTGCAGTACGCTTCAAGTCAACCGCGCACGGGCGGCCAACTGCTGAACGTCAACGCTGTCGGCAACCTCTAAAGTCGGAATAGGAAAGGGTAACAAACTGTGGCAAAGACGAAAAAGGGCGAAGGTAAGTTGTACGGCGTGGGGGATGCGGCAGAGCGCGAGAATCCGGCGTTCCCTACGGAGACGTACGAAGGAAGCGAACGCGGCCAAGGCATCTTCTCCGCGCACGCTTCGGCGTATAAAGCGCCAATCAACGAGGGCGGCTACGATGCCGTATTCAACCACCGCAAAGGGGGCAAGAAGTAATGGAACTCCGGCTCTACGACACAACGACCGGCTCGGGCAATCCCTCCGCCCTCATCGGCGGGAGCGAGACTGCCCCGTGGCTCTCCGGTCCTTCCGCCGAACTCATCGTTCGGACGGTCAACGACCAGACGGCAACCGCTCCGGCCGCTGCCGGTAAGTTGCTCGTCCGGCGCTACACGAACGCCGACGCAGGCGGCTCGAACTTCATCGAGAACGCGACCCTCTCGCAGGCGTGTCCGCGCTTTGGCTTCGGCGTCGTCCTCTCGCCTCCGGGTGAGAACTACATCGCCGGCGTCGCGCAAAGCCGCGTCGGTGAAGAGTCCATCATCGTGTGTGAAGGGCCGGCGATGGCGTTCTGCACGACCGGCGCGACTACTCCGATTGCAGCGGGAACGCTGCTTGGCGCGGACGGTGCGGGCAACCTCACGCCGATTGCCTCTCCGGCAGCAGGTGAAGTGCTCGCCATCGCAATCGGTGCGCTCGCCGTATCGCAAGCGGCAACACTCGTTCCCGTCATCGTCGGAGGGTACTAGAGATGACCGCGGCCGTTTCGATTAAGCAAGAACTGCTTGACGACCTATCGGAACGCCCTCTTGGTAGTGCGCCTGGAGAGTCAAACCTCCAGACGCCCTACAACGCCTCTCCAGGACTCGTCCTCGTGAGCATCAAGAACCACTCCGCGACGGCGGTGCGGCGCGTCATCGACAAGGCCGTGTCCGAACGTCGTGGTGGTGGTGTGCGCGCGCTCGACTCCGACATGAAATCCGCCGGGTACAGCGTCGAGACGATTCAGCGAGAAGCCGCCATGCGGGACATGTCGAGCTACAAGGACGTAGTGCGACCGCAGGTTGCCACGATTCGCTTCGACGGCAAACTGTGGTACATCCCTCCGGCGAAGCACAAGGACGAAGACCCGGAGCCGGTCCCGGTGCCTGAAGGCGTCTGGGACCTCTACATGGGGAACTACGAGCGGATGCACTCGCCGGATGCGTCGGTGCGTCTCCTAGAGACGCGCTACCTCAACGAGCGTTGGACCGGCGCGCACAGCGCCGTCATGGTCTTCGATGCGGACGGCAACCATGACTTCGAGGCGAACCCCTTCGGCTTCTTAGAGTTCATCCGAGAGGACCGCTCGTTCGACCGTCATGCGTTCGACACGCAGTCCCTCCCGGCGTCGGCCATCGTCGAGGTGTAGTGTGAGCCGCCGACGGCTTTCCGTGACGTTCTTCGGGGCTCCGCCGCCACCGCTGGGCCTCGACGAATGTTCGGATGGCGTCCTGCTCGACCACGGGGAAGCGCGGGATATTTACTCCTCAGGGATACTCTCGGGGAAGGCCGATGGGGCGATACGCTACGACCACGTTCGTTCGCACTCGACTGCCTACATTCGCACGGCGAGGAAGGCGCGCAAAGATGAAGTTTCATAAACTTACGACGAAGCTCCGCAAGCGCGGCGTGCGCCATCCGAAGCGGTTGGCGGCTTGGATTGGGATGAAGAAGTACGGCAAAAAAGGCATGAAACTGCGTGCCATCAAGGGTATGCGTAAGGCAGCGGCAAGACGCCGGTTGCGGAAAGGTTAACATGGCGAAAGCAAAGACCATCTCGGACCCGAGCGGAGACGATAAGATTGTCAGAGGACGCCTTATCGACCCTTCGCATGACGACCGCATCGTTGGCGGCAAGCACGCGCGGAAGACGCATAAGAAGGGGCACAAGAAAGGCCACCTCCCTGCGGCGCTCAAGAAGTTCGAGTTCAAAAAGGGGCACAAGGCTGTGCGGAAGCACGCGGGTCGAAAAGGCTGACCGAGGGTGAGGCATTGCGGCGTGGTCGTGCCCGCAGGGCGCAAGGGCGTTACTCACGTCCTTGCGCCCAAAAAACATCGACGCAAAACGTCTCCCACGCAGGTTGAGGGGCGTCGGCCCTTTCGGCCGCCGCAGAAGGATGACGATGGCGATTAAGATTAAAGCAAGTCATAAAGGGCTCTTCACCCGTAAGGCGCGTAAGGCCGGTAAATCCGTCGCTGCCTACGCGCGCGAGAAGAAGAACGCTCCAGGGGCGCTCGGCAAAGAAGCGCGGTTCGCGCTCGCTGCCAAGCATTGGAGCCACAAAGGAAGAAAGCGAACCCGCAAGCACGCCGGACGTAAGGGGTAGCCCGTGGCCGTACCCTCTGGCTACTCGGGGGCGGCGGCTATCTACCAGGTGCAACTCCGCACCGGAGAATCAACGCTTCCTACACCAACCGATATTCTTGCCTTCCTCAATCTTGGCATTGAGCAAGTCTCTTCTGCGCTGAGTCCGCTTCTGCTCAACGCCGCCTATCCGACAACGCCGGGACAGACGACGCAGACGCTTGCCGGAGACATACAAGATATTGCGCGCGTCTCGTGGTCGACAGGTCCGCCAACGCAGTCTGGTTCGCTCGTCTATGCGCTCACGCAGCTCGAGCCGATGCAGTTCGCGAACGCCGCCGCCGGCGTCCCCGGTATCGGCCTTGGCCCTCCGACGCTGTACTGCATCATCGAAGATGCGAATAGTGCGCTCACGCTGCAACTCTTCCCTGGTGCGATGACCGGCCAACTGAACGTGTACTACCATGCTCGTCCGACGCTCTGGGCGGATACGACGAGCACCTCCTCGACGAACGTCGATAGCGCCTTGCAGGAGGCCGCAATCGTGTGGGCAGCCTGGAAGGTCGCACAGTCGCGCGGACGCTACCAACTCGGCCAACTCTTTATGACGGAGTACGAGCAACTCATTGCTGCGAAGATGAAGGAGATACGTCGCCGCACGGTGCCGCGCAGCGGGCGCGTGACCGACGTGACGATGCTCCCCTTCACTAGCGCGCCTCCCTGGTGGCGCTAGATGCCGTTAACAGCGTTTGGCCCGCAGCAGACCGGGGCGATGGAGCCCACCGACTTCGGCATCTACGGATTCGGCGGAGGCTTGAACATCAAGGCGGCTCCGCAGGAACTCGCCTCGAACGAGTTGATGGTTGCGCTGAACGGCTACCTTCGCACCGATGGCGGTTTTGAAGCCCGGCGCGGAATCAACCTCTACAAGACACTCGGCACGAATCCCGCCATGGGGCTCGCGCGCTTCTACCAGCAGGTCGTCAACGGCGCAACGGTGAGCGTGCGGCAGACGCTCGCACAGGTCGGAGGGACGCTCTACAACGCCGACACCGGAGCACAGATTGGTCCGTTGAACGGCTTAGGCGCTAGCGCACAACCGTGGTCTGTCGTGCGTGCGACCGACCCGAATCCGCAGTATTTCAGCGGCCCTACCGACGTACTCGTTATCTGTACCGGCGACGGTGGCCCCTACATCTACGACGGCACGAATCTCTACACGCCGGTAGGTTGGGCGTCGGCTGCAGGAGCGCGGTGGTGCGCGCTCGTGAATGGCATCGTGTGGTTCGGCGGAATCCCCGCGCAGCCCAACCGTATCAACGGCACGGGCTACGGGCAGACCGTTGGGGATTCGTTCGAGTCCCTCTACAACTATCGGGAGTTCCTCTTCTCGCAGCCGGTCGTGGGGCTCGCGTCGGTGGGGCACGGCGCGAACGCTGGGCTTGCTATTGGCATGAACCGCGGCATCGGGATGCTCTACGGCACGTCGCCTTCGAACTTCACCATTCAGGAAGTCCCCGGCGAAGATGGCGTCCAGGCGGGGCGCACGATGCTCACCTACAACGGCATCCTCTTCTTCCTGGGACGGCAAGCCATCTACTCGTTTGAAGGCTACGGGATGGCACCGCAGCAGATAAGCATTAAGGTCGAGCCGTGGATACTGAACGACCCGCTCTCGCAGGGCTACCGGATGCGCGGCGACCGGACGCAAGCCTTTGCGTTCATCTACAACAACAAGTACCACCTCGCTTACGACTCGCTGGGCACCGGCGTCCCGCAGACCATTCTCGTCTTCGACCTTATCGTGCAGGGATGGACCGTGCTTGCTACCGGGATGCCGCTGCAAAGCGCCTGCCTTTTGGATGCGCCAGGAGACGCCTCTCCGGCACAAGCCTATGTCGGAGACGCATCGACGGGGAATGTCTATGCGTGGGATGCGCTGAACGCCGATACGACGTGCTCCGACAACGGTGTAGCCTTCCTTGTCTCCGTCCAAACGAAGTATTTCAAACTCGGCGAACCCGGCACCATCAAGTCGCTCCTCCGCTACTACCCCGAACTCTTCATCGCCGGGTCATTCTCCGGTAACGCGACGGTGCAGACGGATTATGGCACCGGCGCATCATCGAGTCTTGTCAGCCCCTTGAGCCGCATCATCAATCAGGGCGCGCTCTGGGGCACCGCTATCTGGGGCGTCGATTATTGGACAGCCTCGATGCCCTATACCTACTTTGGCGCTCCGCGCACACGCATCGACATTTCCGGCATCCAAGCCGATGCGTTTTCCTTCGGCATCCTCTCTAATCAAATAGCCGCTCCGTGGGTCTTTGCGGGGCTTACGGGCACCTACTTACAGGAAGGCAGGGTCTAGCATGTCCCGCGTCACGCTACCCTACCCCACCTTCGTAGATGGCACCGTCGCCGACGGCGTACAGGTGACGGATGACTTCTCCGTACTTGCACAGACGATAAATGGCTTGCTCGGCACAACGAACATCTCACCGTCCGAGGGAATCGACGCAGCCCTCCTCAAATCTGCCGCAGCGTTTATCGGCGCAACGCAGGGTTCGCTACCAATCGGTAATGGCATCATCCTGAAGTGGGGTACGCAGGCCAACGTGCCGTGGGACAACTCCGCGCCGTCCCTCGTGACGTTCGCTGCAGCCTTCCCAACGAGCATCTTCGGGGCGATACTGCAGCCCCTAGGCAATACGCAGTATGCGCTTATCGCTTCTCCGCTTACACCGCTCTCGGTGAGCACGCTCTCGATTCAGGTCGGAGGCGGCTCGGGGACCGGGAGCGTCTTCTGGCTCGCACTTGGAAACTAGGAGTTCACGATGAAACGTCTCTTCACTCTTCTCTTCGCTGCGGTACTCGCGCTTTTTCCCTTCCGGGCCTCCGCGCAGTACCTCGCACCTCCGTGGTTCGTCTTCGGACCCTCAACGCTCTCATCGAGCGGAACGTACATCGTGCCGAGAGGGCTTTCCGGGCAGAACTGTACATTCGGTGCGACGATTTCGGGTGTAGCAACGGTTGTGCCCAACGTCTACGACGGGCTTCAATGGTCCCCTATCTCCGCATATACGGCCGTAGGCGCGCAAGTTGCCAACGCTGCTGCAAGCGGCTCCTACTCCGTCCTTAGCGGGAACTACCAAGGGCTCGAACTTGTCGTCACGATTTCTAGCGGGACGGTAACGCTGAGTGGTGCCTGCGGCCCCGGCATCCCACAAAACGGCGCAGGTGCAGGAAGTAGTGCTGCGGCCCCGGCGTTCTTCGAGTCACTCTCCGTTGGGACGCCTGTGCAAGCGTCTGCATCGTGCGCGGCTGCGGCTATCTGCTCGGCAACCTTGCCCGCAGCAGTCGGCAAGACGACCTATCTCACGTCGCTCGCAATCACGACAGGGCCTGCAGCAGCGGTTGTCTCCGGCCTTGCAATGGTGAGCGGGAGCGCGACTACGTTGAATTACTATATCGTCGAGCCGGTAGCAACAGGAGGACAACTTCTCGTTAACCTCGCGAATCCTTTAGCGGCGAGTGCAGCAGATACGGCTATCGTCGTGACGCTGCCAGCAGTTGCGGGCGGCGCAATTTCCGCTGTCTCGGCAACGGGGTATCAACTCTAATGCGTCTCTTGAAATCGCTCTTAGGCATCCTCTTAGCGGCGCTGCTAGTGAGCGGCTCTGACGCCTTTGCGTCTGCACCGCCGAGTGCGTACTATAACAACGTCCACTTACTCGCCGTCCCTGCGCCGGGCGCATCGTCGCTCACACAGGTCGCAGGCGGCACGCTCGCCGCAACGACCTACTACGTCCGCGTCACGGAGACGACCGCCAACGGCGAGACGACGGGCTCGACGGAACAAAGCGTTGCCGTCTCCATCAACAACGTACTCGTTGTCACCGTTCCCGTCTTCTCGAATCCGGCCGTGACCGGCGCGAACATCTACGTCTCAACCTCATCGGGCACCGAGACGCTACAGGCGACGGGTATCACCTCAGGAGCCCCATGGACCGAGCCGACGACGGGCCTCGTCTCCGGCGCGGCGCTCCCGACGACGAACACGGCAAACGGCAGCATCATCGGGGGGTATCTCGCTCCTACCGTTGCGCCGGTTGCTGCAACGTCCCCAATCACCGTCTCCGCCCCGAGCGTGGGGCAGCAGACTATCAGTTGTCCGACGTGCTCGACGAGTTCGAGCACCGTGACAAGCGTCACAGCGTCCGCACCGCTCACTTCGTCCGGCGGCACGACTCCGAATATCGCGCTTACCAACCCGCTTGCCGTAGGGTACGGCGGTACGGGAACGGCCTCTCCGGGGCTCACCGCAGGCAACGGCCTTACCGTCTCCGGCTCGTTCCCAACGCAGCAGTTCGTGCTGAACACCCCGGTCTCTATTGCCAACGGCGGCACAGGAAGCACGACGGCGGCGATTGCAGCAACCTCTCCTGTCACGGTATCAGGTACGTTCCCGAATCAAACTCTAGCCTGCGGTTCATGCGTCACCGGATTAACTGCTGGAGCGAACATTGCCGTTGGAACGGGTGTTACTCCTTCTGTCGCACTATCAGGTTTAGTGCCGATAGCGAATGGTGGTACGGGAAGTGCAAGTGCTGCAACGGCGGCAACCTCTCCAATAACGGTATCAGGCTCTTTCCCGAATCAAACTCTAGCGTGTGCGACGTGCGTTACGAACGTCACCGCATCAGGTAACCTTGCATCTTCAGGTGGCACAACTCCTGCGATTACAATGAGCGCAACGCCGAGTTTTACGGGCGCGACGATAAGCGGCCTTAGCTCCCCCCTGGTGTGGAGTGCCGGTGTTGGGTATCTTGAGACAACTGATGCTTCCGCTAACGCATATTTCATTTTAAACAATAATGGGAAGAGCGGCAACCCGATAGTGTACTTTCAGACCGCTGGAACGAACGAGTCTACTATTGATGCAGACGGTACATACCACCCAGGCTCCTCCACCTACGGCCCTACAGGTGCTACGGTGAATGGCTTATTAAAATTCAACGGTGCATTAAACTCTAATAATGTGAACACTTTAGCGGGATTGTATACACTACTTAGCGTAAGTAATGGTTTTGGTGTTAACGCCTCAGGAGGGCAAGCAGAAAACGATATTTATGCAGGTAATAGTTCGGAAGGTCTTACCGCCGGAATAGCGTGTTTCTATTACAACTCAGGTAGTGCAGCCGTTTTGTCGTCTTGCATAAACAGAAACGGCACCTTTACTACGGGCTCCTCCACCTACGGTCCTACGTCGGCTACGGTGAACGGTGCTCTCACCGCTACGAACGTGCAGGCCGAGTCGAACGGCTCAACGCTCTCCTACCTGCCTCCGGTCTATACTGCTGCGGGCGCAGCCGTCGCGAGCACGGTGCATACGGTAGCATTTAACGCATCTTTAACTTTAAGTACTAGTTGCGTCGCTGGGGCGCTTTGTGGCCCGAGCGGTTTCCAAACCTTTGCAGGAGCCGCCATATTTGCTGCTACCTCCTCTTATACATGCGTAGCAGATTCCTATGGAGCAACAGGGGGCTTCGGGTTAGTGCTGACGCTTTTCAACAATTCCACCACACAAGTAAACTATGAGATATATAACGGCACCGGAACAACCCTTGCGAGCGGGACAGTATATACCTTTAACGTAATCTGCACGGGGACATAGAGATGCAGCACTTTGGCCCGGATATGCAAGCCATCGCAGGTGCGGCATCCGCACCAGCGCAGCCCCCGGTGCCGACGAATCTCGCGCGGATGATTCTCTATGGGTTGCAAGCCTACGACGCGGTGAACTCCGCAAACGCCTTTGCACACCACGGCGAGCATGAGACAGACCCCCTCATGCAGCCGTTCTCGCACGGCGGAGCCCCGACGATGGCGCTGGGCTTCGGGCTCTATGACCTTCTCCACCATGCGCTCTTGCGTCATGCTTCTCAGGGCACGCGCAACACCGCGGACTTCGGGCAAGCCGCGCTCAACGCTGCGGGCATCCTGCAAACGAACCGGAATAAGCAGCCATGAGCGAGACGACGAGCGGCTTCCCGCTCTTTGGCGAACTCGTCTCCGGGCGCTTTGTCGGCTCGTTCTTCCCGCTGCTCGGGCAAACCATCGACGCGGCGGACACGGCCATCCCGCACGCGATGGGGCGCATCCCCAACGGCTACCTCGTCATCCGCAATACCCCTGGAGGCGTCGTCTTTGACGGCACGAATCACGGAACAGATTGGACTCCGCAGGCCATCGTGCTGCGTGCAAGCATTGCTGGAACCTACGGACTCATGCTCTTTTAGGAGAAACTCATGGGTTTTACGACACCACCAAATCTGCAGATGCTTCTCGGTCAAGCACTCGCGCAGCAGCCCCCACAGGGACCGCAGTTGCCATTGAACGCTGCAACACCGCCGCAGCCGGCGGGGGTCGCCGCGGCGCAGCAGGCGTTCCTGGGGAATCCGCAGGCGCAGGGACTGCCGAAAGGCCCGAGTGGCGGCCTCTTCTCAAATGGGAAGCAGAACATGAACATGCTCCTTGGCGGCCTCTCGGGGGCGCTCGATGGCGGCGGATGGAGTGGTGCGCTTGAGGGCATCCTCCCGGCGCTCCTCGGGCACCTCTTTTCGAAGCACAACCCTTCGCAACTCGGCGTCCCGGCTGCGGGCGTCCCGAAGCAGGGACCTGGAGACATATAATCCGATGATTGCCGTTCGAGCGAGCATCCCCGAGGATGCCGAACGCATTGCAGAGGCGCTCCAAGCGCACCTGCCGCTAGAGCGTGCGTTGGAGTGGCGCGTGCCCCAAGGGTCATCGCTGCTCGTCGCCGATGAAAACGGCGTCCTCGTCGCGTTCACAGCCGTGCGTCAGACGGCGCTCGGCATTGTCGTCGATGACCTCTGGCAAGTCCCCGGCCGCACGGGGCTCGTTGGCCTCGCACGTCTCGGGCAAGCCCTCTGCGCGTGGGCTGATTCAACGCAGCAGCGCATCGGGGGCCTCGTAGAAGATTGGAATGTTGCCCATGCTCGGCAGTTGAAAAAGCACGGTTTCGCCCAGCGCGCCGTCCTGTATGTCCGCGAGCCGCAAGGCGTCCAAGCGCGAGAGAAAGAAGGAATCCTCCATGTCTAGCGTCTTAGGTGGTGGTGGTAAGGGTGCCGCACAAGCCGGCTCTACGGCTGCGGCAACGGCCGGACAGTACGCGCAGCAGGCCATCTCAGAGATTGAGAAGTACACGTCCGCCCAGCAGCAGGCCATGCGCGGGGCTATCCAAGGGATGGGAGCGAATCCCTACTTTGCCGCAATGAGCGGCCTCTCGCCAAAGCCGGTGAACCCGAATGATAGTATCACCTTCGGCTCGCCCACCACGCAGACGCCGGTTGATATGCTTAATGCGATGAACCCTGGCGCGGTCGGGCCAAGTGCAACGAATCCTGCGGGAATCTCTGCCCAAGCGGCGATGCCGACCTCGCTCGGCAACACCTCCTCGTTCGTGAACCCCCAATCCATCGTACCCTCTGCGCCTTCCGTTGGCGAGTTGCCAGGGACCGTTGCCGCGCAGACGCCGCAGCAACGCGCGCAAGAGACAGCCTTTCAACAGACGCCGACGAATATCGGGGCGCTCATCGCGAAGCATCTCGCTGCGGGGCAAAGCCCTGCGATGGACCCGACAAGTGTGAACGGACTCGCCTCACCAGGGTGGTCACACAACCCGCTTGGCACAATGCAT
>JAEHJW020000701.1_pt1 | contig 48208 bp, 54 predicted proteins | sample 9271431 | NCBI WGS metagenome assembly JAEHJW02
AGTGTACTACTACTGCGCGAACCAGTGGATACCTGTGTTGCTCCGCGCCCGGATTTTCGGCTGGTGACATCCCCGATGGGTCAACCATTACCGGGATTGCCCTTAGAGTCCTCGGCCAATTGCCCGGCAATTGGACGTTTGGAGCGGAATTATCCAAAGATAACGGTTCGACGGCCGTAGGGACTGCTAAGTCCCTGGGCACGGCGACAGCTAACGTGCTAATGAATTATGTGTTTGGCGCCGATGGGGATTTGTGGGGAACAACGTGGACGGTGATTGAGGCGCGCAGTATCGCGGCGCGGATAAAGGCGACTAATAGCAGTTCCTTTGCGGGGTCTGCTTATGTGGACGCGGTGGAAGTCACCGTATATTTTGCCCCGCCCCCCGCCAACCCCGTCAATGCCGCCTTCTCCTCGGGTGGTTCCTCCGCGGTGGCGGCCTCGGGTGTGCGGGTGGCCCTCGGGTCCGTGGCGGCCACGGGCGCGGCCACGGTTGCCGTGTCCGGCGAAGTGCAGAGGATCAAGGTGGACGTGGCCGGGGCGGCTACGGTAGCCATGGCCGGGGGGATGCTGAGGGCTGGTGCCTGCCTGCTGGCCGCCGGGGCCAGCGCGGCCTTGGCGGCGGGCGTTCTGCGCCCAGGCTCAGTCTCCCCCTCCGGGGCGGCCACGGTGGCGGCCGCCAGCAGGGTTGCCGGCGGCGGCTCTGTCTCGGTGGCCGGGGCCAGCGCGGTGCTGGTGGAGGCCAGGGTCAATAAAACGGTCCTCATGAGCCCCTCGTCCGGCGCTAATTCAGGCCAGGCCTACCCGTGGGCCAACCCTGGGAATGTAGTGGCGAAGGATGGTGTAGGCACCGCATCGAACCCCCCAGTGGGGGACAGTACCGACTTTCTGGGGGCCTACTTCGACGCCTTCTCTTCGCTCCCGGCCAACGCCCTGGTCCAGGGCTACCAGGTCAGAGCCCGCGTCATGGCCGCCAGTGGGAACTCCCCGCAGTGGCAGATTAAGGTGCTTAACGCCCCCTCCTACAAGCAGGTCCAACTGGCCTCCACTGGCGCGTGGCAAGACTTGGCCACCGGGGACCTGATGACCCTATACCCGCTCGACGCCGCCACCATGCGGAACGGCGGATATGCAATCCCCGCCTTCCTTTATGTGTACGGGATCGGGAGCCCCCTGAGCGTGGACTGGATGGGGCTAGAGGTAACATACCTGGAGGCCACCCAATACCAGGGCGCCCTTGGGGTCCAGGGGTCGGCCTCGGTTTCAGTCTCGGGGATGGTTCTCAAGGGCGGGGCCGTCCACCCCTCCGGCACAGCCTCGGCGTCAGTCTCCGCCCGCGTGATGGCGGCCGGGGGCACAGCCTCACACGGGGCGGCTTCGGCATTGTTCTTCAGCGGGAACCGGCTACCGGCCTCCGCCGCCTCCGCCGGGGCGGCCTCGGTTGCGCTCTTCTACCAGAGGGCCAGGGTTGCGGCGTGGGGCGCCTCCGGCGTTGCCACAGTGGTGGAGGCTGGGCAGGTTCCAAAGCGGGGTTCGCTCTCCGTCTCCGGGGCGTCCAGTGTCTCCATCACCCCGTCCGCGCTTCGGCGCGGCGCACTGTCCACCTCGGGGGCGGCCGCTGTCTCCTGCCAGTGCGCTTACGTTGGCGGGGGCGCTTGTGAATCCCGTGGTGTCGCATCGTGGCTGGCCTACTGCCAGGGGCCAATGGCCGGGGAGTTCTGGCCCGGCGGGGCCTCCACGGTGGAGGCGTCCTGTGTACGCGGCCGCCTCGCCGGGTTCGGGGCCGGAGGGGCGGGAGGGGCGGCCATCGCGGCTCTCGCCAGGCGTTACGCCGCCTTCTCCTCGGCGGGCACGTCCCTCCTGGTGGCAGACGGGACGAGCAACTTCACGACCCTTCAGCCTATCACTGGGGCGGCCTCGGTATCGGTGTCCGGGGTTCTTTGGCGCCCCGGCGTCCTGCTCTCCGGGGGGACCTCCGGCGTCTCCACGACGGGTCTCGCACTGAGGTGGGCCAGATTTCAGCCCACAGGGTCCTCGCACGTCACTCAGGACTGGTTGTTGTTGGTTCCCGGCGGCCTTTCGGCGGCGGGCGTGGCCGGCATGTTCCCGTCCGCCTCTTTCGTGGCTTGCGCTTCCTGGGGTGCCTCGGGGTTGGCGGGGGTGCCAGACATCGCGGGGGTACGAGCGCACGCATTCCGCGCGCTGCTGGTGCGGTGCTCTATCGAGAACCTATCCGTGGGCGCCCTCTCGCTGGTCGGGTTGACCTGCACGGCATCTACCGACGGGCTGAAGGTCCAAGTGGCCCTGGAAGGGCTGGAATAGGAGGGACGGACCATGTTGAGGCTGAAGGAAGGCGACACGGCACTGCCGATCAACGGGAAGATCACCTCGGCGGCCGCCGGCAACCCGCCGAGGGATCTCACCGGATGCACCGTCGTGGCCACGCTCGTGGCGGCCGACACCCGGGAAATTCTACTCTCGCGCCCCGTGGCCATCGTGGATGCGACAGGGGGCGCCTGGAGGCTGGACTGGCAGGATGGGGAAACCAGCCGCCCGGGGAAGTACTTCTTGGAGATATCGGTCACCTTCCCCGACGGGCACGTCGCCCATGCCCCGACGGATGGATTTCTCACGGTCCTGATCGAACAGGCGCTTGCTTAGGAGTTAGCCATGACGCCTCTTGCCCGATCCTCCGAACCAACCGCCTCCGTGTGCGCCTACCACGACGACCTCATGGAACTCCTGCGAGACGTGCGGCAGGACCAGAAGGCCACCCTAGTCAAGATGATGGAGGTGGACAAGAACCTGTCTGACCACATCGCCAGGCACCTGGAGCGCGAACGGCTGGAGGCCCGCGGCATCAACTGGCCGCGCATCCAGGAAGTGTTCATCACGGGGGTCGGGCTCGGGCTTCTAACCCTGATCCTGCTGTACGCCCTGCTGCACGCGAGAGAGGTGCTTCGGTTCTTCGGGGGAGGGGGATGAGAGGCGTGGCCATGATCGTGCGGCCCCTGACGAGCGAGGACCTCGAAGCCGGGCGCCTGACCGCCCTCTTCAAGAAGCGGGTGAGCCGACTGCCCGAGCCGATGGGCGGAACGGTCGCCAGCCTCACGACCTGGCTCTCCGAACTGATGCAGGCGAACCTGGAAGGGACCACGTCCCTCGTGGCCGATGACGGGGGAGACCAACTCGCGGGGCTCTTCGTGGCCATCCCGGTGCGGATTCTCGGAGACCCGGTGCCGGTCCTCGGCGACCTATTCATGGCCTCGCGGCGCCCCGGCGCCATGGGCGCCCTCCTGCGGGAGGCCAAGCGGCTGGCGCCCCTGATGGGCTGTAGGGCGGTGACGGCGACCACGGGTCCGCTCGATGACGAAGCGGCGGCGGCGTGGGCCGAGAAGAACCGGGCGGTGTGCGTGGGCCGCTCCTTCCTCATGGAGGCATGATATGACCTGGATCATTCCCATCGCCACGGCGGCCGCACAGGCCATTTCGAGTTACAACAACAAGCCCAACACGCGGGATTTCATGTTCATCCCCCCCTCGAAGCAGGAGCAGTTCGGGAACAAGGCGGAGAAGGAGTTCTGGCGCGGCATGGTGGCTTCCCACACGGGGGCACCCGAGCAGGTCTACCGCACCGTGGCCCAGGCCAGAGGCGATTACGCCACCTCGGACGCCATGGGAGGCGGCGGCGCGGTGAGCGACCCCCGCTTCGGAGGCGCCACGGCCCGCGCCCTCCAGGCGATCCAGGACCAGCAGGCGCAGGAGGCGGCCGCCATTCAGGGCCAGAAGACGCACGCATGGGCGCTAGGGGGGAAGTTCGCCGCGACGGCGCGCCGGGCCGATCTCCAGAGCGCCATCAACCAGATCCACGGTCGGGTCTCCGGCCAGAACATGGCTGCCGATCAGGCCTACCACGACAACCTGAGCGGGAGCCTGTGGAACCTCGGCTCATCGGCGGCGGGCGCACTCGGGTCCTACCTGGGGAGCACAACGGCCCCTGCCGCGGCGACGCCGACGACCAACTTATCCGCTGGGATGGGGACGGCGCCCGGGTACAGCGCATGGCCCGTGTTGAGCCAATCCGGATGGAGCACCGGCACGAGCCCGAGCTCCTATTACCTGGGCCAGGCATTCCGGCAGCCCGGCTTTACCTACGGAGGGTGGTGACCCATGGGCATGAACTATAACTACCCAGACATCAGTGGATGGACCATGGGCGGGGGCGTCTACCCCTACGCGGGGCCGGACCCCAACATGGCTCGCTACAGGGCGTGGGCCGGGCTCACCTCCAGCCAGATCCTTGGCAAGCTCGGCAAGGCTCCCATGGCGCGGATGCTCTACCAGGACCTCCAGGATGCCCAGGACGGGCCTCCCCTCTACAGCGAGAATGACATCCGGAACACGGGCCTGTCCTACGTCACGTCCGCCGCGCCCCAGTGGGAGGCGCAGAAGCAGGCCATGGCGGGTGACGCGACGGGCCAGGGGATGTATGGCAGCGGCTTCTACCAGCGGGCCGTGGGGCAGGCCGAAGCGGCGAAGAACGCGAGCGTCTCGGCGCAGGCCCTCGCGGCCTCCAACCAGATGCGCCAGGCCAACACCGATTACCAGAGCCAGCGGCTCTCCTCGGCGAGCCAGCTCCTCGGCCTCTGGCTCTCGAACCAAAGGAAGAACCGGCTGAACGCGATCCAGGCGGCAAACCTGCCCGGGACCACCTACTACTGAGGAGGCAGCCATGCCAGGCGGCTACACGGGGTACGTCTCAAGGGCCATGGGGGATTATTACCGACGACTCAACTGGCACCCCTCCGGGCTCGAAATGGTCCTCGGCGGTCTCGCCAGTGGGCTCGGGCAGGGTTACCAGGCCTATCTTCAGGGGAAACGCCAGACCCAGGAAGATGCTCGACGGGCGGCGCTGGACGCTCAGAATAGCCAGTACATGCAGGCGCAGATGGGCCAGATGCAGCAGTCTGCCCAGCTGGCGCAGGAGAAGCAGCGCCTCGACGAGATCGACGCCATCCGCAACGCCTATCTCACCAGCGCCCCCATCGACGACCAGGGCCAGGTAGACACCTCCTCCCTGCCGTCCTTCATCAAAAGCCACGGCTTCGACCCCGGCGAGCCCCGGTGGCAAAACCTCGTCTACACGCCCCAGGAGGGGGCGATGACACTTATGGCGAGGAAAAGGGCGGCCGCCGCGCTCCAATCCGAAGAGGGCTTGGCGGGGCAACGGGGGCAGCCCAAGGCGCCCCAGACCCGGCAGATCCACAAGAACGGCCTGGTGGTGGACCAGGAATGGGACCCAAAAACGCAGACCTGGAGCACGGTTGGCCAGGGGCCGCAGTTCAACCCCAGGACGGGCAAGGAGCGGCCGACCTTTTCTCCGGACCGGCGGGCCATGTGGGACCCGGAGAGCGGCTCGTGGGTACCCACCAACGGCCTGCCGGAGCCGTCCTCCAAGCCCCCAGCCATTTCGCCGCTCAGCCTCTACAACAACAACTACCGCAATCCTCTCACCGGAGTGCTTGTTCCCGGCGCGCCTCCATTCGGGGAGTGGTTCGGGGGGGGGAAGGGGCGCGGTTACGTAGCCGCCATGGGTGCCTCGTCCGGCCCGGAAAAGCCCGCGCCTTCCCAGCCGACGGCGCCCCCGGTGAAGACGATGGCGCCCCAGGCAGGACAACCCAGGATCAGGATCGTGCGGACCGCGACAGGGCCGAATGGCCAGAAGCTCGGCCTCGGCGAGGATGGCAACCATTACATCCTGACTCCATAGGAGGCCTCGATGCCTTCGCCGCTTCCCCCCGGTTTTACATGGGACGATGAGGTCCAGGGAAAGAACCAGGCGCTTCCCCCCGGTTTTACATGGGACGACGAGCCGAAGGGGGATGCCCAACTCCCCCCAGGGTTCGCCTGGGACGATCAAGCACAGCACCAGGCCGCCGGCGCGACCGAGATCACCGTCACGGCGCCGCGGCTCAAGACGCTAGATGAGGGCGGGAGCGGCGAGGATCTGGCGGCTCGGTACGTGGCTCAGGTGCAGGGTGGCACGCCGGTTGTCACGGAAAGGCCCCAGCCCGGCGACGTGGGTTTCGGCGCCGCCGTGGCCAAGGCCATGCCCTCCGCTCTGGATCTACCGGAGGCCCTGGCCCGGCAGGCGGCCGCCACGGTGGGATCGAAGTGGGGCCGGCTGGCGGCTGGGACCATCGCGGCCCAGCGCATCGCCCGCAGTGCCCTACCGGGGGCCTCTCCCGGGCTGTCCCAGCGAGGCCCCACCGAGCAGAATCTCGTCGCTGGGGCGGATGAGCTCGCGGCCGAGACGGCGCAGGAGCGGGCCCATTGGGCACCCGGCGCGAGGTTGCTCGGTAAGATCACGGACGTGGGGGCCGGCTTCGCGGCGGACGCCCCGCTCTTCATCACCGGCGGACCGGCCGGGGCGGCGGCCTACATGGGGGCGACGGGCACCCTCTCGGGCCTCAGCCAGGGGCAGGACACGAAGGAGGCCTTGCAACACTCGGCGGTCGAAGGCGCGCTCGGGGCCGGGGCCGGCCTGCTCCTGCCCGGTAGCGGCCACTTCGTCAAGGATGCCGCCCGGATGGGCGCCGTCATGGGCGCCTCAGGCGTGACCGAGGACGTGGTGGGGCGGCTGATCGACCAGGGCGAGTTCGGCCCCCCCGGCGAGGAGCGAGACCGGGCCGTCGCCAATTTTATGGAGGGCTTGGCCACGGGCGTGGCCCAACACGGGGTATTTGCCGGCGTCCACCGGCTCGTGAATGGGCCTCCCGTGACGCGGGAGGCCTCGACCGCGCCTCAACCCTTACAAACTCAAGAGGTGCCCCATGCCGAAAGCACAGGAGCGGAAGCTGGAACGGGAAGCGGACCGCAAGGGCCTGAAGGGGGAGCGCAAGGACCGATACGTCTACGGGACAATGCGCAAGGAGGGCTGGAAGCCCAGCCGGGAGAAACGCCCGCCGGCCAACCGCAAAGGCCGGTAGGCCCGGCGGTCGAGATCCCGAAGGCGGCCTCGGGGGTGATCGAACTGCCGCAGGGCATCCTCCACCGGGACCAAATGCCCCAGATCAAGTCGCAGTACGTACCCGAGTTCCTCCGGGGCCTCCAGGCCAAGGGGGTCGCGGTGACGGTGACGGCCGTGCCGGCGGGGGAGATCCTTCCTACCCAGGTCGAGCTCAACCTAGACAAGGTCCGCGGGATGCGGGAGGCGGGCAAGACCGCCGACAACCGCCCCGTCATCATGTCGAGCGACAACCATATCCTCGACGGCCATCACCGTTGGGCGCAAGACCTCGAGGAAGACCCATCCAGGCCGGTCCGAGTCTACCGGGTGGACCTGCCTATCGGGGACCTTCTCAATGAGGCCAAGGCCTTCCCCAAGACGACCTATCAGTCAGCGGAAGAGGTGGGGAGAACGCCGGATGTGGCTCAGGAATCGGGGAGCCGGAACGCACCGAGCGGATCGTCCCCGGGGGTGTATCGGGGGGATATCATCAGTGCTCCGGGATCTACTCCCCCGGAGACCCAGGACTTCGAGTCCTTGTCCCAGACCTCGCCCCTGGCCCCGCCGTCGGCCAACAAAAGCACCCGCGAGGGGATGTACCCCTCTACGAGGCCAGCCGCAAGTACTCGTACCGGCCTTGCCCTGGATGGCTCCATCGGGCGGTTCATGCTCGGTACCTCCACTGATAGTATGGAGTCTCCCCAACCCGAGGTCAAGCCGGCCACCGCGGAAGAGGCCCAGGTGGGCGGAAAGCCCGAGCACTTCTGGGACAACATCCGGTACGCCAAAGAGGCCCGCCCGGAGGCCACCGAACTCCTCCGCTCCCTTGCCGACGGCCTCCCCTGGGCGCAGGTCCAGGGCGGCCAGGCGGACATCAAGACGCCCCAGTCAGCCGCCGGCAAGATCAAACACCGGACCGAACGGCGAGAAGTGTACGGCGAGACGCACGGCGCCCCCGCCGGGCAGTTGAACGACTGGCTCCGAGGCCGCGTGACTTTCCGTACTTTCGGCGAGCTCCGGGAGATGGACCGCCGGCTCAAGGCCACGGGTATGCTCGCCGAGGCCCCCGAATACGCGCCCCTCCTGGACCAGCCGAAGGGCGGCTTCCGGTCCGTCTACTACCACGTTCGGCTTTCGAATGGGCACACGATGGAAGTCCAGTTTACTCCCGACGAGATCCAGGCATTCTCCGATGGCCCTGGGCATAAGCTCTATGAGGACATGCGGCGCAAGCACTTCGAACAAATGACGCCAGAGGAGATGGAGAGGTACTGGCAGGCCGACCAGAAGATGCAGGTCGGATTCGACGAAGCCTGGGGGCGCTTCCTCGACCGGCAAAATGCGGCTCCCCGCTTGGCAGAGTCCGATCGCCAGCTCCAGGCCCAGGCCTCCAGGGGGACGCCTTCCGGGGCCATCCCTGGCCGGCCGACCCGCCTTCTCCTCGGCAACAATCACGAGCCGGTTCCAGCCCAGTATGCCCTGGTGGACTTCGACCAACTCAAGATCGACACGGACCGGGGGCAAAACCGGAATGCCAACAGCGTCGCGGCGAAGATCGGCGCCCGCGGAGAGCGATTCTATCCAGAGGGTCTCGTCAGCACGACCCCGTGGGCACAGGATGGGCCCCCGACTGTCCTCTCAGACGGCGAGGCTGTCGGCGGCAACACCCGGGCGAAAATGGTGGCCTACCTTGAAGCTCACAATCCAGCCAAGTGGGAGGAGTACAAGCGCCACCTCGCGGCTCAGGCGCCCTCCTTTGGCCTCGACCCGGCCGAGGTGAACCGGATGCGGCGCCCGGTTCTCGTGCGCGTGGTGGACCGTCCCGAGAGCAAACAGGACCTCACCCGGCTCGTGGTGGCCATCAACACGCCGACCACCTCCAAGCTCTCGACCGCCGAACAGGCAGCGGCGGACGCCTCGCTCCTGCCCGATACCCTCCTCGATTCCTTCCAGATGGGCGAAGGAGAGGCCTTCCGCTCCGCCATCCGGAAGGGCGCGAACGCCCCCGCCATGCAAACCATGATTCGGGAGCTCTTCCCTGACATGGCGGGGGCCACGGACACGGGAGCGCAACTCTCCCGCGGGCACTTGGACCGGATGGAGGCGGCCATCATCGCCAAGGGGCTCGGCGCGGCCAAGGACAGTGCGGCGTTGGAAGGCATGCTCATGGACCCCGACCCGGGCGTCCAGACCCTCAAGAACGCCCTACTCCGGACCGCTGGCCGCTTGGCCAAGGCCCGCTCATGGGAGGAGAGCCGGGCAGTGGAGGGCGACCCTATTGGAGACCTATCGGCGGCTATCGAGAAGTTCGCGAGCCTGAAGCAGGCGGATCGGGACCCGGCGGAATTCGCCGCCCAGAAGCAAGGGAGCGTCTTCGGGGACGAGGCCTCCACAGAGGGGATGACCCCGGAGCAGCTCAGGATCATCGGGGATCTGGCCGGCCTTTCCCGGAGCCCCAAGAAGACGGCGGAGTACATCGAGGGCATCGCGGACAGGGTCCTCACGGCCCCGCACAAAGGGCAGGCTGCTTTGTTCCGCCATGGTGAAGGCCAGCCCCCCCGTCGCGCTGGCGGAGGCGGGCAGGGAAGGGCGCTTTCCTCCGATGGGGTGTCCCGCATCCTGCGCCCCCACGAGGCGAACCTCGGGGTGAAGGCCAGGGTTGTGGACACCCTCGCCGACGTGCCGGAACCCCTCCGGAGGGGGGCCGACGGGCGTGTTACAGGGATCTTCGACCCCCACACCGGAGAGGTCTACGTCATCAGTTCCGCCGTGAGGGACGCCAAAGAGGCCGTGGCCACCCTCTACCACGAGGGCGTAGCGCATGGGGGCCTTCGGGCGCTACTTTCCGAGGAGCGCCTGCGGCAAGTGATGGACGGGCTCTGGCGGCACCGCCAGGCCGACATCGAGGCGCACGTTTCCACGTTGGGATATGGCTTCGACTTGGGCACCGAGTCCGGCAAGAGGCGGGCGGCGGAGGAGTTTGTGGCTGGTGTGGCCGAGAAGCCAGAGGCCCTGACGCTCGGCTGGTTCCGCCGCATCGTGGCGGAGGTCCGGGCGCGGTTTCGGCGCGTGGCCCCAGGCATGACCTGGACGGACGAGGACATTCGCCTTCTTCTGGCCAAGGCCAGGGGCGCCCTCCAGCGCGAAGATGCCGCCCGGCTGCTGGGCGGCGCTCCCCAATCGGTCACCATGAGCGGAGCCTTCACGCTCCACGAGCCCGCCTTCCGGCGGGCCAAAGAGGCCATGGGTTCGGGCCCTGGCGGGGCACCCGGCGAGCCCGCCCTCGGCGGCCCGCCCGATCCAGCCCTGAACCCAGGGCTCACACAGGAGGAGGCGCCGCGACGGATGGGGCGCCTCGTGGACGCCCTGAAGCGTGAGAGGATTCTGCTCCCGGACGAGCTCCGCTCGAAGGACATTACGGGGTTTGGCAAGACTCTCATGACGCCGCAGGACATCGCGGACCACTACGCCGAGGCCAAGCCGTTCTACGACGGGAATACTCGGGGCGACGAGCTCAAGAGCCAACTGACCTACGACCTGGCGGAGAAGGCGAGGCCCTATCTCGGGCTGGGAAAGGCGGAGCGCCAGGCCGTGAACGAGGCGCTCTTGCGAGCTGAGGGGCAGGCGCCCGTGACGAAGGCCGAGGAGTGGTCCCGCTATGGCCTCACCGGGCAGCTCGCCGAGGCCGCCCAAGCGGTCCGGGACACGATGCAATGGGTGAAGGATGATCTCCGGCGCCACTTCCGCGAGGAGTCGGAGGAGGCCTTCACCGCGCTCGGCTACCCTCCCGACAAGGCGGCCGCCATCCTCGGCGCCGTGGAAAGCGTCCCCGACCCCTCCAACCTGAACGCGGTCCTGGACCGCGTGGCGAAGGTGCTGCGCCCCATCGAGGGGGGGGATTGGCCGGCGCCCCAGGCCTTCGAGACGGAGGCGGAGGCCACGACCTTCGCAGCCCAGAAGAAGGGCCGCTACTACGTGAAGACGCCGGGGGGCCAGTATGTGGTCTCCGAGGTGGACAGCCCCGCGCTCCGGACCGCCCTCCGCTACGCGGACGCGCTAAGGGCCTGGGACCGGACCATCACCAACTACGTCCCGCACCGCCGCTACGGCAACCTGGTGGTCCGCGTCTTCAGTCCCAAGGGCGAAGAGTTGTGGGCAGGTAGAGCGGAAAACCGCCTCGCTCTTCGCCAACTGGAGGCCAGGGCGCGGGATCGGTTCGCCGGGCAGCAGGTGTCCGTGAGGCTCTCGCGCGAGGGCAAGCCCTCCTACGAGTCCACGCAGGGGATCATGCCGCTGCATCTCGGAGCGTGGCTCAACGGCACCAAGCTCGACCCGGGCGACCGGGCCAACTTGCAGGCCGAATTCTACGACGCCATCCGGGCCCGCGGCTTCGGGGCCTCCCAGATCCACCGCATGGGCGACGTCACTGGCGTGGAGGGCTTCGAGCCGGACCTCCTGCGCCCGATTGCCGACTATCTCTCCGGATACGCGGGCTGGCGGGGCAAGACCGTAAAGCTCAAGCTCTTCTCCCGAGCATTTTCGGGGCTCGACCCACAGGCTACGCCGAAGCTCCTGGACTGGGCCCGCGCCTACAGCGACGCACAGATCGCCAATGCGGGCGAATACCGCCTCCTCAAGGGGCTTATGTACCATTGGTATCTCGGTTGGAACCTCAAGAGTGCCCTCGTCAACGCCACCCAGCAACTCTCCACTGGATGGCCGGAACTGGGGATGGTCGGGAAGGGGCCGCTCAAGCAACTCGCCAGGGCCACCGCGGATCTGGCTTCGGGCCATCTCACCGGAGAGGAGCGGCAGGCCCTCACGGAGGCCGAGCGCAGCGGCCATTTCGGGGCCGACTTCGCGGCGGAGATCACGGGGGCCAAGCGCAACCCCATGTACGGTGAGGCCCTCGGGAGCTGGAACGCCTTCCTGCGCTCCTCCAGCGTCCTCTTCTCCGGCGTGGAGCGCGCCAACCGGAAGGCTTTCTTCCTGGCGGCCCTGCGCATGACCGGAGATCCGGCGAAGGCCGCCGAGTTGACGGACCGGGCCCACTTCAAGTACGGCGTGGGGAACCGGCCGGAAGTGGCTGGCGGCTGGCGCCAGCCCTTCTTCATCTTCCGGAGTTGGGCCTACAACTATTTCACCATGCTCAAGAACCACGGCGAGGGCACCCTCTCGGGCGAGGAGAAGGCGGCTCATGCCGCCGCCATCGCCCGGATGACGGCGGCGGCCCTCGTCCTCGGCGGCCTCGGGGGCACCGGGATGGGCCAGGCCATCCGGTGGGGATTCCGGAAGGCCTTCGGCAAGGACCCGGAGGACATCCTACGAGCCAAGGCGGGCAAGACGGCCTCCCGGCTCGCCTTCCGAGGCGTACCGGCTGCCCTCGGCATGGACATCAGCGGCTCGCTGGATCCCAACTTCCCGGCGAACCCACAGGAGGCCAGCAGCTTGCTGCTCGGCCCACTCCAGAAGGCGAAGAACGCCGGCAAGGACCTCTCTGTCGGGCAGTACGGACGGGCGGTGGAGGACGTAGCCCCAGAGGTGGTCAGAAATCCGATGGCCGCATGGCGCCTCTATCACGAGGGCAACACCCAGCGGGGCGGATCGGCCCCGATCACCGCCCTGGACGAGAACGGCCAGCCCGAGCAGGTGAGCCTCTCACCCTCCGAGGCGCTCATCAAGGCCGGATCGTTCCAGCCCACGCGCATGAACGAACTCGCCCAAGAAGGCCAAACCATCAAGGCCATCGAGGCGCAGAGATCCGATGCGGTCCGCGGCTTCGCGGCGGACTACGTCAAGGCCTACGCGGCAGGCGACCAGGCGGCGATGGCCAAGGTGCTCAACGAGGTGGTGGCCTACAACGCGAAGATGCAGAAGGAGGGGAGGCTGGCGGAGCTGGTCACCAGGCAGATGCTCCGCTCGGCCATCCGGGGCCGGCTCGTGCCGGCGCGGAGCGACCTGAAGCAGGGGGCCCTCTACCGGCAGGGCCTCGCCCAATAAGGAGGGGAGGATGCGGATCAGCGGGACGGGGTTGCAGCTGGTTCTGGCGCGGGAGGGCGTTCGGGCCCGCGTCTACGAGGACTCGGGGGGGAAACCCACCATCGGCGTGGGGCACCTTCTCACGCCGGCGGAAGTGGAGTCGGGGCAGATCGTGATCGGGGGCCGGCCGGTATCGTACGGGGCCGGGCTCACCGAGGCGCAGATCGAGGCCCTTCTGTCCCAGGACATGGCGCCGGTGGAGGCCGCCCTCAACCAGACGGTGCCGTCCGGCCTGGGCCAGCCCCAGTTTGACGCCCTGTGCTCCTTCGTCTTCAACGTGGGGGCGGGGGCGTGGCTCTACTCCGGCCGGAACCGCTCCCCCTGCGGGGTGCTCCGGGCTCTCCTGTCGGGGCACCCGGAGGACGTACCCGGCCAACTCATGCGGTGGGTCCATGTCGGCGGGCAGACCGACCCGGGGCTCGTGGCGAGGCGCAAGGGCGAGGTGGCGCAGTGGGAGGGCCGGCCGTGACGACGGGCAAGGGGCACACCATAGGCGATGCGCTGGTTCACCTCTCCCAGGCCGTGGACCACCTGGCCCGTTCGCTAGACCCGTTTCGGGCCGTGCCAGGGCCGCGGCGGACCTCGCTCTTTCTCCTCGTGCGCCGCGACGGCTTCAAGGGCCTCGCCCTCATTTGCGCGGGCTGGGCCGTGGCCGTCAAAACCATGGTGCCCCCAGCCACGGCCGCCGACGTGAACTACATGGCGATGCTGGTCCTGGCCTATTGGACCTTCTACCTACTCTACAGCTACAAGATTTACTGCAACCGCCCCCGCGTGCCCCTGTCCTCCTCCGACGCGCCGCCGGCCCCTCCGGTGGTGGCGCCTCCGGGCGGCGGCGGCTTCGGGTACGGCTTCGGGGGAGGCGGGATGTACGGCCTCGGCGCGGCCCTGGCGGCCGGGACGGGCAAGGCGGAGCCTCCGCCGGGGGAGGACGGATGACGGCCGACCCCTTCAGCCGCAACCCCGCCCACGTCCGATCGTGGCCGTGGAAACTCCTCGCCCTCGGCCTGGGGGCCGTCGTCGCCTTCCAGGCGTGGCAGCAACACGAGACCCGCGCCCTCGTCCAGACCATCCAGCGCCAGCGGGAGGGCAGGCTCACGGGGGAGGAGAAGGCGCTTCTGGCCCCCAAAGCGGAAACGCAGCAGCTCGGGAGCGCCATGGCCGAACCCTCCGCCATGACCGCGAAAATTTCCCGCGCTGAGAAGGCCCAGGTTCGACGAAACGGACTTGAGGTAGACTCTTACACGTCTGCGGCGGCTTCGCTCAGGGGCGGGGCCTCCGGCGGCGTCCTGGCCTCTCCGGCGCCCGCGGGGGCCACTCCGGTGGATTGGTGGGACCCGCTCCACCGATTCCACCTCGCCGGGGACCTCTCCCGGCCCTCGGAATTGCGGTTCACCTACGCCCAGCAGTTCGAGATTCGCGCCGTGGTCCTCCGGCAGACCGGCGGGGGCCTCCGGGTGGAAACGCTCCACCTCTACGAGCTGGGCCCGGAGGGGGAGCGGATCGGTGAGGCGAAGGTGGACCTGGACAAGAGCACCTTCGAGTTCGCCCCGCCCCTCCTCGTGAGTGAACCACCGCCGAACCACTGGCTCCTGTGCCTGGACCAGAAGGGCGAGGCGCTGGTGTCGTGGCTCCCCGTCTGGCGGGCCAGGGGGCACGTCGGCATGGGGTTCTCCGCCGGGGGCTCGGGGTCAGATCAATTCGTCGGGGCCACCGTGATGTTCGCCCCGAGCGCGTGGTATCGCTCCGGCTTCTCGGCCGGGGCGTCGGTTGGATGGTCCCCGCAACGGCGGGGCGCAACGTGGAGGGTCCAGGTGGCCTTAGCCCTGGACCGGATTTTCAAGGGAGGCTAGAATGTGGTTCAAGACGCTGTTGCGGTGGATCGTGAGTTACCTGAAGAGCCCGCAGAACCTCCGGACCCTGTTCGTGACCATCGGCCAGGTGCTCTTCGGCACCTCGACGGCCAAGCTGGGGGCCGCGTGGGACCTCCTGTGGACCCTCGCGCAAGACGCCGAGCGCGCCTTCGGGGCGGGGGCAGGGGACGCCAAGTATGCGTCGGTCCTCGGCCGGTTCAAGGCCCTGCTGCCCGACGTGGAGACCTGCGTGATGGATTTCCTCCTCCACGCGCTCCTCCCGGCGGCCACGGCCCGCGTCTCGCCGACCTTCACGGCGACCACCCCTACGGCCGCGGGCGGCACGGTGACCACCCCTGCGACCTCTCGGTAACCTACTCCACCTCCTCACCTCCTTTCCCCTCATGCCCCGCCCGCACGTCGGACGGGGGCCTTTTTTACCAGCGCGACAGCAGGTAGGCTCTAGCCCGGTGATACTTGCGGAGACGCTCCACGTCCTTTGGCGTCATTCTGGGAAGCCGACTCGTGTCCATGTTGTCGGCCAGGTCAGCCAGCTTCACGGCGCGGGCGTCTGGGTCCGACGCAAGGCCGCGGATGTAGAGTTGATAGTTCCCCGCCTTGTCCCGCGTGAGCAGCTCCACGACGCGCACCGCTTCCCTCGGAATCCCTGCCGCCACAAGCTCTTGGGGCGTCCAGGCGGGAGAATCTTCCAGCACGTCATGGAGGATCGCGACGATACGCCTAAGTGGGGTGTCCATCGCCATCATCACCCGCAAACAGTGGAGGATCTTCGGCTGCCCGCCCCTATCCACCTTTCCGTCCAGGGCAGCACTGGCAACCTCGATGGCTCGCCCCAACTCAGTCCGCATCCTTTCCTCCCCTCTGCGCGTGCGCCTCGATGACCCTTCGAAGGTATTCCGAGAGGGAGACCCCCGCCTTGCGGGCGAGGGCCTCCACCGTCTCAAGCAGCGCCAGGGGCAGTCGCAAATGCACGTCCATGAGCCGCTGGCCCCTGGGCTGTCGTTTCACTCTCACCACGTCACACCTCCTTCTTCAATGGGTCCTTGCAGATCACCACCATGGCCGCGTTCACCGCTGTGCCGGATTGCTTGAATGCCCCGGGCCCCAGGTCTACCCAATTCGAAGCGAGGGGCTGGAGGGCCTCGCGCTGGCGCGGCCCGTTGGCGCACAGGGCCACGAGGATCCCGCCGGGCCGCAGGAAGTGAAGGGCGTGGAGGACGTGCGCCACGTCCGACCCGTTCTCGAAGGGCGGGTTCATCACCACCCGGTCGAAGGGTTCGCCCAGATTGCCGTTGCAGCCGAGGAAATCGGCGCACCGCACGTCGGAATGCGGAAACCCAGCCTTGAGGCTGTCCGCCAACGTGGGGTTGATCTCCACGGCGGTCACGCCGGCGAGGTTGTCTTGCAGGGCGTCGTAGAGTGCGCGAAGCAGGTTGCCGGTGCCGGCACTCGGCTCCAGGATCCGGAGCCCCGGCCGAACGTCCGCGGCCTCTACCACCATCGTGGCCAGGCCTGGCGGGGTGGGGAAGAGCTGGGGCGCGGTGACCACCTGGACGCCTTGGCGGATCGCCTGGCGAAGGGCCTGGACCTTTTCGGCCTCAGGATCGGGAGCCGGAGCCAACCTGGGCGCAGGAGGTGGCGTCTCCCCGGCCAGGAAGAAGCCGACGCCAGAGTCGTGGACCATCAGCCGCCCGGCCTCGCGGGCAGCGTCCACCTCGGCCTTCGTCATGATGGCCTTGATCTTGTCGAGCTCGACGTTCGTCCGGTACGTCTTGACCCCATCCCAGGTCGAGTGGACCGTCACCGTGACCTTATTCACCCGCTGGATAAAGGACCACTCGTATGCCCTCGACCGCCAGTACCGAACCGCGCCGCCCTTTTCGGGCCGCTTCCGGTCAGCGGCGGTGCCGCCGGACTGCTCGAGCATCGCCCGTTCATAGGCGATGCGGTTCTCCAGGTGAGCTACCCACCGCTCGCACGTGGGGATGTAGGCGGCGTGCTGCTCCCGGCGCTGAGTCCGGACTTCCTCCACCGTCGCCTTGCCATCTTCGAGGGCGCCCCAGGCGCTCCAATGTTCGGTCCCGTCCGCGAGGCGCACCGGGCCGTGATCGAGGTAGTTCGTGGCGCGCTTGGCCTGCTCCAGGGTGATGTCGTCGCGCGTCCAGAAGGCGAGGGCGGCGCGGGCGGCCTTGAGGTACTTCTGCTGCTTCCGCAGGTCCGATTCCAGGCCCTTGATGCGCCTGGCCCTCACGTCCGGGCGGTCCTTGTACTTGGCGAGGCGGAGGGCACCCTTCGCCCGGGCTTCCCAGTAGTTGGCCTGGTCCCAGAGGCGGACGACCTTGCGCATGCCGGCGTCGATCCGCTCCGCGTCCTTCCGGGCCCGCTTCTCGCTATGGTGCCCGACCAGGATCGGCTGCCCCATCGCGAACCGCTCGGCAATCCCGTCTACCGCCTTGTGGGCCGTGGCCGCTTCCGCTCTCCGGCGCTCGCTCAGGTCATCCAATCGCTCGGCCTTGGCCTCGGCGCGCTCCACGAGGGAGGTGTCTTCGTCGCCGACCTCTCCGCACAGATCGAGCAGCAGGTCTTCCCTCGCCGGAGACCATGCCGGCGCCACGAAGAGATCCTGCTTGGGAGCCCATCGGAACCCCGCGGCCTTCACGCGGGCGTAGGTCTCTTCGTCCAGCCTCGTCGTGCTGTAAAGTCTCAGCTTATTATCTTCTGGGGAATACGTCGCGTTCATCATTCTACACCTCCCTTAGTGGTCCCACTCCCTGCGCCCCCGGTAGGCGCCATCCAGAAAAACTCGGTCTTGGTTGTCCATGTAGGCCTCGCGCTCGCCTCCATCGTAAGTGAGGACATGGACCATACAACCGCCGCGGCTGTCATCGCCATAGAAGCCGCCGATGAGGTACTTCCACTCGGGGCTGGCCTCGGTGCCGTAGTTCGACAGGAGCCAGCCCTCGGGCGATCGCCTATGGAGCACCGGATGAGGTTGCCACGCCATCACTGCGCCTCCTTCACGACTCCAGCCGCACGCATCGCGCCGGAGGGATCCAGCCACTCGGCGACCTCGGGGGCCATGGTGGCGCCCACCGCAGCCTCTCGCCGCGGCCGGCCGCCCTCCACCATTCGGTTTTGGAAGCTCCCTACCATTGCCATCGCCGGCCTCCTCAGAACCCAGCAGCACGCACCGCCAGGAAGGGTCTGTACCCACCCCGCCTGAACAACCGTCCGAAGAACCCCAGCAGCCGTCTCATTCCGCGCCTCCTTTCCGATCACCGTCTATATAGTGGCGCCTCCCGCTAAAAAAGTCAAGGGGAGTACAGCAGCAGTACAGAAGATATCGCGCCCAAAGGGGCACTCTTGCCCACGGATTGGGGGCTTTGCCCCAATCTCACAAGTGGGAATGTCTTTGTTCTTGAGGGAGTTATCTGGTGGACCGCCGGGGACTCGAACCCCGAACCAACGGATTAAGAGTAGAGATAAAACGCAATGGGGGCAAGTGTTTGCTGGCAGTGTGTGAACCGTACAGAAGGCGCGACAACCTGTAACACGTCAGTATGGCAGGCATTCCACGCGGCCCCGGAGGTCCTCTGGGGCGAGGTGGACATAGCCGGCGGTGACACCTTCGGCGTGGCCGAGAAGGCGGGAGACTGTGGGGGCGTCCACGCCGGCCCGCACGAGGTAGCTGGCGTAGGCGTGACGCCAAGCGTGGGGGCCATGGGGCATCTTGTGGCTGATGACGTCGTCGATCCATCCGATGACGCGCTCGCCGTCGGCCTGCCGGTGGGGTTTGAGGGCGTCCCATGCGCGGCCGGGCAGGGGGACAGCCAGGAAGGCGCCGGTCTTGCTGGTAGTTAGGCGGACGATACCGTCCTCCCCGATCTGGCCCCACGTGAGGGAGGCGAGGTCGGCCCGGCGCAGGCCGGTGTAGGCGGCGAGCCAGAGGCAGCGGCCCGAGGGCAAAGACAGGTCGGCAGCGTGCAGCCGCGCCTGGATCTCCGCCAGCGGCATGAGCACCTCCTCGCCCTTCCGTCGGGCCTTAGGCGCGGGCACATCCCACGGGACGGAGGGCAGGAGCCCATCCTTGACGGCCTGCCGGTAGGCCGCCTTGAGGGCGATGAGTTCGCTCCGGGCGGTGGTAGAGGAGACACGCCTTAGCCGAGAGGTTAGCCAGCGGTCAATCACCGGGGTGGTGATGTCGGAGGCAGGCGTCCCGGCGCCAAGCGCGGCCTCCCAGGCGTCGAGGCGGTCGCCCTGGGTCTCGGCGTGGTGCGGGGAGACACGAGGCGGCACGAGCCGGCGGCGGTAAGTGTCCAGGACCTCCTTCACCGTGGCCTGGGCGGGAGGCGGCGGAGGTAGGCCCCCGTAATAGAGCCTCAACAGCTTCGCCTCGATCGCCTTGGCCCGCCGCTCGGCTTCACGCAGATCCGCCGTCCGCAACGTGGTGTACCGGCTTTTGCCCTCCCACCGCCAGTAGGCCCAGTAGTACGGCGAGCGGGGGTGGCGGATGACCTGGACGGTGGGGGGGAGACTCTTGCCTGCCATCTCAGCCCTCCACGACGGCCTCCTGGCCAAGAGACCAGGCCTTATAGGCCCCGCCAGGACCATGAGATGACCCGCCCCGAGGCGTCGCAGATAAAAACGCGGCTCCGCTGGTAGCCCATGGTCTGGCCTTGGGTGTAGGTGGCATAGTTGCCGTGGGCCTGGACGTACCCCGGCGTGCTGCCGGTGTTCACGAAGCTGCCCCAGACGTAAGCCGTCCGGCCGGCGCCTACGGGGTAGCTCGAGCTGGGCGCTCCCCAGGCGGCCATGACCTCGCCGATGTCGTGCCCCACCCACGACTGCATGGCGCTGTCGATCTTGTGGGGGCACCCCGCTAAGACGACCAGGCCGACCACCAACGCGGTCAACCACGCCAACCGCTTCCGCCCTCTGGTTCCCATCCTGCTCTCCCCTTGAAGTGGCGCGACCCTGCGCATTATCAAGGCGTATCGCCGCCTCCCTCCAACTTGGGGGGGGGCGGGGTGGGTGGCGTGAGGGGTTCGAAGCGCAGCCTCCCTCCGCCCTCGGAGGTCAGCCTGCACCGGAACCCGAGGAAGTCCATCACCTCCCACTCACTGCCTGGCGGGGATTGCAAATAGTACTCCATCCCCTCACGAACCCACCCACTCCCATCCCACCGCATGAGCACGCCTCCGCTGGCACCCTTCCTCCCCTTTACAAACTCCACTCCATTGGGTTGCTTCTCTAATGCTTCCCCCGCCAGGGCCCGGAGAATATCCGCCCTTGTGGAGGTGATGCGCTTGGCCTCACCACGCAGGATGGAGCGCAGCCAGTTGTCGGCCGCCTTCGAGGTTCCAAAGTCTGGGTCAGGCCCCAGGTGGTCCGCAAGGTTGCCCACATGCCAGCAATGAGCGTCGAGGATTTGCTGAATCAGCCTATTTGCCTCTCCCGGCGTCATTATGCCCTCGCTTAAACACCAGAAATATAGACCCAAGTTTGGGTCTAGTCAAGCCCCAAAAAGGGGACCCACTTGACAGACCCAAATATGGGACTTAATATTAGGCTGATCGGGGGACCTCATGGCCAATCCTCAATTCAAGTCCGTCTGCCAGCAACTCGGCATCACGTGGCGGCAGTTGGCTGAAGCCACTGGCCAGCCCGCTGCAACGATGCGGAAGCGATACCACGAGGGACACGTGCCCCGGGTGCCTGAGGCAGACGCGATCATCCGCGTCTTGCTGGCCCGCAACCGCCGTGTGCATGCCCTTCCTGCATCCGTGATCCGGAGGCTATGGAGGGAGCCATGACCTACCCATCGTGGACCCGGCGGTTGAGAGGGTTGCGCCCGCTCCCGTGCCGAGAGGCGATGCAGTGGGCCAAGAGCTATTCCTCGGCCCAACAGGCCTGGGCGGAGTGCAAGCGCGGGGACTGGATGTTGTGGCTTGTCGGGATGACCTGCGGGGATGACCGGAGCCGCTTCTCGCTGGTCTCCTGCGAGTGTTCGAGTTTGGGGGGAGGCCGGGGCCCCGAAACCGAGGCGGCCCGGACCGCGAGATACGGCCGCTATGCAGATGTCGTCCGGCGCCACTTTCCGGATCCACCGGGGCTGGCGGACTCATGACCCTCCTCCCCCTCGCGGCGGCGGCCGCTCGCCTGGGCTACAAGTCCTCCCGCTCACTGGCGAAGCGAGCCCGGCGGGGAGCCTGCCCGTTCCGGGTGTTCCAGGAGGGCGGCCGCCTGGTGGTCCGGGCGGACGAACTGGAGGCCTACATGCGCGGGGGGATGCACTGCATCGACGGCGAACGGGAGCCCGACCTACTGGCGGGCGATCCCGAGGGGCAGGCCATCGTGGAGCACGCTATTGCAAGGCTGTTCATAGGCACGCGCGGCTCCAAACCGCTGTGCGGGAGCGCACAGGGCCGCGTGGGGCGGGGGATCGGCTCCCGCCCATAAACGAAACGGCCCCCTTGGTGGGGGGGCCAGGAGAAAAGAAAGGACGGTGTAAATAGTATGGGCGAACCCAACGACGAAATCAAGCGAATCCTGGACGACAGCCGCGAGGATGCCCTGGCGGTCACCCTGGAGGCCCTGAAGCGGGTGGGCGATCTGCTGGCGGCGCCGACCGACGCGGGCCTCCTTGCCCCGGCGGCACACGCCTGCGAGTCGGCGGCGCTGCGCATCCGGAAGCACCTCTCGATGCGGCAGAGGGTCACCTCGGCCCTCTCCACGCTGGATCTCCCCCTCTCCTCGAGGCCGGTGCCCTTCCGGGCGAAGGCGGCCGAAGGGAGCCAGTCGTGAAGCTCGTTGGGCAGAGCCGGGACCCCTATGCCTCCTGGCGGAAGGAGATCCGGGCGGCGGAGCGGAGGCAGTTGAGGTCGAGAGCGCGGGGCGTCGCCTGGCTGATCGTGTGGGCCGCCGCGGCCTGCGTGCTGCTGGCGCTGATCGTGGAGGGCAGGTGATGAGCGATAGGGGCTACCTGGGCATCAGCGAGTTGGGGCAGTGTGAGCGCCGCGTGTTCTATGCCCACCGGAGAGAGTTCGACGAGTTCTGCGTGGAGGAGCCGGCTGCCAGGCGGAAGATGCGCCTGGGAACCCTCGGCGAGCAGGTGATCGCCGAAGAGCGGGGGGACCAGCTCAGCGGCCGACAGACCGAGGTGAGATTCGGGCCGGCGCTGGGCCACATCGACGGCTACCTCGTCGGTTTCCCGCCCGAGCTGTGGGAGGCTAAGCTCACGACGGTGGGCTCCATCCGGAAGTGGCAGCGCGAAGGCCTGCCCCGATACTACCTCTGGCAGGTCAACCCCTACATGAAGGCCCTCTCCGAGGGACTCAGCCAGGAGGTGACGATCTGCCGGCTGGACGCCATGGATCGGACTTCGGCGGATATCGTCACCCTCACCATACCGAGGCAGGACGACGTGGTGGCGGCCGCCCTCGCTCGCGCCGAGCGGCTGGCTCGGGCCATCGAGCACGGGCCCCTGCCGGATCGCGAGTTCGAGTGCGACTCCATCGAGTGCCGCTACTGCCCCTTCCGGGCCCACTGCTGGCAGGGGACCCTGGAGCTGGAGGGCGTGGAGAGCGGGCCCGACATCGTGGATGGTGAGGGGTGGGAAGGCTTCGCGGAGGCCATCGAGACGTACACGACCGGCGCCGAGCTCGCCGCGAGCGGGACCGTCTTGAAGGAAAGTGCGAAGGAGGAGATCACCGAGGCGATCTTGTCCCACAACGTCAAGGGCGCCGCGGCCTCCGGCTACCGGGCCATCGTGTCGCACATGTGGCAGGAACGGTTCGACAGCAAGGAGTTCCGCGCGGCGCATCCCGAGCTGTGGGCCCAATTCAAGAAGTCGTACGAGATCACCCGGCTGGATGTCCGGAAAATCCTTTAGGGGAGGATGACAGATGCAGATCACCGACAAAATGGTCACGCTGGAGGGGTTGGGCAACGGCGCCGCGAAGGAGCTCTTCGAGGCCGAACTCCGCCGGGTGGTCGAGAACGTCTCTGACCCGAACACGCCCTGGAAGGCGAAGCGGGCCATCACCCTGAAGATCACCATCTCGCCCGAGGGCGATGAGCGCACAGCCGTGGGGGTGGCGATCTCCTGCACCTCCAAGGTGGCCGCGCCCACCCCGTACCCCACGAGGCTCTTCGTCGGCATCGGGGCGGACGGGCCCGTCGCCGTGGAGTCCAACCCCGAGCAGCCCAGGCTCGACTTCGAAGTGGCTCTGCAAGAGGACGCCGCCGCGAAGACCTCGCCCCTGAAGGAGGTGAAGTAACATGGACATCACTCGCGACACCATAGACCGCATCCTCGAACTCGACCGCGAGGCGACGGTTCTGGACCCCGAGGGGCGCCCCTACATCCTGAAAGGCGTGTATGAGCCGCTACAGTACCCCATGCCGGAGGCGGTTCACCTCCAGACGCTCAGTGGCCTCGTCGGGTTCTACGGGTACGCCGAGCAGATCGAGGACACGCTGGTCCACGTCCGCGACCACCAGGAGGTGGCGCTCATCGGGGCGAGCCTCACCGGGCCGTGGCGGAAGCGCGCCGTGTTGGCCGTGGCGGCCCTCCCCCCGCTGGATATCATGCCAGATGGCTTCCTGCCGCAATCGGAGTTCATGCTCCGGGTCCAGACCTGCTTCGTGCAGAACGACGAACTCGGCGACCTTCTGCGTTGCGTCGGCAACCTCAAGGCCGACGCGGTGGGCACATCGGTGGATGACGGCGTAACCCAAACCGCCACGTTCCGCTCGGGCGTGGCCTCCAGCGCCAAAAAGGAGATCCGGAGCGTCTGGGACCTTCAGCCATTCGTCACCTGGCCGGAGTTGGAGCAGCCGACCATCAGCTACATCCTGCGCCTCAAGGGGCGCGAAGGGGAGGAGCCCCGCGTGGGCCTCTTCCCCACGTCCGATCTCGGGTGGCGCAACGAGGCCCGCTCCAAGACGGTCGCCTACCTCAAGGGGCATCTCCCAGAGGCCGCCGTCATCTTGGCGTAACCCCCCCATGGGTCCCCGTGCCCCCGCGGGCGGGGACCCTCCCCTTTCTTTGGAGATGAAGATGGCGGAATCCTACGATCCAGAAACCGGCGAACCCCTCGATCCTGCCCCGTCCATGGGAGGGCTGGTCCAGGTGGCACCGGCGGCCATTGCCCCAGCGACAATGGCGCCCCCCTCCCCCACGCAGGTCATCCAGGTGATGAAAGAGCGCCGGGCGCTCCTGCGCGCGGCCATGAGCGAGATCCTCGTCGAGCAGACGGACCCGGCCAAGGGCGGGGACTACGGCAAGATCCCAGGTTGCGGCGACCGACCGACACTTCTACTTCCCGGCGCGCAAAAGCTCTCCAGCGCGTTCCAGTTCGTGCCCCGCTACAGGATCATCATTCGGGTCCTGGGCGGCGACAAGCGGGAGTACGACGTGAAGTGCCTCCTCTACACGCTCTCCGGTACGCTGATCGCCGAGGGCGAGGGCGTGTGCTCCTCGCTGGAAACCAAGTACCGTTACCGCCCTGGCCCGGTGGAGCTGACGGATCGCCCAGTGCCGAAGGAGTACTGGAATCTCCGAAAATCGGAGCCGAAGAAGGCCCAGGATCTCCTCGGCGGCCCTGGCTTCGTTGCGAAGAAGGACCCCAACACGGGGAGCTGGCTGGTCGCGAGCAAGGGCGAGACCGTCGAGAACCCGGACCCTGCCGACCTATGGAACACACTGAAGAAGATGGGCTGCAAGCGGGCCTTTATCGCCGCCGTCATCACCGCGACCAACGCCAGCGACGTCTTCACGCAGGACATCGAGGACAATCCGGACTTGTACCGCCGGGGCGTCACCTACGAGACGACCGCCGAGCCGGCCTCCGAGCAGCCAGAGGCCCTGGCCCCGGCAGCCGGCCGGAAGAGGGCAGAGAAAGCCAGGCCTCCGGAGGAGCCACCCCCGCCCACGAACGCCGGGGCGGATGGGGCGGAAGGGGCGGAGAGTGAGCCCCCCCGGGTGGGAGGCACCCCCCCGGCGGGCCCTCCGGCTACGGAAAAGCAGGTAGGGGCCATCTACAGCTTGATGCGGGCGCTCAAGGTGGAGGTGACGAACGCCGAGCAGCTCCGCCTGGCGTGCCGGATGCTCGCGCCCCACGACAAGCCCGAGGAGTACTCCAAGGGCGAGGCGAATGCGGCCATCCAACAGCTCAACGCGATGCTGGCGGAGAAGGCGGGGCCGAGGCAATGAGCCGGAAGCCCGCCAACTGCCCCGTGTGCCATCACCCATGGTCCGCGCACCTGACCGAGGGCGGCGCCCCTCGCCCCTGCGTGATCCGCACCGGCGAGGGGCCGGACCGCCGGCCGGAGCCGTGCCGATGCGCAGAGAGGCCTCCAGCGCGGGGGCCGGCCTACCTAAACGGAGGGGAGAATGGGTGAGCCCGAACTAAGGATGCCATGCCCGATAGGGGCGCAGAGCCCCATGCCCATCCTGAAGTGCGCGGAGACCCAGATCCGGCACGACGCGGGAGAATTCGTCCGCTGTAACGGGCCGAGCTGCCCAAAGTACCTCGTGGGCCGACAGGAGACACCAGACCTCGATGACCTCATTGAACAACTTACCAGGGCCGAACAGGCCGCCAGGGCGGGCAAGCCGAGCGCCTTCTTCCCGCTCAATCGGCCGGGACAGGCCGCGGTGATTGTCGGGAAGGACACCTGGCGATTTAGCAGGCCCCTCCCGCCGGAGGGGAGGGTGACTCGCAACGGCAGGGTGTGGAAACGGGGCGCGGAGATGGCGGAATGCCCCAAGTGCCCAACTGGCTGGATGTCGGTACTGAGCCAGCAGTGCGGAGCCTGCCGGATGAAGGAGCTGAAGGCGGGCGGCCTGCCGGCACGGCGCCCCAAGCGCACGGTGGCGGGGCCGGTGGCGGCGCAGAGGCCGCCCATCGCCTCCGCCGTCCGAGCCATCGGAGAGGCCATCGTGGCGCTCGCGGCCGCGCTGGAGGCTGACCATTTCAATGGAGGAGCGAATGTGTGACCGGATCCGATGCCCCAAGTGTAAGGCAGAGTTTTTCGAGTGCGCCGCCGACAAGGCCGAGGAGGCGACGCCCATGACGCCGGACGAGATCGAGGACATCACGCCGCCGGGCCATCACTCTCGATCTCTATCCACGCAGCAGATTGCTCGCGCCGCCCACGAGATCAACCGGGCCTACTGCGAGGCCATCGGGGACCACTCGCAACCCCCGTGGGAGGAGGCGCCCCTGTGGCAGAAGCGCAGCGCCATGGGCGGCGTTCTGTTCCACCTGTGGAACCGCCACGCCGGCCCGGAGGCGAGTCATGAGAATTGGCTCGCGCAGAAGAAGGCGGAGGGCTGGACCTACGGGCCCGTGAAGGACCCAGAGAAGAAGCAGCATCCCTGCATGGTGCCCTTCGAGGATCTCCCGGTGGAGCAGCAGGCCAAGGATTACCTCTTCCGCGCCGTGGTTCACGCGCTGGCCCTGGTGGAGTGAGAGCATGAGCCGAGGCATCAGTGTGCGGGAGGCGGAGGCGCTGGTCAAGAGGGCGACGGGACAGGCGCCCCCAAAGGGCCGCGTCCCCTCCGCCTCCCGGCCGCCCAAGCAACCCAACAAGTGGGAGCAGGCCTACTTCGACCAGGTCCTCTACCCGCAGTACGCGGCCGGGGAGATCACTTTCCCGAAATATGAGTCGGTCAAACTCAAGTACGGGACCGGGGCCTACTACACGCCGGACTGGGTGTGCTGGCGGATCATCGCCCACCGCCCCAACAGCCTCAGAATGGCCCTCGGGACGATGGAAGTGCATGAGGTCAAGGGCCATTGGTTCCCCGCGGGGAAGGCTCGGTTCAAGGCGGCGCGGCTGAATCACCCGGAGGTGGAGTTCTTCGCCAAAACGCTCGATGGGCGAATGTGGGTGGACGCATGAGCACCTGGCGCCTTCTCCTCGGGGACGTGCTCGAGCAACTCGCAAGTCTGCCAGATAGCATCGTGCAGACCGTGGTCACGTCTCCGCCCTATTGGGGCCTGCGGGACTTCGGGGCGGAAGGGCAGATCGGCCTGGAACGCACACCAGAGGAGTACGTCGAGCGCATGGTCGCCGCGTTCCGCGAGGTGCGGCGGGTGCTGCGCGACGACGGGACACTCTGGCTGAATCTCGGGGACTCATACGCCGGAGGGGCGGGGGGTCGAGGCGATAGCGGCAATGCCATCGACGGCAAGCCGACGAGCATGAAGCACGACGGGCGGCGCATCCAGCGCGACCTGCCCGGCCTCAAGCCGAAGGACCTCGTCGGCATTCCCTGGCGCGTCGCGTTCGCTCTCCAGGCGGGGTTCTCGCGATGCGACAGTTGCGGCCTGGAGTTGCGCGACGACCTGTGGCCGCGCTGGCAGGGGCATCGCGTCTGTTTTGCCTGTAAGGCCGTCGGGATAGACACGGCAATCATTCGCACAGAGGACGGCTGGTATTTGCGCTCGGACATCATCTGGGCCAAGCCCAACCCGATGCCGGAGGCCGTCACCGACCGCCCAACCAAGGCGCACGAGTACCTGTTCCTGCTGGCGAAGAGTCCTCGGTACTACTACGACGCGAAGGCGATCCGAGATCCGGTGACCGGGAACGCGCACGGGCGCGGAGAGGGCGTTAACCCCAAGGCAAGGCCCTCGGGTTGGGCGGCGGGCAGCTTGCCGGGAAATACCGTGTTGGACCCATTCATGGGGGCCGGGACGACCGGCAAGGTGGCTGTGGAGCATGGGAGGGAGTTCATCGGAATCGAGCTCAATCCGGAGTACCTCGCACTAGCGCGGAGGCGCATCGCCAACGCCGCGCCGCTATTTACCAAGGAGGGGCCATGTTCGAGTTCCTTAGAAGAAGACGCCAGGAGAGGCAAGACCGGAAGCCGGTGAACCACCACTACCGACCGGCCTACAAGCCGCTGTATGAGGCGGCTCTGCGGGAGTTGGCCGCGAGCGCCGCGGAGATCGAGGTGGCCAGAAGGCGGCTCTTGTTCTACCAGATCAACGCGCCAGAGCTCACCGGCGTACTCCACAAGCTGGAGGTGGAGGGTCAGGCTGTCCCCACTGAGTCGGCCATGGCCGACCTTGCCGTCGAAGGCTGAGGAGGGCGGGGATGAAAATCTCCACGCCCTGGAACAGATACTTCCACGCGATCGTCCTGGCCGGCGGCCAATACCGCCTTTCCGCCGGCGTGGCACGCCGCGGTGTGAGCTGGGCCCCGTTTCTGGGCTTCATCACCCCAGGCACATGCACGGTGGCCCCCGACCCTCCCCGCGAGATCGTCTTCCACTGGCGCCTCGGGCCCGTCGCCATCGGCATGGCGCGGGATCTGCCATGAGCGGGGGGAGGGGATATGGCCAGGATCAGCATTGAACAAGTGGCACTCACCGACCTCCGGTATCAGGCCCTCGGGCGCCACTACAAAAAGGACCGGTTTTGGGCTCTGGGCATCATGGTCTACGTCTGGAATCAGTGCCAGGAGTTGGGTCGGCACTCGCTGGCGCGCACGGAATTACAAGACATCCATCCTCATCTCAAGGGCTTCCCCGATGCACTCGCAGACTCGGGCCTCGGGCGATGGGAAGAGGGTGGAACGCTGTACATCGCAGGTACCCGCGGCCGAATCGAGTGGCTGAACCAACTCCGTGAACAGGGCCGAGATAGCGGACGAAAGGGGGGTGAGTACGGGAAGCAGGGAGGCCGCCCGAGAAACCCCCAAAAGGGGGATACCGGGAAACCCCCAAATGAGGGTTTTCAAAAACCCCCAAAAGAGGGTTTGTCGGAAACCCCCGCTGGGGGGTATATGAAAAACCCCCCTCCTACTCCTACTCCTACTCCTACTCCGGTACTTAGCTCTACCCCTCCCGATAGCTCTACAGGTATCGGTGATCCTGCTATCTACCCAAGCGCGGAGCCTGGACAAGCCAGCTCCGCGCCGGACCCGGTGTTGCTCACCTTCGAGACCGTTGGCCGGGAAAAAGCATGGCAGTTCGTGGAGTCTCACCGCGCCCGGCTCTCGGCGGCGTTCCCTGGCCTGGACGTACTGGGCGAAGCCAGGCACGCCGTAGAGTGGATGATATCGGATCGCACGAGGCGCAAGACGGCGCGGGGAATGCCGAAGTTTCTCTATGGCTGGATGGAGCGACATACCAACCGAGGCCCGGGCGGTGCCCCCTTCCGGCGCCCCGGCCCAGGGGACGTGTCCCCGCAGCACCGGCACGCGGAGGTGCCGTTCACATGACCGAGATCAAGGGCTTCACCACCCTAAGCGCCCCGGCACAGGCCCTAGCCGAACGGCTCGGCATAACGCCGGCAGAGCTCGCCGAGGCCAGGGAGCGGACGCAGCGGAAATACTGGGAGTGTCGAAACGGACTGCATATTTGGGAAGCCAACTCAGGGCACCTATGCGCCGGGCCATGCACCTGCCAAGGACGAGACCCATGGGCACTGCGGCTGGAAAAGCAGCAGCGGCAGTTAGGCGAGTACACGTGGGAGAAGTTCGAGAAGGATTGGCAGCCGGGAGCATGGGTGTTGGCGGAGCGCATCCGGCGAACCTGGGAATGCGGCGCTTACATGCACGGCCCGACCGGCACCGGGAAAACCCACCTCGCTAAGGCGCTGGCGATGGAGGCAACCAAGGCGCACAAGACCTCCTCGTTCATCCATGCCGCCGGCCTCGCCCGCTTCTTCGCTCAAAGCCAAGGGCATGACGAGGAGGCCGGGCGCGCGGCGGACCAACTCGATGGGCTGTCCCGCGCCGATGTTGTGGTCATTGACGACTTGGGGAGCCAGCGGCAGACGGCATCCCATGTTTTCGAGGAACAGCTCCTCGTGTTCCTGGAGACCTTCCAAGGGGTGCTCCTAGTCACCACAAATCTAGGCGGCAAGGACATGCTGCAAGTGGTGGGGGAGAAAAGCCTTAGCCGCATTGCAGGGCGGTGCGCCGAGCTGCGGTTCCAGGGTGAGGATAGGCGGGGGCGGGCGGCGCTATAGGGAGGAGCGTGATGAGTGAGCACAAGATCCCACGAGACAAGCCGAAGGGCGATGGATACAGACGCAGGCCTGGCCACCGAGTCAGGGTCTACCATCCGGAGCCAGAGAAGGCGTTCAAGGACCGGATGGGCAGGATCTACTGGACCGACAAGAACGGATCCGTACACCGAAAGCGATAGGAGTGGCGAATGATTGCCCAGAAACGGAAGGGCATGTCCCGGGCGGCGACCAATGCGGCCGACGCCCTGTGCCTGGCCGATGGCCGGAGGGTGAACCTATGAACATGCCCAATCTGACCGTTGAGGCCCTCTTCGGGGAAAATCGGGCGTTGGGGATACAGGACCAACTGGCCAGGGCGGAGATCATCGCGGCACTGGCGCTCAACGCCGTGCCCGGGCGCAGCATCGGCATCACGGACAGCGTGATCGCTGAGTTTGTTCGGCTTCGGGGCGACCTGGCTCTCAAATACTACTGGCTCGATCTCGGGACCGTGGAGGTCCGCTATGAGCCTCCCGCTGGGCACGAGGAGCCCACTCCCGCTCCCGGGCCCGGGTGGAGGCGCGTAAAATGCACTTGCCGGGACCCCAAGGCCCCGACCGCGTGCCCGCTCCACAGCATCGCCGGCGGGGGATCCACACTGCCTCCCGGTGTCATCTCCCACAAGCAATGGGTGGAGGCCCGGCTTCTGGACCTCTTGCGGGAGGCGCACAGGTTGGCCGAGGCCGAGTGGGGCACTCAGGCGGCCTACAGCCGCGTGGGCGAGCTGCTCAGGGAGTACAGGGAGACCGCGTATGACCTAGAGCACATCTACGCGCGCGAGACAGAGTAGTAGGAGTGGAGCATGGAGATCCCAGCAATCGAGCGCCCCAACCCCAACGAGCTGCACGGCGCGTTTCTCTGGACGGTCGACTTAGGGCCCATCTATGGACGCAAGCTCTTCGCCATGTGTACCCACCGCGACTGCGCCACCGAGCCGCCCCAGCTCATCATGGAGCCCATGGGCCTCTTCCATTGGTGGGGGGCGCACCTGGACCAGATCGCACGGCGCGCTGGCTCATCCCTCGTGGACGCGAACCAGGTGCCGCTCCAAGGCTCCGGAGGATCCCATGGGTGAACTCGTTCAAATGGAAGATCGCCAACCTCACCTCGCCGGCGAGGCCCGGTGTCTCCAGTGCGGCCACACTTGGGCCGCCGTCGCGCCCTCCGGGGTGCCGCTCCTGGAGTGCCCCTCATGCCATACACTCAAGGGCGCCTGGATCGGCCCCGTCGTTCCACCGGATGGCGAGGAGGTCTGGCAGTGCCAGTGTGGGGCCGACCTCTTCTGGGTCTCACGCAACGGCGTCCGCTGCCCCCGCTGCGGCCTCGCCCAAGTCTTCCCGTAATCCATTCGCCACCCCTCCCGGGAGGTGCAAGGGGAAACCAGCATGGGAAACCTTAAAGGAAGGGGTATCTTCTTGCCACTCTCTTTAGCTATCTCTCCCCATCCCTACCCACCTACCTACCCACCTACCCCACTGTGTCAACTATGCCTCACCTACCAACCAGCAGGGTCCATACCTGCCCCCATGCTTCCTCCCTGGGCGCGCCCGGCCTTGCATTCTGCCAAAGTTTACCATAATGATCGTTATCAGACGTAGAATGGGGCCTAGAGCCAAGGGGAAGCCTATGCAGGTCAATAGATACGGGAATGGGCTCAAGCCCCCCAAATTCAAGGGGTTGGGGGGGGTGGGGGACGGGTTCGAGAGGGGGGCCTCGAAGCAGAGCCCCATGTCTGGATACTCCTTCACTCTTTTTTTTCATACAGTTAGGGGGTTTTGATGGGTGGGGTTGGGAGTGGGAGGAGGCGAAAGTATGGGAGGACGGCTGGGGTTGACGGGCCGCTGGTGGATGGTGCCCGTGGGCTGAAGGGGATACGGGCTGGGGTGGTGCTGGAGGTGGCCAGGCAGTTGCCGGACATGCCGGAGAGGCTGCGGGAGCTATTCCGGAAGCGGAATGCCGAGTTGAGCGACCAGGCCTTTGAGGTGGCGATGCTGCGGTTGATGGACATGCGGAGGAGCGCGACGGCGAGGGAGGGGATCAAGCTATCGGAGATCAACGACACGGTGTACGCGGGGGCGTTGTTGGAGATTGGGTTGGCGGGCACGAAGGAGGAGCGGCTGAGGGCGGAGGGGCAGAGCCGGGAGCAGATTGAAGAGGCGCTGGTGGAGTTGCGGAAGTTGCGGGAGGACAAGGCGGCGCTGGCGGAGTATAGGGTGGCGCTGCGGGAGAGGCTGGCGGCGCTGGCGGCGCCCGAGGGGGAGGAGGATGGCAAAACCTTTGAGGTGGAGGTGGAGACGCTGGGGGGGGACGAGGCCGACGGGGACGAGTTGCCTCCGGACGGAGATTGGGACGGCGGCCTAGCGCCGCTGTGAGGGGAGGCCGCCCATGCCCGAGGAGACCCGCGCGGAGTTACAGCGTGAACTAGATGCCATCGAGGGTGTAGAGTCGGAACTCGACCGGAGGATCTTGAGGATTGAGTCGGTCCTGGACGACCATCCCCTGCGCCAGTTTATCCCCCTGGGCCTGCCCGGCTCATTCGCCTGTGTGGAGTGCCGGCGCGTCTTCATGGGGCGCTTCTTCACCGCCGATGGGTTGGCCGAATGTCCAGGTTGTGGCCAGCCTTGCGAGCCAACCCGGGGGCAGCAGTATGCCGCGGCCATGTCGGACAGCATTGAGATCCTGGCGTCGGGCGGCAACCGATCGGGGAAATCCAAGTTTCTCGTCTGGCGCTGGTGCCTTGACCTCACGGGAGACTATCCAGACTGGTATCCCCAGCAGTTCCGCCTCTTCCCCGGCGAGACCCACCAGAGGCCGGTGAAGCTGCGGCTGCTGGCGCCTACCTATGAGAAGGGCATCAACGATGTGATCTGGCCCCTCTTTATGGAGCTTCTCCCGCGGTCCATGCGGATAGACCCGCGGCGCAACAGCCAGGGCGGCATCACTCTCGCCGCGTTCCCGAATGGGGCGGAGGAGAGCTTCCTGACCTACTCCCAGCCGGTGAAATACCTGGAGGGGTGGCACGGCCACGGGGCGGGGTTAGATGAACCGCCCGACAACAAGGCCTACTACACCGCGACGATGCGCGGCCTCCTCGATCTGAACGGCCGATCCATCCTGGCGATCACGCCCATCAAGACCTGCGCGTGGGTGGATAAGCGGTTTATGCGGGTGCGGCCGAGGGAAACCTACAAGAACTCCGGTCCTTACACCACCATGCCGGCGCGGTTCAGCTTCGACCTGGCCGACAACCCCACCGTGCGAGAGGAGCGGAAGGAGCACTTTGAAGACCTGCTGGACCCAGAGGAGCGCGCGAGCCGGATCAAGGGCGACCTCATCGCCCAGAACTACCTTGTCCTGCGCAGGTGGGATGACCGGCTGCACGTGGATTCCGCCCCGGTGATCCAGGTGGTAAACGGGAGGACGTTCATCAAGGACGAGTTGTACAAGGCCCCCTCCGACCGCCTGGCGCGGCCCGAGGGCGCCGCCGACCTGCCGGGCGACGGCTGGGCGCCCGTCACGTTGTACATGTTCGTGGACCCCCACGATGCGAAGCCCCAGGCGATCATCTGGCTGGCCGTATGGCCTCCCGGCCCCCTCGGGGTATCCAAGAAGCGGCTGATCCGCCACCTTTTTGACCCGTCCACAACGACCTTCGACCAGGCCGTGAAGCTGGTCAAGGAGATCGAACAGGAGATCGGGCTCCCCGAGCTCCGAATCATGGACCCGAATTTCGGATGGAGTCCCTACGCGAACACGGGGCTCCTGTGCCACCAGGAATGGGCCGCCGCCGGCGAGCGCATCGGGTGGCCGATGTACTTCGTGAAGGCCATCGACTCCGTGGAGTTGGGACACAACGCCGTCCGCAAGGCGCTGCTCGAACTCACCGAGCAAGGGCAACCCGAGTTCGCGGTGTGCGCAAACTGCTGGCAGGTCATCGACGCCTGCCGGTACGGCAGTTACACCGGCAACTACGAGATCGACCGCAAGAGCCCCTTCAAGGACTGGCTCGACCTGCTGCGCTACGCCTTCATGGCCCAACTCGAATACGTCCCACCCTCTTCCGCGGAGCCCTCACAGGCCGACTTCGAGTACACACCAGACCCCGTGGCCGGATACTAGCCCCAACAATTTTTGTCTCCAAGGTTGACAATTTTCGTCAGGTGACCTATTTTGTCCCTCAAGGAGGGAAGGGGATGCCTCTCTACGACTATCTGTGCGACAGGTGCGGTCGTCATGTAGAAGAGAGGCGTTCCTACGAGGACCGAGATTCCCTCCACGCCTGCGTTTCCCTGCGCGATTCCGATCTTGATTGCCCGGGCCTACTTCGGAGGGTCTGGGTGGGCCGCGCTCCCGGCGTCGCCTTCCGGGGCCCAGGCTGGTCCAACCTGGAGCGGTTCAACCGGGAGCAGGCCAAAATCAAGGCCGAGGCCGATGCCGAATGGAAGGTGGAGCACGAGGCCAACTGGACCCGCGACATGGAGAAGGCCATCAACGAGGCCAAGCCCATGACCGATGCCCAGGCCGAAAAGGCGGACCGGGCGGCTTTCGAGCTCGCGAAGCGGGGGGTGTCCGTTGCAGCCGTATGACGATCAACCCGAGGGCGCCGTGGAGGCGCCTTTTTCGTCGGATCTGGCAGGGCCCCAGGTGGAGGAGAGCTCCCCGCTCTCCGCCCTTGACCAGTCCACCCCCTTCCCCGAGGGGCTGAGCGAAACCTACATCAACGAACTCGGCTCCAAGTTGCTCTACACACTCCGCCAATACGAGGCCGCGCACGTTGAGGACCGGGCCCGGCTGGAGAAGTGCTACAAGGAATACTCCTTCATCTCCGACCGGAAGACCTCCAAGCTCTACAGCAACGTCTCGTTCCCTTACACGGTCACGAGAATCCGCAGCCTCCACGCCCGGATGGTGGACGGCATGCTCTCCCTTGACCCCCTTATACGGGTCGAAGCCGACGTGCAAGGAGATCCTGGGCTCATCACCCAGCAGGGCCTCGACATGACCCTATTCCAGGCCCAGGCCCTAGAGCAGATTGCCTCCCGCCAGTTCAAGCTCGGGACCCCCAAGAAAGACACCATGGCCTGCGGGTTGGACGCCATCACGTTCGGCCGCTGCATCGCCGAGCTGGGCTGGAGCTCGGTGGGAGATGAGGCCAACGGAGTGCCCGAGCGGGAGGGCGTCTGCTCCCCGAGGATCTCGCCGGCCCTGTTCATGGCCGATCCTCGCGCCCGGACCGTGCAAGAGGCCATTGTGACTCTGAAGATCATCCCCACCCACCGCGCCCTGGCCGACCAAATGGTGCGCAGCGGCCGCTGGGAGAAGGATGTCGCCGACGAGATTGTCGCCGACCTTGGCTACAACTGGACTACGGAGGCCTCCAGCCTGTTCCAGCGCCTCCGCGAGACCCGCAAGATGTACGACGCCACCCCGGTGGGCTGGACCGACACTGTGGAGGCGATGCTTCGCCTAGACCCCTTGAACACGGGGACGGCCCGGTTCTGGCGCGTCTGGTTCCTCCCCACGACGGGCAAGGTGCTGGGGATGCGGCCCAGCTCGTACAAGGGGGGCGAGCGCCGCCCCATCGTCGTGGGTTGCATCTGGCCCATTCCCGACAGCCTCTACGGCATGTCGATGGTTGAGTTGCTCTACCCCACGAGCCACCTCAAAAACGCGGTCATGAACCTTTGGCTCGACAACGCCAAGTGGGCGGCGAACATCCGGTTCCTGCTCAACAAGGCGGCCCGGATCGAGGAGGGCGAGCTCAAGATGTCCGTCCCCGGCGGGTTCATCCATGGTTACGATATCACCGAGTCCGGCATTCGACCGTTCCAGGCCACCTCCGTCGCGCCCGACCTACTCAACTTCCAGGGCCGGCTGGACCATGATGAAATGGAGGCCTCCGCTGTCAGCCCGATCACACTCGGGATGCGCGCCGCCTCGACGGCCACGGGTACCAGCGCCGTCCAAAATGAGTCGTACAGCAACATCGACATCCTCAGCGAATACTGGAAGGTCACCTTCCTCGATGAACTCGCGCAGGGCTACGTGGACCTGATACAGCAGTACCAGGACGAGGGAGAATCCGTCCACATCAGCACCCCCGACGGGGGGGACTTCCGCTCCATGGCTACCCGGAACGACCTCGGCGGCCGCTTCATTGCCACCTTCTCCGCCATGCAGGAGGCCGGGCAACGCAAGAGCATCGCCCAGCTCCTCATGACGCTCTCGGCCGTCATGGTCCAGGGCGGGGCCGTCCCCGTCACCGACATGGCAAAGCTCATCATGCAGTACTCCGGCCTCCCCGGCGACGACCTGGCTCGCATCACGTCGGTGCTCGATCGAGCAGCCGCCGCCCAGGCGGCCGCTTTGCAGGCGGCGGCTCAAGGTGGCGGCTCGGCTGGCCCTGGGGCGCCCCCTGGGGCACCCACCCCCCCTAGCCCAGGCGGCTACCAGGGCCAGCCCACCCCCAACCAGCCAGGGGTCCCAGCCCCCTCGTTCGGCCTATCCAGGCCGCAGATTCGGCCGGGGCCGGGCGGTGACTACCCGGCCGACATACCCGGGAGCATGGGATGAAGCGCCTGGATCGATACTTCACCGATTTTCTGAGCCAGATCCGGCACCGCCCAATGGAGATCGGGCCGGAGGCCCCGCCCCGGATCATCGAGATCGTGAACGCCAGAGCCAATGTTGCCGCCGGGGAGAAGGCGGCCGCATGGCTCAAGCATGAGTACACCGCCTACTTCATGGCCTTCCTCGACGATCAGGCCGAGGCACTCCATGACCGCCTCATTCAAGGCGATGTCTCCGGGGAGGCCTACCGAGAGGCCTTCAAGATCCTGGAGCGAGTTAAAAGCCAAGCCCGGACGATAGTCGCCGCGGGGGAGGCATCCCAAGGGCTACTCCTGGAGTGGAGCAAGGATGGCACTATCGCCGAAGCGAATGCCTGGATTGCGGACCACCCAGGAGCAGTGAACGGAGGTGTGTGATGGTGGTAGACGCATTCGACGTCCTGGCATTGGCATTGGCCAAGACCGCACCGGAAGGATCGCCTGCTGGGGTTGCTCAGGCTGGGGCGGCGCCCCAGGCCGAGCCGCAGCCGCCGCAGGTGGGGAACCCGGCGGCGGCGGAGCCTGCCCAAGACCCAGGCGAGGCGGACGGGGCACAAGCCCCACAGCCGGAGGAGGGCGGCGAGCAGCTCTTCCTGGACGAGGCCGGCAAGATCGACTGGCGAGGCCTGGAGGGCAAGGACTTTTACCAGGCGCTCCCCGTCGAGGCGCAGGCCAGCCTCAAGGGCACCATCGCGGCATACCGGAAGGCGATGTCCGATCACAAGAGCGCCGCCGGGATCCGCCGTGACGCCGAGAACACTTTCCTCCGGGACCAGGTTGGTACGCTCCAGCAGCAGATGAGGGAGCTGATGGGACTCGTTGGGCGCACGGCGCCGACGACCCCCGGGCCCTCCCCTGCCGCGCCAGGCGCGCCCCCATCCCCGCTCTCTCCCACGCCGGGAGAGGACCCTGAGCTGACCAGGTTCAGGGAGAATCACCCGGCCTTCAAGGCCCTCTCCACGGACGAGTTCATGCCCCCCGCTGAGGCCATGAAACTCCAGACCCAGCTCATGTGGGACATCAGCCAGTTCGCCGCTCAGAAGCTCCAGGCCCCCCTGGCTGCCCAAGCTCAAGAGCAGGCAGGCCGCCAGGTGGTCGAGCAGGTCACCGAGCAGTTGAAGGGCGATCCGGCGCACCCGGTCCTATTCCGGGATGCGGCCAGGGCCTTCGACGAAGCCGTGAAGACCCAGCCCTGGCTGGCTGCCCAGGTGGACGCCATGGCGCGGGCGGGAGCCCCGCAGGAGAGGGTGGTGGAATTCATCTATCAGACGGGAATTCAAGCAAACCCAGAGCTCCTAGCGAAGGCGCAACCGAAATCTCCTCCCAAGCCGGCGCCCGGAAAACAGAACGCCTCGCCGGTGGGCGGTGCGGCGCCGGCCCCCAGCAAAACACCGGACACTTTCGCCTCGGAGTTCGTTGCCGCGTGCAAACGCGCCTAGAGGTGATCCATGGGTTACGCACTGGGACAGGTCGGGGTGGACGAATTTCTCAGCGATCCCCTGAACCTGCGGGTCCTCGACGTCGAGGAGCCGATCCTCATGAACTACCCCGACATCGCCCCCCTCATGCGGTTCACGCAGAGCGTGGGGCAGAGCCGAGACGTCACCGACGTGAAGTACTGGTGGCTGACGGACGAACAGGCCCCCCGAGAGGTGGTCATCGCGACGAACTTCGTCGGAGGCACCGACACCATGATCGAGGTGCCCGCCGGCAAGGGCCGCTTCTTCGACAAGCACATGGTCTTCCTGGCCAGCAACGGGGTTCAGTTCCGCGCCAACGGCGTCAACTACGGCGCCGGAACGGGCGGGGCGGACCAGATCGTGATCGACTGGAAGACCTCGGCCACAAAATCGCGCGTGGACCAGGCCACCACCATCACCACGTCGCACAACATGACCGCCGGCACCGGCCGCCTGTTCCTCATGGGCCAGTCCATGGGCGAAAAGAGCGACGTGGACCTGGGCTACACCGAAGACCCCGTCCCGATCTTCAACCTGATCCAGAACTTCTACGCCGCGGTCTCCCTCTCCACCACCGCCAACAGGGTCAAGACCTACGGCGGAAACCGGCGCGCCCAAGACCACCGCAAGCGCCAGATGGAGATCGCCCAGCAGATCGAGATGGCCTACTTCCTCGGCAAGCCCGCGTGGGACAGCCTCGCCACCGGCGAGGGCTCCGTCGGGATGCTGGGAGGCCTGAGGCAGTCCGTGGCCACCAACGGCCTGGCCCTGAGCGGCTGGAGCGCCTCCGCCACGCCGGAGCAGGACCTCATCGCGCTCATGCCCCAGATCCTCGAGTACACCACGCCCGAGAACGTGGCCTTCTTCGGCTCGGCGAAGTTCGTGGCGAAGATCGCCTCCTTCGGCCTGGGCAAGTTGCTCGTGCGCCCAGAGGACAAGACCTGGGGCTTCGCTCCGACGAAGTGGGTCAGCCCCTTCGGCGAGATCCCCATCCACAGGCATCGGTTCTTCGACAACTACAACGGTGGCCTCTTCTCCATGGTCGTCACGATGGGGGAGTGCAAGAAGGTCAATTTCCCCGACGGCGCCATCAAGATGATGCCGAACCGCCAGAACAACAGCCAGTACCAGCTTCTCCTGGACATCTACACCGGGCAGTACGGCTTCGAGTGGGGCCGGGAGAAGCGCCACAGCATCGTCAGTTGGACGTAAGTCCCTTCCCGCGAGAGGGGGGCGGCCGAGCCGCCCCCCGTCCCGCATGGAGCGAGACATGGCCTCATTCATCCACCCCCTCTACCAGAGGTTCACCGTAAAGCGGTGCGGCACGCCGCTGGATATCCAGTTCGAGGAAGGCCACTACGAGACCGAGGACCCGGCGGAGATCGAGATCCTTCGGGCGACCGGAGGGGTCTACGAGCCCGGGAACGAGAAGGTCAACTCCGCAAAGGATGCCCTGCGGGACCTGGAGGACCACCTGGAAGTGGAGACCTCGAAGGCGGATGACGGAAAGACGGTCATCCAGACCACGCCTGTTTTCACGAACAGGGCGGGAAGGCGGAAGGCGGCGGTAAGCCTGCCGTAGGGGCGGCCCATGACGCGGGACGAAATGATTGCGAGTCTCAACACTCGTTTCAGCCAGAACCTCGCCCGCATCGTGGGGAACGACACGGACGAGGTCCTCCGCATTCTCACCGAAGCGCAGCGGGAGGTGGCCGACGAAATGCGCACCGCCGTCGCCTGTGCGGAGCAGCCCTCCCTGGAGGGCGAGTTGGACTCGGCCGGGAACCCTGTCCCCAGGACCAGCCCGGCCAATGAGGTCGAGGACATCACCGCGACGACCGAGCCCAGCCTCCCGGAGTGCTACCACCCAGCCATCGTCGCCGGCGCCGAGATCGCCCTGCTCCGGCGGATGGGAGACGGGGCCCCGAAGGCGAAGCGGTTACCGGACCTCATGCTTTTGTACGAGCGGGCCCTATCTCGGGGCCACGTGATCCACGCGCGAGCGGTCGCCGCGGCCACGCCCAACCGGGTGGTGGACGGCTATTTCGGCACGGCCGGGATCTTCAAGGAGTTCTGACATGGCCATCCTTGGGTACACCTTTCTGGACGCCCTCCAGGCGGCGTGGGTTTTCCTGAATGGGCAGAAGTACGCCGAGACGGAGGTCGGGGCGGACGTCATCAAGACCTGCATCAACCGAGCCCAGGCCGAGGTACCAGCGAGCTTGGGGAGCCTCATGTTCGCCGGCGCGCTCTACAGCTCCTATACGTTCCCCGCCCTCGGGAGCGTGGACATCTTCGACATGAGCGCGGCCACAGATCCGGTCTTGGTCCCGTGCGCCGCCGAGGTGCAGGTCAACACGACCTCGGGGACCTGGGGCACGGCCGGGTTCGCTCTCCCCGAGAGAATCCTCGCCCTGGCCCGCACCGCCATCGGCAGCTCCCGCAATTTCAGCTACGGCTTCCTCGGCAAGAAGATGATGGTTCGACCGTACATCCCGGCGGGAGGTGCGGCCATCCTCCACTACCTGAAGGTGCCGACTACCCTGGTGCAGGATGCAGACCCGCTCACCTGCGACCCGAGGCTCTTCCGGTCCGTCTGCCTGTACGCGGCCTGGCTCGCCAGCCAGAAGATCCCGGGCATTCCGGCCGAGCGGATCGATACCCTCCAGAAGGACAGCATGCAGGAGCTCGGCCGCCTCGAATCCCTCATCGCGCAGGCCAAGGTGGAGGAGTACGTGCTGCGGACCGGCCGCGAAGAGGTGGGGTTGCCTGGAGGAGGGCAGTAGGTGGGTCAGAGAGCCCAGCTCCAGGCCTACAGCTTCCAGCGGGGCATCAACCGCCTCAGCTCCCAGCTAGAGCCCCCGGATGGGTACTGCCGGGACGCCTATAACGTCCTGCCCAGGATTCCAGGGGGTGTCCAGTGCGTGCGTGGCGACACGGTTCTCTCCGCGAACTTGGGAGGGGAGGTGACTGACCTCTTCTCCTATTACGACGCTGCCGGCGCGTGGCGGCTTATCGCTAGGGTGGCCGGAGCTGGGTACAAGTACTCGACGGACGGGGCCTCGTGGTCCTCACTGTCAGGCGCTCCGGCGCTGGGCTCCGGGGCGCACAGCATGGCGACCTTCCGGGGCCTGCTCGTCATGGCGGAGGAGGGCCAGACCATCGCCTTCTGGAGCGGTTCCGGCGCCGCGACGACAAGCCCGTCCTATCCCAAGGGCGGTCTGGCGGCGGAACTCTCCGGCCGCCTGTGCGTATGCGCCGAGCCGGTGGGCACCTCCTACGACGCGAGCGGGGCCCCCGCCTTCCCCGGCTTGCGGCTGCCATGCTACGGCCTCAAGCTCCCCATGACGGAGGCGAGCAAGCTCTGGGGAGGCACGGTCACCATCGCCGACGCCAGCTCGACGACCTCCCTCCTGACCGTGGTGACAGGCGCCTCCATCCCGGCCTGCACGGGGGCCACTCTCGTGGTCGGGTCCATGGCCTTCTCCATCACGGCCTCGACCGCGACGACGGTCACGGTCAGCAAGATCGATCAGAACCCAGCCCCCACCACCGGGGCGGTCTCGGCTCAGATTTACGACACGAGTGCGGTGCCCTTCCTCGTGGCCTACCCGAACCCGGCGGCGGGCATCGACCTGGGGCAGACCGCCCTTGCCGCCGACACGGGCGCTGTCAGCGTCCGCCTCTTCAATCGCTCGCCGATCACGGTGCGCCTGGTGGACGTGAGGGCCAAGGGCCAGGATTTCCGCATCGAGGAACTGCCGGTACTGCCCTACGAGATCCCTGCCCACGGCTCTGCCGTGTTCAAGGTGATCGGCTGCCCGACCGGCTACGGTACCGACAGCAATGGAACCATCAGCGGGTCCATTGTCGTGGAGCACGACCTCTTGACCCAGAGCACCCTCACCCTGCCCGTGACGCTCTCCTGCATCCGGAGCGGGGTGCTATTTAACCCGAGTTGCCTGGACTTCGGGGCATGGCTCGCCGGCCAGGCCCCCAGCCTTCCGGTGGCCGTCAACAACCCCCTGACGGACACGGTCGCGATCAAGTTCGCCTCGGGTACGGCCACCCCCTTCAGCATCTCGGGCGCCCCCACGGCCTGGACGGAGGTGGCGGCCAGGAAGAGCCTCACCTACACCGTGGCCTACGCGCCAGCCGGAGCCGATGCGGCAGCCTTCGCGGCGTCTCGCGCTCAGATGGGTGTCCCCTCGCGCCTTCGCATGAGCCAGATCCAGGACCAGACCACGTGGGACTGGGATTACGATTGGCTCGACCTGAACCAGGGCGATTCCTACTACGGGAAGCCGACGGCCATCGTCAACTACGACGATGCTCTCGTCGCCTTCAAGGATAGTGAAATAGGTATCGTTCAGCGTTCCGGCGGCCCGCTCGGGTTCACGTACCAGCAGCTCACCCTGGGGAAGGGCGTGGGCGCCATGAGCGCGAAGGCCATCACGGCTGGGGAGGGAAGCCTGTGGTGGGTGGCGAAATCGGGGGCCTACCGCCTGTCCGCGCAGTCCGTGGACCCCATCGACCTGCCAATCTTCGACGTGATCCGGTCGGTGGCGGCGGCCGACTTCGGGAAGGTGTGCGCGGCCTTCTACGACGGCTATTTCCTCATGTCCGTGCCGATGACAGGGCTCGAAGTGGCCGAGGGCGTTTGGTGGTACCACGTCGCGTCCCAGGGGTGGTGGCGGACCGCCTCTCACACGCCGGCAGTGGCGGGTCTCACCTCAAAGCGGTGCTCCGCTATGGCGATCCGGAGGGGAGCGGCCGACAAGCCCGCCCTTTACGCGGCCAATGTAGTCGCGGCTGGGAGTACCACCTACCCCGTGGTTCTTCGGGATTCGGACACCGTGGCGTCCGGCCTACCCTTCTCTCTGACGCCCGGCTTCTACGCCGGAGGGAACCCTGGCATCAACAAGTGGGTTGAAGCCCTCTCCGTTGTGGCGGACGTGCCGGGGCATTTCTCCGACGGGTCCCTCCAAGTGCTCACGACGCATGGGGACACCGTCCTTGGCGTCGTGGAATCGCCCGCTAAGACCATCCTCGTCTGCGGCGTGGGTACCGTGGCGTCCGGCGTGCTTTCGGATCCCAACCTCAACCTGGTGGCCGGCCAACTCGCCGGGGCCACCATGGAGATAGCCGGCCTCACGTACACGATCAGCGGCAACACGGCCAATACCATCACCTACGGGGGCCCCCAGGCAGGGCCCTGGTCCTATCGTGTCACCGCCGCCGACGCGGCGGGCGTTGTCACCGTACCCATGTACCTGAAGGAATGTTACGGGGCGTCCTTCAGGATCACCCTAAGCGGCGCAAAGGTTGCCTCTACGCCCGGGAACCTTTACGGCCTCACGGTCCACCTCGTACCCATGTACCCATTTGGAGGCGAGCGTGGAAGAGTTCCGTAGCGGCCGAAGCGTCAGCCGGGGCAAGGGCATCGACGACAAGGAGCTGGACACCAGGCTCTCCCGTCTCGATGCGTTCGTCTCCCAACTCAGGGACGGCCTGGCCAAACTGGGCGGCCTGGTCCAAACCTCGGCTACCGGCTCCTCCACCACGGGAGGAGGCAAGGTCACCGCCCCGCCAGGCGCTCCCGACCTCGTGGATGAGACCACCTATCCCCCCGCGCCAGCCTTTGTCCACCACTGGCTTAGGGCCAACTATCCCGAATCGGACCCCTCCGGGTCCACTTCCTGGCCCCATATCGTCGTGCGGGCAACCCTGCCCGACGGCATCCTCCTGGAGAACGGGACCCACACCCTGACCCTTGGGGTCTGGAACGTCACGAGGGACACCGCGGGCCTCGACGCAGGCATTAGTGTCTCCAAGGCGCTCTCGACGGCGGACGTGGAGAAGGGGACTGTTGACTTCGTGCTGCCCACGGACAGCATCGCCTTCAGCGACAGCCTCTACATGGTCCTCATCGGGCTGGCCAACACGGCGGGGTTCAAAGAGACGGTCTACGGCTCCTCCGACCGCCCCATCGCCTCCGCCGGGTCCGGAGTGGAGGCGCCCGAGACACCGACGGTCTACAAACTGCACCAGCGCCCGCACCACACCAAGTACCAGCTCAAGATCCAGCGGCCGTGGGACAGCACCGACCCCTTCACGCAGGGCTGCAACCTCTATGACCACCTCGAGGTGTGGGAGAGCACGAACGCCAACGACGGCGCCACACCGGACAGTCAGCCTGCCGCCGATTGGCAGCAGGCCAAGGAGAAGAGTCTCAAGCGGCTCATCAAGCAGATCAAGCAGAAGGCCCCCACGAACCCGTCCAGCATTCCCATGAGCTTCGTGATCCAGCACAAGGCCACCGAGAACCTGCATTTGGCCTTTCGGATCTGGGACAGCACCGGCGGCTACTCGGCCTTCTCCACCTTCATCAACGGCACCCCTGGGGAGGACCCCGACGCCGCCCCAGGCTACATATTGGCGACCGCGGCCTACCTGCCCGGGGGCGCCAGCAACCCGCTCTCCAACGCCGCCACGGACCCGGGGAGCGGGTTCTGGAACGCCGACGACGACAACCCCAACACGGCGGCCCTCGAGGTGTCCGCCCGCATCCGGATCTATTTGACGGACACGGCCACGGGGACGGTGCCGGCACCTCACGCCTACAACCGCCACCTCTCCCTCGTGGTCAGGGAGCAACGCGCCAATGGCCGCATCATCCGCCACGCCCCCACGGTCAACGTGGAGAACGATACCGAGGCTGCGGGCAGCGAGACCTATGTGGATATGTGCTTCGTGCGGAAGTTCAGGCATGGCGCGGCCATCAAGATCAAGGAGGGGACTCTCTCCGGAGACGGCATCCACCACAAGGCCATCTTCTCGAGCCTCGACTTCTACGCGGGCGGCGGCCAGATCACCGCGCCCCAGCCTCCGGTCCTGGGCACGCCCACCCACACCAAAATGGCGACCATCGTTCCCATCACCCTGCCGAACGACACCACGGCGGGGCACCTTCAAATCTTCGTGGCCCCCACCGGGACGGCGCAGGACCCGGACACCTACAAGTCCAGCTACGTCAAGGTGAAGGGGATCGACATCGCGGACGACATCAAGCAGGGGCGGCTGAACTTGGAGCTGCACCTGGACCGGCCGAACGCCTACAAGAAGGTGATCGCGGGCCGGATCAAGTCGAAGTACGACCCGGAGTTGTTCTCGACGTGGGCCTTCCCCTCGGACACGGGCACGGTGCCCGATACGGACGACGTGCCCCCCGTCATCACGGGGGCCTCCCTGACCTCGGTGGAGGATGACGTTCCCGGGACGCCCGGAATCCAGTGCGACCTGGACGTGGCGGTCACCTGGACGGGGACGGCCAAAAAGCTCCATGTGCGCGTGACGGGTACGGACGGGCGCGGCAACTCCAAGACGTGGACCAAGACCCGGAACGTGGTGGGGCTCGCCTCGCCGCAGTCGGTCCACTTCACCTCGAAGTGGAAGAAGGGCCGCGTTCTCACGGTCTACGTCACGGGGCAGAACGGCACCGCATACTCGGCCGAGTACAACGCCGGGACGGTCACGGCGGGCGGCGCGGCCATGCCCACCCCTACGGCCCCGTCTATCATCTCGGTCACCCACACCAAGCTCGGGACCATCGTGGACGTGTCCATTTCCAATGACCCCTCCGCCAGGGTGTTGCAGATATTCAAGGCCCCAAGCGGGACCCTGACCAACCCGGACACGGCTCCGGCGACTTGGAAGAAGATCCACCACACCGAGATCGACGACGACGTGGCGGCGGGGCGCGGCACCGTCTCCTGCCATATCGCCAGGCCCAACCTCTCGACCCACGCCCTCATCTGCCGCATCAAGAGCCGCTACGACCGCACCCTGTTCTCCTTGTGGAGCGCCATCTACTCGGGGGGCGTGGCGGCCACCTCCGACGACACCCCGCCGGCCTCCGTGTCCATCAGCCTACAGAGCCCCCTGGACGACGTGGACGGGACCACGAAAAAAGAGTGCTCACTCGGGGCCACCTTCAGCGTCCCCTTTGGAGACGCGGACCGGGTGAAGGCGGTTTTTGTGGACAACAACAGCGGGCGGCAGTTCGCGCTGGAAGGCGTCCTCACCCCCGGAGAAACCAGTGTCACACTATGGCTGGAGCGGAAGCTACACGCCGGGCACAGTATCTCCACGATCAAATGCAAGGCGTTCCACGGGACGGCCTATGTGGACGCCACCAGCCTGCCCTCCATCGTGACCGGCTCGGGGACGGTGCCCGGCACGGGTGTTCCCGCGGCCCCGGCGCTCTCCTATCCCTACATCGCCCTGGCGGCGGGGACGGTGGGGCCGCACAGTGCCGAGTTCGACGTGACGTGGGATCCCTACAGCTATCCCTACCTCCAGAAGCTCCGCATCCAGAGGATGAACGTATCGGGCACGGCCTGGAAGGAGGCGGAGACGGTCAACGTCGAAAACCTCGTCAAGGCGGGCATCGGCACGGTGAGGATCAAGGCGCACTGGGAGCGGCGCATCACGAACGCGAACGTGCCGCAGATTCAGGTGGCGGCCGTGGACAGCTTCGGGACCGGCTCCGGCTGGTACACTTGGAGCAACAGCGGGGTGATCCAGCCCTCTCCGTTGGACTATTTCCAGACGAGCAACGGTCTGATCGACTCGGCGGCCATCCAGGTGGGGGCCAGCGCGGAGAGCCTGGCCAGCAAGATGGTCACGGCCGCGGTCAATCTCCCTGGGGACGCGGCGGGCACCACGCCGACGCATGGGTTCATCGACCAGGAGGCCATCTGGCCACGGGAGGCCATCCTGGATTCGCAGATTCCCCTCGCAACATCGCAGGGGTTCCTGGCCTCTGGTGTCATCTACCCCGCCTTCCGCACCTCGGCCACGGGGGCGGCGCGGTTCAAGCTCTACGTCTATTTCCCCACCTCCCTGACGGGCATCGGCGTGAACAAGTGGGCCATCTTCACGGCCTCGGGCACCTCGGACGTGGACCTCGGGAGTGACCCCGGCGCTCCGGCGAATGCCACCGGCATGGCCCCCATCACGGGCGCGGCCTGCTTCGGGCCGGACACGCTGGTTCTCTTGGATGACTGGCACAGCAAACGGATCAGCGAATTGGAGCCGATGGATTCGGTGCTCGGCGTGAGCGAGGCCGGCGGGCGCGTGGTAGCCCAGCCTGTGTGCGCGGTGCTCTCTCACCCGGAGAGCGGGGACGTGGAGGGGCTGAACCTCTTCGGAGTCCCAGTAACACCGGACCACCACGTCGGCCAAGTGGCGCCGGGAGCCCCGGCGGCCAACGGCCCCTTCTGCCCGGCCGGTAGGTTAGGGGAGGGAAGCCCCGTGACCACGCTGGACCCTGCCACCAGGGCGCTCGGCACAACGGTGCTGGGCGGACCACTCGCGCCCGCTTCGGCGCCTTTCCACCCGTGGAACCTCGTCACGGCGGAGCACAACTACTTCGTTTCGGGTGACGGCGGGGCCACCTGGCTCCTCGTCTCAAACGCGAAAGCCCTCGCATAGGAGATTCCCATGGCTGGATCAAAGTCGGACTACCTGGAAAACCAGCTCCTCGACCACGTTCTGCGGAACGTGGGCTACACCCCACCGGCGACGGTGTATGTCGCCCTGTTCACCATCGCCCCCGGTGAGGCGGGCGGCGGAACGGAGGTCACGGGAGGCTCCTACGTCCGCCAGGCGATCACGTTTGGGGCCGCCGCCGCCGGTGTCTCCTCGAACTCCGCCCAAGTCACCTTCCCCGTGGCTACGGCCGATTGGGGCACCGTGGTGGCGGCCGCCGTATTCGACGCGGCCACGGGCGGGAATCAGCTCTACTACGGCACCCTCTCCGCCAGCAAGACCATCCTCACCAACGATCAGTTCATCCTGCCCGTGGGCGGCGTGACGATCACCGAGGACTAAGCACCACGGGGGCCGCGCATCCGAACCACGCGGGCTGAGGGTTAGGGCATGGCGAGTGCAGTCAAGATTTTTAGCGCCGCGATCAACAGCGGGACTCCCGCGTGGCTTAATCCCAGCTATGCCACGGTAGAGGACGGGACCACGGCATCTGTGCAGTGTACTACTACTGCGCGAACCAGTGGATACCTGTGTTGCTCCGCGCCCGGATTTTCGGCTGGTGACATCCCCGATGGGTCAACCATTACCGGGATTGCCCTTAGAGTCCTCGGCCAATTGCCCGACAATTGGACGTTTGG
>JAEHJW020003916.1_pt1 | contig 48184 bp, 61 predicted proteins | sample 9271431 | NCBI WGS metagenome assembly JAEHJW02
CGTATAGGCAGGAAACCAATCGAGTTTGGCGTCACTGCCGTCAAGCTGGACGGTCAATTCATCAGCGGGTGAGTGGACGAATCCAACACCCGATTGCACCTGGTGTGCAGATACCGGGAGAGCGAAACACAAACTGCACACCAGATGCCTGAGCATCACACACCGCGCGCCGCAAGTGCAGCATCCAGCGCTGCGCCGTCGTTGTTCGCGTTGTTGATGGTTTGCTGCACCAGTTGCAGCAGTTGGTCCGGCGTCGCCGCGTTGATCAGGTACAGTTGATACGCGACGGGAGCCAGCGCTGCGAGTGCTGCCGCTGCCGGGCTCGACGCGCCGGCCGCCTTGGCCGCGGATTCGATCAGCACAGGCATCAGCGGCTTCAGCGCATCCAGCGTCGCCGGTGCACTGGCTGCCGACGCAGCGAGGAAGCTCTGGACGTTCTGCATCAGCGCGTTGGAGCCGAGGGACAGGTTCTGCGCCACTGCGGCGACGTTCTGTTGCACGGATTGTGCGGTTGCTTCAACGGTGGCCGCAACCGATTCGGTCGGGGTTTGCGGGGCTTGAGGTGCGGGAGTCGTGCTCATGGTTGCCTCTACGAGGAGAGTTGCGGATGCGAAAAGATTCGCGTGATTGAGTGCGGGTTGAGATTCCATCACGCTCCGGTCTTGTTCACCGCCTCCTGGATGCCCAGGGCTGTCAGCGAACTGATCGCGTTCACGATCTGCTGCGATGCCGCCGCCGGATCGCTCGGGAGTTGCGCACAGTATGCCTTGTAGCCCATGTTGGCCGACTTGATGACTTGCAGTTCCACCGTGCTGAACTTCCCGGCTTGCACTTCTGTCGTCGCGGCCTTCACCAGACCATCCAGCGTCGCGCACTGGTTCTCCCAGTTTCGGATGGAGGCTTGCTGCGCTTGCGTCAGCGTCGAGCTTGGCGTGATCGTGGAGCCCGGAGTCAGCGTCGCAGGCGCCGTCGGCGTCGATTGGACGGTCACGCTCGGTTGCGGCTGGACGCTCATCAGAGGCGTGCATCCGCCCAGAGCTGCCAGGGCACTGCACAGGACGAGGTACTTCTTCATGTTGAATCTCCGTTGACTGGTTGACGAAAAAAGTTGATGCCCTTGCCTGGGACAGCAGTTACCACGAGGATCAGACTTCCCAGGCCCGTCTGAATCCACGTTCTAAGTGTCGAGGGGTCGCCGTGTTCCGCCACCACCAGATACACCCACAACCCGTACAGGCCAGCGCCCGCGATGAGTTTGAGGATCAGCGTTTCGACGTCCTGCGAGCGCTCGGCGAGATTAGCGAAGTGGTCGTAGCCCAGCCCCACGAGGCCGCCGATCACCCATGACTGGAGAATCGGCTCCGTCAGCAGCCCGTGCTTGAGCAGCATCAAGGCCGACAGATAGAGCACCGTACCCACCAGCAGTTTGGTTACGCCTGAACTGACTTTGACTTGCATACGCCCTCCCACGGGTTAGCTGTGTATCACGGTGAAATTAGATGGAACGCTGCACGTTCTCAGCCTATCAGCTTGACTTTCTCCACGTCTTCCAACGTGGTTGCTGCGTGCACTTCCACGATCTTTGATGTGAGGTGATGCTCGCTTTGGATGTGCACACCATCCAATGAATCGAGTAGCCTGACCAAATCCTCAAAGCTGAACACGCGTGGGGTGTTGTCACGGTCGAACCAGTGCCCATTTGTCCAGCAACTTGAGCCCTGCTGTACGATGCTCTTGAGAAGGTCATGTGCATTCGCACCGCTCGGAGTGCGCGTTGTTCCAAATCGGTATAGTGCGGTCACTCCGTATGAGGTGGTGAACTCCACTTCCACGTTCATGTGCTGTCTATACTCCCGACGCAGGGATGCGACCTGTCGACTCTTGGCGCACTTCAGCTTGTGTTCCAGTGAAGGCGGCGTCAGCTTCCCGTTCATCACCGTCCATCCTTGCTCTCCATGGATAGTCTGTTCCCATTCTGCATGGGTTATCTTGATGGCTTTGACGCCCGCAGGGACCGGGCTGTCCTTGCTGTCATAAAACCCGATGATCGTTCCTGTTTCGTCGTATGCCGCGTACTTTGAGCTTTGCATATCCTGCCTCTCTGTAGTTACCAACCAATCGCAATCCAATCTGCTGCGTACATGTCGGTCGTGATACCGAACTGTGCTGCATTGATGACCCAGGCTCCGTTTGTCTGGCTATCCTGATTCGGCGGAATGGAATCTGCCGTTGAAGTCACGATGGATGCGAATGCACCTTGTGGAAACGCAATAGGAAGATTGATTACGGCCTGATTCACTCCTGCCCCCACACGCCCCCACTGGATGATGAGCCCACTAGGGAACTTTTGATATCCATTGCCGCTTGGCCCCCATGGGAAGCTGCCTGAGCCAACGTAGTTGGCATAGTTGACGTTGAAGTTCGATGGGTTCCACACGAACATATTGAGCCCGTCACTGCTGCCCCACAGCCATGGAGGCTGACCAGACTGCCCGGACCAGTTGAACGTCATGGGTGCGCCAGCGCCACCGTTCTGACTCAACGTTGACGCTTGTGTCGCCAACCCAGTGAAGTTCGGGGCACTGACCGTGCCTGGCACTGCCAGTGTGCCGCCCTTTCCAAAGATGGAGTACCGATACGTCGTACCGTCATAGACGCGAACCACCAAATCTCCGGGGCCAGTCGGAGAACTCAGGTCCTCATAGATCGTCACACCGTTCGGGAATACGATGCTACCTGAAGTAGACGTCAACTGCGTACACGTGATCGTGTTGCTGACCGTGACTGTACCTTGAACCGTCAACGTGGAGCTAAGCGTGACAGGGGCGCCCATCGTGGTGGGCAGGTAGAAGTTGATCGCGCTGGGCGTGATGCCGATCACATTGACGGAGTTGGCGTAGAAGTTCAGCACACCATCGCTGGGGCTGAACATGCCTGTATCGTGCCCACCATCCGCAGAGAACGAGTACCCACCTGTAGCGCCGGTTCCTTCCGCAGCCAGCACTTGTCCTGCGACGGTCAGCGCACCGTTGACATTGGTAGGTCCAGACAGCAACGCACCGCCGTTGTTGTAGAAGACGTTGTAGTAACTTGTGGTGCCTCCATTCGGGGTGGTTCGGATCACAAAGTCCCCGACCCCCTGCGCTCCCGTTCCGGTGTCAGAGTACAGGAGCGTGCCTCCGGGGAATGAAATGGTTCCACCAGACGCACTCAACGCGAATCCTGTGGCTGTCAGACCGGCGCCAAGCGTCATGTTGCCGACGTCATCCAGGCTCAGGATTGCTGCCGAGTACGCACTGTTCACTACCTGCAACAAGTTACCGAACGACCGGATCGTCTTCACCGGCGTGGACGAGCTACCGCTGTTCAGCGATAGGTTGGCGCCCCGTCCAGCGGGATTCGTCGCGTTGACTGTAACGTTGTCGCCTGCATTGAACGATACAGATGAGTCCCCGTTCAACTGCGCATAGTTAGCCGGGTCGCGCAGGATGAACAGATTCAGTGCCTTGTTGTAGATCATGGTGCATGGCACTCCAGCCACCATGTCATTCGCAGCGATCTGCGTGTAGGCACCGTTGTACAGACGACGGATCTGCACGGATGGTGTCCCGTTGTACACCATCGTCGCGTTGCCAGCGGTTGCAGATACTGCAGGCACGAAGGTCAACGTCATCCCGTCGCGCAGAGTCTGGTCTGTGTTCTTGGTTGACGTTACGATGTAGGCATTCTGCGTGCCAGAGTCGATGCCGTATACCACGCGAGTCTGGTACTCCAGAGCGGTGGCAGCCACACTCTTGTAGATGACGAACGAATCACCCAGGGATGGTGTGAGGTTCGTGGCGTTGTACGTCACCGCACCATTCTGTACCGTGCTCACCGCACGCACGACCCCCTTGTTCGCCCCCGACGTCCACTGGATCAGGTACCGATTCGCCACGAAGTCGAACTGCGATGCCGTGATGGCGGAACAGTTCGTCTGCGTCGCAGTACCTGCACTCGTGCATGAGCCGCCAAGGAATGGCAGATGCGTGGAGAATCCCCACAAGGCCGCGGACGTTTCCCGCACCGCAAGCGTTGGGCGTCCCGTTTCATCGCCTGATTGCACCGAGTAGATGTCGGTGGAGTTGGCGGCGTTCGGTACAGGCAGACCATCCGGCAGTTGCACTTCCACCAGTTCCGCCGTCGCGTACGTGTAGTTCGTGAACGAAATGGTTGGAGCGATACCAGACAGCAACAATCGCGCAGTCAGGATCACCTTGTTGCCGCCGTTCGACGACGATGCTGCGATCTTCTCTTGCAGTTGCGCGAAGTCTGCGATGGCAAAGCAGGTCCCGTCAGCCAGGAAAATCCCTACCTCACCATAGTTGAACGTCCCGACCGTCTGGTCCATCACCAGGATGAACGAGACTTGATTCAAGGAGTCGACCTTGTACCCTTGGATGGCCGCAGAATACAGCGTGGTACCTTGCAAACCCACCATGTTAGAACTGGCGGTGTACCCATACGCAGATCCCACAGCGAACTTGGTCACGTTCACTGCAGGCCCATTGTTCTGAGCGTTCGCAATGGCTTGTAGGCCGGCATTGGTAATGACGAATTGAAGATTTGAGTTTGCCATTTCGTTTCCCCGTTAGGGCAAAATTGGTCGAGGGCCGCTCGTTTTATCAAGCAACTACGTCGCTCGATCCGTGGATGGCTGCGGTTACGTACAGCTGCCTGCCAGTTACTGGGGTGGTCAGGAACGCACCAGCACCGAATGGTGTGAGGCGTGAGGAACCGACCAGATCGTCTGTGAACGTAGTCGATTCGGAAACGCCAGTGGTGAGCGCCGGAGACGTGCCTTGCAGGAACGCATTCGTGAAGTCGTATGGCGTAGTTCCCGATACCTGGAACCCGGTATCGTTCACCAGCAACGGATCTGACTGCAACGATCCAGCATCGTTCGAAATGTGCGCTTGCCACCCTGCCAGGTTTGTTGTCGTGTTCGTGTTGGCTCCGTACCAGAACACTTGCGTATCGTTCGGGTTGTAGTACACGTTGTCTTCCAACGTGATGCCTGTAAGCGTCGTCTCGTCGCCGATGAACCGAAGCACAGGTGAGATACCACTGCCGAAACTCAGCACCACGTTGTTCACGATGAAACTGTTCACGTTCTGTGTGCCGTTATCCTGGATGAATATGCCAGCCAGGTACGAGTTGTTCGCAATCAGCGCTGCTTCCGTAGCGCTCGGCATGATGATGGTATTGTTCGCCACCAGCGTGTTCTTCAGCCCGTGCTCGGAAATTGTAGGTGTACCCTCCGAGTAGTCACGGATGCCCAACCGACAACCGATGATCAGGTTGTTGTAGACTTTGCTGTTCGCCAAGTTGGCGGAGCCGTTCGACGAACTGCTGTACTCATCCGCCAGCATGAGACCTGAACTGAACTTGTACGGGTCACCCGTGGTCCAGTTAGTGCTGCTCGGCGGATAGTAGGCGGTGTTGACGTCGAAGTCGTGGTTCATCAGGATGTTGTACCTGGCGATGTCTCCGATCTGGTTGTCGAAGTACATGTTCACCGACCAGTTGTCCATCGAGATATTGCGCTCGAAGATGACGTTGCCGCCTGTGCCGTAACTGATGATCCCTTCGCCGCCGTTGTTGTGCGAAATGTTGCCGGTGGCGTAGCCGTTAATCATGCCGGAGAAGGCGATGCCGCCGGCCCACCCACCACCAGACTGCGCAAAGCCGCCGTTACCACGAGGCCAGTTCAGCAGCACGTTGTTCGCAGCACGGTTGCACAGTGCCTGACATCCGCTGTCCGTCGAGTTCAATTGCGTGAAGTTGATCGCATGCTTGGCGTTCAACTCGATGTTGCAATACTGCACCGTGATGTTGGTGCCGTAGCCCCACACACCGGCGCCTGCAGATCCACGAATGGTCAGACCATCGAACACGACGTATGCACTGCCATACCAGTACACGTGGTATTGGCTGCCTGAGTTGTCAGGGATGGTGATCTGCGCAGTGCTCGGATTGGCTGCACCGAAGTCAACCGTGAGTACCTTGGTAGTGCTGTTGTAGTACCACAGCTTCGACCCCGAGGTAACGCTCGCAGCGGTGGTGCTGCCGTACGTATAAAGCGGCAGCCCGTCGATGGCTACTGCAATAGGTACGAACGTAAGTGTGGCTTGGTACACAGATCCAGACACGTTGGTCCAGCTTGTGACAGCCGCCGAACCGTCGAGGATCACCTCACTGTCACCATAGGAACCGAACGTGATCGGTGCAGTCGACGTGCCACTCTGCCCGCCTTGCAGCGCAATACCCTCACGGTAGTACCCACCCATGATGAGCACGGTGTCGCCGCCTGCAACCACATTGATCGCTGCTGCAATCGTCTTGAACGGCGTGCTGCTGCTCGTTCCGTTGTTCGTGTCACTGCCGGTGTTCGTGCTGACGTAGTACGTTTTGCCTGTCGTGGACGGTGGTACCGCACGCGTCTTGTACGCCGGTATCCAGGTCTTGAACGGGACCTTGAGGGTCATCGTTGACCCGTCGTACATATTCAGTTGCGTGGTATTCCAGGTGGTCGGTGTACCAGAGCCAAGCATTGACGCCATTGCCACCATGTTGCGATTGGAGAACAGAGCCGCAGTCTCGAACGCAGTTGTCGGTGAGGTTGTACCACCACCAGGCGCAGTACCACCGGTGCCTGTAGACGTGCTTGTAGAAATGTTTGTGACGAGTTCACCAGCAAACCATTCAACTTCGATGGTGGCGGCAAGACCGAAATACAGGTTCGTGACGTTGCTGGAATACTGCGACTGGATATTGCGGAAAACGACGTTGATAGGCGCGACGAATTGCAGCAACTCGGTAAGCTGCTGTATGTCAGTGGTCCCGAAGTTGGAGAGCACGGTCACGTCATAGTGGCTCGTCGGGAACCAGGTACCACCGGCCCATACTGGCGTGCCGATCGACGGATCACCAACAGGCACCATGTTGACATATTGCGTGCCTGTGGAGTCCGTCTGTGCCCACAGTTGCGTGATTTCGATCAGCGTGTCGGTGGCGAAACCTAGGTAGTCGCTCCAGGACGGCGTGCCCTGCTCCGGGTAGAACTGCACCGCGTACTTGATGAACTGGTCGTAGATCGTCTTGTCGGACAGCGCTGCCAGGTTGTAGAAGTTCATCCCCACCATGGTCGCCAGCGAAATGCGAGTCGATGTGGGATTCCACTGCTCACCTTCCCAGGACGCATCCGACGAATCCAGCATCGCTACGCCTGTCTTCGTTGCCAGCGCGGATGGGTGGTAGTTGTTGACGTCTCGGACGCTCATCAGTTGTTGGGTCGGCACTCGCAGTACCTTGCCCAATACTGTGTCCATTGCTTGTGCCAGTGCCACCCATACAGGATTTTCACTCAGGTACACTGGCAGACGATCTGCGTAGCTGCTCATCGCTTATCCTTGGAAGCCCGCACCACGATCGGTTGCAACCTGCATCGTGACTTGAATGTTTGTGCAGTTAGGGTAGAAGACCCCGAATTGATCTATCGTGACAGGCTGCTGACTGGTGGGCGTCAAACTGAAGTCATCAAAGAACGAGGATGCATTCCCTGGCAATGTGGCAAGAAGCCCCAACGTCCCGCCTGGACGTTGCGTGTACACGTTGATTGCGGAGAGTCCGCCCATTTCGTCCCACGTAAGCTGAATGCCGTTGCCGGTCTGCGAGGTGGTCGATATGGACACTTGAACCGGCAGTGACTCCTGCGCAGTGCCCGTGAACGTGTTGACACCGCTCAGGTAGTACGTGACGTCGGTGGATGCTGGTGCTGATCCGACACCGGCTTGCACGGACTCCAGGTTGGTGATGTTGAAGTACGTGGCGAAATCAGTCGACGGCGACGACAGCTTCACGTATAGCACGTTCGGATCTGCCTTGTAGATCGTCTCGATGACTTCGCTGTAGTAGATGGTGCGCCCAATGAAGCCGAACCCAGGCGTTGTGAGCGCAACCAGAGCAGCGTTCACGTTCGCTTGCACCGTCGCCAAGTCCGCCGTGGCGTTGCAGAACACCGTGGCAACGACCTTGTAGCCAACCGGCGTCGGCGTCGCGTAGAAGAAGTTCATGTACCCCATCGAGCGCGTGCGCATCCACGTCTCCCATGTTTGAATCTGCGTGGCAGTCCATGGTGACGAGGTGAGAAGCGCAACGCGGATGCCGTTCATCCACGTGACAACGGATGGCGCGATCTTGCGTTGTCCCCACAGTTGCGCGTCCAGTACACCTGGATACTGTGCGGCGACCGCGTTGTACTCAGCAGGGTTCACCGCGCGATTGAACGAAGCAAACGCTGCCGGGCCGATGCGTTGATATGTGGAAGGTGACGTCTCATCTGCACCACCCGAGAGTCCGCTCGTCGCCACAACCGTGACATACGACGAGTACCCGATGGTGGTGCCTGAGAACAACTGATTGTTGTCGGCACTCCCGTTCGTCGTCGCATAGATGATCGTGACGGCTTGACCGGCAGCAGGCTGCGTACCGTAGTTGGAGTTGCCGAAGTCCAGTTCCAGTTGGCCCGTCTTCGTGGTCATGTCCTGCACAGCATCGTTGGAGAGACTTGTTTGAGTGCCTCCAACTGTTGCCGTGGTCGCCGGGTAGTGCCACAGCCCATCTGTCACCACAGGGATCTGTGAGGTACCGACGTACACAACGACATCTTGATCGGACACCGTGAACGCTGCATCCGACGAAATGAACGTCTGGAAAGGCGCACCAGTGCCGTTGACCGTACGTTGACTGACGACGCCCTTGTAGAGCGTCACAGGTAGCGTCACATCCGTCGTGCCGAAGCTGACTGCCGTGCGGTTGAACAGAGGACCTTGCGGCGACGTGAACTGCGAGTACGCCGGGATGACGAGGGGCTGACCATCTGCAGGCTTGGTGATGGTTGCAGTGCAACTGGCTGGCAGCTTGCGTGACATGCGGACGCCGCGCAAACGCATTGATCCGTACACTGACGACACCAGACGCGCCGTGTCTGGAAATGCCTCCTGCAATGCCCGCTCATTGGAGAAGATGGCGAACGTCGCCGCAGTGCCGATGAACTCGATGATGGCTTGTCCGGACGCATCGACCACCAGGTCTTTCCAGAGGGCCTGGTTTGTCTGGACTTGTGTTTGCAGATCTGCGATGATCTGCTCGATGTCGACCCGTACGAGACTTGTCATTTCGGTTTCACAAAGTTGAAGGTTGCTGAAGTAGCCGTTCCGGTGGCGTTGATGACGTAGCCGATCTGGACCAGATACCCTGTGTTCGCTGAGTTAGGTGTCACGTACGTGGAGCCGCTCAGCACTGTCACGCGCTTCTCCCACGTCCTGATTGCCTGGATGGAAGCGACACGAATGCGCTGCGCGTTTCTGCTGTTGACGTTTTCCCACAGGATGAACGGCAACTCCGAGCCGAATGTAGGCCACCAACCGCGTGACCCTAATGGGCAGCGCAGGATGTTCTCCATCGACGTTTCGATGTCTGCAATGTCGGTGATGACCAGAGGTTTCCCGTCGATCCCAACGTTTGCGTTGATGTCTGACCATAGAGCCATGCTACCTCCGCTTTAGCTGGAAACCATGTTGCTTCCGAAGCTCCCATCCAGTACAGCCCCGCACCCCGCTACCGCTCCCTGGATTGCAATCGGTTTCCCGTTGACGTTCGTCTTGGTCGCGCACCCGCTCACGATCGGTGTGATGCCGTGGCCTTGAATCGGGCATGAATGCTGATCGCCTTCCAAACATACGGCACCCTCCTTGAGACTCAGCTTGTTGCCTGACGCTTGAATCATTTGACCACCGTGACTGGAGGTGGTGCCGAGAACTGCGACTGCCGAGGGCATCTTCTACTCCTACGTTACGGTCATGGTGCCTTGCACATCGGCATTGCCAACGACCGTCAGATTCTGTTCGATCGTCATGTTGCCTTGCAGGATGAAATCTCCGGTGTGCGTCCAGAGTGGTGCTGACGATGTTATGTCACCGACGAACTTCAAGGTGGCACTCCCGTCATTGTTGATGTGTACGAGCGTTCCTGAATGATGCAGAAACTCCGCGTCACCCGCTTGCATGTCCACCCAAAATTGGTTGCCTTTGGGATCTACGATCCCCCACCGATTCGGATAATTGACGGCGAGCACCGGACTCACGTTGCCAGGCACCAGCACTTTGGCTGTATACTCAGGCATGTGGGGGTTGCCATTTTTGAAGATGACCTTCACCAGTGATCCGACCACTGGCACGAACTGCGACGACGCACCACCACCGTGCCCGACACCGTTCATGTCTTGCGGTGCAACCCAAGGCAGCTGTGAGTCTTGGACACCGTTGTGCAGGATCGGGATGCGGACGCGGACCCGTTGAATTCTCAGTGGGTCATTGTTGTCCACCACAGGCGCAATGAACTCGACACCCTTCAGATTTGATCCGATGCGCAGATGTTCCATCACACGCCTCCTTCGTCTTGTCCCGTCAACAGATTGTGGCTGTTGCGCACCAGTTCGAAGCGCTCGCAGTAGATGCCCTCCATACCACCGTACAAGGTCTTGCTCTCGACCACGTAGTTGCCAGCGACGTCCTGGTACTCGGTAGGTACTTCTCCAGCCACCGACGGGGTGAACACTTGTACCTTGACTTCATCCAGCACGTTGACTTTGGTCTGGCTGATCGTGAGCAGGGAGATACGTTGCGCGTTCGTGCGATGTAAGCGAGCGTTCTGGTAAGTCGCTTGCAGGTAGTTTGGGTGCGTGTTGCCGCAATCGATTTCCGACCACTCGTACAGTAAACCGCCTTGCAGGGAATCCTTCACGCTAGAGTTCATGTCCAGGAACTGGCCCGAACGCGTCACCCCAACGGTCGAGTGCGTACCTTGGATGCCGTTCGGCTCCAAGTAGCTCTGAGCCTGCTGCGCTCCATGGTATGCGCCCCGGAAGTTGTGGAACCCCGATACGCTGGTGCGCTTCCAGCTTTGAACTGGGAAGTAGGTCCCATCCGTCTCCAGCGTGCCGATCCGAAAGATCGGGATCTGCCCACCGTAGGTATAGCTCCCAATGTCCTTGTATCGCAGGAGACCTTGCTCGGTCAGCACCATCTGCATCAGCGAGTTGCTAGATTTCCAACCAGCCATGGCAATGTCACGCGCGAACTGGCACCAGCGGTTGTTGCTAGGCAACCATACCTGAGGGTCCTGCGTGGGGTCCACTTCGAAATCCAGCCCGTTCGAAAACGCAATCGTTTGGATCGCGTCCGAGCTTGAACCCGTGAGTGCCTGGGTTGTGGTTCCACCAAAGTACACCGGGTTGTCGAAGTACATGTCCATCTGCATGCGCATGCCTGTTTGCGCGACACGCGTGTGCGGACGGAACAGCCGAAAGTTGTAGGCAATGGCTTTCGAGTTCGATGGCCCGAGCAGGATCTGCATCTTGAGCCCGTCGGTAAGCGGCACCGTGTTCTGGAAGAACCCACCTGCATCCGTCATGACCAGCCGAGCAACAGGTACGTGCTGATCTGCTCCTACCACGACAGCCACGCTCTGCAACGTCACCAGATCCATTGGTACCTCATAGGAACCGGCGATCACTCCCACACTCAGATGGTCTGTATTGAACATGACTAGATACTCACGATTTTGCCGACCTGGTTGCCAGTAGAGCCACCCACATTACTGCCACTCAGCATCGTCTGGATGCTGGAGTACGATGGGATTGCCCACACTTGTCCAGGCTGCATGTCGTTGATGATGTCTACGCACCCGTTGTACATGGCGAGCACCCACCAATAATCGGTGGTACCGTACTTGCGGTAGCTGAGAAGCTCCGGGTAAGGCACATCCAGCGGCTCCAGCGAATACTGCTCCTGGATGATGAGGTTCGGCAACTGGTCGATATACGAAGCGCTCAGCCAGTCCGCCATGCGATAGGAGCCATTGCGATTCGGGACCTGAACTACCGGAACGTATTGCCCTCTCATGACCCGAACCCTCCAAGCAACGTTGGGTTAGACACCGTGTTCACGTTGGACTGTGGATAGATGCTCAGCATGTTTTGTCCAGGTGTCGGAATCTGCGCCCCGATCGACAATCCATTTTGTGCTTGCTGTGGTGCGCGGATCTGGAACCAGCTAATGACATCCTCAATCGAAGGCGTCTGGTGCGTCATGAATCCAACATCCACCGTTGCGGAGAGCGGCACACCGTCATACGACAGCCTGATCTTGATGTCATTGCTGATTGTCGTGAGGACTACGCTGTCAATCAGCATGAAGTAGCCGAGCGACAGCGAAATGGTCCCGACAAACTGGAAGTAATCGTTGATCGCTTTCTTGATGCCTTCTTCCGCAGCAGTGCCCGACTTCCAGACATTCCCGAGTTCAGTCAGCAGTTGAGGTATACCCTCAATGGCACTCACCGTTGTCGTCTTGATGGTGCTGCCTGCACTGCTCACGATCTTCTTGCCAGCACCAAGCAGACCTCCCTGCTGGAAGCTCTGGCTCACCGCTGACGACGCATTCGACGCGCTCTGTGCCAGCGCACGACCAGCTTTCAGCTTCGGTCCAGGCGCGATGAAGAACCCATCCTGGCTGATCGAAGGAAGCTGCAACGCGTACAGCGACATGATCGGGCCAAGCAAATCCTGTGGACCAGACTCGGCGATGAACGTCAGTGGCAGGTTGAATGTGACTGGGTGCGAGCCACCCCAAAATTGCGAGCTCAGGCCCTGCGACACCCATCGACGACCCATGAGTTGCCCGATGCGCCCGATGGTTTCGGACACTGGACCATCTGCAAAAGGAGCCGACCAATCGGAGTCCGTGGTGAACGACACTGCTTCAGGCAGCCATCCGTGGACCTCGATCGGGGAACCATTTGCGCTGGCACCCTTGATGATTACGCGATACTCGTCGCGCAAATTCGGGGCGATGAAATCCGATGGTGAGGCACCACCCGTTGCTGAGAACGGAGTTCCAGCACCACCGCTCCCGCCGCTGATTGCATTGGAGAGTTGTTTTCCCAAGCCGCCTATTACACTGCCGACGGCTCCCTGTGCTGCGCTCACCGCTGAGTTAGCGAGCGACGATCCAAGCCCGAAAAGACTCATTGCCTCACTCCTGGGGTGTTCAGAATGAGCAGACCTTCATCGGTGAGTGCTGCCGGAACAGTGTCCACCGATAGTGTCGGCCCCACATATGAGGAACTGGCGGATGGCCCTGCGCTTGCGACAACCGGCGCCGCTGAAGGCATGGGCATCGGCATCGGCGCGCCACGCGTCATCGTTGCTGGTGCTCCGTATGCAGCGGCAGGTCGACTGTCATACGCGGATGCAACCGCACCGTAGCGCTGGTCATATGCATTGGCTTTGGCGACCGTTACCTTGTTCGGGTTGCCGGTCATCAAGTCATAGACGTTCGCCAGCGATTGCGGCATGCCTCCTTGATAGAAGATCGACTTGTTCGCACGAGCTTGTGCGGGGAACAGCGCTGCGGCGTTCGCATTCGGGTTGCGGTACATATCCTTGATGAAGTCCACCGCAGTGCCTGCACCAAGGAAGTGTGCCATGTACGTGTTGCCAGCATTCGGCGCCACGCCATGCTGCATCAGGTAGCGCTGGTTGTCCCTGATGAACAGCGCACCCATGATCGCATTGGCCTTGGCACTCATCTTGTCGTTCAACCCAATCCCGAACTGCTTGCCATACTTCTGTACCATGGCTGCCCATGTCGCATTGGTGAACTGGAACAATCCACCTGCAGATGACGTACCAGCACGGGCGTTCGGATCGAAGTTTGATTCCGCTTGCGCCGTCGCCATTGCGATGCCTGGATCGATGCCGACCGTACGAGCAGCGTTCAGAATCAGGTCCGCAATCGTCTTGTTCGGCATCTTGTAGCCGAGCGCTGACGCTGCACGCCCACCGAATTTCTGAACGGCTCCGCTTGCCAGGGAACCTAGAGCTTCATCGGCTGCCCCCATGCTGCGTCCGTACCCGCTCACCGCACTGCCTGCACGCGACAACGAGGATGATCCAAACGCAGAACCGACACCCGAAATCGCGGAACCAGCGCCACCAATTAGCGCACGATCCAGGCGACCCTTCATGTTGCCAACCGTGCTGAGCGCACTGGCAGCCAGATTGGTCGCGCCGCTGATCGCACCACCGGCGAAGTGCTTCACATCCGTCCACGCACCAGTCACCTTGGACCAGATGGTGTCTCCGAGACTCTTGACTTTCGACAGCATCCAGTTCTTGACCTGGTCGTACTTATCGGAAATCGAGTGCGCGAAGGACGACAGTTCATCCTTGCCACTGTCCCACGCAGCGATGGTCGCACCGGTAACCGAGGACCAGGCAGATGCAACGCCACCCTTGAGCGACGCCCATGTACCCTCCGCGAAGTTCACCAGGCGATTCTTCATCTGCTTGACATCTGTCTTGGCCGCATCCCACGCATGCTCGACGTGCGACTTGACCGATTCCCATGCGTGCTCCACGCCGGTCTTGATCTTGTCCCAGGTCTTGATGGCGAATGCTGCGATCTGCTTGCGGTACTTCCAGGCAAAGTACCCGAGCGCCACGACAGCAGCTACAACAGCCGCACCGATGAGGATTTCCGGCGACGCTAGCAACGCACCGACACCATCGGCAACGAATCCACCGATAGCCTTGAATCCATCCATCAGCACGTCGACCAGCTTGCCGCCTACATTCTTGATGAGACTCCACGCCCCCGTCAGAAAGCGACCGCCCAGGTCCTTGATAACTTTCCAGCCGTCAACGAACAGGAACTTGCCCATGTCCTTCAGCAGACCGAGCCCCTTCTTTCCAAGGTCTTTCCCGACGTCCAGCAGGATGCCGCTCACACGACGCAGCAGCCCGTGCTTGCCGAACCCCAACTTGCCGATGAGTTCCTTCGCGCCTTCAAGCAGTCCGCCGATGCCGAGTAGCTCCAGCAGACCCTTCATTCCGCTGCCGCCTTCACCCTTCTTGGTGATTGCGTGCTTGATGCCGAACATCAAGTCAACCATGCGATCCCACAGGTTGTACTTGATCTTTGCGCGCCGTTCCGCTTCGCGCCGGTTTTCCTCTGCTTGTGCGCGCTGCTGGATCTGGACCTCGTTCTCACGATCCGCTGCGTTGATCGCTTCGACCTTCTGCTGGTGGATGCCCGCTTGGATGGACGACGTGACGTGCCCGAACCCCTTCTTGAGGCCCTTGCTCATCCAATGAAGACCCTTACGCGTCAGGACGAACCCTTTCGACATGTGCTTGTCGATGTCCAGGATTTCATCCAGCACGTGCAGCACGGGCGCACCAGGACCTAGCAAGCTCGTCATCCACAGCTTGACACCCATGCTGGATGCCTTGCCGAGTTTGTCGGCGTGCTGGATCATCATTTCCTCAAAGTGCTGGCGCTTTTCCTCGCGCTTCGCATCCTTGTCGTCAATGACGCTACCGAGCTTCTCTCCGAGGTCGTCGATGAAGTCTTCGCGGTCCTTCTCCGCAGCGCGTTGGCGTGCGCGGTCGTCAGATGAAATGTTCGCGTCCTTGAGCCAAGGTAGCTCAGACTTCATCTGCATTTCGACGATGTTGTACTGCTTCAACCACTCACGCATGACCTCCGGCTTCGTGCCGCGACGCTGGATCACCGAAGACTCGTTAAGCAGGTGACCCAGCTTCGCCAGCAGTTGCGTGTCGCTGTTCTTCCAGCGCGACTCTTTGCCCTCCCGTGCCTGCTGCGCGACCTTGCGAAGGACCGTGAACTCAGCAGCAATCAGATCGACCGTCTTGGAGAAGCCCAGGCGGACCTCTTTTTCGATGCTCGCCAGGTCTTGAGCTTCCTTCAACGGTCCAAGCAGCTTACGTCGCGCAGCACTGGGTTTCATGATTTACCTTGCATCTGTTGGAGTGTTTCTTGGCGCTTCTTGAGGAAAGCGTCAATGGCATCAACCCTCGTGACCAAGGTCCGGAATGGGATGTTATCCGCTACCGGCGTGCTGGTGTGCAGCACGATAGTCATGATGAGGGCTTCAACGGTTTCGGGAGTAACCTTTGGGTAGAAACATGAGCGGTGTGACACGCAGATCAACCTGCGTCTCGACACCGCATCCTTGGCATGTGACTTTCACCCGCTCCTCGACACCGTGGTCCGTGAGGTCGATCCAGTCCTCAAAGTCGGACAGCACATCGGGGTCCGGGTGTTGCTTGAACCAGCCCCGCAGATAGTCACGTCGGCGCTTGTGCTGCGCACCATAGTGCTCTCGGCTGATGACTGAGGTGTACTTGCTGTACCAGTCCGCATCCGGGTCTTTCTCGTCTTCCGTTTCGACGAGGTCCGACACGCGCGGCAGATCGAGATACAGACCCCAAGTATCGAAGAACCGCTGCGCGAACGCATTCACTGCGTCGGCATCCAGCTTCTTCTCGATCAGATTCGATCCCTTTACCTCGGAGACGTTCTCCAGCGAATCCGGTGCCAGTTCGCCGCTGCCCACGCGGTTCATGTGCTCCTCATTGGTGCACGTCCAGGTCACGGTCTTCGGAAGCCGCTTGTACGAGTTGACGTACTGCCAGTACATCAACCAGTAGAAGTCGCCCAGCGTCAGATCGTAGGCACTGCGCGACAGCGTTGCACTCATCGCATCGACTTCATGTCGGATGGTGCTCTCGGCCACGGAGCGGTGGATCTTGTTGATTTCAGGCACTTCGAACGGTCGCACCGCCAGCGTCTTGTCGTTGTACGCCATGCACAACGACGGCAGCACATCACCGACTTCCACGAAACGCGCATCCGATTGTGCGCGAGCGTTCGACGGAGAACTGCCTGCACGCCCTTGGCTGAACGCACTCCCCGCTGCTTGTGGCGGAGCCGCCGGCTGTGGCTGCGGTTGCTGCACCTCCATCTGCGGCTGCTGTGCCGTCGCTTGTGGTGCGTTCGGATTCGGCACCACTCGAGGCGGGGGCTCCGCACCGGGACGCGAACGGATGACCGTATTGGTGGCGATGACGTCGGAACCAGCCATTTCTGCCAGTTGACCGAGGTTAACGGTTTTCTCCATGTGAATCTCCTATCGCTTAGAACAGCGAGCCTAATGCAGAGTTAAGCGCCAAACCAGCGCCGTTTGCAACCGAGGTGGTGAGCGACTGCGGCACACCCTTGATGAAATCGGCAATGTTGCCAAAGCCAAAATTGGATGGTGTGCTCTGGTTATTGCCTACCGACAATGCCATGCCGTCCACGTTGATCTTGACCGTGATCTTGGTCCGTTCAGTCTGTGCGCTCTGAAATGGGAGTTCACCCATGTCTTCAGGCCAGCACCCGTAGTAGTAGAAAGTCGCAATGGGATTCTGTGCGGCGTCTAAGGCGACGACCGTGATGGGGAACTTGAACGCAGCAGGGTAGTTGAACAACCCTGTGTTGGGATTACCTACACGTCGCATCCAAGATTGGACGTATGCTGATGCCGTGAATTTCTGATCCTCGTACATGACGAGGGAAAGCGAGCCCGTATCGATCTTCTCAGGGTAGTAGAGGAACTGGTTGCCTCGAAACACGCTCTCGGCACCAGACCACTTCCACACCGGACACGTGACTTCCTCGACGTAGGCAGCAATGTTGCCGGTGTCGTTGGGGAGCACGATGGACCAATCGATGTTCAGGTGCGGGTCAGGGCGAGCTTGCGCTTGCGCCAACCAGCTACGTGGGTTCGCACCTGAGAAGCTGTTTCCGAGGACTGGCCCCAATTTGTTGCCAATCGCCCCCACGAGCTTGCTTTCTCCACGCTGGACCAGACCGTTCACGGCACCTGCTGCTGTAGTCGCGGCAACTGACAGGCCAAGACCAAACAACGATGCCATGATGACCTCCGATTAGGACGCGAACCCAGCGGTCCACTGCGTCCAGTCGTAGGACAGCGTACCGGCGATTTCGAGAGGCGCCGAGGACGCACCGTCGGTGGTCGCGTCGTCGATGGTCTTCAGCCACGAATTGAACAGCTTCAGCGTGCCGACGATGGATTCGGTGTCGTCGTACAGGTACGCGAACCCGCTCACCGCGTACTGCGACTTGTAGGTACCCGCCGTGTTGCGGATGTCACGCGAGAACCGCATCCAGTTGCGCAGGCGCGTCATCACGTACACGTCGCGCGTCTCGATGAAACTGAGTTGGATTTCGTGGCTGTACGTGGTGCGCCCAGCGTACTTGAGCGTGATACCGTGAAGTGTGACCTCCACGTCGTCCTTCTGCTCGCCGGGAATCGGGAAGCCCTTGCAGCGCGTGCGCAGGCCGGAGCCATCGCCACTGCCAGGGAGGGAGGGGAAGTAGAGCTCTGCCTGATACTGTTGCAACGGATCGGGCAGAGAGTTGACGTTTGCAAGACCGACGCGGGCCATATTCATTCTCCGGTTGAAAAGGCTGGGGCCGAAGCCCCAACCGTGTTCCTGTCATCAGATGGATCAGGCCGCCAGCAGCGCAGCTTCCTGGAACGACAGACCCTGCTTCGTGACGATGGTGCGCAGGAAAATGCGTTGGATCGGCAGCGTCGGCAGGATGTAGACGTCCACGTGCAAGATGCCCTGGTTCAGGTCATTGTTCGGGTTGTCGGACGAGTTGCTCACCACGTTGTAGTCCTGAATGTTCCCGGCTTGCTTCTGCGCTTCCAGGTAGTCATTCAGCATCCCGACGATCCGTGCCTCGGTGGCAGGATCTTCGGCTTCCCACAGCGTATAGAGCAGCGCGTTCTCCATCGCCGTCTCGATGACGTTCAGCATCCGGCGAACCGGGACGAACGACAAGGCAGACGTCTTCGATTGGAGGGTCCACGCTTCCATCACCGCATAACCCTGGCCCTGCATCTTGCGAACGTAGTTGACCTGGTTGGCCGAGAGCAGATCCCGGTCACCCTGGTCGTACACCACGCGCACGCCGAGGATGCTCAGTACACCACGATTCAGACCAGCAGGCGCCAACGCCGGACTCGCCACCGCATCGGTGTACGCGTACTGCGCGGCCACGTAACCCGAAGGCGGCACGTAGATGATCTGGCCGTTGTACGTGTCGAGGATCTGGACGTCCGGCGTGTAGATTGCCGAGTAGTTCGAATTCAGATTCAGCGAGTTGATGCGGTAGCTGACCGCTGCTGCCGAAGTCTGTTGATCCGAAGGCATGTCCAGGATCGACGTGCAGTCCTTGCGGGTCTGCGCCACGGTATCCATCGCCAGTTGCACCGCCGGGGTCGAATAGCCTCCGTTGATGAGCACGTTCACAGCCAGCGTGTCCTTGGACAAGAATGCCTGCCAGCCAGTGACGATGGAACTGTCCGTGACAGCCGCACCCGACGAGCCGCCCGACAACGCTACCTGTGCAGTCGAGTACACGAGCGGCACCGACGAATAACCCACCGCCGGATTCACCGCTTGGATGTACTTCGATCCCGAGGTGGTGTTGTTGATGACAGCCGACAGTTCGGTCTGTTGACCGTACCCGTTGATCGCGTTCTTCAACGTCACCTTGAACGTCTCGACAGGCGTCACCGGATTGACCGTCAGATCGAACACCTCGATGGTGAACGTATCCGTTCCGGCGTAGCTCGTCGGGTACGTGCGCGTGGTCGTGGGTACGAGCGTGCCGTAGTCCGTGAACGAGTTCGTCGTGACCGAGGCCAGATACCCGATGCTGCCGAGCGTACGTCCATAGACGTTGTACGAGGTCGCACCCGCCACAGCGTTCCACGTCAGCACCAGGAAGCCGTTCGACGCCGACACCGTGATGTTGGCAGCTGTGGCAATCGTCTCACCTGCCGAGTTGACAGCGGTGATATAGTAGTTGTACGCCCCGGTTGCCAGCGCCGAACCGCTGAAGGTCGTGTCCTGGATGTACGTGCCCGCCACCAGATTGAACAGGTACTGACCAGCGACCACTACTTGTGGAGGCGCCGGGCTCACCGGAGTCCACGCACCCGTTGCCGAACTGAATGAGTACAGCCCGTTCTGCGTGGTGGTTGACTGACCGATGAACAGCGCGTTGTCTCCGTTCTGCACGGCCACGCCACCGAGCGTCCAGGTGAACGAGGACCATGCGTTGGTGGACGCATTGGTTTGCTGGTACAGGACCGCCGGCGAAACGGCAGTGTTGGCCGCGATCGTCACCGAGGTCGCTTGCGTCCACGCGCCGCTGGTATTGACTTGCCACACACCGTTCTGCGAGGTGGTGGTTTGTCCAGTCAGCAGCACGTACTCGTTGTTGGACGGCGCGCTGCCACCCACCGTGGTCGTGCCTGACAGCGGCGAGACGTTGGTGGTGGCGACGAGAGACACCGCCGTCGGCAGCGTGAGGTTCTGATTGGTCTGCGAGAGTTCCTGCGCAACGGTCGGGAACGTGGAAGCAATCCCACTAACCTGCACCATGTTCAGGCTGGAAATCTGCACAGCCACGTTGCCAGCGTAGGAGCCTGGGCCGATGGCGTACAGATACGCCAGGTTCTGCGACATCGCCGTCGATCCGTTGATCTGCGCGGACGGATCGAAGGACGTCGGGTTCAGCATGGCGTAGTTCGCCAGATCGCTGGAGCCTGCAGTGAGTTCTTGCAGCACCGCACCGCCCCACTTGGGGTTGGCGCCGACCACACGGTTGCCCCACAGTTGGTTCGCCTGTTGCAGGAACGCCAGCGCTCCGTAGTGGGCATAGCTCACTTGCGGATTCGGCGGACCGTACATCGACACGAACTGCTTGGTGTTGGTGGTCAGTTGCGGACCGAGCGGACCTTGGGACGACGCGAACACCATGGCGCCGCTGGAGTTGATCGCGTTGGCGACTACCTGGCTCAGATCCAACTCCGACAGGTAGACGTTGCTTGAGTTTTGGCTCATGTGCCTTCTCCGAATTTACACAGCTTGCGTCTGCGTGTTGGTGATGATGAGCCGGGGATACTTGACCTTGGAGTTCTGCGTGACCGCTGAACCCAAAGGAAGTTTCACGCTCGCGTAAGGCATGATGTGCACGGCATCCGTGTTCACACCAGCAGCCGTATCCAGACCCACTGAGATTTGGATACCGTACGGATTCTGAACCTTGATGGACATCGAAGTTCTCCTGGGAGGAAGTAATCGTCTTATCGCTGATGTACCTGGAAAATCCAGTTCGCGGAAAAAGCTACTGCACGGATGGTCGTACCGTTCTGCTATGGCAAAATTAGATCGACTGCCGTTTGGCGGAGCCTCAGATGATGATGCAATTCAGATCGGCATCCGCGATGTTCTGATCGTTGATGGCCTTGATGCTGACGATGGGGCTCGTGATGACGAACAGCGTGTTCTGCCCCATGTCGAGCGTGCCGTTGGGCGTCGTGACGATGAGGTGCACCGGCGTGTTCGACGACAAGACTGTGGCAACGTTCCCTGCAGGCGCCGGAATCGTCGCTTGCGTGGGAGCCGCTGGTGCGTTCGTCTGCTTCAAGGTGTATGAAATCTGCGACAACTGACCGTCGTTCTGTGCGGTTGCGCGCACTCGCAAAACGTTGCGCGTCTTCATGGCGCTGGCGATGAAGCACGACAGATCCACCACCAAGGTCTTGCTCGGCTGCGTGATCTGTGGAACCGTGTACACGCCCGGCACTGGTCCTGCTGAATTGCTCATCTGAGCCTCCTTACAGCTTTGTTGCGCTGAATGCTTGGGACACTGCCACCGGCGGCATGGCCGGAATGACACCCGTTACGAGGTCATCAAGGATTGGCAGTTCCCTCGCGTTTTCGTCGTTTGAGTATCCCCACACGGACAAGTTCGCGGTGTACTCGTAGGTGTTCGGGTGGTTGACTGCTTCGTCTCGATCCGGTGTTGTCACGGAAGGGTCGAGCCGCACAGGGATGTCGATGTTCTCGCCTCCGTACGTCACCGAGAAGTTCACGTCGTTCGCAATTGAATGTCGCACCCACGATGTTGCGAACTTGAAGGCACGGAAGAAGTCATCCGTCATGAACGTGATTTCCATGGCGAATGTGGTCGGGACGATCTTGACGTTCACCACCTTGGAGCCGGAGTCGTCCACGCTCACGTTGATGCCGTGACGAGCCAACTGCTTTGGCACGTAGGCCGTGTCCGTCCCTATCTCGGCAAGCTGTACCGTGGTCACGTGTGCGAACATCTTGGGCCACGTGATCGTCTTGTTCGGCGTCTTGAGCAGTTCTTCAAGCCTCAACGCTAGCTGCATCCGGTTGGACGACGTATAGAAGTTGACCGCATCTGGTGGTAGATTGAAGACTTGTCCGAGGTTCTTGAGGACGCCGCGCACCACCATTTCCGCTAGATCAGGCACTTTCACCATTGCGCACCCCAATAAAGAAAAAGCCCGTGCCAAGATAACCTGGTACGGGCTTTCTCAGCACCACTCGGATCTTCAGGAACGGGCCTTCAGATTGCGGTTCAGCCGCTTGGCTGCCGCGCTCTCCATCTGCTGATCCGCATCGCGGAAGCGGAAGGTCGGATCGTTCTCGTCGTCGTCCACCATGTCGTCGGACAGGTCATCTTCCTCGGCGGCGGTCGCGGCGCGTCGACGGCCCTTGGCTCTGGCTTGTTCGCCTTGCTGGCGTTGTTGGCGTTGCTGTTGGTTGGCTTGGCGGCCGCCTTCAGCTTCGTCTTCTTCGGCTTCGTCGTCTTCCGCCGCCGTCGCACGGCTGCGCAGCGTGCGGGCCAGCGCGCGGCTCAGTTGTTGCTCTTGCGGGTTCTGCTGTTCTTCCAGTTCGGCCTGCTGTTGCGCATCCACGCCATCGGTCATGTCATCGAAGTCGGGTTCTTCGGTGGCACGCACGAGTTCCGCCGCAGCAGCCTTGGTCTTTCCTTCTCGCAGCATTCCGGCTGCCACCAGAAGGCGGTCGAGAGATTTGTAGTACGCCATCACGTTACCTCTTGAAGATTGGGTTGGGTTGCGTAGTTCGCAGTGAGCCCGCAACCGAAGTCACGGGCTCGTCACGAATTACGAACGGGTACCGTAGGCAACCGAACGGGCGTTCGCCATGACCAGCGACATCAGTTCGCTGAACGCCCAGCCGCGACCCGGCACCTTCTCGGTGGTGATGTCGGTCGGCTGCGAGGTGATGCCGCCGCGGTCGGTGTACTGACCGTGGTTCACCGGATCGCCGATGGCGAACAGTTCGCCCTGGTTCAGCACCTTCTGCTCGGGGTGACGGTACGCGTCGGACACGATGGTCATGCCGTACATTTCGCCCAGCATGCCGGTCATCAGCAGTTCGTACTTGGTGACCTGGTCGATGTTGTTCTGGAACGAGGGGTCGGCCACGATGTCGGTCCACACGTCGTTCGCCATCAGCAGCGAGGTGACGGGGATGTTCCAGCGGCTCACTTGGTTGCGCAGGGTCATCAGGCCGCCGGCGGTCAGCGTGCCGACGAAACTGGTCTGCGGGTTCGCCATGTTGACGCTGGCGATCGACATCTTGCGCCACAGGCGGTCCTCGGCCACCATGATGGATTCCTGGGCTTCCTGGTACTTCTCGTCGAGCACGTCGCCAGGCGACTGTTGAATCTCGCGCTCCTCCACGAACGGGCGCGCCACCACGTAGAACTCCGGCGGTGTGTAGGTATTGTCGCGGGTGATCTGCGACTGCACCATGACCGGCGAGGTCGCGACGGTCGCCACGACGTTCTTCATGCGCATCTTGACGTAGGGGAACTGCCCCTGCTTGATGTCTTGACGCGCGAAGAAGCGACGCATGAAGCCTTCACGGTTGCCGGCTTGGTACAGTTCGTCGGCGATGATTTCACCGAGTTCCTTGTGGTACTTGTCGTCGGTGAAGGCCATTTCCAGCGCTTCGCGGCGGGCGGTCGCCTTGGCGGCGCGGGCCGCTGCGGTTTCCGGCGTCACGGCACGGGTCTGGCTCACTTGCGCCAGGAACGCCAGCACTTGCTGTGCCAGGTCCTTCTGGTTGGAGGCGTTGATTTCTCCGTTGGCGCCGACGAACAGTTCCGAGCCACGACCCCCGTTGCGGAGTTCGGTTGCGAGAACGGTGTGCTTGTATTTCATGACTTTTGCTCCGAAGATGTCAGTTGCGTTCAGGTCTCAGTGCGCCGATCAGTTGGGCACGTTGACGAACACACCGAGGTAGGCTTGGTTGGCGGACGGGATGGACAGCAGTTGCGCGCCGGGGATGGCACCCGACAGCGACGACGCGGCGCCGAACAGACCGTTGGCTTCCAGGGTCACGCCGACGGCGGTGTGCCAGTTGGCCGAGGTATCGAACTCGCTGGTGTACACGTCGCCACGGGTGATGATGCCGATCTGGCCCAGGTACGCACCGGCGGGACCGCCCGGCAGCGTGTTGCCTTGCAGCATCATGCTTTGCAGCGCGGTCGGGCTGTAGCGGTACGCCACGGTCACGGCCAGCCCCGAGTTGCTGACGTTGAAGTCCAGCGAGTTGGTGTAGGTCGTGTCGGGGATGAACTGGGTGCCGGTCAGCGCGCTCTGGGCAGTGCCGTTGGACGCTTGGGTGAACGCCGCGTTGGTCGAGGCGTTGAACACCGCGATGGTTCCGGCGATGGGCACGTTCGACAGCGGCAGGATGCCGGTGGCCGGAACGACGAGGGTTTCGACGAACGGCAGCGAGACGGGGTTGATGGGGTTGTTGATCGCCACGCCTGCGAACACGTCGTTCGTGCCCGTGGTGCTTTGCACACCGTAACCGGAGGCGGAATTCACCCCGGCCAGTGCGGCGCCCTCGGCGTTGATGACGGCGCCTGCCACCAGCGGACGCTCGACCGAGAGTTCGATGCGGGTTTGCGGAAAGTACAGCATGAGAGGACTCCTGGATCAGAAAAGACGCCCGCCAGCGCGCTGACGGAGGTTGGTGATGGATGCGACGTTCGTGTGCACGTGCGCCACTTCCGGCTTGGTTTCTTGGGGAACGGCCCGCACCGATGCTTCCGCGCGGGAACCGAGGTCATCTTCGTCCTGTTCCGAAGCAGTCACGACCGAAGCGTCCACTTGCTTCAGCGTGCTGGCGAGTTCATTGCGAATCTCGACAGGCTTCTTCATGAGGTCCGATGCCACGGAGAACAGGACACGGTGGTAGTCGTCGGCGTAGCGTTGGAACACGCCAGCCACGATTCGTTCGGCGTTCTTCACGCCAGCGGTGGTGAGCGCCTGGATGAAGCCCTTGCGCAGCGAGTTCTCACGCCCGGTGAAGAAACCGCGGTTCAGGCCGGAAGCAGCCAGTTGCACGCATTGCTCCATGTCGTCCTGGACTTCGCTCGCGCGCTCGGCCCACTTCTCGACACCGGCTTGCACGCGCTTGGCGACCAGGGCGGAGGTGACGCGGGTTTGCGGGAAGCTGAACTTGACGGGCTTGAAGCCGAAGTTCTTCATCGACGCGACCACGCCTTCCTTCGCGGCCATTTCACTGATCGCCGCCATGAAGCTGCGCGAGGTCAGGATGTCGGCGTTCTCGCCGGCGTGTTCCTTCTTCAGCGTAGCCACATGCACGTCGTCCAGCATGGCGTAGATGGTGTCGGGGCTGCCGATCAGGCTGAGTTCGGCTTTCGGCTTGGACGCCAGCACCAGGGAAGCCATCGACATCATCACGTTGTCGCAGGCATCCTGTTCTTGCATGTCCGTCTCCGCCACCGGCTCGGTCGGGTCGACCTCATCGGCATCGGGATCTTCGGGGTCAGCATCGGCTTGTTCGCCCAGGCCCTGGGAATCGGGATCGTTGTCCAGCGGTTGCACCAGCGTCACATCATCGTCATCGGGGCTGCCGATGTCGTCTTCCTGCATCTGCTGGTCGCCTGGCGCGTCGGCTTGTTGACGCCACGGACGTTTCGACGATTGTTCGCGCTCGGCGCCCCAGCCGTCTTCGTCTTCGTCGTCTTCCGCACCGGCGTGCTGCTGCACGATCGGGTCACCGGCAGGCGGACGCGTGTCGGCGGGAGTGCCGGGTTTGCCTTCAGCGGGGCGCGTGTCGGCAGGAGTGCCGGGTTTGCCTTCAGCGGGGCGCGTGTCGGCAGGCGCATCGCCGCCGTCGTTGAAGTCGTTGTCGTAGGCCAGCACGGAACCGCACGTGACGCAGTGCATCACGCCGTCCAGCACCTTGGCCGTTTGCGTGTGGATGATGTTGAACGTTGAGCACGACTCGTTGCGGCACTGCACCGCCAGCAGTTCGTCGTCCGACTCCGGCACGTCAGGGGCTTGTGCCTGCGGCATTTGCTCGACTTCCTCCGACCCACAGTTCACGCAGTACGGTTGGCTGCCTCGGTTGGTAGCGAAATGGGTGCTGCAATCCTTGCACGCATACGCCACAACGCGTTCCTTCCCCGAAAGATCGGGGCGAGAAGCTGCCAGCACCAGTGAACCTTGGTCGGACGAATTGAGCAACGACGCACGCTCGACCACAGTTTGCTTTTTGAGCATGGTGTTTACCTCATTCAGGGATGCCGCTCTCGGAATCGGCGGCGGCCATACTCAAATTGCGTTCCACGTTTTGGTTTTGCACGGCACCGAAAACAGGCGTAGCAGAATAACCACACTGCGAAAACGGGTATTTGCAGTAGCGAAAATTCGTGCTAAAATTCGGATACGCGCTGCGTGTGCGTGCTGTTACGTTTCGTTACATGTTCAAAACCCCACTCCAAGGATCAATCATGCCTGATCGCAATAAGCGTTCCCGTTACCAGTCCTACCAGGGCGTGTACCTCGACATGTCGAAGTACCGTCGCTACACCGAGAAGTTCAAGGTGATCGGCAAGCGCGTGTACGTGCGCAATGCGAAGTACAAGGATCTGTCGCTCGATGCGTTGTCCAAGCTGGACAAGACCCTGACCATCGAGCAGCTGATGAAGGTGGTGGTGGCGAAGGAATGGATTCCGGCGACGCCGGAGCAGGTCGCGCAGTACCGCCAGATGAAGGAAAAGAGCGATCTGGCGCTGACGAAAGCGGTGCTGTCCGGTCAACGCACTCACCTCAAGCGCGCCGAAACCCGTCTTCGCAAAGCGCAAGCCGAAGTGCGCTCCACGACGAAGGGGATCGCCCGCCTGACCGCGAGCATCGCCAAACTGGAAGAAAAGCTGGCGTCCGAGCGCGTCTGAACAAGAACTGAATTGCGGGGTTGCATTGCGCAGCCCCGCGATACCGGCGGAACCTTCCGCCATTGAAAGCCGTCAACTCTGACGGTTACCCTGAGAGCAACCAACTGAGGTACATCATGTCCAAGATCCATTTCACCGAATCCGAGTTCAAGAACGGCAGCGGCAGCGTCTACGCCGTCCAGGCCACGCGGGGTCCGAAGACCGGCCACGTGTTCCTGCAAGTCGACCAGAATCTGGTCGGCGCGCTGGCCGAGGTCCTCGGCATCAAGCGCTCCAAGGAAGCGAGCGTCCGCGAACAGCTGGAGGAGTTCGGCATCGGCACCGTCACCTCGCGCGGATTCGAAATGATCCGTCTGGACGATCTGCTCAGCAGCAAGCTGATCGCCAAGCGCCCGTACAACGCCATCGTGTCCGCCGTCGAGGCCGAGGACGCCGCCGAGGAAGAAGAAGCCCCGGCGCCGAAGCGCACCGTGACCCGTGCTCGCCGGCAGGTGACGCAGCAGCGTGCTTCGCGCCGCGAGCGCTTCCCGGACATCGACGTCGCGGAAGTGCAGAAGGCGATGCGCGTGCTGAGCCGCGCCGTCAAGTCCCTGGCGTCCTGATGCGCCACACCGGCATGGAGGGATTTAGGCCGGTATGACTCACCACAATAAACGCTCGTCAGAGCAGCCCCCGTCTCCGACATGGAACGGGGGCTTTCTGCTACACTATTTCCTGTAGCACCGCAGTTTGCAGTACCAACCCACTCGGCGCCTCGCGCTACTCAAGTTCTCGTTTACGTTGAAAGGCAGCATCATGGAAATCACCGTCTTGCAAAAACTCAAGGGCGATCTGCGCAAGTCCGCCGTCACCTTGACTGCCACCGAGATCCGCTATCTGGTGGATCTGTACTACATGACCCAGGAAGATCGCAAGCGTGCAGGCAACCAGCGTCTCGCGCTGGAGAAGTCCGGCGAGCCGCATGCGCTGATCGCGTACTTCCACGAACAGCAGGCGGAACTGGAGAAGCAGATCAAGGGCGTTCTCGACGCCTACACCAACGGTCACGTGATGGGCTCCTGGATGCGCGGCATCCACGGCATCGGCCCGGTCCTGTCCGCTGGCATCCTGGCGCACATCGACATCCACAAGGCCCCGACCGTCGGCCACATCTGGCGCTACGCCGGGCTCGACCCGACGCAGAAGTGGATCGGGCGTGAAGGCGCCAACGAGCGCATCAAGGAACTGGCCGCTGCTGGCCTGCAGCTGCCCGAGATGGTGCAGCACCTCGCAGACACCATCGGCACCCGCGCCGAGTTGATCCGCACCCGCGCCACGAACGACAACGGCAAGATCACCAAGGAATCGCTCGCCAAGGCCGCGGCCATCCGCCCCTGGAACGAGCAACTCAAGGTGCTGTGCTGGAAGATCGGCCAGAGCTTCATGAAGTTCGCCGCCGCCGAAGCGTGCACCTACGGCCACTGGTACAAGCAGCGCAAGCAGATCGAACTGGAACGCGATGCTTCCGGCAAGTTCCGCGAATACGCCATCGCCAATGCCTCGCGCTACGGCAAGTCCACCGACGCGTTCAAGCACATGACCGAGGGCCACCTGCCGCCCGCGCAGATCGATGCTCGCGCTCGCCGGTGGGCCGTCAAGCTGTTCCTGTCTCACCTGCACGGTGAGTGGTATCGCCGCGAGTTCGGCAAGGAACCGCCGCTGCCGTACCCGATCGCGCACCTGGGCCACGCCCACTTCATCGACGCCGACGACAAGGTCCCGGCGTAAACCATCCAACACAACCCTGTCCGGCGCGGCGTCCTTCCGAGGGCGTCGCGTTTTCGCATTAGCCATGTGTCCCGAGAGTACCTACCCCCAAGAGCGAGTCAGCATTTCAGGAGAGAACCAAAGGGCAAGAAACGAGTTAACCGCTGCGAGAGCACCAAAGCATAAGAACGAGTCACGTGTAGCTAGAGCACCATAGACGTCGAACGAGTCAACTGATAAGAGCGCACCATAAAGGCTGAACGAGTCAAGCGGCCATAGTGAACCATTGGTCAAGAACGAGCCAACATAGAAGACAGTACCTAGAAGCACAAGCGAGTCAGCGCTGTGTAGAGCACCAAGTCACCCGAACGAGTCAACACCCGGAAGGTCACCATGAGCACTGAACGAGTCAGCCCCTGAGAGAGAACCAAATGGAAAGAACGAACCTAAAGGATTGAGAGCACCACATTTTGGTAGTGAGCCTTAGCAGGAAAGAGCACCATCAGTCAGAAGCGAACCATTTCACCCGAGAGCACCAAGAAAGTGAGTGACCCACGCGTAAGAGAGGTCCATGAAGTCGAAGGGAGCCAAGTGGGGTTGAGAGTACGGTTGTAAACGACTAGCGAGTCATAGACTCTGATAGCACCAGAACACCTGAACGAGTCAGGCTATAGTAGAGCACCATACAGGCAGAACGAGTCAATGAGGGATAGAGCACCAGGAGTGATGAACGAGTCATCTAGGGAGATAGAGCACCAGGAGTGACGAACGAGCCTAGCCGGAGTAGAGTACCAAGATTCCGCAGCGAGTCACCATCCAAGAGAGCACCATAAAGCAGGAACGAGTCAATGAAAGGTAGAGCACCCTGAAGCAAGAACGATCCAACAGTTGATAGTGCACCCGATGCGATGAGAGAGCAGTTGAAACGCGAGCGTGCCTAACAGAGGAAGCGAGTCCGGCGCAGGTAGAGCACCAAAACGCATGAACGAGTCACCCTGATTGAGAGTACCAAGTGAACCGAACGAGACCTTCTGTTTGAGCGTACCAAGTGGATAGATCGAACCGTTGCCCCAGAGAGTACCGAAGTAGGCTAGTGAGTCATTGATGTCGAGAGAACCAGACGGCAAGAACGAGCCAGTGCGTAGTAGAGAACCAAGAAAGCGAAACGAATCGTAATCCCAGAGAGCACCAAAATGCCTGAATGAGTCATTTGGCTTGAGCGTATCAAACGACCGAAACGAGTCAAAGTGCGCGAGAGCACCTGTTCGCAAGAACGAACCATAGATATTGAGAGTACCCGCAAGTGGCGAGTGATCCACGCAAACTAAGAGCAGTACCTTTTCCACTACCCCACTGGAGTTTTGCATGGCCCGATTGATGGTAGACTACAAGAGCTTGGTGCTGAAGGCACTCCAAGCCGCCCCGGAACACGCTCTCGACATGGAGAGCTTGATTCGGGCCGTTGACCCGAATAGCAGCGTGAAGGTCGAAAGCATCCTGGCTGCGACCAGTGCGCTCACGAAGTCGGGACAGAGCAAGCGGTACATTCTGGGATCCATGACCTGGCTCTCGCTACCCAACGCAGACCTGCCGCCGGGCGCCATCCTGGCACCGTACCGCCCACGTGTGCCGAAGTCCACGAACGCCGCGTTCGTCGTGCAGCGCAAGCCCGCTGGAGGCGCCGGCGTGACGGCACTGCTGACGTTCGAGTACGGAGCCAGCGAGTCGGTCACCTTCTCGATCCCCGATGCGCGTCAAGTCTACGCGCAGATGCACGAGTTGTTCGGCAAGTAGCAAGGCCCTGAGCCATTTCGATGTAGAGGACCATACCCTACGAGCGAGTCATCACTGCGTAGAGAACCAAATTTGAAGAACGAGTCTGCTCACCTGAGAGCACCATGAGCACTGAGCGAGTCTAGGCTTATGAGAGTACCCATAGGTGAGAACGAGTCATTGGAATGTAGAGCACCGGAAGGTTTCAACGAGTCAATGAGCATCAGAGCGCCAAGCCACAGGAACGAGTCATTAGGATGTAGAGAACCAAAATTGAAGAACGAACCCTCACATGCGAGAGCACCACAACTGTGTAGTGAGCCTTAGGATGGTGAGAGCACCAGCAAGAAGCAGTGAGTCTTTAGGTCGTAGAGCACCAAACGGAGAGAACGAGCCGTACCACCTGACAGTAACGCGTCGTGAAAGCGAACCAAAGGACTTGAGAGCACCACATTGCTGAAGTGAGTCATCGCTGTATAGAGTGCCTTGAATAGGGAACGATCCATATACGAGACTGGACCATAGGTTGAGAGAGCCTTGTTGGCTGAGAGAACCAAGATGTCTGAGCGAGTCAGAACTACCTAGAGCACCAAAACGATTGAACGAGTCACACTCACCGATAGCACCATGATGAACGAACGAACCACCTGACACAGAGAACCAAGCATCACGAGTGCATGTTGTAAATGCTTCACGTCATCACAGGAGAACACCATGTTCCGAGTACACTGCAACACCTTCATGTCCTTCACTGCGCATAACGAAGCCGCCGTGCGCGCTCGCATCCAGGATCGTGCACCGCAGGTCTGTGTGCGGATGGTCGAGAACGTCGTCAACCAAGCCACGGAGGTCTTCATGTGGTCCGACGACCGTGAAGCGCTGGTGGCCGCGATCAACGAGTGGACCAGTGGCGATGAGGCAACGCGGCTCATCGGGCAGATCGACGAGCGTCCCGGCAGGGCTGCGGACGCGTCGCTGATCGACGTGACCGAAGGCATCGTGCAGCACTGACGGTCATGGCTACGACCCCAGTGCCTCTGCGCGAGAACGATCCGATTCTGGCGCGGCTCCAGGACGAGCTTTGGGCTGTCATCACCAGCGACCGTTACGCCAGCCTGTCCACGGCAGCGACGGTCGGTGTCCTGGAGTTCGTCAAGATCAATGTCATCAACGGCAGTGAGACGTAGGAGGCACGGATGCAGAAGTACGTTGTGCGCCGCAACCCCAAGCGTGAGCAGGCTGAACTCAAGAAGTCCTGGGATAAGCTGGTAGCGGCGCATGCCAAGCCCCTTGAGAAAGGCGGCACGCCGGTGCGCCCGAAAGAGCGTCCACCCGAGCAACACAGCATGCTGCATCGTCGGGAGACGACGCGCTACCCGAGTCTGGATACAGGTGGCACAGCAACCAAGCCGCTGCCCGACGCCAGCCTGCAGCAAGCCATCCGCGAACAGTCCGCATTCGTGGGCATGGCGTACAACAAAGGCGGATTGCAGTATCTCACACCCGCCGAGCGCGCCGAGCAGCGCACTGGCTCCCACAAACGGCGGTCTTGATTGGAGACAATGATGTCTGACGTAAACGAGGTGACTGATGAGGACGCGACCGAAGCTGTACGCCGTTGGTACAGGAACAGGGTAATACCCGGGCCTGCGGAGCTTAATGACATGCGCGACGTACTGGTCGCAGATCGAGCCCGCGTGGCACAGCGGCAAGCGCAGGCACTGGCGAAAAACGATCTTGACGCCATGCTGCGAAAAGCACAGATGGTGCCATTGGATGAGGTTGATGCTCTAAGAATTGCGGCTGGCAAGTGGCTATGGGACTTGGATCAGCGGGCGGCGGCGCATCTGATCGCCGCATTGGACGCGCACCGGGAACGAAACAGAACACCGTTTGCCTGGATGAAATCGGCCGGTGCTATAGGCACTGCGGTAACCAGCGAAGACGTTTTCCTGCTTGAATCTCAAGCACAACAAGCCGCCCTACCGGACGGTAGTTCTATCGCTCCACTATACCTGCACGCTGCGCCACGTACGTCCGAATACGAACGCGCTAGGCAAGATGCGGAGACGCGTGGAATTGGGTACCTGATGCTGTTTTCAAACGGTCATTCCGAGCGGGTGGATCCAGACCATATCGCACTTAAAGTCGCAGTCGCCCCGCAGACCTCGGGAGACAACTGATGCCAACATACGTGCGCAAACGCTGGCGTGCATTCGCCGTCACACCGGACGGTCAACTGCAACCCGTGGCGATCTACCCCATGAGTGGACACGCAGACCTCAACGTGGATGGGTTCGACTCTTTCGCGGAAGCTGAAGCTGCCCTCAATGAAGCCATGCTGGAACCGTGGGGACCTAGCGCACTCACCAACCATCCCATCACCATCCTGCCTCTCTACTCAACATGAGCGCTCACGAGTACGTCGTCAAGTTCACTCCCGCACCACCGGAAGTGGAGGCAGCGAAACGCACATCCGAGTTTGTGGTCGAGCATCATCTGACCGACTCGGAAGGAAACCGTTACCACTCAGCCTATCCGGTGCGGCATCTGCTGAGCACGGAGGACTTTTTGGGCCTCACCAATGCAGTGATGGCAGCATTCGTCGAATTCGCCCGCGAGCAAGGCATCATCCCGACCGATGATGGGTTGGCAACGCTGATCCGCAATATCGGCGGTGCGGTTGATGATGCAACGGCGACCGTCCCCACGAAGGCAATGTACTCGTTGATGCGCGTGCTTATTACGGGCTACATCCAGGGCGTGCCGACATGGCCGGTCATCATCCCGCCTCGCAAGTACGAGCCCAAGTCCAAGGCGCAGAACAGTTGGGCGGATCCCGTGCTGCCGGATCTGCCGACCATCATCGCCATAGGTCGTCAGCATGGCTACAGCATCGCGCTGCACGGCTCCATGAAACGTGATTGCGATCTGATCGCAGTACCGTGGACGTTCGACGCTGCTCCGCCTCAAGTGCTGCTGGACGCGTTGATGCTCGCGCTGGACGCGAAATTGATCGACGACAAGGGATGGGTGCAAAAGCCGCACGGTCGCCAGGCGATCACGTTCCGTCCAAATGGGTGGGTCACCCACATCGACCTCTCAGTCATGCCACGCCGTCCGCACATCACGGTGCACGCGCAAGACTGACACCCTCATTTGCGAATGTTGTAAACAGATTGCGTTCGCGTCATGTGAACGCTTTCTGTTCAACAACTACCAAGTGAGGTACAACATGAAGTACGCCGCCAAACTCCTGGCACTCGCAGTGTCGCTCATCGTGATGATGCCCGCATTCGCCTGCGAAACTCCCTCCTGCACGTCCATCCCCTCGTTCAGCACCTCGACCACCGGCTCCGTCACCGGCAACATCAGCAACAGCGAAACCAGCGCGTCCGGGTCCAAGCTCGGTCAAGGTGGTGCATCGTTCGCTGCATCGACCGCGACCGTGACCGAATTCGCCACCGGCTCCAGCGGAGGCTATTCCTCGCGCAACAGCGCACCCAATGGCACCATCGGCGGCGGCACGTTCACGCAAGGCAGCGCGACCGTGACGGCTACCGGGGCGTCCATCGGCGATGCGCAATCGAGTGCTGGCGGTGTCGCCTACGGTACGGGCCAAGCCACGACGACCGAATCGCTGCTGTCGAAGAACAAGAACGGCAGCCTGCAACTGAACGGAACCGCAACCAGCCAAAACCAAGTCGGTGTGGGCTATGGCGTGGCGACGAATGGCGGTGGCTTCGCGCAAGGCAGTGCGACGGTGGCCGCAAGTGCTGGCAACGAGTTCTCCGCCAGCGGCAATGCCAACGGCTGCAATGTGCCGGTGAATGGGACCGTGACCGATTCGAAGGCAGGGTTCACGCTGACCAATGCGCCGGTGGTTTCCACCAGCAAGTTCGGCAATGCCCAAGGTGGCGCGTTCAGCCCGTTCACCAACGGGACGACGAGCAACGCCTACCAGACGGCCAGCGTGACCGGCTCGTTCAGCGCGACGAAGTGATGTGAACGCGGGGTCGGCCTGTCGCTGGCCCCGCCCAATGGAGAACAACATGAACAAAATTTGGGGTGCAGGCAAGTTCCTGCGACATGCATTTCTGGCACTCGCGCTGCTGCCGATGACGGCTTTCGCTGCCGGGTCCACCACTTCTGCTGCACAGGCAGTTGCATCGCCCACGGCTGTCGCCGGATCGAACAGCGGCGCCAACAACCAGAACATCACGTTCCAGACGCAGACACCGACGGACACGGTGCAGCAGGTCAACTACGGCGGCAGCGAAACGGTGCACAACACGCCGTCGATGGGCGCTCCCAACCTGACCACATCGAACGACACGTGCATGGGCAGCGCCGGCGGTGCTCTGTCCATCGCGGGGTTCGGCGGCTCCATCGGGTCGACCTACACGGACTCCAACTGCATCATGCTCAAGAACGGGCGTGAACTGTGGAACCAAGGCATGCGGGCGGCAAGCATGGCACTGGAGTGCTCCAATGCACACAACCGCGATGCGCTGCGCAAGACCGGGTTCTCGTGCATCTGGACGCATGGCAAGCTCCAGCCTGTCGAGTACGACAAGAACGGACTGCCGGTTTCCTACGCTACGCAACTCGCGCATGTGGAAGGGACGACACCGCAACAGGTACAAGCCGCTGACTCGGGGATGCAAGACCCGGCGGTCAAGGACCCGTTCATCAGGTACCGGATGCATCTGCCGCCGCTGCCGGGGCAAGACGGGAAGCCTCCCTACACCAAGCACATCAATCTGAGGTGGTGACATGAAGCGCATCCTGTTCGGGATATCCATCTGGTTGATGGCTGCGTTGGCGCATGCTGCCGTCGTCATCAACAATGAGCCTCTCGGTGATGGGCCGCCGTCGCACACGATGACGGTGGGCACCACCAAGGCATACTACTGGGGCGACGGTCTGTACTTCGTCCCAGGGTACATGCCGGGCTGGCCCACTGCTGCAACGATGTGGCCTCGCGTCGTCACGGTGAAGTGCGTCAAGGAAACCGATGGCACCATCCATTGCGACGGCTACGAAATCCGCGACCAGCAGATCCAGCACCGAGGCGAGTACATCCTGTTCCGCCCGATCATCGTCGATCCGCCGAAGCCGCCTGTGGTGGTTACTGCATGTCCACCGCCAATGAAGCCGATTGACCCTCTCCAACTGCTCGACAAGAGCATCCGGCAGTGAGGTACGCGTGCCGCTAGTTACCGTATCGTTGGCAATGGCGTTGATCTGCTTCTCGGGTCAATGCCATCACGCGCTGGTGGGCAAGGACACGCCTGTCGGTAGCTTCAAGCTCAAGCACATGCTGACCAACCAGCGTGGGTACGGTGGCGATGTGCTTGTGTTCCATGAGGACCGCAGCTATGCCTGGGCCATCCATCGGGTGTGGCTGCTGAATCCAGCACAGCATCGAGCATCACGGTTACGCAGCGACGATCCCACTGTGAGGCACATCACCATGGGGTGCATCAACGTGGAGCCGGATGTCTACGAGAAACTCGTTTCCTGTTGCAGTGCCTCGACGTTGGAGATTACTCCATGATCTTGATCCCAGTGGACAACATTGCGCGACGGTTCAACCCGTTCAAGTCGCCAGTCTGGACCGAGACGCCTCTATCCGAGGATGACGTTTGCGCGTGTCTGGAGCGAGGACACTGGAAATACGGATCGAAACCAGAGCACTGCGGCATCTACTCGTACCACGTTGCCCGCGTTGCGTATCTGGTGAGGCACCCGGCGCATGATCCCATCCAGATCGATGTCGGCGTGCCTGTCCTCAATTACGTTCCGCGTTGGCCGATCATCGACGGCAACCACAGACTGGCTGCGGCTATCTATCGTGAGGCTCCATCCATCGCTGCATCGATAGCGGGGCAACTGGACTACGCCGAGCACCTGTTCGGCGTGGACTGTCAGGAGCCGGAGTTTGCGGGAAAACCCCTAGTTTCAGCGCAAAAACCGTGCTACAATCGAATTGCGGGCGGTTTTGCCGCAAAATCTGGCCCGTTTCATCTAGTTTGATACCCGGCACTTTCGCCACTACAACCAGCAGGAGAATCAACATGGCAACCTCGAAGAAACCCGTGAAGAAGACCGTCGCCAAGAAGACCGTCAAGAAGACCGCCGCCAAGGCCAAGCCGGCGCTGGACATCACGCCGGTCAAGGAGAAGCTGACGAAGACGTCGCTCGCCGCCTACATCGCCGAGGGCACCGAAGTCGATGTGAAGGACGTCAAGAAGGTCCTGGCCGATCTGGAGGGCATCGTGCTCGGCTCCGTCCACCGCAAGGGCGTCGGCGAATTCATGATGTCCGGCCTGTTCAAGATCGTGCGCCAGGACGTCCCGGCGAAGAAAGCGCGCAAGGGCACCAACCCCTTCACCGGCGAGCCGACCGTGTTCAAGGCGAAGCCCGCGACGGTGCGCGTCAAGATCCGTCCGATGGCGAAGCTGAAGAACGCCGTGCTGGCCTGATCCAGCGTCGGCCGCACGCGGGTGTACTCTCACGGGTGCATCCGCGTTTTTCTTTCTACCCCACTGTTAGGAGTTCATCATGCCAACCACCGTCCAACTGCAAGGCAAGCGTCTGTTCGTGACTCACCCCACGGCGGAAGCGTTGCGGCAGTTCAAGCGCATCGGCGCCAACCTGATGCACATCGAGAACGTCAACGCGCAGAACAACGACGCCCTCCGGTCTGCATTGAGACGCCTGCGCGAGGAGGACCCTGACATCACGCTGGCGGCTGCGATGACGCGGATCATCATGCCCCAGTGGAAGAAGGCCACGCCGGAGCAAACGCTGAAGTACGCGAGTCTCGTCGAACGGGCCAAGCGGGAGAACCTGTCTCTCCGCGCGAAGGAAAAAGCAGATCAGATCAAGTCGCTGAAGCAGCACGTCGCGGACTGCGAGCATCTTGCCGCTTCCTACTTCAAGAAGAAGCTCCAAGCGCAAGCCAAGCTCGACAAGCTCACCAGCAAGTAACGGGGGACACATGCCTGAAGTCGTCGTCAACAACAAACGAGTCGCCGTGACGATCCAAGAGGAAGCGCAGTTGCGCAGATTCAAGGTCCTCAACGGCACCGTGTTCAAAGCCATCGAGGACGACGCGGTTTCGCCGCACACGCTGCGAGTCATGCGACGATTGGCGGCGGCGAAGCCGACCATGACCTTGTCCGAAGCCATCCGCGTCCTGACGCAAGCATCGTTCAACCCGGCGTCGCCCGCCGAAGTAGCGCAGTACCATGACCTGATGGAGAAGCTGGAGCGCCGCATACAGCAACAACGGGTCAGGCGCTTGACGGAAGCGATGCGAGCGTTGACCGTTGCCGAACGCAGGGTAGGCATCCAGCGTCGCCACGTGGAGGATGTCGCCAAGAAGCTCGGTTTGCCGTCGCCGCTGGAGGGGAAAAAGCAGGCATAATCTGCGGATTTACGGCCAGTTTTTCGTGCTACAATGGAGCCAAGCCGAAATCTGACCGAAGTTACACATCGTTACGTTCTAGTTGGAGACTGAAAATGGCTGCACGCTGGCAGAATCAACTGGCCGAATCCCTGAAGTCCCGAGGCGCTCGCATGTGGATGCGGCAAGCGAACGCGCAAGAAGGGCAGTTCCGCGCCGCACTCAAGCTGGTGGACGAGAACGCCTGCGACAAGATCCAGTGGGACAACATCCGCTGGTGCGACGATACCCGCATGACCCGGCGCCAAGCCGCCGCGACCTTGGATCTGATCCGGGGCGAATGGAAAGTCTGGAGCATGGTCCAGCAACGTGCCACCGGCGCCTGTGCCGTGGCCCTCAAGTCCGCGACGAAGTGGGCGCTGATTTTCGAAGATGGTTCCGTGTCCATCGGAGACATCCCGCGATTCCCCGATGTCTGGCCGGTCCGCCTGGCGCGTCCCGACTTCAAGGGACAAGACAAGACAATGCCCCTCAATACTATGGGCGGCTACACCCTCACCCGTTACAACTGACCTTACCGGGGCGGCTTGTCCGCCCACCCTTACCGGAGTGCACCATGAAACTCGTCTATCGCCTGTATCGCAAGAGTCGTCACGTGGGCAAGCAGTACGCCAACCGCGAAATCGTGTTCGACGAACCGATGCCTGCCAAGCCCACCCTCGTGCATCGCAAAGCTGCCATCGACCGCACGCGCCTGCAACTGCCGGAGAGCCCGGCGCCGGAGGGCTCGTACTACATCCTGTACAGTTGCGAGCACATCAAGCTGCACTGCTACAGGTGCGGCGAAGTCATCCGCAACTCCGACAAGTTCCCGTTCAACCACGATCACGATTGCAACGGGCGCCGTCCCACGAAGCGCCAGATCGAGAAGTTCCACCGCGATGTGGGGCGCCTGGTCAACCAACCGTCCGTCTGATTCACCGCAGCCGCAGCGTCATGCGGCGTTTCCATTTCGAGGTCAAGATGAAGAATCCTCTCGTTGTGTTCTACGCCGCACCCGTCATCATCACTGCGCTGTACATGGCGCTCCTGCTGATACCGCTGCCTGCCAGCATCCCGCATTGGCCGTTCGCTTTGCTGTGGGGCACGTTCTACATCGGCTCCATGCTCGCGAGCTTCTTCATTCTCCGCGAGGTACGCCGTTACTCGCGGACCATCATCAACGAATTCGCCACCCGCTGATCCCAAGGAACCACCATGAAAAAACAGATCAAAGGTCAGTTCACCATCAACGTCACCGTCAATACCTGGGCAGTGTGTGAGAGCGCCGCAACCCACATCTGCGTCGAGAAAACGCTGGCGACGCTCCCGGCGGAAATCAGAGACCTAGTCCACCGCTTCATTGAACGGCACACCCACAGATTTCTGCGCGACATGATGTTCGAGTGGTTGCGTTCCAGCAAGGGTCCGCTGTCTGACCGGGCCTGCATGGAGTGGCTGCAACTGTTCCTGGAGCACATGCCGATTGGCAGCGGGAGCGTCGAGGACGCCCTGGAAGACAAGCTGCTCCCCAAGAGCGCGAATCCAGCCATCACGACCTGGATATATGCGTGGGTGGTGGACAGCATGGCCGAATGGTTGCGCGACTGGCTGAAGCGCAGCGAAGCCAGGGAAGCTGCCCGCACGTCGACGGCGAAGATCAAGCAAGCAGTTCAACTGCTGCAAGGTGAGGGCTACGAAGTCATTCGGCCCTATAGCGGCAACTGATCCGCGTCTACCTACACCACAGCCAAGGAACCATCATGAAAAACATCATCGTCCAAGTCTCCGTCTCGTTCACCCCGAATCAAGTTGTGGGCTCGATCGCCTACAATCTCAGTCTGAATGTCATGGGGCGCATCATCCCGAAGGACAAGCTCGGCACGTTCGACATCGACACGTTCTGCGACTACATGGTCGAGGACCTCGGAGAGGGGATCGTGATTTCCGAGGAAGCCCTCTTGCTGTGGGTGACCCAGGCACTCCAGAAGATCGAGCGGAAGGGATGTGTGTCGGCTGACATCGAGTTGGCCTACGAAATGAAGCACCAGGTACTTCCCAAGAAGTTCGTGATGGACTGGACCAAGAAGTACATCCTGCCGCAAGTCGACAAGCTGATCGAGAAAGCGACGACCGATGAGAAGGAGCACGACAGCCGACGCCTGGACGCGATGGTCAAGGAACTGATCGCCCATGGCTACAAGGTGGCGAAACCCGAAGCGCCGACGCCGGAAGCGGTCAAGCCCACCGACGCGCCTGTCGCTCCCAAGCCGTTCCCGCGCAAGACGGCGAAGATCGGCCCCCGTCGCGGACCCAACCGCTGACCCACCTCCGCACCCCCATGCGCTGCCCTTCATGTCGAGGGCGGCGCATTTTCCATTTCTGGAGCAAATCATGGATGTCAATCACTGTCTGTACGTGCATCGTCGCATCGAGGTCCCCATCCGTCTTCTGTGCAGGGACATCGCGGAGTACACGTTCGAATTCATCAACAGTTTGTGCGTGTTCCGTGACCTCGTCGACGACTTGCGCTGCGTGCAACCGAACATGATGGTGCGTCATCTGTACACCGCGATACTGGATGCTGCACTCGCTGGCCGCCTCACGGAGGAAGATTTCATGGGCTGGCTCAGCTTCGATACCTCGATTCTGGACTACGATGCCTCCCTGCACGAATCGAGCCACGCGAACACAGCATCGGATGTGCAGCGCAACCGCATCCTGTGGATCGAGGGGTATCTGGACGGTATTGTCAAACAGGCAGTTCGCTCGTGTGCCTCTATGACTCGGGCTGTTGCCGATCCGACTGCACTCATCGCTCAGTTGGAGAGCCTCGGTTACGTCGTCACGAAATGCGAGCCCAAGTCGAAGCCGAAGTCCGGGTCTTCGTTCGGTCGTCTCTGACTCCGTTGTTGTAAAGCAGAAGCATCCGCTCCACGTGGAGCAACCACCCAAAGAGGTACATCATGGCAAAGTCTGATATTTTTCCCGCCGAGTCGGCGCTCGCAATCCCGACAAAAAAGGCACGCCGTCTGCTGCGTGACTTCGTTCTGGACTATGGTCTGATTGAGCGTGCTTCCTCACAACTCACCAACATGCTGGATGGCCTTTTCGACGCCGAGGACGATGTACGCCACGCCCTGCGGTTCAAGATTCCCAAGACTCTGGTCAGGAAGTTCTACGAACTGCTGCCTCGTGATGTAGGCTTCAAGAATGCAGCCGCTCTGTTCAAGATGATGGACATTCTGATGGAGAACTCGGATAACGAGACGGTTGATGACTGGGTGCGCGAGTTCGAGACTTTTTTGTACGAACACGTGAGGTCCGTGCAGCGGCGGCAGATGGAGGAGTTGGAGCGCCGCATCCAGAAGCTGATCGATGAAGGCTGCCAGATCACCATCAATGGTGTTGCCGTAGGCAAACACGTGGTCCTCGACTGTCAGCCGGCTGCCGGTTTGCCCCGGCAGACGAAGCCAGTGCATTTCCGGGATGTTGCACTCGGCGAGCAGATCGTCGTGTCGCTGGTTGGAGGCAGCGACATCGAGGGCCGCGTGTTGGGGCATTCCAAATCCAATCTCCTGCTGGAAGTCTATGGCGACATGCCTGGACAACAGAGGATCAAGCGCAAGGACATCCGACTCATAGTTCGTGCCAGCCGGGACAGGGCACAAGGGGAACGAATGAACATCGGAGACGGCGTGTTCGTCGAGACTCGGAGCGGCAACACCCTGATAGGTAAAGTGCTGAAGATCACCGACACGCACCTCACCATCGAGGAAGAACGTGATGGCGTTCAAAAGGTCAAGTGGACCGATATGACTGAGTATTCGTTCTCCAAGCCCAAAACCAAGTTGACCGGCATGCCTCCATCCGCCAAGATCAACATCGGGGACGTCAAGGTCGGAGAGCGGGTGGTTGTGCTTACCACCGAGGTGCCCGAGTTCCAGTTCATCGATGGACGCGTGGTTTGTGTCAACCTTGAAAACAACGTCCCTTACAGCATCATGGTGGATGGGCACAGGGATGGTGACCTGGAGCACAGCTTCGCTCTCCAGACCAGACTGATTACGTACATCGGGCGCCGACTGAACGACGATGGCACCAACCCGCAAGCTGAAGCCAAGCCGGAACAGGCAACCACCGACGATGCTGCACCGCCCGCTGCACCGGACAACGTGCTGAAGCGTCCGAAGACGGGCATTCGCGTCAACGTCATCGATCGGAAAACCGGCAAAGCACTGCTCAGCAATACCAAGATCACCGACTTCGACAAGACCTACGTGTGGGTGGACACGCACGAGGGTCCGGCAACCTACGAGCGCGATACTATCTATCTGGTTCCGTCGGATTCGTGATGTTGTAAAGCATCCGTGAAAGGAACCAACCATGTCGAACCTGCAGAAATCCGATTCGGTGCAGATCCGCGTCGGCGTGACTGACAACAAGGCCCATCGGATGCTTCAGATCCGCGAGTGGGTCCGCAAGAATGGGAGTTACATCCCGACCAAGCGTGGCATCACGGTGCCGCGTGAACTGGTGGATCACCTGATCGAGGAAATGGTCCGCCACAAGAAGACGCTGCCACGGACGGTAGCGCAGGTGGATGATGAGCAGATCAAGTTCATCATCGCCAAGACGCGGCACGATGCGCAGTTTCATCGCGGTCGCACGTACGATGACGAAGCAGCAGCCCGGAAGAAGGCACCGCCGACCGGGTATATCATCTATCGTGCTACAATCAAGTCTGGCGCCGTGCTATCCCTGGAGCCCATCGCCAAGCGGGGCGATTCCCGCTGGCTGAGTCGGAAGTCCTGAGCATCCCATCCCTTACACGAGGTCATCATGATCGATCAACTGCTTGCCATCCTCGCCCTGCCTGTCGCGCAGGATCAGTCCACCACGGAAACCCCCGTCGTCCCTCCGAAGCTCGCGCCGGCAGATCCCGAAGTCAAGCCGCCTTCCCTCTGGAACATGTACGTGCTGAACGCCGATGATGTGGCGTTCGAAGAAGTCCAGGAGGTGCTCGCCACCGTCTTCAGCTTCAGCGCCGAGAAGTGCCATCAAGTCGCCATGACGGCACACGAGCAGGGGCGTGCGCTTGTGCTCAATGGCGCCAAGGACCTGGTCGAGAGCAAGCTGGCGCAAGCGCGTGCCGAAGCCAACAAGATCGGCTGCCCGCAGCTTCCGTTCTCCATCGAGGAAGCGTGAAGAAACTGTTTCTGGTGGACGGAAACAACCTCGTGATGAGATATGCTTCCGTCCCCGGTCTGAACAAGATGTCGCACAAGGGTGAACTGACAGGCGCCATACACGGTGCCGTCAAGTCCATCCTTGGGCATATTGACAGATACCAACCTGACGAAGTGGGGATCGTCTTCGATGGTTTGGGTGCGTCGGATCGCAAGCGATTGGTTTACGCTGGCTATAAGGCGCACCGAACTTCAATGCTTGACTCCGTGTTCGGTCAGATGGAGACGACACGAGACATCCTGCGAGCCGCTGGCCTGTTCGTGTTCCACGAAGCGGGCCACGATGCCGATGACGTCATCGGCTGCCTCGCAAAGCGACTTCGCCGATCAGTCCTGATCTACACCAACGATAAGGACTTTTTCGGCGCCGTTAGCACTCGCATATCGGTGCTGCGTCCCCAAGACGAGGTTTGGGACGTAGCGCGGGTGACGGAAGCATTCGTCCCGCCCGACAGATTTGCTGAGTACCTTGCCCTTACTGGCGATTCCGTAGACGGCATACCTGGCTTGCGTAACTGCGGCCCGGCAACGGCTAAGGAACTGCTCTCCCAATACACGTGGGATGAGCTTCTACGCAATCCGCCTCCCTCCTTTCGCAAAGCTGTAAAGAAACAGCACAAGGAACTCCGAGCGTTCCTGCGTCTCACTACGCTCGATTCCAAGGTGCTTTCTGATGCGCATCTGCGTCAAATACTTCCGCGCCTCACACCCGGCGCGTACTCGCCCACTCTTTTCCCGCTGCTGCGCTCCAAAGGACTGCGCTCGCTGGAGAAGTGGTTCGCCACGCACTCAAACGGCGTTCTCTCCAACTCAGGCTCAATCTTCGATGCCGTCGCCAGGAGATAAATTCATGCGTTGAAAAGTTCTGATCGTTTCTACCAATTTGTTTCTGTCTACCTTGCAGCGCTCTGCTCAAGCGTTGTGAGTCTGTTCGTCTGAGCATTCATCCCAATCCACAGGATCACCAAACCATGGCTACTTCCAAGAAGGTTTCCCGCAAAGCTCCCGCCAAGAAGACCGCACGCAAAGCTGCCGCTCCCGCCAAGTCCCGCAAGGCCGCTCCCGCCAAGTCCTCCCGCCGGGCCGCTCCGGCGCGTGAAGCCAAGCAGACCAAGCGCGGCGCGTCGCGCAAGGCCGCGCAGCAGCAACGTCCGAGCAAGAAGCGCAGCAGCGCCAAGGAAGCCAGCACCGCGGCGTGGAGCGTCACGATCAATTTCGGCCGCAACCTGCGCATCCTGAACGACTGCACTGTGGTCGAGAAGAAGAATGGCTCCCTGGTCGTCACCGATGCCGCCGGCACCGAGTTCCTGGTGCAGGCATCCGATGTGCGCATGCGCACCGACGGCGCCATCGCGTTCTACACCTCGTCCTCCACCACCGTCGAAGCGCAGAAGGTCGACTACGCCGACGGCGTGTACACCATCGACGGCATCCAGGTCATCACCGACGAGCAAGTCTCGGTGAGCGTCACCCGCGCCGGTGAAGCGCCGGAAGCCGAAGAAGCCGAGGACGAAGGCAGCGAGTTCGACGACGAAGCCGAGGACGACGACGAGGACGAAGAATTCGACGGCGAAGGCGACGACGACGAAGAAGACGAGGACGGCGAAAGCGACGACGACGAAGAAGACGAGGACGGCGAAGGCGACGACGACGAGGACGACGACGAAGAAGACGAAGACTTCGACGACGAAGAATGACCGGCCGCTGCCTGATCTGAAGTGAACTGAAGTACCCGGTGGGCGCGATGCCCACCGTCAACAACCGGAGATTCAACATGCGTGACAGCGAGGAAGACCTGCGCGACGTGGATACCGACGCCCAGGACAACGCCGATGAAGGTACCGACGGTGAGAACGTCGACACCACCGAGACGCCCGACGCCGAGGACGAGGGCGAAGACGGCGAGGACAATGCCGAGGACGAAGGCAGCACCGACGGCGACGACGAAGACGAAGACGATCTGGACGAAGACGACGAAGACGACGAAGACGACTGACCCAGGCCGCTGATCCAAATCGACGCGTCGATCACGTCGATCCTGTGAAACCCCGGCAGTGCCATGCTGCCGGAAACCTGATTGGAGAATGTTGTGGGACAAATCAACGCGGATACCGCGAAACCCAAGCAAGTCATCCCCATCTACAAGCTCAAGTGCGTCGACTGCACGTACCTGAGTCCGGCGGGGACCAAGACCTGGCAGAAGTGCCATTTCAGCAAGGGCAACCCGATGTGCCCGGCGCGCGACTACGTGCTGGCGGTGGGATTCGAACCCACGCTCTACGCCAAGCGCTACGTCGCAGCCGAAGTCAGCGGCGACACCGTGCGCCTGCGCCAGATCCTGGACAAGCTGGACAGCCAGCCTGAACAGATCCAGACCGTGTTCTGGCAGACGCACGCCGAACTGTTCGTCAATGAAGTGACGGTCGAAGGCGACGAAGACGAAGACGCCGAGGCGGACGCCAGTGACGCCGGCGCCGGTGAAGACCCCGAAGCTGCCGGTGGGGTGGCACCCGCTGCGGCTGCTGGAGGCGAGGACGACGACGAGGACGACACCGCCGGCTGGCAAGACGACAAGGACGGCGCCTGACACCATGAGGGGCTGGTGACAGCAGCCCCAACTAATTTCACTGCATGATGACCAAACAAGACATCGCCATTGCTCTTGCACGGATACCTACGAAGTTCCCGCCAAGTATCAGCAATGCAATCCTGCAAGCAGACTACATCGTGGTGGGCAAGGAAGACAACCTCATGCTGCCAGTGCTGACGCAGCACATGGCGTTGAATCCCGAGTACACGGATGAGTGGAAATGGTGTCCTCGTGGTTGCATCTTGCACTGCCTCAACGCGAAGCAGCAGTTGGACACGTTCTTGCTGCTGTCTTGCGATGCGGTGTACGGGCCGCAGTCACCGTACCGATTCATACTGCTTGCGATGAACCTGGCTACAGGGACGTTCTGCCAAGCGGTTGCGTTGTGGAGCAGGCGCACCGAACAGTTGTCGCTTGGGCTGTCGCAGTCAGTCGAGAGCTACGATATACAAACCGGGGCGCTCCTGAACAACAACGATGTTCTAGGCATGCTCGGCTTCTATCAGTGGGGAGGCGTAGGGCTGACACTGATGAACAAGTGTGCCATTCTCGTTCCGAATTCCGATCCACGGTTCCCCAGTTCCTCAGTCCTCAGGTGTATCCATGCAACCCCAGCAACCCATTCTCATGTCCATTGACCCTGCCGGTCTGTTGTTGATGGATCTGACAAGCAAAATACCTCCGTTCGACGCGAACCTGGCTGTCTACACGTTGCTGAAGCAACGCATCACCAAAGCCATTCTGCCGACGAAAGGTCTGCCGAACAAACCAGCACGCTTCGTGACGCCGCCGTCGCCGATGCTCCTGGAACTGAAGGCACCGAAAGCAGAGCTATTCTGCTTGTCATTCATCCATCCTGAAACGACCAAAGCCATGCTCGACGCTGGCGACTTGAAGGATGTGCCTGAAGACGCACTGGTTGTACTGCCCATCGCTCTATCGGGCACCGGATTCACATTCCCCGGAGTTGCCTACACGCTTTCGCCACCGTTCGGCGTGGGCACGGGAGAAGTCAAGGTACATGCACCCATCGTGGGAGCCCCCGACTTTACGCTCGCGCAAGCGTACATCATGGCGATCTTCCACATGTCTGAACGCATGGTGGACGGTCGCCTGATTTCAACCATCACAAAGCACGGCATCGTGCATCGTGTCAAATGACCAGCAACCGACCTGAAATCGAAGAAGGGACGCTCATCGTCCCGTATGCACGCAACCAAGCAATCATCACGTTTGAACAGGACGACGACAAGGCCGATCTGTTCATCCGAGCCAAGCTGCACCCGGACTTCAAAGTCTGGTATGCGGACTGTTCCGAGGACGGCAACCTCAAGCACGCCGCAGCAGGATACGAAGGGCTGGTGGTGTTCGTCACGCGACAGGTACAACCCAACGAGTTGATCCGCGTCACGCGCGTATTCCAGAACAAGCTGTCGGCCAAGGGGACCATCCTAAAAGCCCCGGCGGACCTGCAGACACCATTCGACTACGAGTACGCACGCGTCAAGAGTGCTGGTCCGAGGTGACGCCATGCGCTACAAGATCCTGGCAGGGCAGCAGGGGCAGCACTTCGTTCAAGGGTCGGAGGACCTAGACCATCTGAAGCTCCGGTCTGGTGCTAGAATGTGGATGTGGGTGGACTCCATGCTCACGGGCAAGCTCGCTTGCAACGCAGTCATGCTGCGCCTGATCGATGGCAAGACGGGCGAGATTCTGTTCAACGCTACTCTGGTGCGCGGCCAGCACACGATCAAGTGGCATAAGAACTGAGGACACGATGAGGTACACGGAAAACGAAATCTCCTACTTCGACTCGGACTTGGCGAAGATCCGAGCCAAGCCTGGGATGTACGTAGGGTCCGTCGACGAAGACGGTGTTCTGAAGCTCGTTACCGAGTGCACCGACAACGCGCTCGATGAGGCAGCAGCCGGGCGCAACTCGTCGGTGGAGGTGTGGGTTGACGACGCCCGGACTTCATTCGTCATCGCTGACCGTGGTGTCGGCATCCCGGTCAAGAAGCATCCCAAGGCGAACATCAGCACGCTCACTCACGTGCTGACGGCGTTGCAGTCCTCCGGCAAGATGCGCAGTGGTGAGGCATACAAGAATGCCATCGGCACGCACGGCGTCGGATTGAAGGGTGTCAATGCACTGTCAACCGAAATGACCGTCACCACCTACCGCAAGGATGCGGGTGGCTGGTTCACGACCACCTTCCGCGAAGGGAAGGAAAAGAAGAAAGTCTCCAAGTGCCAAGCG
>JAEHJW020001740.1_pt1 | contig 48140 bp, 66 predicted proteins | sample 9271431 | NCBI WGS metagenome assembly JAEHJW02
CGGCCCGGATGTACTGACGGTTGCGATATTGCTCCCGTGTCAACCGAACCACCATTGAGCGGAAATTAGCCGAAGTATCACTTAATTCGAATGGTGCCAGGTAAGTTTCCCTGGCAAAGAAGTGCAGATCCTTGTTGTAGTCGATGTTCCATGCGTACCCGGTCAGCCCCGCCAGATCGTTGAACGCCTCTGCCACAGATTGATAATTGAACGTGGCTTTGGTGATGACCGGACCGTCCTGGACGTGGCTGGTGGTTATTCCCTCCCCAACCAGATCCTGAGTCACGATGTCCCGGACGATTGCTCCCAGGGTTTGGTTTTCGTAGACCCGTGCAACAAGGTGGCGGTCGGCCAACTGGTTGTAGTCCACGCAGACCGCCTGGACCTCTAGTGCAGTGGTCCCTGGGGGAATGGCCTCTTCGATCTCATCTACCGTCCCTGCAAAAAGCCGGGAGACACCGTCAGTGAGAATAACCTCCTGACCCACCGCCGGACGATACGCCCCCGCCGGATCAAGCAGGGTAAACTCACATGTATTGCGGCTGTTCAGTTCGTCACTAATCCGCAAGCCCCCGGCCAGGAGGAGACTAGTCTTATCCACTCCACCGATGGTCAGAATGATGGACATTTACACTCTCACCCCTGCCAGCCGTAACCGTTTGACCAGCCTGTCAGCAATCCGATCCATATCATAATCATTAGAGATGGTATTGCCCGTGATGGTGATGTTAATCATCCCACCGTATCCGCTCCGTTGGAGGGGGACGACTGCCTCCGGTCCACGTTCACCAATCAGGGCCACTGTCGGACGAGTAACGATGCCACCCGTGGCCAGCTTGATTAAGCCTTTCTGATACTGCTCTAGGAGATAGCTATCCAGCATGTCCTTGGCTACACTAAGATCCACGTTCTTCGTGCGGGAGATGTTACGTAGCTGGGCTTGGTAGTCCGGAACCGCCTTACGGAGCCGCTCCAGAAAGTCCCCAGCATCCCCAGTAACCAACTTCCCAGCCCGGACCTGCATTTCTATCGCTTTGTAATTGGCATATTCCTTGATGTCCTTGAACCCCAGACGCTGCATTTCTCCGCTCAGGCCCTGGCGTTCGACGAGACGTTTATTCCCCTCCGCGATGGCGTTGGCCAACTCTGTCTCCTTGATCCGCAGATCGAGAATTTCCAGGGCTAGCCGGCGGGTCTCCTCCGCGTCCTCACCCTTCAGACGCTTGCTCTGCTCATACATCTGTTCGGTGAGGCTTAGTTGTTCGCGCAGGGCCGCCAACTTCTGATTCTGGAAATCAAGCTCCTGCGTTAAATATTGTACGCTGTCAGTGGCCCCACGGAAGCCTGCCTTCCAAAGCTCCCAGAGTTTATCCAAGCGGGTAATATTGAACGCTACCGCATCCACGCCCGCCTTGACTGCGTCAATCACGGTTCCGACCATCGACGTTGCCGCCTCGCGCACTACAGGCGCAGACTTCGACAAGCCGAGAGCAAAACCCTGGCCAGCGTAGCGACCGAATTCATCCATGAGATCCGACGGGGAAGAGATCCGCAGCAGGGTCTTAACCGGCTGGACGATATGCTTCGCCACCCAGGACGCTACTTGCTCACGCAACCAACCCCCAAGGCCAACTAAGCCCCGCCAAAAACCTTGAACAAAGTCCCGCCCGACCTTCACCGCGTCTTCCAATAACCAGACCATTCCGTCGATGGCCCAGGTAATCAACCTGGCACCTGTATCGCGCAGAAAGCCAAGGCGCTCCGCCAGGCCGCGCCCCAGGGATTCGGCCAGGTACATACCGCGCAAAAGAAAATCCTCCGCAAAACCAGAGATCGCCTTGATTGCGCCCGAGAGGAGTTCGCGGAAGTACGGCGCAATCGCGACCCCACCACTCTTCAAACCGCTAAGTAGTCCCTCAACAAACTCCCTCCCTAGTGTGACCAGGAAATCCCAGACATAGCCCAAAGCCTGTTTCCCGAGTGAGCTCACGCTTTCGACAAGCCAAGCCAGCATTGCACCGACCAGCGGAATCCTGGCCAGCCCCTTGGTTATGCCAGAGATCCATTTAGCTGGCGACAAAATAATCATCAAAATCAACGCAAGCAAATCATCCCAGTGCTTCGTTACGATGTCCCACCATACAGCGGGATCAAGTAATCCATTCACAAAGCCCAGGGCGAATCCGGCTACCCCCACAACTGATTTTCGCCCAACCTCTCCCCAATTGATAGAGCGGATTTGTTCCAGCACCCATCCAGCAATCCTCACGCCTAAGTCACCAGTTGCGGTTAGGGCGCGAACGATACCATCGGCCAAGGCCCGGCCAAGTCCCTCCCAGTCGCCGGACTCAAAAGCCTGGCGGACTTTCGGCACAATCTCCTTTAGGCCCGCAAAAAATTCACCGATACGAGACGAACGGATGCTGTCGGCCAGGGAAGATATGCCGTCCTTGACTCTGGCAAGGGCAGAATCCAAGAGCTTGAACTCATCAATCAACCCAGGCGGGATAATCGCCAGCAGGGCCGTTCTTAGCCCGCCGGCGCTAAATCCTTCGCGGAATTTGTGTAGCAGGTTGATCGCTCGCGGGAGCACAACGTCAGTTAGCCAGCTGAAGGACGGCTTCATGACGGAGCCAAAGAGCATTCCAGTCTCATCGCGCAAAGTGGACATAAGGCCGGAATAGCTCTTGCTCTGCGCCGCCATCATGTTCGGAAAGCGGCGCTCCATCCCGTCAATCAAAGCCTGAATCGCTTTGTCCGCAGGAATAAGGCCATCAGAGGCCAGTTTCATTACCTCGCTTGTGGATTTACCCATGGCTTGGGCTAAAATTTCCCAGGCTGGGATGCCAGCTTCGGTCAGCTGCATCATTTCCTCGGCGCTCACCTTGGCCTTGGCCCGCATCTGGCCGAGAGCATAAATGATTCTGTTCACGCCCTCAGACCCGCTCAGCCCAAGGCCAGCCGCCGCATCACCGACAGCTTGGAGCATTGGCATAATTTGCTCAGCTGAAAAGCCAAACGCCAACACCCGACTGGCGGCGGTCCGGAGTTCAGGAAACTCAAACGGGGTCTTGGCCGCGAAGTCGGCAAGTCCTCGCAGAAAGGCATCTGCCTGCCGGGCACTGCCTAGCATCGTGGTAAACCCGATCTTCGCCTGCTCCAGGCTAGCGTTGAAGGCTATGCCAGCTTTGATAGTTCGATCAATTCCGGTACGGAAGGCTTCAAAGACGGCGATCCCGCCAGCAAAGCCAAATGCCTGCTTCAGAACGTCTCCCATGACGGAACCGAACGTGCGGGTCCGCCTCTCCACAGCCTTTAAGCCGCCCTCAAAGGCGGAGCTATTTAAGGAGAGCCTAATCCACAGATCGCCGACCTGCATAGGTATCCCTTCCTTACTTGACAAACCAGCCTAGCTCGCATAGAATTTAGTCGAGGCCGAGGCCCCGCAAGAGGCTAAGCGCGCAAGCGCGATCCGGCCTCTCATAGTTCTACATAGATTCCTCGCTGACCACATACCATATCCCAAGAGAATCAAGAGAGGTGATCACAATTGCGAGAGCCCCCTAAGAGTGGATGGAACTGGTGGGCCTTTTTCTTCTCGACGCTATGGTACTTTTACCATGGCCTGTGGGCCAAGGGCTTCGGCTTGTTGCTTGCCAACGCCATGATTGGCGGTTTCTTCGCTGCCGCACTGGGGAACCAGGACTTCGCTTGGCTCGGCTCCTTAGTGGTCGCTATTTATGCCGGAGCCAAGGCCAACGAAGACTATTACATCCGTTGGTTACAAAGGCAAAGGGCCCTCGGCAATCGTTAAATCACCAAGGACCCTGCAAGCCCTTTGCTCTTGCCTCCGCTATTAGCTCGGCCAGATCATTGTTTGGTCTGGCCTTTTCCTTTTCCCAGGGAGGCTGGCCGATGAAGTCCTCCGGTTTAACGTCCTTAATTCCACTTAGCCGGGCCAGGACTGTCGCCAGAAAAGCGAACCTGTACGTTTCGATATATTGCTCTTCGGCTTCCTGTCGGACTAGCTCATGTAGCACCGCTCCCAGCTCATACGCTGTTAGATCACGTATCTGAGCCGGGGTCCACCCAAAAGCCCTCGCTAGCTTGACCATTATCTCTGGCCCAAGCCCGCTCGAACTAGGCCGTAAAAAGGCCCCGCCAACCGCTTCAGGCCGAAAAAATTTACGTCGATGAACGCCTCAACCAAGGCTTCCAGCTCGGATGGGTAGGCATTGACAACGTCGTCCTGGGTCAAGTCGGGGAATAATTCCGGGATTTTCTCGACGAGGAAATTCTTCATTACCCCGCCAAGGGCGGCTGCCGTGTTAACGGCCAGCAAAGCGTCAAGAGACATTCCAAGTTTGGTCGCCAGGGCCTCAAGCTCTCCCACACGTTGTTCTTTAACCGTCACTGATTTCCCATTCACTATAACAACCTTGCTACGCGGCATGGTTTAACCCTCCCTGTAGTACAGCGACCCGTCACCAGTAAAATCAATGCTCTCCTTAATGAACTCGTTCACCGGAACGTTTATCCCGTTTTTCACTAACTGGGCAAACATCTCATAGCGCCGCTTCGACGTGCCAGAGTCGACGTACAATATTAAGATAACGTCGTCCTTGCTCGTCAACAGGTTGAACTGGTCACTGTTCGCCCAGTAGGCCTCGGCAGAGCCGGAGAAACCTCGCAGTAACGGCGCGAAGGTTTTCCAGCCGCCATCGGCAAAGGTTGTGGTTTCGGCCAGCACCTGCTCAATGTCAAGCTTCCAGTTGAACATCCCCCCGACCTGAGCCACCGTGAGAGCCGTCCCGCTCACGGTCACAACATCGGTGCTCAGCAAAGCTGCGGCGAAAACCGCATAACCGCTCAGGTACTCCAGCGTAAAACCCGAAGTCTGGATAACGCCATTCTTCTTTACTGTGACCGGCTGGGTGCGGTCCCAGTAACGGTAAGCCGTATTCGTGATCTGGTAACGCGTATACGTAGCGTCTGGCGTTGTTGCCTCGTCAACGAAGGCCGCCCCCGCCGCCGTCGTTTGCTGGTACACCGCCGCGACCTTTCCGCTTAGCGCCATCGGGCATCACCTCCCAAGCCGCCGTTCTTAGCAACGTCTCGGCCTCTTCATCGCTCAAATCCACAAGGTCGCCCTGCTGGGCCACGAAACGCCCAGCAGGGTCAACATAAGGCCCATCCCCCTTATAGCGCAGAATCATAAAATCACCTCATTATGCATAGGTTAACGCTCCAGTACCCTGCAGGTCGATGCTCACCTTGATCTTGTCCCCAACCGGGGCATCGGTACTGATCTTGGTGACGTAGGCCGTCCCGGTATACTTGTTAGTTCCGTTAAGATTGAACTCCACGCTGACGGTCGTGCCATTGAGCAATGCATCCTGTAGTGCCTTTTGCCCACTGGTGTCACCGGCAACGTTCCAGTTACCCTCACAAGACCCGGACCACTCCTTAAGCCCCTGGATAAACTGTTTCCAGCCAGCAGAGCCGAAATTAGTCGTCTCCAGGGTATTACCCCCAATATCCAACTTCCAGTTCTCCATCTCGGTAATCACAGCGGTGCCAACCTTGATCGTCGCGCCCTTGCCAGCCAGTGCCATTGTTAATCCTCCTCCTTATTGGTGATAGATCATCACATCAACTGGCAGATGGTAAATACCGGTATCTGGTTCATGGATGTCCTGCTCGCCAATCACATTCACATCCAGCACCTGGACCCCGCCCGTCCCGCCCATTAGGCCGGTGTAGTCCTGCAGGGCCAGCTTGATCTGCTCGGCAACATCCTTGGCGCTTGAATAGCTGGTAGCCCAGCAGGAAATCTGGAAACGAGCCCGAGTCACAAGGACAGTAGGGCTGTTCATTACCCGCTCCCCCACGCGGCTAATCTTTTGATAGGTGACTGCCGGCAAGGTGGGGTTTTGGGGCAGAACCAACGGATATATCCGCGTCCCGACCAAAGAAGAAAGGCCCGTATGGGCCTTCAAGTGTGCATATAAAGCTTCCTCGATTTTCATCTGACCACCCGCCCAAGGGCTTTCTTCAGCTCCTCCGCTACGACGCGCTTGACATTGGCCTCGTTCTCGTCAATCGCTGGCCGCAGAAAGGGCCTTGCCGGTACGTGGCCAAGAACCTTCTTTTCGGCCTTTTTTGACCCCCGAACTAGCGCATGACCCAACTCAATGAACTTGCCATAGAAGGCTTCCTTATTTGGCCCAACCGCCACGGAAACGCTCTCGCGGCTTTTGGCCTTGACCTCAACTTCAATCGACTCCGACAACTTTCCAGTACGCTTGGGTGCGCGTCTACTGGCGTCGTCCCGTACGATCTTGGCCCCGGCCAGGACGGCCTTTTCTAACATGTCCGCCGCCACTGCATCATCCAGGGCCTTCAACTTATCCTGGAGCTTGTCCAAGCCCTCAACCTTCAGCGTAATGTTCATGACACTATCTCCCAGCAGAGTAGTTCCAACGTTCGCTTGCGGCCTTCCCGATCAAGTATGGCTTGAATGTCGAAGGTCCGGGTCCCCTCCACCACCCGCATAGCGGGCTTGATGTCCGCCCGATAACGAATGGTAATGCGGTGGTCAGCCTGTGCTATAGTCTGTTGGCTATCGAAGAATTCTCGGCCAGACAGGGCTTCAACATTGGCCCAAACGGTAGCCAACGCGCTCCACGTCTCCAGGGCCGCGCCGTAGGTGTCCTGGCTGATACTTTTCTGTTGAATTGTCACCCGGTGTCTGAGCTCCCCTGCCCTCACTAGAACCACCTCAATGCGCGGTAGGGCCAAAGAAGCGCCTCAACCGCAAACGGTATCTCCCGCTGGATTGCCCCGCCGATCGTGGCTTCACGGTTTTCATACCAGTGAGCAACCAACAGCAGGATGGCCTGCTTGATCGCCTGTGGCACCGCCGCCGCGTCTCCATAACCAGCGGTAAACCGCACCGTAATTGCCGCAGCCGGGTATAACGCCGCGCTCGGCCAGGTCTTGCCATAGGCCAGGACGATGCGCCCCGGCTCCTCGGCCTTGTCGACGATGTAATCCGTCGCCAGCAAGGCGTAGACCGTTTCCCCGCTGTCCTTGTACGTAATACTGGTCACACCTTGAAGCGGCGGAAGCGGCATTAGGATGGTGTCTCCGTCAGGCCAGCCATCGAGGGTCAGGTCCCAGGTTGCGGTGACAAGCTGCCGCCTGGTGATGGCCTCGGCATGCTGCCGGGCCGCCGTAATCAACGCCGTAATTAAGCTATCGTCCTCAGTAATATCCACTCGCAGATGGGCCTTTGCCTCCGCCAGGGAGACCGGCTCAGCCGCCGGGGCCGTCACCAAAGACAGGGCCATGTTACTTCACCGCCTTCCGCTTTGCCGCAGGAAGGACCGCCTTTTCGGGTGCTTCGATGGCGGCAGATTCAGGGGCTGTCGGCTTATCAACTGCTTCCGCGTACCCGCCAGCGATAAAGGCCTTCGCTAGTTTCGGATCAATGTCTACCACCTGGCCTGCCAGGAACACCCCGCCCGGGCCAGCCGCGGTCGCCAGCATTCTTACGCGCATTTCCTCCACCGCCTTAACTATCGGGGGCGGGTGTTACCCCGCCCTCTTCAATTGCTTAGACCGGATACTTCCTAGGATTGCCGCGCACAACTACGACGCCATAGACACCGCCTGTGGTCGCCCCAGTTACGCTGGCGTTTACACGGATGTAACGTTTCGTTCCTAGGTAGCCGACCTTCTGGTTGGTGTTGCTCCCCAAGTTAGCGAAGCTTCCCTGGAGATTACTGGCTGCAACCGCCGCCCAAGTGGTGCCATCGGCGGATTCCTCGACGGTCAGGGTGTGGGTGCCGTCGGTGACGGTGCCGACCACCGCCTGGATCAGGGCCCCCTCATAGCCCGCAAGATCAACAGTGGCCCCAGTGGCCGCAGCGGTGCGGGCTGCTGGTGCCAGGGTAGTAGCAACGGAAAGGTGGTTATAGAGATCAACCGTAGCCACTTAGATCACTCTCCTTAAGCTAATTTCGCTCGGACGAACGCCTCTTCCATAACAGGCATGCCGTCGAGTTCGCGCCGCGCGATGAAGCCTACTTGGTTCGTTTCGGCGTATAGCTCAATCAGGCGCTGAAGCTGCATATCCAGGGCGTCCACGATCCAGTAGGCGGAGAAGTCAGCCAGCATCCCGACATATTGGCCAGTGGTGAAGGTATTCGGCGCAAATTCGCTCATCATCACCGGCAGGCCAAGCAGACGGTCCGGCTCACCAACGCGGGTGCTCTCGCGCCAGAGGTATTGGCCGTTGCTATCCTTCAGCTTGGCGATCTGTTCCACCGCATTCCGGTGTAACAACCACCGGGCACGGGGCCAGTATTGCTGCTTCAATGCGTATTTAACGCTAATCAACCCGTCCATAGTGAGGCCCGTTGTCGTGCCAGCTACTACATCACGGCTGGTACTAATACCTTGACTGGAAGCAGTAAAGATCCCGAGGGGCCTGTTCACACCGTCACCAGTAAGGAATGCCTTCTCCTCGGTAATTGCAAATTTATAAGCCAAGCGATTTCGTACCAGAGCTTCAGGGTCAATAGTGGGTTGGCGCAGGAGTTTATTCGAGACCTTCACCCGTTTGGCCAGAGGATGGGGGGCCAACTCGCGCTTACCAAAGGCCAGGCTACTATCCTCGCTACCGGTGCCTAACTCCGAAGTCCAATCAGCATCACTAATGTCACTGTCCATCGCTGGTGCACCCAGACTCTCAGCGCGTTCAAGAGGGAATTTAGTCGCCAACGGACGAATGAACACCAAATCATCCACGGCCTTGATCAACTGGTTGACGAACTGCTGAGGCGCTACAATGTAGCCGCCCAGCGTATCCACGCCAGCCTGCAGAGCGCGGATTTCCTCATGGTTTAATACCTGAATACCACCGCGCAAGAATTTCCTGAACGCGGTGCGCACCTCTTCTTCCCGTTGGGTGGTGACACGGTTTTCGGCAACAACGTCCTTGCCACCCACGATGGTTCCCTGAGACTGCGTGAGCTCCTTCTCAAGGGCATTCAAGCGCTCTTCGCGCTCAATCGCCTTCCGCAGTTCCTCCACGTCGTTCATGATCTTGCTGTACTGCTGCTCTTCCTCGGCAGTCAGGCCGCGCTTCTCGGCTTCGGCCCTGTCCAGCAGGTCGCGGGCCTGCTTGACTAACGCAGCCCGCTTCTGGCGCATTTCCAGAGTTTTATCCATATCGGACTCCTCCTTAATCTGGGCAACAAAAAACCGCCCTCCCGCAAAGAAAGGCGGCCAGTTGCCGGTTTAGTTGTGTTTGCTAGATTGCCTTCTCCTCTATCTCCAGCCACTTACGCTTTAGAGACAGGTCAGCCAGGGCCTTCTCCTTGCGTGTGTCAACCGAGTGCCCGGCCAGGGGCGGCTCGGAGGGGAGATAGTCGCGCAATATGCTTAACAGCGACCGCACCTGAACGTCGGTCGCCGGATAAGCCGGGAATGTGACTGGCGAGACATCAAACAATTTGACTTCCTTCAGCACCCGAATGGGATTATTGACGTCACCCTCCCATTCCTCTTTGACCACTTGGAAGCCGAAGCTCATTTGGTCCACGTCTCCCCGGCGCATGGTTTCCATCAGGTCGCGCGCCCATTGGGTATCTGGTGGGATGATCTCGACCGCCAAGCCTTTCTCGTCCTCGGCCAGCTTCAGCGTGCCGCTTTTGGTCCGGCCCAGGACGAAATTGGGGTCATGGTTCCAAAGGGCACGAACATCGGCTTCCTGGATGGTCTTGGCAAAGGCACCTGGCGCGATCTTCTCGCGGAAGAACCCCAGATCCTCAGACAGCGAATTAAATACAGCTGCATGACCGACAATTTTCGGCGGCTCCCCGTCGCTTGCTCTGATCTCCACTCCGGTCATTGGGAAGGCCCGATGCTCGACCTTCGCATTCCCGGACCGCTTCAGCTCCGGCGGCTCTACGTCGGCATCTCTTAGATGTGCCGCCAAGTGGTTGTAAACGCCCTGCCGGTCAGAATCGGGGATAGTCGTCCCTCCACGTGCACCATTCAGCACTGCAATGCCCGTGATGCAGGCCCGGACATTGGCCGCGCCGATATCTCCACCCTCATCGACTTCGTGATGTATAAACTTGTAGGCCGACTTGGTGTTGGGGTCACCTTCTGGATCAACCCAGGCGTAGGCTTTGCGATAATATGCCGCCGTCTCGTCGTTCCGCAAACGGGCCTCGTTCGCCGGGCCATCCCAGGACTTGTCGCTGGTCGGCGTGTGATGGACCGGCAAAGCCTTCCGCAATTCCATCGCGTTCCCTCCTCTCAGATTGACGCCATGATCTGGCAATCGCACCCCTCGTGGGCGGGCGGATGATGTATCTTGACAGTAGTTACCAATGGGCGGTCGGCACCATCGGGTTTAAACTCAACCCCCGGCTCCAGGAACACGGACTCAATCCCCACCACCTTGCCGTTCAGGTTACTGCAATAAGGGCAGCTGGGATTGAAGTTCACCCACCGGACCCGCTGGATGCCGTTAGCCTTATATACCTCACGGGTTATTGCCCCGGCGAACTGGACTGTCTCCGCCATCGCAATCTTGCCAGGCCGCTTCTCTACCCATTCATCCAGACGTTGACGAAGGGCTTCCAGCTCATCTTCTCCGGCCTGTATGGCCTCACGGAGAACCTGCCGCAGCTGGCCCATTGCGGAGCTGGCATGTAGAGCAACATGTGAGGCGATGTAAGCCCGCACGAACTCTTCCAAGGTCGGCGTCATGCCGACGGGCGAGTCGATTTCGTCGGCGGCTTCGGCCTGCAGGGCATCGGCATATGTCATATAAGCTGGCATCCAAGACCGGGTCATAAAGGTCTTGTGCTCTTCGTACCACTGCTGAAGCCACGTCTCAAATGTCAGAAGGTCGCGCTTCTTTAGATGTTTTTCGGCGGCCTGCATCACCTCGGCGGCTTCGCGCTTAACGATCCGCTCCTCAACGTTGGTAAATAATCTCCTGAACGACCTCGCCAAACGATGCCGGCTCGCGGCCGCTCTAAGTCCACGCGCTTCATAATCCATCGACAGGGCCCTCGCATTAACCTGGTCTTGGCCAGGCTGTTGCATTGGTTGCTGGGTGGGTTGGGAAACAAGGCTATTGGCTGGCACCATATTCAGCGGCACCAAGTAGACCTTGCCCTGCCCATCGGGTAGCGGGTTCATATTCTCAAGTTCGCGGATGTCATCAGCAGACAACCAGCCTTTCTCGCGACCAATTGCGTACGCCTCATAGCGGGATTTAATGTCACCGCGTAATAGCCCGTCTACAAGGAATTCAGCAAAATAGGTGTCGCGCTCGCTCGGCAGGAACAAATCGCGATACATGGCCTGTTCCCAACAGACCAACCAGGGGCGCATAGTATGAACCACAAACTCGATGCCCTGGTGCTCTATGTTTGAGAACGTACTGCGTTCCAGATCCGCCAGCATATGCGGCGGTACATGAAAGATTCGGGCAATCTCGGTCACCTGAAATTTCCGGGTCTCTAGGAATTGAGCATCCTCTGGAGGGATTCCAACCTGGGTCCACTTCATTCCCTCTTCCAGAATAGCCACCCGGTGAGCCGCGGAAAGGCCAGAATGCAGCTCCTCCCAAGACTTCCGTAACCGCTTCGCTGCCTCTTCAGTAAGCTTCCCAGGGTGCTCAAGTACTCCGCTGGGGCGGCTACCTTGACTAAAGAACCGGGCTCCGAATTCCTCGGCCGCCCGCGCTAAACCCATCGCCTCGCGCGCGAGCCGGATTGGAGAATAGCCGATGACGCCGTCGGAGGAAAGCCCCCGAAGATGCATGACATTCTTCTGTCGCAACCCCACCTCTTGGCCTGTCTTGATAATGCGATACACATACAGGAGGCCTTTTTCATCCCGCATAACCGCCATCCGGTCGGGTCGCAAGGGCCACAGGGCGACCACTCGACCAGCTACATCGCGCTCAATTTCGAAGAAGGCATTACCCCAAAGCGCTAAATGGCCCATGAGTGCCTGTCTGAGCTCGAAGCTGGTCATTTCCGAATTCGGCAAATTGTGCAAGATCGTATAGAGTGGATGGTCCGTTGCCCGCTCTTTTCCACCGCCTTTTAGGCGGCGATAGACTGGGAGCGGGAGGGAAGCCAGGGCGCGGCTTAAAATATCAACGGCAGAGAATACTGCCGCTATGTTGAGCGCCTTAGTTTCGTCTACCTTCACGCCGGATGTCGTGCTGTCACCGCCAGAGAACCAATCTACAAGCCACTTATCCGGATTGGCCAGGGAGGATCTGCGCTTCCATCGGATATTAATACTTAAAGGCCCGATTTTCACAGCGTTAAGACCCCCCTCTCTTCATAGACCGACCTATCAGGCACTTCGTGTCTCATGGCCCTATCGAGGGCCATCACCAAGGCGACAATTCCGTCGATTTTCCCCTGGCTGCTGGCCTTATCCGGCTTCAGATTGCCAGCGGGGTCCTGTTTGACCGCCACGTTATCAGCCATCCACCTCAGTACCGGATTACCCCCATGACGCAGCTTGCGAGCCAATAGCCGGCGCTCAAGTTCTTTCATTGGCGCTGCCATGCTTATAAAGCCCTGGCCCATTCCGACCACCGTCAGCCCTTCATCAGCCAGTTCGGTTGCCAGCTGGTGGGCCTGGAAAAGGCGGTCGATGTTGAGATCGACCAGCCGAAACGCCTGCGCATCTTGGAGAATTTGTTTCTTAATAAAGCTGTAGTCCACTGCGCCGCCCGGGGTGGTCTTGATCCAGCCCCCTTTGGCCCAAGCTTGATACTGAGCCCGATATCGATTTTGGGTATCGTACAAGCGGGCCTCTGGTACCCAGAACCGCGCTAGTATGTCCGCCATCTCTGGGCCATCTTCATGTGGAAAGACCAGAACCCAAGCCGTCACATCCGACACGCTGGAGAGGTCAAGGCCTCCATAACACAGTCGCCCTTTAAGCTCGTCCTCCACCACCAGCCCCGCATTCTCGTCCCACAATTGCAGGCTGATCCAGCGGTCCACCTGTTGCGTCCAGATGTTAAGATACAAGCGCTTAACCGTATTCTCATACGACGGCATTTCAAGTGCTTTTTTAACTTCTTGCTCGTAGAACCCTTCCTTGACGGTTACCCCAAGGCTCGGGTTGGCTTTACGCCAGGCCTCGGGCTTGGTCCAATCATCTTCTTCGTCAGCCGCAAAAACGGCTGGGTAGAACGTGGGATCTTGAATTATTCCATCGCGCACCTTCAGAGCGTATTCATGCTGTTCCCAGCAAATCGATTGTCTGTCGTAGCCTGCCGTCGTAATAGCTACAATCAGCGGTTGCTCTCGAGCGCCAGTCGAGGTTGTCAATACGTCCCATAACTCTCGGTTCGGCTGGGCATGTAGTTCATCAAAGATAATCCCATGCGCGTTAAGCCCATGCTTGCTGGGCGCATCAGCGGACAGAACATGATAGCTTGAACCGGTAGGTGGTACCACAATTGACCGCTTATAAATCTGAGCCCTTTTCTTCAGTGCTACAGAGGCCAGCACCATCTGTTTCGCCGTCTCGAACACAATGGCGGCCTGGGCGCGGTCCACTGCAGCGCTATAGATTTCTGCGCCCGGTTCGCCGTCGGCAAAGAGCAGGTAAAGGGCGATGCCAGCAGCAAGGGTCGATTTGCCTGCTTTCCTTGGCACCTCGATGTATACTGTCCGGTACCGCCGCAGGCCATCTGGCCGCTTCCACCCGAATACGTCACCGATAATCCTTTTTTGCCAAGGCAAAAGCTCGAAGTTGTAACCTGCCCATTTGCCCTTGGAATGCCTCAGGTACCCCTCAAAGAAGGAGACTGCCCGTTGGGCAGCCTCTTCGTCGAACCAGTATCCTCCCTTGTCTTTACCCTTCCTTTGCGTTCGTCCTCCTCTGGTACGCGAAAAAGTCATCTTCCTCATCCTTTGCCTCGGGCAGGCTCATCCGAGAGCGGCTCGACGGCGTCAAGCCGAACTCAGTGCAAAAGGCCTTGATCAGCTGCTGGGCCTTCTCGGCTATCTTCACTGCTGGATGAGGCATCAGGTAGCCGGTCCCTGTTTGCACGACCAGACCTTCGCGCTTGATGGCCTCCTCAGCTTCCCTCCAGCGTGCATACGCCTGGCAATAGGCCGCCAAGGCCCCACCGTCCACCACAGTCAAAAGCCCCAGGCGTTCAAGCTCCGGGGCCACCCGCTTCCATTCGCGCTTGGCCTCCTTGCTCAGCCATGCCGGACACTTAGGGGCAACTGGTTTGGGTTTGGGTTCGGCCTTATTCAAGGGCCGCTTGCCGGGATTGCCAGCCAAAATTTTAATCACCGTCGGTTTCGGTGGTCTACCCCCAGGCATTGTTTTCCCCCCTTGCGAGTTTCGCGGTCGCATACGCGAAGCCGCCCGCACGACCGAGGGCGGCCAGGTTGGGGAAATTTGAAGCCCCCCTGGTATATGCTTCCATCATCCCCCGGGGCCGCCCCGATGCTTTCGGTTGTGGCACCTGACGCACAGGCTTTGCAGGTTCTCTACCGTCATTGGGTCTCCGCCCTCTTTAATCGGCCTGATATGGTCCACCACCTGGGCCGGACCCCCGCATACCTCACATAGCGGGTCCTGCCAGAGCTTCCATTTTCTCAACCGCTTCCACCGCTCGGATTTATAGAACGCTTGTTCTGCTAGGTCAGTCCGCCTTGCCTTGTAATCACGGTCCCCCAGCCTCCGTGCCGTCCGATGTTGCAGGCAAAAACGATTTCCCGGTTCCGCAACGTTTGGGCATCCTGGATAAGCACAGGGCTTAGCAATCTTCTGGGCCATTAACCTCACCAAGTCTAGAAGGCATTAAAGCCGTCCTTTTGGACGGCCTCCTGGTATCATATTACCACGGTCTCGCCTCTTCAGGCTTGCAAAAAAGTCGCAAGTTTTTACTCTAAGACTCCTCGAATAAGATTATAATGTTTTCGCAAATACCACTCCGGTTCATGCTCTTCTAATAGTTCAAAAATCTGTTTTAAAACTTGTTGCACTTTGAGGTATTTCCCAGCCAACTCTTCAAAAGAGTCGTAGTCAACAAGCCTTGCCTCCTCGGGCGGTTTGTGCCATTTATCGTAGATTTCCATTTAATCCCATCCTCCTCAATACCAGCCAAGTTTCTCCGCTACCCCATATACAAACCCTGTTCGATAGCGGTGAAAGGTGCTTTCGTCGACAGCCAAGATATCAGCCATATTTCGCACGCTCATAGTAAATCGGTTCCAACCAGACAATGCGGCCGCCAATTCCTTAGGGGGTTGCCACTCTATTGCCAGCCCATATTTTACCCAAATAACGCGCCGGGCCTCGTCTTTTGTTAAACGATACACGTCACGAATTGCCGTCGTGATACGCTCCATCTCCTTTAGCAAGATAGAATCTGCCAATCTTGTGGCGCGTCGCTCAACCCCGCTTTGGATATAGCTGTCCCCTCCTACAGCTACTACTCCCTCGCTCCGGCTTGATAGAATAATGTCTCGGCGCAGATCCTCTATCGCCTTCAGGGTATCATGATAAGAATATATCTCCGCCTCGATGTGCCGGTAGGTCGCCCTCTTTAGCCTCAATGATTCCACCTCCCATCTATCCTTCTGTCTTAGCCGCCATATCCACGCACCCCCGGGAATCGTGCTGCAAATTCATTCCATAACCCAGGATAGTGCCGCTTCAAGAAAGCCCACCGGCCCTTCGCTATGGTGACGCCAGTGCTGCCAGCATAGGCACCGACTCGGATGGCCTCTCGCCCTCCGGGCCAAGGCTTGTCATAGACGGCGTTATATGACAGGCCATGGCTCGCGACATACGCCCAGACATCTCGCGCCGTCCAAGTGGCAATTGGTATGCAGTGCCAAGCGCCCGTGGTTTGTATTTGGTAGATAGTACCGTGCCGCAAGAAATTGCGCTTGCGGCCCTTTGACTCTTCCCCCCGCAGGCCCATGAGGACGCCGTCGAAGCCCTGATCACGCATCCAGGCGGATGGCTCATCAATCAAGATTCGCTTGATCTCTCCAGCCATGAATGCCTCTTCTCGCGGCTCCCCTTTCCAAGCTCCCACCATCTCATAAAGCTCCAGCAAAGTAAACTCCGGCTCCAGCCAATACAGGTCTAGCTGCCATTCTTCCTGGATGCGTTTGACAAATTCCAAAGTATCGGGGAATTCGGCCCCAGAGTCATAAAACGCTACCGTGATGTCTGGGCGAAGCTGGCGCGCGAGGTGGAGGACGCAGAGGCTATCCTTGCCGCCGGAAAAGGCGACGTAGGGCCTCTTTGTCCTCCTCAGGAATATCTCAATCGTCTCCCTGGCGGCCTCAAACTTACGCTGAGTGCAGGCCAAGCGGGAATGGGAGAGATACAATTCCTTTTCTTCCTCGCGCACCTTTGTTTACCTCTCCTCGTCGCTACTGGTCGCGAACAACTGCAAGTTGATCTTGCGAATGCGGACCGGCTTCTTTGACTGAACCTTGATCTTCTTCATGCAGATCCCTCCTGAAATCTGAGCCAGTTGATGGCCAGCCTCCGCTCCTGTGGCCATCGGACCCTTGCCTGGTTTTTGGGTTCCCAATACGGGGGCCGAATTCCCCAAATCTCATCGCCGTGAGGATCCGGAATCGGTCGCGCCAGCGTCAGATCATCCTCCAACTCCACTTCCTCGACCGTCCATTCAGAGACAGCCCCATAGCCTTGCGCAGACTTTTTGCCGATATGGCTGATCAGCAAAAGTAATTTCCAAATATCTCTCAGGTCCCCTTCCAGGTACCATGTCAATTTTGGCACCAAGAAGACCGTCAGCGGCATCCGATAACCCTTGAAGTACCCCGCTCCGGTGTCCACCTTGCCGCGCCGCCCCTGAAAGTCAACGTAACCTTCCGCATAGTCGGCATCAAACCGCTTATGCCAGTAGTTCTTCTGTTCAAGAAGCGGCTCGCCGAAGGCAAAGGAGCAGGCCCACCACCATTCTCCATTAGCTTCGCGCTTCGCCAGTGGTAGCGGAGGATGGGAAATCTCCTGAATCCCGCTTTTGCTGGCCTCCATCAGGTCTGGTCGGTACTTGGAGATCCAGCTATAGGCCAGAATGCTGTCCAGCGGCAGGGCCAGGTCGGTTGTAGCAATGCGCCCATCCGCCAGTTTGGCAGTTACTTTGACCAGCCGCACATTATCACCCCGCAATCATCTTCGCCAAGGAAGCTTTGTTCTCTTCAAGATAGGTCGCATAAGCCTGCAGGAACTGGTCGTAAGCTTGCTTTGCTTCCTGCGCTTTCGGGCCAAGCGCCAGTGTAACCCCCTGGGCTATCGTGGCAAAAGGTTCAGCCTTCTGCCCCACGGGATTCCACGTGAAATCGGCCTCCACGTGGCCAAATCCGATGCGGTTCTGGCCGCCAACGAATGGGAACTTCGACCATTCTGCGATGGCGCTGGTCAGCGCGCCAAGCTCGATGTCGGTCATGTCCATCACGAAGATCTTGCCCCAGAGGACGCTGCCTGCGGCCAGGCACTCAATGGTGTATCGCATCTGCTGGGGATCACGTTGCTTTGCCTCTTTTTTCTCCTCGACCTCGATGAAGCTCTGCTGTCCCGGAAGTGCCGGCGTGTCAAAATCCGGCACCAGATAGGGCCGCAGGTTCTCATCTTTCGCATCATCCTTCCGCGAAAAGTTCCGCTCGGTGGTCATGATGCGCCATGACAGCGCCATCGAGTCTTTCAGCTCATCCGGGAGCAAGTGTTGCGTCTCCGCACAGACCGGCCAAAGGTCATTAAAGCGAACCTTGCCTGGCAGGATCTGGTTCCCCACGCCGCCGCCAAACACAGATAGCAGTGGGATGGCGTTGCGAATTCGTCTGGCCTGGTCGATGTCGATGCGCTGATCGCCGCCAAGGGCCCCGCCAGAGAAGAGTAGATAGAAGATGTCGAGCGGGACCTGAATTGTAGCTTGACCAGAGGCTAGCTTGTTCAGCAGATATTTCGCACCATAGTCCCGCAACATGCCCCGAAAGGCATTGCCGTGGTAGGCGAACACTTCGACGGGCTTGCCGTTCGGCCCAATGATGGTCTGGGTGTCGAGATAGCTATCGGTGCCATGGCTCTCGCCGATGTGCGATAGTGGCGCGAGTAGCTTCAAGGTAACCTCGAGGGTCCCGCTATTAGTTCTCATCCTGATCCTCCTCTCGTATCAGGCCCCTGGCCTCCAATGGCCGTTCTCTTTCCAAGCGCTCCCGCACCAGGGCGATAATTAAGCTGGTGCGTTTGTACAGCCGCTCCAAGACAGTCTCATGATCCGCCTGCTCCAAGATGACAGTCCAGAACTCGCGCCGGCCCTGATCCTGGACGTGCATGATTTCCCCGGTGGCGCGGTCGATCTTCATCGAAATGATGTCTTGGTCTGTCCGCATCCACTTGGGATTCAGTGTTGAGCAATGAAGTTTGGGTTTTAGTTTCTCGATGAAGTCGTTGAGATCCTGCGCCCTCTTTGCCGACGACTTAACGGCACGCTCGATCATTCCCCACATGTCTGGGCTGACCTTGAAGCGCTTAATGTCACGGCTACGATAGATGCCGTAGACTAGAAGCGCCCCAATCGCCGCATTCTCGTCGCTGGTATCAAAACCGTAGTACACTATACCCTCCTCCTCTTTAGTTCTAGTTGGTCATGGCCCTCATAGACGGTCAATAGCTGCGGCAATTCGTTCGCCGCCGCCCGCTCGGAAACTACGCACTGAGGGCTATCAGCTCGTCCAATGCTTGGTGGTAGGCTCATTGGCCCTCTGCGCCACAAACAGCGCCACGTCGAAAATCCCGCTTCCCCTGACCCGCTCCAGGACGGTCTCGTGCTTGAGCCATGCCTCCATGCCGAACTGCTGGATTCGTTGCGGGCTGTAGTGCCCGCTTTCGATTTCCGACTTGCTGAACACGGTGTACAAGTCTTCAATTCGCCTCAACAGAGATTCCAGCTTCTTTGGGACAACGGCGACCGGCTGCTCCTCCAGCATGACAACAAAAGCCTCATTGTTGCGATTGATGCGGGCCTTAAAGTGTAACCACTTCTGGCCGCTCACAGCCAGACAGGCCATGAAGGGCGGCTCGGGCGGATTGAGGAGTATATCCCGCCATTCGGCCCGGCTCGGATGACGCAGACCCTGGGCGGTGGCCAAGATCGAGTAATTCCGTAGTTCACGATACGATAGCGCCCAAGCGCAGTAGGGGCAGACCACTTCGCTATCTGGTGCCCGTGCAAGTCCATGGTCGGTGAAGGTGGGCTTGATCACTTTCTTTTTTGGCAGGCCCGCGTCGGTATCTGCCCCGCAGAGATAGCACGTGCCAGCCAGATGGCCTGGCTCCAGTGCGCCATAGCTGACTACCTTCCCCATGGGCGTATGGACCGGGCCAGCGGCAATTGCCGCATTGTAAAGAAATTGTGTTGCTGTAAGCATCGTTGTGCCTCCTTGATGAATACCCTGCCCCGCCTTGCCGCGCCCCGCCGCGCCAGGTCGCGCTATATCAATTCTTCAACCTCCACCTGCACCCGCTCTTCACCATCCTGGACCAGCTCAGCGTATATCTGATAGACCTGCCGGTCATCCTCGAAGATGGCCCCGTTCATGCCGTCCAGGATGCTCTTGACGATGTTGTCCAGGTCTGGGCCCTTTCGCTTTCTCGGCCCAAGGTACACCTTGAGCCTCACGACAACTGGCACTTTGAGCGGCCCGTCAGTAGCGGCTTTCGCGAGGAGATGGACCTTCTCTTCGTAACGCCTGGTCTCTTCCGGGGTGTAGATATAGGCCCTGCGGCCTTTGTACCCCAGCCGTGGTCGCTGTTTTGGGACCGGGTGGCCCGGTATTGTGAACGTGATCAATCCCCTCCCCTCCTGCTGGCATCAGAATTCGCGTAAGATCTGCTGCACAAGGCGGGTAGTGGCCCGGCCTGCCAGCCACTTGTCGCGGGCGATTGCTTCGATCACCGCCTCCCAGGTGGGTTGCTTCCCTGAGGCAATGATCCTGTGGATTTTCTGCCGGACCGCCCTGGTGACCGCGTCCTCGGTGACACCTCCCAAAATCTGCTCCTCAACAGGACTATGTTGCTGAACTTGCCGGACTACTGGCCGCAAAGCCACCTCTTCTTTGGGCCAGACACCAAATGTCGGGTTACTTGACCGCACCTTCTGCCCCTCCTTTCTTCGCCGGCAAACAGCCCCGCCACCAAAGACAGCCATCCTAGCGCTTGCATCCGGCCCCAGAGCGTGCCGGTAGTTCATCTCTTTACCCCCCCGAAACCGGCCGGACTCGAGCGAGGCTCAGAAGCTGCTTTTTCCGCGCTACTACTCCTGGGCATCGCCGCATCAAGAAGTGCGGCATACCTGTCTCGACGCTATATTCGACGTCGAGATCCAGATAATATGCCTGACCTGGTTGCGGATATTGTAAGGGCACCCGGATGCCGCGGCGACGCAGTGCCTTCCCGAGATACTCGGCGTATTTGTTGAGCTCTTCCGGGCTAAGCTCGTGCTCTAACACCAGGTCATAGTACCCAGAACTTTCCTTGCCAGCGATGGTCTTACAATGGCCATCGCACTCCGCGCACTGCTTGAGATCATGGAGGGCCCGCTCGAGGTCTGCTTCGAACAGGGCTAGGACCTTTTCGTCGAATTGAAGCCCATGCAATACCTGGGCGTACCTACTTGTCACGAGGCATCACCCCCAAAGCGCCTACGAAATCCTTGAGCTCCGCATTGAGTCGTGCGAGCTCGGCTCTTTCGGCTTCGGTCATTGGCGGCGGCTTTGGTGGGCCAGCCCTAGGCTCGTTGGCCTTGGCGAGCATACGTTCGTTCTCGAGGGCAACGGCTTGCTCTTTGGTGAGAATTCCAGCATTGGCCCAGTTGCGCAGGATGGCCTCGATGTAGCTGACTTTGCGGACGTTTGCCTTGGCTGCCAACTCACAGGCGTAACTTATGCAGCCGACCTCCATGCCTTCGTCTACCCAGTGCATGAGGCTCTCCACCTGGAAGCTGGAAGGCGCAAGGATTCCGGCCTTAGTGAGCGCTTGCTGTATTTCGATGACCGACGACGACAACAACAATGATTCATCTCTGTCCGGGCGCGAATGCGCATCCGATTCTCGTTTCTCGTCATCGTTTCTCGATTCTCGATTCTCGATTCTCGATTCTCGATTCTCGGGGACATTTGCAACCACTTGATTGCAATTGTTATCAAGTGGTTGTGGTTGATTGTAAATGCTATCACAGGATGGCATGGGTGGGGGTTGGTTTGGAGATGGTGGCGGAGCCGGGTATTTGCTCTTACGTGCACGCTTTTGCTGGTGTTTCTCCCACGTGACAAACTCGAGATATGGTTTGCCATCGGCAGTATATAACCTGATTAGCCCAACTTCAGCTAAGCGCTCTAGCCATCTACTTACCTGCTCGACCGAGATGGCATCGGTCTTCAGCGGGAAGCATTTTGCCCTGACGATCTGCGGGCGAGCATCGAACCGGCCGAAATCGTCGGCCTGGACCAGTAGCCTGTAGAACAGCCTCTCTTCCTCTGGCGTTAGAGCGTCTAATGTCTCACTTGTGCAAACCGACTCCTTTAAAATTCGATTTGGCATTGGCTGCCGGCCTCCCCTCGCCAAGACTGGCAACGCAGGTACAATTTTCCGCGGAAGGTCAAAAAAAGAAGCTTCCAAGAATCCGCCTGCCTATCCATTCCGCAATCTGTGGTACTACAGCGTTTCCGAGTGCTTTAATTCTGTCCACCCTGTGGGGAATCCCATAAGCCATTCGACCCACATCGGGTTCAGTGGCCCAGTGGGAGCGGCTATCTCTGACAAAGGCCGCGAGTTCTTTCGCCGCGTCGCCTCCGAAGACTTGCCCGACTTCCAATCCCTGGCCAAAGGAGTAGGCCACAACCCACAATCTTTCACGAAGGTGCGGCGCACCAAAGGCCGCCGCCGATAACACTGTCCACTCCGCATCATACCCGAGCGCGGCCAGGGACCTGAGTACCTCGTCCATCCCCCGGGTAAGAAGTCCTGGAACGTTTTCCACGAGGACGAAGCGCGGTCGTAAAATACGAATGGCGCGTTCAAATTCAGGCCAGAGCCATCTAGGGCCGTCTTTCCCTTTTCGCCTTCCTGCAAGGCTGACTGGTTGGCAGGGGAACCCACCACATATGAGATCGACTCGTTCGAGCTCATTGATATCAAGCTCCCTTATGTCCCCGTAACGGTTTACGTTTGGCCAGTGTTTACCTAAGATACGGCGCAAGAACGGGTCCACTTCGATCTGCCACATGATTTTCATTCCAGCCCGTTCGAGGCCAAGGTCTATCCCGCCAATACCAGAAAACAAGCTACCAACTGTCAGCGCCATGGCCTGTACTCACCCCGTCCCCCGCTCATTGATCTTCTCCAACGCGTCAATAACCTCATCCGCGCGGAAGAAACAGTGCACGCCGCGCTCCGTCTCTGCCACGATTTCTCCTTTGGGGCCGCCTGGAAACAGGCGCTTCGTAGCTCGCTTGCCCCACCGCCCAGGTATGACGAACATTACCTCCACATCTGCCCTACCTGTGATCTCTTGTTGCTTCTTACAGTGGGCGATCATTTCCTCGATGGTCATTTCCTTGCCCCCTCTTCGCTAATGTCACCCTTCACTTGAGGCAATCGCTTCCGGACCGCCCACGCATCAAGATTGCGCTGTGCCTCCGCACGATCGCGGACCATTGGCATAGCTGGCGATTTCACGCGTTCCAAACTGTAGGACGAGCGCCACTTAAACGAACCCCAATACTCTCCGCCGGAAATTCCTGTATGGACAAACACTTCGCGACCGTCGTGGTCAATATAGTTTGTGGGCAAAAGGTCTCACCTCCATGGCCTATATTCGTTCCGTCCACGCCGCAGGCCAACCAAGCCCCCAGCGACGTAAGCGGCAAGGATCGTTAGCGCCCACACCCCAGCCCAAAAGAGCACCCGCGGGCCAAGGGCGATCACCACCTGCGCTACGGTAATCGTGATGACCAACGCATAGATAAGCGCCCGCAGGCTGGCCTCAGCGCGACGGCTTATTAACACTACATAGAGCTTGTCCAGGAATAAAACATACGAGAGTTGGGTATCCTGCATCCTGGGGGCCTCCACCCGTGTGCGATCGCTTATGTAAACTCCCATTGCAATTCCTCCTCTTGCGCGGGAAGAGATGCTTTCACGCCCGCGTCGAACATAGTTTTTCGTGCTCCAATATCCTCTTACCTATCCATTTAGCCACCTGAGGTACTACGGCATTCCCGAGCGCCCTAAGTCTGTCCAATTCATGGGGAAGCCCATAATCCACTCGCTCAAAAGCGGATTCGGGAATGCGCCAAACTCGTCCGCTGTTGCCTCGAATATTCCTGAGCACCCATGTCCCTGCTTCCGCGCCTGGTGTCGGTGCTTCGTTAAATATGAGATTTTCATGGTTGCTCGTATCGCATCTGAGGCCAGAGGCGTAGGCCACAATGTATAACCGCTGGCGCAGTTGTGGCCTATCAAAGGCCGTCGCAGGAAGCACTTGCCATTCCGCATCATACCCGCTTTCGGCCAGGTCCCCAAGAACCTCGCCCATCCCTCGAATAAGGAGGCCTGGTACGTTCTCCACGAGCACGTACTTTGGTCGTAACACGCGAATGATACGAGCAAATTCAGGCCAAAGCCAGCGTTCGTCTTTTTGCCCTTTTCTTTTTCCGGCGACGCTGACTGGCTGACAAGGGAAGCCCCCTGTGATGAGATCAACGCGCTCAAGTTCATCGCCCCTTATTTGACGTATATCTTCGTATTTGGGGACGTGCGGCCAATGCTTAGCCAATACCGCACGACAGAATGGGTCTATCTCCACCTGCCAGGCTATTTCCATCCCTGCCCATTCCAGCCCAAGATCGATCCCACCGATGCCACTGAACAAACTCCCAACACGCACCTTAGGCAACCCTCACCTTACTTCCATCAGGCCCAGGCTCCACTTCGATCCGAGTGGGGAAGGCCTCTTTAATCTCCTCGACGTGGCTGATGACTATAACCTTCGCGAAGTCCTTCTCAATGGCCGCTATAGCCTCCATGAGCCGTTCGCGCCCATCAGCGTCCTGGCTGCCGATGCCCTCGTCCAGGACCAACAGCCGCAAGCTCGCCCCAGCTCTCCGAGCCAAAAGCTTGCTCAGTGCAATCCTGATGGCGAAGTCAATCCTGAACTTTTCGCCGCCGCTGAATGTCTCGTATGGCCGTTCCCCGCGCCAGTCGCCAATGATGATGTCCAGAGTTTCTGAGACGGCACCCTTAACCGATTTCAACTCCCGCTGGGTCTCAAACCGTAAGTTCATACCGTTGGAAGTCATACGCCCTAGGATTTCATTGGCAATGCTCTCCAGCTCGGGGATGGCGTTCTCGATGATTAAGGCTGGAATGCCATCACGGCCAAAGGCCCGCACAAGGGTCTGATACTTCACTTGTAGCGACGCGATTTGAGCGAGCTTACCCGACAGGTCCTCGGCCTCTACCCGCAGGTCATCAATAGCCTTCAGTCGTTGCTCGACCATGCCAAAATCCCGCTGGAGGGCCGCCAGCGCCCGATTGCACTCGTCGATGTTGGCTTTAAGGGATGTCGCCTCATTCCCGAGTTTTGATTGCTCGGCCCATAGCGTAACCCGGTCCTCGAGCTGCCGCGCTATCTCTGCCCGCCTGGCCGTCCGCTCGCCAATTTGTTCCTTGTACCAAGCAAACCGTTTTTCCGCCTCGGCCACCACTTGGCGAGCTGCCGGCAGTTCATCCTTGGCTGCCGCCCACCGTTCAAGGTAGGGGAGGGAGGCTCTAAGAGTTTGGAGGTCTTTCAGTTCGACCTCGAGCTGATGCCTCTCGTCGTCCAGTGCGGCGTGCCGGGCTTCGATATCGCCCAGGGTGTCCTTTGCCTGCAACTCCTGGTGCCGGAGGTTCTGCAGTAATTCCGCCTTTGCGCCCAGTTGTGCCGCCTGTTCGGCTTTGGACCGCAGGGAGTTGACCAGGTTTCTCAATTGTTGCCGTTCGGCAGGGTCGTAACCAAGAGCATCCTTCTTAGCCCGCAGTTCACGCCAGTGTTGTTCCAGGCGCTCCACTTCCGATTTATCCAGGGTATCTAGTTCCGTCTGCACTTCAACCATGCGGGATTTAGCCTGCTGTGCGTCGGCCAGGAACCGGCAGGATGCTCGTTCAGGGTCAATACACCCGCTATCCTCGAGCATTGCTGCCTTGGTTTTCAGTGTTTGCAGCTCTTTCTCAAGCTCCCTGGTCCTGGCCTCAAGCTCGAAGCTGGCTCGTTCCCATATTCGCCGCGCGTCTTTTACCTGTTGGTCCAGCGCCAGCCACTGCTCTCCAATAGCATCGATGGTCTCGAGGTCCGCTGTCGCCTTCTGGTACTGTTCCGCTGCCGCTTCCAGCTCCGCACGGTTAGACAGGACGGTCTCAATTTCTCTGATTTGCCCGATTATCTGCGCAAGGGTCCGGGAAGCCTGGACCTTTTGGCTTTCCAACTTCCTGGCCTCATCGGCCACCGCCTGTAGGCGCGGCTGCTTGGCCTCAAGGGCGGCTATCCGCGCCTTGACTTGCTCTAATTCGGTAACCTTGGCTAATATTTGTTGCTCGCTAGACAGTATCTTCCGGGCCCGCTCCACTTGACGTTCCAGATCGGCCCGCTCTTGTTGCAGGTTTTCAATCTCCCGGGCCAATCTTTCATCCTCGGAAGATAGTGCATCATAATGGGCAACCTTGGCTTCCAGTTCTGCCTGTTGCCGTTTCACCTGATCAAGCTGTTCCTGTAAAGCCTCCAGGGCAGTGGTCTTTTCCGTAATGCCGGTTTCAATCTCTGCCTTCCTGATGCCAAGGTCGGAGGCCTCGCCCAGTTGGGTCTCAATGGACGCCTGACGTTCTTTTAATGCTTTAATCTCGCCATCCAGTGCCTTGGTCTTTTCCTTGGCCGCCGTTTGCAGACGGTCATAGACTTCCAGTCCAAGGATTTCCCCGAGCACTTTTTTCCGTTCCGCCGGCCCCTTGACCGTGAATTCATTGCTGCGCCCCTGGAGGATAAGACAAGAGCTGGTGAAAGTCTCCTGGGTTACTTTAAGCAGGTCCTCAATCCGCTTTTCTGTATCCCTGATGTTTGAGCCGGATAGGGATTGCCAGCCGTCCCCGTTGCGGGCTTGAAGTTCCAGTCCGGACTTGCCCCGGCCCTTGGTGCTCCTGGAACGCATAACCCGATATTCCTGCCCGTTTAGCAGAAACTGAACCTCCACAGCCATGTCCTGCTCGCCTTTACGGACCAGGTCGTCGAGATTGCCCGTCCTGCTGGCGCCGAATAGGGCATAGAGCAGTGAATCAGTGAAAAGGGTAGACTTACCGGCTCCGTTCGGCCCGCTAACCACCGCCAGGTGGATGCTGGACAAATCCACGGCCTCGGAGGCATAAGTCCCGAAGTTAGTAAGGCTGATCCTCGTCGGTTCCATTACATGGTCACCTCCTGCAGGAGTTCTTGGACGATGGCTGTCAAACCATCATCGGGAATACCGTTCTGAGACAGATACTTGAACAGCGCATCCCGCACGCCCATAGCCTCGGTTACTTCCTCATCCCTGGCCCGGTTGGCCCGTTCAACCTCGGCCTGGATGCCGGCCACATAGTGGGCTCCGGCCATGTTTAGGCGGCGGATGATCTCCTGATGATTGACCATCTTTGCCACTTCCTCAGGCGCCCGGTACTTGACCCGCACTATTGCGCCGGTGGTATCCGGCAGCAGGAGGAAGGACCCGTCCGGATAAGTGCCGGAAAGGTCGTCATAGAACCGTTCCAGGTCCTCCGGTGTCTCAAGATCGGCCTCCACGGTTACGAACTTCCGCGCTGGTGTCTTGTGGAACTCGACCACCGGCACCTGGCCAGGCTCCAGTTCGACCGATAGGTATCCTTTGTCCTCGTCGGCTTCCCCAAAGTCAATTCGCTCCGGATTGCCGCTGTATGCCACCCGCGGTGACAATTGCTGGAACTTGTGGATATGCCCCAGGGCCACATAATCAAACCCCAGCGTCTCCAGCTCGGCAGTTGGCAGGATAGGTTCCGCCCCCAAGAATATATTCTGGCCGTTTGAGAGCTCGGCGCCGGTAACTGACAGGTGGGCCATCAATATGGATGGCATTCTTGGATCGCGCTGGCCCGTGAAATGGCGCACGATGTCCATAGCCTTCTCGCCCAGGAGCTTGTTAATCTGCTCCAGCGTGAGGTCGCGATATTCTTCTTTTTGCAAAAGGGTTGACTTGGTGAAGTGAGGAAGTGAGAACACCTGTACCGGGCCTGATTTGGTGTAGATGACATCCGCTGCTGGCCTGGTTCGCACCGTCAGCCCGGGAATATTCATGGCTGTGATTACATCCCATGCGCCCTCGCTGCCGTCATTTGGGGTGTCGTGGTTGCCGGATATAGCCACCACCGGCACCCTGGGCGCAACGTGGGCCAAACCGTTGGCTACGGTGAGGATTTCACGGTATGACGGTCTACGGGTTTTGAAGGCATCGCCAGCGAACACCACCAGATCATACATTCCGGCCTGGGCCTCATTGGCGATATGGTACAGCATGTTCTCAATGTCTTTGAGGCGGGAGTTCACCCCGGCCACCGTCGGGCCGGGGTATTCTCCCATGTGCAGATCTGCAAAATGGAGAACGCGGATGCTCATCGTCTGCCACCCGCCTTTCCGTTCTTGCGGGCAACCTTCTGGCATTCAGGGCACAAAACCCGGCCCCATGTCCGCTGGCTATAATCGCGGATTGCTTCCGGTGACCAGTTCCCCGAAGCCATGATCACCTGGCCGCACTCCTCGCATGCAATGGTGTCCGGGTCCATTTCTGACGACGAATCATCCTGTTCCCAAGGCGGAACTTCTTCTGCCGTGATCGTTGATGCATAATCAGTCTCGTCAGGATCATCCGGGCCAATCTCAACCATAGTTTGCTGTTGGGTCTCGCCGGTTAAATACCGCTGCTGAAGCTCGTTGTGTGGGCGCGATCCGGCTCCGAATAGCTCCACCACCGAACCGGCGTATTTAGCAGCCACGGCCCGTTTCATGTCCGGGTCGGCCATGTTGGGCACCACGTAGGCGACAGCAAAAGGCTTCTGAAGTTCTGCCGCGGGGTAGGTCGGACTAATCATCAGAGCTTCTCGCAGGGCCCTGTTCAAGGCCTTAGTCTCGCAATGCTCTGTCCGGTAGGGGAAGAACTGATCAAACTGCTTGTCGGTCATTTTCTTCCGCTCATCTTCCATGCGCAATTCCTTGGTGGCCCTGACCATGCGCCAGGTGCCGGAAGGCTCTGGAACGGCAATGGTCACCTGGTAGGCCACATCATCTGAACTGGGGCAATCTCCGCACCGGGGTGCCATCCTGGTCTGTCTGGCCACCTCGGCGCAACGCTGACACTTTTGAGGCGTTACTGGCCTGCTGTCCACCACTTGGATATTGGCCGCTGCCATCAGTTTTGCCAGCCCCTTCTTGGTGAGGGCAAGCTCGCCGTTTTTCTCGGCATATACGTCTTTGCCGCTTTTCGGGTCCGGGTTAATCTGGACCTGGTTAATTACGACCTTATGCAGTGGGCTGATTTCCTGCATGGTCTTGACTGGTATCAGCAGGTTGAACTTGCTGGGAGGATACTCGTTGAGGACCGCAATAGCGGTCTCGTTGGCTGCCATCTACGCCACCTCCTTGCTCAGCAACTGTGCCACCGCCTGCAGTGCCTTGAATTCATTCAGCAGACGGTTATACGCTACCCGGGCGGCGCTCAGCTTAACCTCTGCTTCAGCCACAGCCTGTCTGGCTTCAGCAGTAATGGCGGCCATCTGCGCCTTGCGTTCTGTTTCGTTTTTGCCCGTGATCTTTCCGGTTAAGATGGCGTCGGCCTCAATTTGGGCCACCTGCTCCCGGGCCGCGTCAACGGTCTGAGAAGCAGCGAAGACCTGCTTTTCCGCCGTCTCGATATCTGCTGGCAGCACCAGCAGGCGCTCAATTAACTCATCTCGCGTCACTTGATAACCCCCTTTGTCTGTGGTATTATTGGGGGTGAAGGGCTGTGGCTTGACCTTCACCCCCGACGACCGCTTAGACGGTCGTTTTCTCTTGCTCCGCCTCCCAAACAGTCGCATCAATCATCCCTTGCTGCAAGTTCTCCGCATACCTCTGTACGTTTCGTAAATCGCCTATAATCGCATCAAGTGATATCCGGACATAGTCCCAATCGTACAGTCGTAGCCACAAGTCGATAGCATGCTTTTCCGCCATTTCGATGTCAGCCAGAAGCGTGCCCATTTCACCTTTGATTAAGGAAATCCTGCGATCCAGATCCATCATGCTAGACGCCTCCTTCAGTAACTCGGGCACTCAGCTCTTGCAACTGCTTTTCCAGCCAGGCCCGGATTTCCGTTTCCTTAAGCCTGAAGCCCTGTCGCGGAGCACTCGCGATAAACGCCCACTTAAACTGCTGGTAGAACGTATCAGCAAAGGGCAGGCCCGCTGCGTCGTACAGGATGGAACGGGCCAAGTCTGCGGGCCTGCACTGCCGTGCATACTACAGACAGCAGCCACGGAATTTGACATATTATTGGCCCTCCAGAAATTCCAGCAGGGCTTTTTTACTGATCCGGACGATCTTGACCCCAAGCTTCTTGCCGGGGATTTTTCCATGCCGGACCAGGTCGTAGCAGGTCTTAACTGGGATCTGAAGAACCCTAGCCGCCTGGGGCACAGTGAGGACAGGCGGCAAGGCCTCAAGGTCGATGACTTCAGCCTCAGCCAATTCAGGCCCCTCCCTTCGCGCACTCGGTCACTATGGCTGCATTTGCCTGCAACGAGTCGTGGCCCTGGTCATCGAAGAAAACGTCATCAATCCGGGTACAAAAAAACCCGGCAATCTTCCTAGCAAGATCAAGAGTCGGGTTCCTGACCCCGTTCTCGATCATGCCATAGAAGCTCCGGGTTATCCCAAGAGCCTCAGCGACCTCCCGCTGGCTCTTTTGCGCTTGCTTACGTAATTCAATCAACTTATGGCGCATCTTTTCACCTCCCGGTCACGCGCCGTGGCTTATCTCATATTATATCACCACGCCGCGTTGCGTCAATTCCTTTTGCAACTTTTTGTTATAAATGTTTTGGCTGGCAACATTATGTGATACACTATGCAGGCAATAGGGGGGTGGGAAAATGAACCTGGGGGAGAGGCTGGCATCATTGCGCAAGGAACGCGGTATGACCCAAGACGCATTGGCTGGGGCGCTTGCCGTCAGTCGTGGCGCTGTATCGATGTGGGAAATAGGGCAACGCATGCCAGATCCTCATGCTTTGCAACGGCTGGCCGACATCTTTGGGGTATCCACAGACTATCTTCTTGGCAGGACGGATATTCGCGATCCATCCCTTCGTCGCGAGCTTTACTCGGCTGGCAGAATGGTACTCGTGCCGGTCTTGGGTATAATCCGAGCTGGGGAACCTATTTATGCGGATCAACATATTGAGGAGTGGGCCGAGGTGCCCGCCGAGGACGTCATAGGTCAGGAATGCTTTTTCCTGCGCGTGACGGGCGACTCAATGGAGGGCGCTGGGATCGTGGAAGGAGACCTGGTCTTCGTCCGCCGCCAAGCTTCCGCTAATGATGGCGACATAGTCGTCGTTATCATCAACGGAGAAGACGCCACCATCAAACGGATTTTCTTTACTCGTGATACAGTTATACTGCAGCCAGAAAATCCAAAGTATCGGCCCATGATTTTCAAAGGGAGGCAACGCGAAGAGGTTAAGATCATCGGGAAGGCTCTATGGCTCAAAAGGAGTTTATAGTTTGGCCTTTTTGATCTAAAATGAATTTAAAAGGATTCTGGGAGGAATGGCAATGAAAGGCTCCATCCAGAAGCGGGGCGAAAAGTCCTGGCGGATAGCCGTCTACCTGGGCATTAATAGCCAGGGCAAGAAGGAGTATTACCGTGAGACTTTTCATGGAACGAAGAAAGAAGCAGAAAGACGGGCGGCAGAGCTCGTCAACCAAGTCAATAACCGGACCTTCATTAAGCCAGCGCAGATCACCTTGGGGGAATTCTTGCAGCGCTGGTTGGAGGAGTATGTGCGCCACTCCGTCAGGCCAGCAACATATGACATGTATGAAATGCTGGTCCGGGTGCGCATCGCCCCAGCGCTTGGCCAGGTCCGCTTGGACGAGCTTTCGCCGCTAGATTTGCAACGCTTTTATCGTCAGATCGTTGAGGGACCGCGAGCCGACGGCAAGCCCGGCCAGCTTGCTAGCACGACAGTCAAGCATATACATAGCGTCTTGCGGGCGGCGCTTAGACGCGCGGTCAAATGGCAGGTGTTGGCAAGAAGCCCTGCTGAGGTAGTTGACCCCCCGAGAGCCCAGAAAAAACCTCTCCGCGTCTGGACCCCAGACGAAGCGGCTAGATTTTTGGAATTCGTGCAGGACGATCGTTATTACGCCGCCTATCTGCTGGCCATTGGGGCAGGCCTGCGACGTGGGGAAATACTGGGGCTCAGGTGGCAAGACGTTGATCCTATCAACCATGCGGTGATTGTCAACCAGTCCGTAGTCCCCACAACGGCCGGCAACCTGATCCAGGAGCCAAAGACTGCCGGAAGCCGTCGGGTCGTACTGATATCTGAACGGACTATCGAGGCCCTGACAAGGCGCATTGCCTCCATTCAGAAGGAGCGGGCGGACTATGAAAGCATCTACGGCGAGGGATCTTATACAGACCTTGGCCTGATATTTCCTGGCGTCGGTGGACGGCCCCTGAATCCGAGTGCATTTACACGTCGCTTTGGTCATCTTGCCGAAAAGACCGGGCTCCCAAAGATACGGTTCCATGATCTGCGCCATACGCATGCGACGCTGATGCTTCAAGCGGGCGTCCACGTCAAAGTAATGTCCGAACGCTTGGGCCACAGCAGCATCTCGACAACAATGAACACCTATGCCCACGTCTTGCCGACGATGCAGAGGGAGGTCGCCCACACTGTTGACCGCCTTTTGGGCCTCACCGAGAAAGGCGACGCTTTAGTTAACTAAAGATGCCCAAAAGATTGCCAACCCGCCCTAAATGTGCAGTCAGACAAAAAATAAAAGAGCCGCGAACGCTTGCGGCTCAAGTCTTTTCTTTGGCTGGGGGACCAGGATTCGAACCTGGGCAACATGATCCAGAGTTAGCGGACCATGTTCCGGCTGGGTCCGTTATGTCCGGAAAGGCCCGTCACGTCTGGTTTTCTATGTGGCATTGTCTGACCCCGGCCTTAAAATCCTGGGTATCTCCCGCCAGTCGGATACCCAATTAGATTGCCAAAATAAAACCCCCGGCCTGGACCGAGGGAGATTAAACCTGTGTGGACGAAGCTAAACGATATGGAAGTATCTCTTGACCATCTCCTGAGCTGGCTCCAGACTCGGATTCGCCCAGAACCGCTCTGCGGCGTCGACCAGGGCCAGACACTGGAGACGGTCTAGCTCTTTCAGCCGCTGGACAAAAGCGGGGCCATCCACGCCCCATTTCTCGTCGAGGTGACTGAGCCGGATGGCGTCGGCAATCTCGGCCCAGAGTAAAGTGGCGGAGGCCGCATCCAGGGCGACGCCATTTAGCGCGTCGACAAACAGAAGGGCCTCCTCAACGGCGAGAGGTACAGATGTCAGGGCGTACTCGTAAAGAGTATAAAGACGCCAGAGGTCGCGGCTGATGGCGCCGGAGCGGTTTTGCTGGCCGCCCCGGCTATCCACCGCATCGACGAGGGCGGCGGATAGCGTAATAGTAACACGTTGGGATTCCGGCATTTTTAGTCCTCCCCTTATAATCGAATAGGTTTCGGCCCCTGCCACGGGGCCTCTTCAGGCGGTTAGAGCAAAATGTCCCAAGTGTCGGGATCGTCTAGATCGATCCCGGCCTGATCGGCAAGCGCCTCTGCGGCGTCTTGCTCAGTAGGATAGCCTTCCGGCCCGATCGTGGCAGGCCCCAGCACCGCCAGGGTCCTGTCGGGTGGCAATAAACGGCCACAATCGTCGTCGCCACCCATGCGCCAAAAACGATGGCCATGCGCGGTCTCGTTGAGATAGAGGTATGCATCAGTTTCGCATTCTGTCACATTAGAGGGGGAGGGGCAGTCCTCATCATCATCATCCAGCCACGCCGCTTGCTCCGGAGCTAGAACGCCCAACTCCATCAGCACAGCGCCCAGTGGCTGAAATTCCAGTTCCTCAGTAATGCCCGGGAAACGGTTTTGTAGATCTGCTATGAGATCTGCCTTAATGCCACGAGCGTCATGCCAGCCGCTGACGAGAGCATCTAGTTCCCGGCGGGTAAGGTTCAGCTTGTTAGCTATGACTTGCGGAATGTCATAGCTGATAATGTAAGCGTCGCCATGCCGGGGGCAGTATACATATTTCCCGTAATGAGGAGCGTCCTCTTGCCCCTGGCCGCCCCATTCGTGCCAAGAGATGTCGCAACCGCAACTAGCTTTCACGTAATTCATGATAATCCTCCTTTTGCCTCCTACAGAAGGAGGCTGATTTTAGCTTCCGCGACCCCCTTGCGGGGGTTTCGGCCTGGGCTACTGGATGGGCCCATACCAATAGCTTACGCTGCCGTCTCGGTGATACGTCGGATGATACCCGTACTCCACGGCCTCTTCTTGGCGGCGGGCCAAGTGGCGGAGCACCCGTTCCCGGTCAGCCGACGGCATGGCCGCTAGCTCGCGGTCTGGTACGTACCTTACCCGCTCAGTCCAGACCTGATGATAGACACTCCAGTAAGTAACACTTCCATCCCTGTGGCATTTCGGCTGATAAGCATAAGCTTTTCTCACTTTTTAGCCTCCTTTTTTGTTTCTGACTATATGATACTATGCGCCGCATACTTTGTCAATACCTTTTTAAAAAATTTTTGCGGAAAAATAAAAAAGCCCCCGGGTTTCCCCGGGGGTGGAGGAGAAAAAGGGGGGTTAGGGGTTCAATCCTTCCTTCGTATTCTTCACGCCGCTGTACAGTCCGACCGCCGCCAGACCCATCACAATTCCCTGGAGCACACCCATCTGGACGTTGCCAGGCGATAGGTAGACGATCCCCGCTACCACGCCGAAGACCAGCGACACCAATGGAGCGAATTTGTCATTCAGGCCCAGTCTTTTCACGATCTCCACCAATCCTACGATGACCGGGATCAGTGCGATCCCCCCAGCAGTGAAATCCATAATTGATCATTCCTCCTTCCTTGTTTTGGGTGGCTTAGTGGCATTACTCTCCAGCCAAGCCGCCAAGCACTCCCATGAGCAGAAAATCCCCGATCCGGACCAAGGCCAAAACCAAAACTGGTGCGGAGATTCACTGGGAACCTTGAGTTCCAACCAGTTTAAGGCTTTGCAAGCAAGCTCCGTCTTTCCGCAGTGGTCACACTGCAATACCTTCATATTCATACCCCTTTCCAAATGTCGGTTAGCTCACGGATCTGAACCAGCCGCCGCTTGTACTCATCCCGTTCTTTCTTCACCCGTTCCAGCTCCGCCTTCAACGCCGCCAAATCTGCCTCTTGTTTAAAGTTGAGCATTGGTGTCAGATAATCCCGGACGATGCTGGCTCCGTAGTCTGCCGATGGTGCCCAGTGTCCACCCAGTGCCTCCACAGTCTGCGCCTTGCCCTCGATACTGGGGAAATGCCGTGGATCGGGAGTATTGGCTTTGGGATAGCCCACCGCCCCAGCGTACAACGCCAGGTGGTCGAGATGGGCCATTACGCCCGTCCGGTCATCCGGGAACCGTGCGTGGGCATTGGGATCGTCGTTAGCTCCTCCAGACTTGGTTTTGAACCCACATGGATTGTGCCATTCCGGCCCAGGGATCACACCGCCAAAATTGCCGAATCGGGTTTCCTTGGCGGCCTGGGCATAGGCCACCTCGGGTTTCACGCCGCCGCGTTTTGACGCCAGCTCCCAGTAGAGAGGAGCCAGATCAATGAACCACTGAGAGGCCCCCCGAGACTTAGCCCAGGCTTGGGCTTGTCCGACTGGGATGCGGGACAGTCCAAGAATTGCCTCTCCTGGGGCATTCCACGCCGCAGGCCCCAGGACCTCCAGGACTGCATCAGCAATGGCCTTTGCTGTGACCTTCTGCTTATCCGGATCACGCAGGATTGCCACATCATCCGGATTGGTGTGGAAGGCCACCTCGGTCAGCGCCGCTGGCATGGTAGTGTTTCTGAGCACATAGAAATTCGCCGTCTTAACACCACGATCATACGTCCCCAGAGCCTGAACCAGTCGCCGCTGGATGGCCTGTGCTAGGACCTCCGCCTTGCTCCCGGTCTGATAGCAGTATGTCTCCGTCCCATGTGCATCGGGATTCCCCGCCGCGTTGCTGTGGATCGAGACATACAGATCCGCTTTGGCGTTATTAGCGATGGCACACCGGGATTGCAAGTCCGTCACTTCGGACCATGAATCCTCTGGATTACATAAGTCATAATCCCCCCGCCGCGTCAGTACAACCTCCACCCCCGCCGCCCGGAGATGTTTCTGTGCCTCCAAGGCCGCGGCTAAAGCAAAGTCAGATTCACGATAACCGCCCAAACCAATGTTCTGGTTCCGACCGCCATGGCCGGGATCAAGACACACTCTCGCCATATCCCATTCCCTCCCTTACCGGATGGCCAGCTCCTTCAACAGCGTAAAGACTGTGACAAGGAGCTGGATCCCCAGCGTGAACAGAATAGACTGCAGCCACTTGCGAGACTCTCGTAACTCTTGCTGAATCTGTGACAGGTTCATCTCCAAGGCCCGGATTCGCTCATCGTGCCGGGCCAATTCCACCTCCAATTCCGTCATAGTCCTGGCCTCCTCTCGCCCAGCTAGTTTACCTGCCGTTATTTCGCCCTGCAAGGCTCCTCTGGGAGCAGGGGCAAGGTGATACGTCCTGTTATTTGGTGACCTTGATGGTCTTTTCCAGTGCCGTCACCCGTGCTTCCAATGCTGCTAGCCTCGCCAGCAAGCGTTCCTCCAGGGAAAGCTCATGCTCCTCTTTTTCCACGACCGTAACTTTCTTGCCACTCCGCACTTCCTCCCGTTCTTTCACTGCACCACCACCTCCACGATTACAGAACCGTGATGGGTACTACTTACAATGATCCGGTACGTCCCCGGCGCGGCAAAGGCATAACTGTGGCTGGCCTGGCCGTTAGCCACAGGTTCAACGTAAGCCACGCCGCCCCCAAGCTTAAACGTGACTTCGGTGTCTGGGGAGTTGGCGGGAAGGGTGGCCATAACCATTACTGCAGCGTTGACTGCGGTTGGACTGGGGGCGCTACTACTTGCAATTAAATAATCATATAACCGCAGATCAAGATTTGCCCCATTCTGGATCATCTCGATTGTTGCAGCATTCCACACACTAAAAACACGTGGGTCGTTATCATCTATTGCCAAATAGTAATAATCGTCAGGAACGGCGCCCGGGTGGTTGACAAGGATATTATTGTTGAAATACCAATCAAAAGAAACTATGCCAGAGCATATCGGTCCAACGCATGTTCCAGACTTGGATGCAGCTATAATCATTCACACCACCCCCCAATAGAATTGCGTTGCCCCAACTATGTGGGAGTTAGCCGAATCGCCATTGACCCACACCAATTTTATCGCCGCCGCGACATTATCAATATAAGCTTGATCAAGCTTAACATAAGAACTCTCTGCCCATAGCGGTACACCACCAGCGTCGGTTGTGCCCAGGTGACCGTCCACCGTTTTCATCAGGACAGAGCTTCTCGCTACACTATCTGTACCCCAGGGGCTGGTGGTGTAAAACGCTAAACCAGAAGCACTGGAAAGATCTGCCCAAATGATGGCATTTACCGATGCCGCCCAGCCCTGAGTTGCCTTCCGTGCCACGACGCGCGCAGTATAACACGGACCATTGATCGGGATACTAAGCGTATAAGCACTAGCTGCAGGCACAGTTGTATCAGGTATTGACGCGGAGCCAGACTGTGCCAAATTTGCGCGCCCCTTAAATAAGTCCGCATCCAACCCGCTCCCTGCACCGTCGTTGCCCGCGTGCCAAACAGTGTTACCCAAGACTTTGGCGACGTTGTTAACAGTATCTACCTCAAACCGCGGTGTGCTAGTCCCCGGTATATCCAAATCGTCATATACATGATAATACTGATACGTAACGTCGTAGAGCGTATTATTTGTTATTCCTCGCTTATATTGAGTGGAATAATACAGCTCCTTATCTCCCACTTCGTCCGCAAAGTCAATTTTTGCCCCAGTCCCCATACTCAGAGTCCCCGTCATCGTGTCCCCGGCCTTGTTCACCGCTCCAATATCCGCCGGGGTGAGAACATCTGCACCGCCGGCAGCGTGACGGGATTTGTGCGCCGACAATGCCGCTAGAGTAAGGGCAGGTGCGTCCCACCAGTTTATTGCCCCGGTGATGGCCTTAATACGGTTCGCCAGCCAGGAAAGAACCTGGGCCAAAGTCCCAGTGCCAGGAGAAGCTGGAGCTTGGGTCTGGTCCGGACTAGCCCCGTCCACCTGCGACACTGCGTAGGCCCGCAACTGCCGAGCATCAGTCGTGCTGATAATAGACGTAGCGTCCGCTACCGCTGTGGCAATCTTCACGCTGTCCGCTGGCGCAGTCCCCGTCGTATTGACCGCGAACGTAGCCTCGGTGACGTTGTTGCTGGCGTCCCGGGTGAGCTGGAGATAGATATGATTTGTTGCACTGGCCGTACAGGTGACCGTGGTCGCGGCGTCAATCACTACTCGATAGCCGGACAGAATGGCCTCGCCCGCCGCCACATCCAGGTTAAGCGTAGTGGACGAAGCCGGAACTGTGAAGCCAGATACAACAAAATTCTGTGCTACCAATGTTTTTATCCAGCTAGTCAGGTTGCTCTCGGTGATAACCTTACCTGCACCAGCGCCCCCCACATCATTTGTACTGGGCCAGACTTTGGTCGCCATCTAATTCATCACCCCGCATTGATCAGGATATCCCAGGTATACGTAATTACCAGACTAGCTGTCTTGGCAATTGGTTGATACGTCACCCGCGCCACCAGCGTTCCTCCGTTGGCGGCATTGAACAGCCCCGCTTCGGTGAGCGTGTTCCCGTTCGCCGCTGTGGACGGGAGGTAATACTGTATACTGAGCTTGCCTACGTCGGGAGTCCGTTTCGTGACAGCGTCTCGAAAGACCTCCGTCTGGAGTGCTGTATCATTCGCTGTGGGAGCTGCGGTCCCAGTCCCAATAGCCAGATGGGTTATCGTTCCAACAGAAACCGCCCCATTCAGAAAATCCCGCACCAGGTTTCTTCCTGAGAGTGGAACCAGATTGTGATAATGCTCCCGGCGCAACAGTCTCTTGGTGACTGCGTCACAAATTTCGATGGTGACGTTGGACGTAAGACGAATGGAATCACTCCGTCTAATTTGTTTCTTCATCACGCCACCTCCGCAAAGCCGACCTCCGAAGCTGGCCGGAAGTAAAGATTGCCGTCAAAAGGAAGCTTCAAGGTTGTGTATTCGTCCACAGGCAACGGCGCGTTGCTCTGATACGCCGCCGCTATCTCCGCGTCGGTGCGGGCGCGGCTGGAAATGCGAAGGTCGTCAAACCGTGCTTGCGCGCCATAATTTCCGAATCGATTTATACCAACATAAATTTGATTAACATAAAACACTGACGTTAGTGCCCCAATAGCTAACAACCCGGCTGGTGCCCCATTTATAAAGAGTTTCAGCTTGTCATTAGCTTTCCAGGTCACTGCTACATGAGTCCATTGTTGTACAGGGGGTTGGTCAGCTACCGAGATTTGGTAAGTCCCAGTTCCGCTTCCCCAGCGCAAGTAAAGCTTCCCACCAGTTAACCGATAAATCTGAAAGGACTTATTATCCTCATCAGCTATAACCCATGGGGTTCCGCCTATTCCCAAGTAAGTATTTTCATATTGGCTATCAGGATTAATCCAGAACTCCACCGTGCCTTCATTCGGAGACACAACTCCATCCGTGGGGATGATTAGGGACTCGGGGGAGCGGGCGGTGCCGTAGCCTGCGAAGGACATAGCATAATTCTTCTGTTCAAGCTGTATCTCCGCAATTTCAATATAACCTGCATCGTTGCCATCGTGGTCTAGACGGATGTACTGATTCGCGCCTGTAATATCAGCAGTAGTCGTAAAAGTCTTTTCGATTACCTGCCAGTCAGTCGTAGGTGCCCACGCGGGGCCTGGGAAGTTATTACCATCTAACTGTATCAGTGTGCCTGTGCTGCTCAGCACGTGAACATCAAACTTACCAGGCCCCACAGTGCCGCGAACTTTCATCCGTATTGTATATGTCGTCGAGGGAGATAGCGTCATACCGCCGCTGCCGTAGCCACCCTCGTTTGTGCCCGAGTTTGTTAATCTGACAGTGCTGCCTGCGGCCCCAGACTGCACTCCCACATCAGTAGCGATCAAATTCGACCCTGCGGGCGCATAATTCACACCCCAGCCAGCGGGCCAAGAGGGGACAATATTCGCCGTCCCCTCCTCCCCAAGGTAGGCTTGGCCGAATTTCCCAGGCTCAAACCGTGGGACGTTGGCGGCAACCTGCGTGCCGTCGGAAAGGTAAGCCACGGAGGGACGGGAGAAATAGGGGAATTGGGTGACTTTGGCGCCACCTGCCGCTTTCGTCTCTACCGTCAGCTGGTCTCCCAAGACCAGCGCATCAGCAAACCGCCGCAACAAAACAAGGACCTCATTTTCCCGTATGACAAACTTCCTGCCAGCCTGGGCCAGTCGCTGGAAGAACTCCACCCAGCCGCCCAGCCGTTCCCCGTCTAGCGCCCGCACACGATAACGCAGGAATTGCCCCTCCACGTCCTGGGCCTGGACCGAGTCCACCAGGAATTGGCCGCCCAGGTTATGAGCATTAACGTTAATTGTGAGCAGTTGGCCAGCTGCCAAACCCCCAATGTCAGTCTCGAATTCCACAATCCGTGGAATCCGCCCAAACCGCCGCAACAGCCCGTCCGCCTTCTGGGTGGCAAGAACTTGACTATCAATGGACTGGTCGTCCTCAATGGCCTCATAAACGCCCGTTCCTCCTTCCGTCTGGGAGCGGGAGGAAATCTCAGCGTCTGCTTGGGAGGCCAGAATGATCGGGAACAAGCCCTGGTACGTCACGGCCAAAGTGTCAGCGCTAGTAAGCGCCGTAGCTGCGTCATCCTGGGTGATTTCCTTCTCGCCCTTGCTCCAATACCAATCCTTTCCTGTGTCCAACCCCCGGATGCCAATGGTCTTGGCCACACCGTTGACTTTTACTGTGGGAACTTTGGCTACCGGGAAGGCCAGGACGAATGTTTTGGTTGTGCCGTCCCCCGGGAATTGCTCCGTCCTGGGATCTGTAATATCCTGGCCGGCCCGGATGTACTGACGGTTGCGATATTGCTCCCGTGTCAACCGAACCACCATTGAGCGGAAATTAGCCGAAGTATCACTTAATTCGAATGGTGCCAGGTAAGTTTCCCTGGCAAAGAAGTGCAGGTCTTTGTTGTAGTCGATGTTCCAGGCATAGCCAGTTAATTCAGCCAAATCACTAAAAGCCTCGGCCACGGTGCGATAGTTGAACGTGGCCTTGGTGATCGTCGGGCCATCCTGGACGTTTGTGGTGGTCACACCTTCCCCGGCCAGGTCCTGCGTCACGATGTCGCGGACGATAGCGCCCAGGGTCTGGTTCTCGTAGACGCGGGCCACCAGGTGCCGGTCGCATAGCTGGTTATAATCGACGCAGCGGCACCGCAGGATAAGGGCAGTCGTCCCTAGCGGCCTTTCTTCCTCTACCTCGTCGATTGTGCCGGCAAACAGCCGGGTGGTGCCATCGGCGATGATGACCTCCTGGCCAACGGAGGGACGGTAAGACCCGGCAGGGTTAAGCAGCGTAAAATCGCAGGTATTGCGGGAGTTAAGTTCGTCGCTGACACGCAGGGTATTGGCCTGGAGGAGCGAAGTTTTGTCCACGCCGCCGATTGTCAGGACGATGGCCATTAAACCCTCACCCCCGCCAGGCGAAGCCGCTTCACAAGGCGGTCCGCAATGTGGTCAACGTCGTAATCGCTGCTAATCGTGTTGCCGGTAATTGTGATGTTGATCGTATTACCAATCGGACCACGATCCAGCGGGACCACCGCCTCCGGTCCCCGCTCGCCGACCATTGCCAGAGTGGGCCGCAGAATCAGACCACCCTCCGCGAGGGCGGGGATCAGGCCGGCCAGCGACCGCCAGTGCACGCCGACGTCGATGCTGGGGATGTCGATGCCCAGCGGGCCGGGCCTGAATGCCACCGAGAACGTCGGCACCGGGATGCTGATGGATGCGATGCCTCGCGCAAACGCGCGAATGATGTCAGCGCCCCACTGGACCGCGTGGGTGGGCAAGTTGCGAATCCAATCCCATGCCGCATCTAGGCCGTTGATAATGCCGGTCCTTGTCTCCGCGACCAAGCCGAGGATAGAATCTCTGAACGCCGCCCAAGCGTTGGAGGCCGCCGCCTGGATATCTTCCCATAGCCCGGCCAACCAACCCGGCAGCCCAATCATAGCGCCGACCACGGCCTGATAGGCGTTCGCCGCGGCAGCGGCAATGGCATCCTTGATGGCCTGCCATGCCTGCGCGGTCAGTCCTTTGATTCTGTCCCAGTTTTTGACCAGGACAATAACCAGCAATCCAACGCCGCCAGTGACGATACCCAGCAGAATGGTGCCCCACCAGTTGCGGAAGAAATCCGCAATAGCCGTCCAAGTCGCAACGGCGGCGGTCTTGATGCCGTTCCAGGCGCCCACAAGTGAGCCGGTGATGCCGGTCCAGAGGCCGGCAAAGAAGGTGCTGATGGAAGACCAGATGGTGGTCGCGGTCGCGGCGATGGTCTGCCAGGTGTCCGCAAAAAAGCCCTTGATCGGCTCCCAATTGCGGTAGATCGTCCAGGCCAGGGCAGCCAGCGCGGCACCGTAGACCATGAACTGAATGAGCGGCAGCGTGGCTGCAATCACTCCGGATGCGAGCGACCAGACGGCTGGGGCCAAAGCGCCGGCAATCGCTCCCGCAATCAGAACAATACGATCCTGAACCTCTGGCGGAAACAGCTTCTGCAGCGCGCCTTTCAGCCCTTCAGCCTGCAGGAGGCTGGATAGCTGGCCCAATGCCTCGATTGCGCTGGCCAACTTCGGCTTGAGGTCGAAGGTCTTAATGATTTCCTCACCGAGAACGCGCAGGACCCCGGACACGTTGTCCTTCGCGGTGGACCACATGCCGAGCAGCGTCTGAGACTGCTTCGCCATCATGTCGGGGAAACGCTTATTCATCTCCTCGACAAAGCCTTTGATGGCAGTGGCAGCAGGGATTGTCCCTTTCTCGGCCATCTTCATGGCTTCGGGCACACTGACGCCAATTGTTTTCGCCAGCATGTCCCATGCCGGGATGCCCAGCTCGGCCAGCTGCATCATCTCTTCAGCGGAGACCTTGCCCTTGGCCTGCATTTGGCCAAGGGCCCTCACCACCCGGTCAATCTCAAATGCGCCCCCACCAAGGCCAGACACGGCATTCCCGACAGCCGTCATGATGGGGATAATCTCTTTAGCCTGGAAGCCGAATGCCAGCAACATGCGGCTGGAGTTCTGCAGACCCTCGAACTCGAAAGGCGTTTTGGCGGCAAAATCCCACAGCTGCCGGACGAAACTATCGGCTTCTTGGGCCGAGCCCAGCATCGTTCCGAACGCGATCTTCGACTGCTCCATGCTAGCCGCCAACTGGATTCCCTTCAGTGAGGCTCCTGCGGCGGCAACACCAATGCCCAGTAACCCCCCGGCAACCGCCTTGCTGGCTGGCAGCGCGGCATTCATCGCACGGTCCAGTTCAGCCATGCGCCCCTTGGCTTCTTCCACGCCTTTTTTTAAGCCAGACACATTGGCGCCAATTTTGACCACCAATTCCGCCAGGGTTGCCATATAATCATCTCCAAGGAGGTGATATGAATGTCCAAGGCCAGATTTCGGCCGGGCGGCCTATTATCGGGGCAGGTTTTCACGTTGGACGATCAATTTTTGAGCTATAAGAACGCCTACGGCAAATACGCCACGGTACCCCGCTCCTCGATTCAGACCGTGACTGTTGACGCCAAAGGCTGGGGAAAATCTATCCTCAAAATCATAGGGCAAGGCACAGAACTAGCCAGTATCCAGATGCCCCATCCCTGGGCTGCTAAAACTCAAAAGTGGCTCATAGAGCAACTACAACTTTAGCGCCTCTTAGCTGCCCGTTCTGCCTCCTCAGCCTTAACGGCAAAGTAAGCCGCCCACTCGGTAAGCTCGGCAGAGGAGATGCGGTCAAGCAACTCGGAAACAGTGCACCCCAAGCGTTCGGCTAACTCGAAATACAGCCGGCGCTCGGGGTGCTTTTTCAGTTTTTTTGTGCTTCCTTGACCGCCTCCGGCGTAAGGCTGGACAGCCGCATAGCCACCTGCGCTATGCGCTCCAGCGCCGCGCCTGATTTGTCAGCCAGGGCATCCCGGTCGGCTGGCTTGAATATCTGCTCTTTCGTTTCAGGGTCGTAGACGCTGTAGATTACCAGCTCCGGGTAGATGCGCTCAAGGTCCATTTTCCCAGAGGTGTCCACGGCGTTTTGCAAGAGCCGCGCCCGCTGGCGTCCGGTCAAGCCCCGGACCAGGAGCTTGACGCCCCACTCCGGGACCTCAACCGTTTCCTCCTGAATGTCATTAGCCGCAAGAATCTTATCACGCAGCGACATAGTAAACCTCCCCGTCGATTTCCAGACTTAGATCTTCCTCCACCAGCCCGCCGGCAGCTACCTTGATCCCGTCCGCTTTTAGCCGGGCATAAGCTTCATACCGCGTCCCCGCCGTCCCCGCCGTGCTGTCCACGTAGAGCACCACCACCAACGGGTTAGTGATCTGGCCCAGGAAAAAGCCGTCAACCCACCACTGCCCCAGCTTCACAGATGCGCTCTTCTGGCCTGCCACCTTGACTTCCCATGCATCGCCAAGCTTTGTCGCATCCAGAATCTTCGTATCGGCATCCAGGCTCCATTCCTTTGCTTCGCCAAGCTGGGAGATCGGCAAGTAAGCGCCGTCTACCCGGACAGCTTTGTAGTACGTGTAATCGGCAGTAATAGCCGCGCCCGCCGCCGGTGCCGTCGCAAAGGTGATAGTGCCCGTCCAGTCGTCGAACGTGTAGTCCGTGCCCTCGGTCTTTGCCACACCGCCAACATAGACGGTCTGCGAGTTCGGCTTAACCGGCGAGTGGGCGAGTTTGAACACTGTCGCCACGCCGTCGCCGGTGCCCACTGCATCACCCGTGACGGCAGTTGTGGTGGAAGCAGGGAAGATAACCTTGCCGCCTACGTGCTGCACGGTGAACCCGCTTGTCTCCTGCGTCCAGGTCGGGGTAGCCGCACCGACATTGGTCGAAGATTCCACCACCACAGCCACGGCCTTATCCCAGTACCGCTTTGCGGCATCGGAGATGGTGTAAATCTTATAATCCACATCCGGATTCGCGGCAACATCGGTAAAGGCCACCGAAGGCAGCGAGGCGACATATACCGCTGCACTGGTACCAGTTTTAACGGCCACTGTTCATCACCTACTTATCCACGGCGTAGCCGGTTATTTGGATGGTTAAATTTTCAGCAGCCGTGGCGCTGGCATTTGATCCGGAGATGACAATGCTCGTATCCGCCGGCAGCAAATCACCAAATACCGTCACGCAGTCGAAGCTCGCCGTCTGGCCGGTCGCGTTGCCGTCAAAGGTCAGGCCGGTCACGGTCACATCCGCGCCTTTGGCGATATTTACTTGCTTGACATAGTACCTCTTGCCTGCTGGTACAGTGATAGTCGCCGAACCGGTGCCGCTGATGGCGATGGACACCGTAGCGGAAACGTTAATCGGAGTTTTGTACACGGGCCGGGTGGCGATAGAGCCGTCCGGGTTAACCGCCACGGCCTCCACGCCGTCGGTCAGCTTAATTTTAAGCGCACCTGCGCCGTCATATATGCTCGCCAGCACGTCGGCGCGGTTGATGACAGTATTATCTTCTTTCAGAAGTCTGCCGCTCTGGGCAGCAAACTCTTTGATGTCAGCCAACTAAACCACCACCTTATGCGTAGGTCAGAGCGCCGGTTCCCTCGAAGCTGAAATCGACCTCAATCAGGCCGCCTACCGCCGCCTTGGTGCTGATTGCCTTGACCAGCGCCGTGCCACTATAGCTGTTGGTGGCGTTGGTGTAGAGCTTCAGGCTGACCGTGGTCCCGCCCAAAAGCGCGTCCTGCAGTGCCTTCTGCCCGGTGGTATCGGACATGTCCCACCGCCCCGAAGCCTTGCCGGACCACGACTTGACCCCGGGGATCTTGCCCTCCCAAGTGTCGCCGAATTTGGTGGTTTCAAGCAGTTTCGCGTCCACGTCAAGGCTCCACTGGTCGATCTCCGCCACGGTAGCGGTGCCGACCATCACTTTGCCCAGATACCCAATATTTACCGCCATTCAATCATCCCTCCTACATGTGATAGATCATCACGTCCACGGGCAGATGATAGACAAAAGCCTCCGGCTCGTAGATGTCCTGCTCGTTCGCCACGTCGGCATCGAGCACTGTCACGCCGCCAGTCCCGCCCATCAACCCCTGATAATCCTGCAAGGCCGCTTTGAGCTGCGCGGCCACGTCCTTGACGCTGCCATAGGTCGTGCCCCAGCACGAGAACTGAAAGCGGGATCTCGTGACCCGTGGACTGGGGCTACTCATGGCCCGCTCCCCTGCCCGGCTGACCTTCTGGTAGGTGATGGCTGGCAGCGTCGGGTTCTGCGGCAGGACCAGCGGGTATATCCGCGTGCCGACCAGAGCGGCCAGTCCGGCGTAGGTTGACAGATAGCTGTAAAGCGCTTCCTCGATTCTCATTTCGTCACCCGCTCGAGCGCTGCCCTCAGCGCATTGGAAATCGCCCGCTTTACCTTGCCTTCGTTCTCATCGATGGCCGGGCGCAAAAATGGCCGTGCCGGAACGTGACCCAGAACCTTTTTCTTGGCCTTTTTCGAGCCTCGGACCAGCGCATGCCCGAGCTCGACGAACTTGCCATAGAATGCCTCTTTGGTCGGGCCGACGGCCACGAACACACTGCCTCGACTCTTCTCTTTGACCTCGACCTCGATGGACCGCGCCAGCTTGCCGGTTCGTTTGCTTACTCGCCTGCTGGCGTCCTCCTGGACGATCCTCGCCCCGGCCAGGACCGCTTCCTCCAGCACATCCGCAGCAGCCGCATCCTCCAGTGCCTCCAGCTTGCGCTTCAGGTTATCTAGGCCCTCAATTTTGACCGTGATACTTGCCACTACTCCACCTCCCGGCACATCAGTTGCAGCTCACGCTGGCGAGTTTCCGGCTCAATGACCGCCTGGATGTCAAACGTCCGACTACCCCACACTAGTCGCATAGCCGGGGTAATCCCGGCGCGGTAGCGGATCCGAATCCGATGGTCTACCTGCGCCACCATCTGCTGCGAGCTGAAATATTCCTTGCCTTGAAGTGGTTCTACAGAGGCCCAGACCATGGCTAGAGCGGTCCAGGTCTCCACAGCCGCGCCGTAGGTGTCCTGGGTAACACTCTTCTGCTGGATTGTCACCCGGTGCCGGAGCTCGCCAATGCGCACAACTCACCACCTCCCGGTACGGGCCATCGACCAGTGAACTCTTCGGCTGTCTTATTTCCTTTGCTACTGTTACAGAATTTGCATGCGGGGACAATATTGCTGATGTCGTTACTGCCCCCGCGGGACAGCGGGATAACGTGGTCTTCTGTTACCGTGTTTGGGTTCAGTTCACAGCCACAATAAGCACACCGCCAACCGAAAGACTCGCAGACATCAAGGAACTGTTCATAAGTATGCACTCCGTCTGTATTGCGTTTTAATGCCCTTCTTCTAATCGTGTTATTTTTCCATCGTTCCTTTACTTTGTCTATATTTTTTCGCATCCATTGACGGTAACCATTACGCCTTTGGTCTTGATGTGCCAGTCTATATCTTCTGTTGATCTCCTTCACTTTTTCAGGATTACGTTCTCTCCACATTCGACTATATTGCCAGCCATTTATTTTGTCTTGTTCGTTCCATTTAGCATTATGTGCCCTTACCTTATCCGGATTTCTGCGTGCCCATTCAGCATAGCTTGCATGCCGTTTATCAGGATGTAATGTTCTGTATTTCTGGTTAGCTTTTAATAACGCTTCTCTTTTTGCATCTTTAGCGCAAGACGAACAATATTTTTGCCCTGGTGACTCTCTTTGTATTTCCCTGCCGCATCTTTGACAATTCATCATCTTAAATCCCATTTAGAACCACCTTAGCACTCTGAACGGCCACAGAAGGGCCTCAATAGTAAGCGGTAAATCATTCATTGCCTTGCCTATCACAACCGGCTCCCTGTTTTCATAGAAATGCGCCACCAAAAGTTTAATCGCCGCCTTGATTGCTTCCGGCACCGCCGTGGCATCGCCATACCCCGCCGTAAAGCGCACGGTGATTGCCCCGGCAGGGTACAACGCCGTGCTGGGCCAGGTCTTGCCGTAGCCCAGAACCACCCGGCCGGGCGAGGAAACCGTGTCCACGATGTAGTCTGTCGCCGGCACCGTGTAGGCCGCGCCGGCGCTATCCTTGTAGGTGATACTCGTGACGCTTTGGAGTGGCGGAAGCGGGATGTCGATCCTGTCATCGTCTGGCCATGCATCGAGAACCAGGTCCCAGGTCTGGGTGATGAGGGCCCGCCTGGTGATCGCCTCGGCGTGCTGCCGGGCCGTCGCGATCAGAGATGTGATTAGCGCGTCATCATCGGGAATATCCACCCGCAGATGGGCCTTTGCCTCCGCCAGGGAGACCGGCTCAGCCGCCGGGGCCGTCACCAAAGACAGGGCCATGTTACTTCACCGCCTTCCGCTTTGCCGCAGGAAGGACCGCCTTTTCGGGTGCTT
>JAEHJW020005402.1_pt1 | contig 48086 bp, 60 predicted proteins | sample 9271431 | NCBI WGS metagenome assembly JAEHJW02
GTTTGCAGGCGCTTAGCGAAGACTTCGCGCCCTGCCTGCACGACGTTCTGGCCAGGTAGCTCAGTCGGTAGAGCAGCGGATTGAAAATCCGCGTGTCGGCGGTTCGATTCCGTCCCTGGCCACCAATACCCAAAGCCCGAACCCGTTTCGGGCTTTTTCACATCCGCTCGCAGCGCCAGCCCCGGCGGGGCTTCCCAGGTTCGCCTCGCGAGCGGCGCCCCCCACATTTCCGCGCTTTGGGCCCTTCACGGCCTCTCCGTTCTCCGTTTTTCTCTGCTGGCCTCGCGAGCGTGCGCGAGGCCACTTCCCGTATTGGCGCGGGTTTTGAGGCGGCCGGTTGTGGTTGGCAACTGCCCTCCTTCGCAGAACTGAAATATGAATACCGCCGCTCAGGTTTGCTTGGAACGGCCTTTCGCACGACCTTGACCGACCTGGTTCTTGAACTCTTTCGCCTGAATAACCGCATGCTCACGGCTGGCGATCGGCTAGTCGCTGGCATCGGGCTGACGAGCGCCAGGTGGCAGGTGCTGGGGACCATCGTTGCGGCCGAGCGCGCTCAGCCCGTCGCGTGGCTCGCGCGGGACATGGGCGCCAATCGCCAGAACATTCAACGCATCGTCAACGATCTGGTGCGAGATGGGTTGCTTGAATTCCAAGCCAATCCCCACCATCGCCGGGCCCAGCCCGTCGTGTTGACGGACGCTGGCAGCAAGGCGTTTGCCGAGGCCATGCGTGTCGAGGTGCCATGGGCGAACGCGCTCGCGGAAGGCCTGGACCCGTCCGAGCTACACACGACGCACCAGATCTTTGGCGCGTTGCGCAGACGGCTTGAGGGGAGCAACGAATCTGATTTGCCAGAGTAGCCGCCGGGCACGGCGCCTTGGCATCGTTGATCGTGGTGCGCACGACCTTCCCGCGCAGCCCGATCCGGCGCATCACCCACCTGGACATGGGCGCGTTTTTCGCGTCCGTGGAACTGCTGCGCTATCGATCGACGCGTACAAGGGCAGCGGGCTTGAACGGCTGCGTTCAGCGCCGGCGAACTGGTACTCCCGACCTGCACCAACACATCATCAATTTTGGTGATGCGTAGCGTGCTGTGAAGCATTTCAATCCTCCATGCGTGCCGATCCGGGCGTACCAACCATAGCGATCGACTTCAAACAGCAGACACCGGGAGCGAGTAGTGAACCAGCCAATGAACGGGAACAAGAAACTTTGGGCGGCGCTGTCCATCAGCGGATTGACGCTCAGCGCATGCGGAGGTGGAGGAAGTGGTGGGACAGGCCCCAACAATGCCGCCATTTCGGCGCAGGCCGCTTGCACCATTTCTGCAACAGGCCCCTTCGTCGCCGTGTCTCTGACCGGGCAGGTCGGGCAGGCCCAGTTCAGCAATGGTGGGGCGGTGCTGAGCTACAGCAGCTATCCCTCCAGTTTCGCGGGCAACACCCTCGGCGGCACGCTCGATCTGATCAAGGACCCGAACAACACCGGGGTATGCATGGACAAGAGCGGCACGAGCAACTCGATGCGCACGACCCTCCAGAGCAACGGGGTCATCGGCATCTCGCACGCCACCGTCAACGGGGTCGACGAACCCGTGGTCCTGCTGGCTCAAAGCGCCCTGGTCTCCAACAGCAACTTGAGCAACCTGGCCGGCACCTATGATCTGCTGCGCTACCAGACCGACTCGACCAATGGCGGCGAGACCCGGTCGTCCTATGCGACCTCCACAGTTGACAGTTCCGGAAACTGGAGCATGTGCAAGAACGCCCCATCCTGCACCACGCCGACAGCCACCGGGACCTACAACGCGCTGGCCGGGAATGGCTACGAGTTCGAGTTCGCCTCCGGCGGCCTGGTGCGCGGCGACTCCTTCATCGTCAACGACGGCGCGAGCCAGATCCTGGTCAACGCCGAGCATGACACCGGGAGCGGGCTGGTCCAGGGCCTGCACTTCGGCATGGCGCAGGCGGCCTGGAGCACGCTGTCCGGCCCCTACGCGGTCAACACCACCGACGGTGTCGCCCAGCAGACCGTCGTCTACGATTCCTCCACGATCAGCGGGTCCGGCGGGACGCGCGTCTCGCTGACCACCGACTCCCCGATCCGGGGGCTGGCGACCGCGACGGCGGCTGACGGAGTCACTCTCAACTACCTGCTCGACTCGCCCAGCGGGCTGTTCGTCGACGCCAGCAACACCAGCAACAATTTCACCGCCGGCCCCGGCTACTTCGCGTTTGGCATCATCCCCCCGACGCAATGACCGACCAAGCCGCGTGCAAGCAGCCACTATGCCTGTCTGCAGGGTTTCGCGGGCAGCGCCGATGGCGAGGCATGTATGAAGACTCGAAAAATCCACAACCCGAAATTATGAAACATTACTCCTTGTGCGCCCTGATCGCCGCAGTGCTGACCATTTCCGCATGCTCCCACAAGACCCCGCCTGCCGCCTCCGCGAGCGGACCTGCCGCTTCCCAGGGAGCGCAAGGCTCCAGCCACGGGTATCAACCCGGGCCCGATCCGACAAGTTTCACGCTGCTGAACGACAATAAGATCGCCACGATCTACAGCCAAGCGTTCAACAAGGCGCCCAATTATGATCGACTCGCGGACGCGTATTCCCTCTCCTATCACCAGGCGTCGGACAAATTCCAGAAAAGCGATATCCTGAAAAAGCTGAAGCCGCAGATCGATTCCGACCTTGAGGCTGCACGAAAGTCCCCCGGGATTCGCATTTCCAGCACCAGCGGCACGCTGCATCACTACGATTTCGCCAAGAAGGCCTTTGCCGTCGACTTACCGGATACCGATGGGGTCCAATTCTTCACGGACTCGACGGAACGCACGGACGGCAGGTTTGCGCTGATCGACTACGGCAGCGACTGTCTTCAGTTCCCCGACGCCGACACGGCATCTGCCCGCAGTATCGAAGCCCAGATCTCGTCTGGCCAGCCGCTGCCGTACCACTTCGACATCCTGGCCGCCGCGTTGCCCGACGAGGTGGCCAAGGCGCAAGCCGCCGCCTGGATCCAGTCGGCGGTCCAACAGGGCGCCGACCGCTACAACCTTCCGGCACCGGGACAACTGGACATTACCCTCTACGCCAGGATCGTGGCCATCGAGTTGCTCGACTCGAACAATAAAGTGATCCTGAAGCATGCCTGCAAGTACAACCCGGACGCATACAACTGGGCGGACCTCTGAGCGAGGCGCGCATACCGATGTGCAGGCAAACCCCGGCCCGTCGCATGGCACATCGACAATCGCACACACCATGAATCTCAACAAATGTTCGGGCATCTTGCGCACCCTGCCCGTCGTCATCGCGTTGCTCAGCATCCTTGGGCTGGCAAATCCGGCGCGTGCCTGGCAACTCCCCGGCCTGCTGGCGCCGGTGCAAAACGCCTTGCGCCAGTCGCCTGCACGCCTGGCTGCACGCCCCCTGGCTGCACGCCCCCTGGCTGCACGCCCCCTGGTGGCCTTCGCCGACCCGGATGCCCCTGCCGACTCCAAGCCGCTATACGTGCTTTGGAACGGAACCGCGGGCATGACCCGCTTGTACCGCCTGTACGCCGACGCGCGCCCGCTGTTCGAGGCGCTGCACCTTCGGGTGACCTGGCTTCCGGTCAAGACCACGCAGTCTCCGCCGCAGACCATCGCCGCGAACTGCTTCGCCAGCGCGGAGAATTTCGACGCCTGCAACCAGGACACCTCCGTGCCGGTGGCGGCACCTGGCGAGCCGGACATCCCCCAGCAGAACGACACGCAGGTTCGCCAGAGCTTGCATGGGGTCGGCATTGACAACATCCCGCTGATCGCGTTGAACCAAGGGGGTAAGTGGGCCGAGTTCTATCAGCTGCCCGATGGGGCTGACTCGGGCAACTCCATGGCGCTGGCGGTTGCCTGGGGGGTCGTGCTGCAGGACGCGCCGGCCCGCCCAGCGGACCTCGCCAAGATCCTGCAGTCGCTGCACGGAGTGGTCGAGCCCGGCGGTTCGGAAGACCATAAGCTCTATGTGTTCTGGGATCCGAACTGCATCTTCTGTCACCGGTTGTTCGGCCAACTGCAAAGCGCCTCGGGGACCCTGAAGGCGCTGCACCTGAGCCTGGTCTGGGTTCCGGTCGGCGTAGTCAGCGAGACGTCGCCGGCCAAGGCAACTTCGGTGATGTCCGAGGGGTACGCTGCACTGGTGCATGACGAGGCACATTTCGACGTCGCACATGAGCAGGGGGCCGCGCAACTGGGGAACCTCGATTCGCCCGCCGGGTACGAGGTCGCCGCGAACGCCCTGATCATGCAAAAGATCATCGGCAACGCGGGCACCCCTGTCATGATGTTCCTGGGCAAGGACGGGCTGGTGCACGACTACGTGGGCGTGCCTCGCGACACCCGCGGGTTTCTCAAAGCCGTGGGCGCGGCCTTGAACTGAGCAACCGCCTGGCATGGATGCCCTAGAGTCCCGTCGAAGCTCAAGTGCGACAGAGGCGACATTGGAGCGGCTTCGGCTGAAGCAGCATCGCCTGGCGATGCTGCGGATCGGCCTGCGGGCCGACCGTGGCACGCTCCGGCTGGACCTTGAGGCAATTGCGGCCGAGCAGCGGTGGATGCTGCGCCAAGGCGGCCACTGCGCATTGCTCGAAATAGCCCGGCGCATCCTGGTCGACCAGCTCAACGGCCTCACGATGGACACCGGGGCCTGCATCGAGGCGGTGCAGGCGATCGGGGCGCAGATCGCAATCCGCGAGCGCATGGCTGGCAGATCGCGGCCGTAAAAACCTGCTATCGTTCGACGCATATACGCCAGTTTGGCATTGGTTCACCAGAAACGTTGTCAATGCGCCCTTTCGATCTCGATGCGGTGTTGGGTATTGCCGGCGACCTGTTCGAGTCGGCCATGGAGCCCGAGCACTTCGGCCAGGCGCTGGACGCGGTGACGCAATGGATCGACACCGACCTATTTCACTTGATTCGCTGGCATGAGACCGCTGGTGAATACGACCTGTCCCTGCGTTCGCCGTTCCTGGACAAAACCATTGAGTTGTACCGCAGTTATTACGCGGCGATTGATCCGCGCCGGCCGATCGGAGCTACCGCAGAGGTCGGCGAAGTACGCGCCTGTCATTGGTATTTTGACGAGCGGTTCGTTTCGCGTGACGAGTTCTACCAGGACTATGCGGCCAAGCATCATGGCACGCGCTGGATCATGGGCGCGCCGCTGCACCGGGCGGATGGCGATGTCGTGTATTTGTCGTTCAATGGGTTCTCCGATCGTTCCCATTACTCACTACGCCAGATCGCTGCGTTCCGTTATTTGATGCCGACTCTGCGGCGGGCGTATCTGTTGATGGCGCGCGCCGAAGGCTTGGCGCAAAGATTCAGAGCCGCTGACCATGCGCTCGAAGCCTGGTCCAAGGGGGTCATCGCGCTGGATGCCGATGGCCGCGTGTTGTGGCACAACGCGACAGCGCGCGGATGGATCGGGCCTGGCCGTCTGTTCGCCTTGCGCGCAGGCCGGCTGCAAGGCCTCGGTGCGGCTGCAGCGCGGTTGCGTCGCGCGCTGGTCGAGGGACGGCGCGAGCCATCCCACTGGGTGGCGACCATGGGCCCGACCTCGGCGCCGGGGACGCCGCAGCGGGTGGCCCTGACGCTGACCTGGGCCCCCGGTCGCCCCAGCGTGCCACGGCATTTCGTGCTGATGGGGCAGACGCTGCAAACCGACCGAGGTGTCTCGGCCGAAGCGCTGCGGGCATGGTTCGATCTGACGCCGGCGCAGGCCAGGGTTGCCGCGCTCCTGTCCCACGGGATGGATGCGCAAGCGGTGAGCCGAGCGTGCGTGGTCTCGATGGCCACCGTGCGCACCCAGATCCGCCAGATTCTTGGCCGTTGCGAAGTCTCCAACCTGCAGGAACTACAACGTCTGCTGGCGCAGTTGCCCAAGAGTTGACCGACGTGGCTGCAACGAGGAGCGAGGTCAGTGGACGAAGGAAGCTGACGCGCGTGAGGTTGACGCTGCGTGGGGCTGCTGGCATCGGCAGAGCGGTCGTCGCCTCACGCCCTGCCCAATGGCCGATCAGGCCGACGAACTGCCTCTCGCGGCGCCCTGCGCGGCAGTTTTCAATGGAATCTGCGCCCCGGATCCGGGTGGGGCGGCCAGTCTATTCGGCAAAGACCCACTGGCCAAGGCCCTGACTATGTTGTCCCCTTCAGGATGTTGAGGCGGCGCAAGCACCCGCATCTGGTCACCCCAGCCGCTCGGCCAAGGGCGACGCATCACCTGCTCCAGCACGACGTCGGGCGAGCCCGCCAGCCGTTCGACGACCTCCGGAGCCAGCAGGGTCAGCCGCAGCACACGGCGCACCTGCGTCACGTCCACGCCCTCGGCCTCGGCGATCTCGGCCACCGTCGCGGCACGTCGTTCGTCGAGCAGTCGCTGCCAGTGGTGCGCAAGGCCGAGCGCCCGCATCATCGCGGTGTCCTGCGCCGCCGCCCGCGTCTCGCGCTCCCGTGTGGCCTCGGACTGGAATTCCTGCGGCGCATCCAGAGGCGTGATGACTTGCTTCTTCAACCCCCGCTTCACCAGCGTCCAGGGCACGAAGGTCTCCAGTCGCACGCCGCCCGCCGGTGTCGGGAGTTCGTGGGTGACGGGGCGTCCCGTCTGCCTGCCGTAGTGCTTTTTGGACATGTCGCCCCCTACTTGAAACGCTCGAGCAGCCGGCGCTGCTCAGACCAAAGCGCCGGGATGTCGTGACGCATCAACCACAGCAGTGTCAGCCGTCGTGGCTGGCAGCCCGTCAAGAATTGCTCGATGATGTCGGGGGCGAGGCGCGCCAATCGCAACAACCTGCCAACCGTCGTCGGCATCAGCTCTTCGGCCCGCGCGATTTCGACCACACTCTTGAATGCGCTGGCGTCGAGCAGGGCGTGCCAGTACAGCGCCCGGGCAACCGCCTCGATGATCCGGACGTCGTGCGCGGACGTCCCCGAATCCGCCAGCCATTGGCCCTTCTTCCGCTTGAAGTGCAGAGGCACGAAGGTTTCCATCGCGCTGTCCATCAGGCCTCGACCTCCAGCAGTTCCGCGCCGATCCCCCGTGGGGCGAATTCACCGATCAGCGCGTCCCAGCCCAACTCCCGCCATTTCACCTTGATGCCTTGCACCTCGCCGACGTGGACGAGGTCGATGCGCTCGATCATCAGGTTGGCGATGCGGTGGCGCTCGACCGGGAAGATTTGATCCCACACATCATTGAGGCGGCCCATCGCCATCACCGTCGTGGCCTCGTCGATCTGCGCGCCGTTGCGTTGGATGTGCCGCACGACCGCCGCGATGGATTCCGGACTGGTCAGTACCGTCCTGATCTGCGCGACCACCGCCGCCTCGATTTCCGGCGCGGGCAGGCGTTCATAGCTCTTGCCCGGCGCGCCGAAGCGACTTTCCGACTTGGACACGTAGTAGTGGTACTTGCGCCCGTTCTTGCGCGAATAGGTCGGATACATCCGCTCGCCGGAGGGGGCGTACAGCAGGCCCCGCAGCAAGGCGTCTGTGCGCGACCGGATCTTGGTCTCCACCGAGCGGGCGTGGCCGTCCTTGGCCAGCACTGCGTGAACCTTGTCCCAAAGCTCCCGGTCGATGATCGGCGGGTGAGCGCCGGGATACCAGTTCCCGTTGTGCGACAACTCGCCCAGGTAGATGCGGTTGCGCAGCAGCTTGTGCAGGTACTTCTTGTCGATGCGCGTGCCGCTGCGGGTCTGGCCTTCCTGCGTCGTCCAGGCCTTGGTCGTGATTCCTTCGGCGGTCAGGTTGGCGGCGATCTGCGTCGGCGAGCTGATGGTCAGCATCTCCTCGAAAATGCGCCGCACCACCACCGCCTCGACCTCGTTGATGATGAGCTGCCGGTTGACGACGTCATAGCCCAGGGACGGGACGCCGCCCATCCACATGCCCTTCTTCTTCGCGGCCGCGATCTTGTCGCGGATGCGCTCGCTGGTCACCTCGCGCTCGAACTGCGCGAAGGACAGCAGAATGTTGAGCGTGAGCCGCCCCATCGAGGTCGTGGTGTTGAACTGCTGGGTGACCGAGACGAAGGACACGCTGTGTCGCTCGAATACCTCGACCATCTTGGAGAAGTCGGCAAGGCTGCGCGTCAGGCGATCGATCTTGTAGACCACCACGATGTCGATGCGCCCTGCCTGGATGTCGCTCATCAGGCGCTTCAGGGCCGGGCGTTCGGTGTTGCCGCCGGAGAAGCCGGGATCATCGTAGTCGTCCGCGACTGCGATCCAACCCTCGCTCCTCTGACTGGCGATGAAGGCCTGGCCTGCCTCCTTCTGTGCGTCGATGGAGTTGAATTCCTGGTCGAGCCGCTCGTCCGTGGACACCCGGCAGTAGACCGCGCAACGTTTGCGCGCCTTGGTGGAGGCGATCTCAGCAGCCATCAGGCGCTCCCTTCAGACCGAAGAACAGCGGCCCGCCCCAGTGCTGCCCGGTGATGTGCCTCGCCACGGCGGTAAGGCTCTTGAAGGTGCGCCCCTCGTACTCGAACAGCCCTTCGGCGGTGACCGTCACGCGGTGCTCGCGCTCGCCCCATTCGCGCAGCAGCACGGTGCCCGGCGCAAAGTTGAAAGTGCGCGGCTTGGCGCGCAGTTTGATCTTGGAGTGCTTCGCGCCGATGGCCTCCAGCCGCTGACGCGTCTCGGGCGCGAGGCCGCCGAAGGCTTCCTCCTGCAGCTTGTAGGCGATGCGGGATTCGACGTGCGTGCGGTTCGGGTAGTCCGGGCGGCGCTCGAAGTATCGATCCCAGAGCACCCAGAGCTCGGCCATCGGCATGTGGCCCAACTCGGCGATCCGCGCGGCGACGGATGCTTGCTTCTCGTTCATCACAACCTCTCCTGTTGATAGGGGGTTGCATGAACGCGCTGGTCGGGCAGGAAGCCAAGGCCAACTGCTCTCTGTTTCGGCTCGTCCGCGACGAGGGTGCGGACGATGGCGGCCGCAAGGAGGGCGGTGATTTCGCCGGCACGGGCGCTGGAGGAGATCTCCGAGGGAGGTGCGAGTTCGAGGTTCTTCATGACGGCTCCGGGGAATTGCAACCGCTACCGATCATGAAGGAGACGCTCCAAACAAGATGGCAACGCAGGGTAATGGCGCCATGGCCATTCCGCGCGTAAATCTTGCATTTTATGGTTCGCAAGAATAGAATGCCTGCTTAGCTTACCGGAGGTCCCCCATGCTTGAGCGTCTGTCACAAAGACTGATCGGCTATCGCGTCAAGGCCGCACGCGAGGCGATCGGCTGGACGCAGGATCAGATTGCCGCCGTGCTGGGCCTCAACGACCGTCAGAGCGTCTCCGACATCGAAAACGGAAAGCGCGTGTTGCGCCCCGATGAACTGGTGCTGCTGACCGATGCACTCGACCGCGATATCGAGTTCTTCCTCGACCCGTTCTCGGTGGCCGGCGAAGCGCAATTCTCCTGGCGCGCCTCACCCGAGCTGCCGGAAGACAGTCTCGACGGGTTCGAGCTGCGCGTCGGTCAGTGGATCGGCCTGTTGCGCTGGCTACGCGAAAGCGAACAGGGCCGCATCAACCCGCTCAAGCACAGCCTGCGCCTCACGATGCAGTCCTCGTTCGAGGAGGCGATCTCACGTGCCGAGGATCTGGTCGAGACGCTGCAGCTGGGCAAGATTCCGGCCGAGCGCCTAATCGAGAGTGCCGAACAGGTCCTCGACATCCCCGTCCTGTTCGTCGACACGATCGAGACGCCGCAAGGCGAGTCGGTTTCGGGCGCCACCTGCCACCTGCAAGACCTTGGCGTGATCCTGATCAATCGCAACGAAGCCGAGGCGCGTCGCTTCTACGACCTCGCACATGAGCTGTTTCATGCGTTGACCTGGGACGCCATGAAGCCGGATCACCGCGAGTCCAACTCCCTCGAAGAGCGTGGCCGCACCCGCCGCATCGAGCAACTGGCCAACAACTTCGCCGCCGCATTGCTGATGCCCATCAACTCGCTGGAGCAATTGATCGACAAGCGCCGCATCACGGACGTCGATCACCTCGCCGATGTCGCGGCGCAACTGCGTGTGGCCCCGGCGGCACTCGCGTGGCGCCTGTTCAACATGAAGTGGATCGACGAGGGCACGCGGGAGGCGTTGCGACACGAGCGTCAGCGCGCGCCGGTGGCCGGTACGCCCAAGCGCTTCTCGGCCGGCTTCGTCGGCCTTCTTCACCGCGCCATCGATCGCGGTCGGCTCTCCGCCCGCAAGGCCGCCAAGGCCATGGGCATGAATCTGCCGCAGCTATCCGATCTCTTCACAGAGCATTCGATCACAGCCCCGTTCGAACTATGAGGGGCTGTCACTCATGCCGAAGCCCCGCGTCTTTGCCGACACCAATGTCATTCTCGAAGCCTTTCGCACCGGTTGCTGGACGGCGATCTGCCAGCAGTACGCCATCGAGACCGTCGAGAAGTGCATCGAGGAAGCACTGACCGGCGACCCTGACGATCCCCGACGAATTCACGTCGACCGTGACACCCTGATCGGCGGCCTCGCCGGCCGCTATGCCGTGGGCAAGCGCGAACTCGCCGGCTTCGTCCTGACTCATCCTGAGTGCCAAGGACTCGACGATGGCGAGATGCATCTGCTCGCCTGGCTGCACGCGCGGGGCTTGCTGCCGAATATCCTCATCATGGTCTCGACGGCCGACAAGGCGGCCATCGTTGCCACCGGTCGGATCGGTTGGCTCGACTCGGTGGTGTCGCTTGAACACTTGGCACAGAACTCCGGCGTGACGCGAGGGCAGCTCGAGAGCCTGGCGCGTCACTACCGGACTCAGTGGCTCGACGAGATCAAGTTCAAAGTTCGGTTCGGAATTATCCCGTAGATCGTGAGCAGCGCTGGATGTGCGCTGCCACCGAGCGTGCGGCGGGCCCACCAGCTTCGTTGAAGGAGATTGGCGTGGCCAAGAAAAACAGCCTCAAGAACTGTAAACATCTGGTCGAGCTCATCGACACGGCGACGCCGGATGCGTTGGCACTGTTGTCGCCGGTGGAGTGTTTCGGATTTCTCGCTACGCTCGACCACGGTCGGGCTGACCACGAGATCCGGTCCGACCTCAAGGCAACGATTGCCGGATTGCGGCCTGAAATGGTGGCGATCGCGAACCAGGAGTCGGTGCGACTCATGCAGTTGATGAGCTTCCGCACCGAGATGCTGCTCCGGCATGCCTTCGACGCTTTGGCCTTTCGCGGCGACATCGATATGTCGTCGTATGACCAGAACGCCGATGCCATGACACGTCTGATCTGGCTGCGTGCTGCGGCGCCGCGCATGTTCGATGAAATCGAAACCATCTACCTCACGCACCACTTTCACGGGCACAAGAAGTTTCATGCTTTCGCCATTTCTGACGGCGATGGTCGCGAGTTTCATTGGTCCGCCGAAGTCGGCGATCGACTGCATGAGGCGGTGACGGAGATTCTCGAACTCGATGCCCAGGCAAAAGAGGCTTGCGAGATCATCCATTTCGAGATGGACGAGTCAGGGGACGGGCAGCACGAGAAACTCCATTACGTGGTGGTCTATCACCCGGGCAAGATGAAGCTGCTGCGGGCCATGAAGGAGAGGCACCGCGATCTGCTGCCATTTACCCCGGCCCTGGAGGCGACCCTGGTCTACGACCCGCAGCAGCGCCGCATTCACGTGCTGTCGGGACGTGCGGGCGTCGCCCAGCGTCTGGCAGACCGCTTCTCACAGGTTGGCTTCGAACAACCACTCTCGCATGAGCCCATCAACGCCATCCGCTACAACCTTTCCATGTTTCGCGGTCGAGTCGACTGGCACAACGCGCAGGCACCGGATGCACGTATCGTCGATGCCTGGATGCCCTCGATCACGGTCACCCTGGGACATACCCGGCACACCGTCACGCTATCGCTGGAGCACCGGGATGACGCCTGGCAGGTGTCGGGGCAGTCGTTCGGCACCAACGACCCGCTGTCCATGTGCCGGCGTGTCCTGGATGTCGTTCTTCGGTTCGTTGTGGTGCTCGACGGCGAAGATGCAGAGCGCGCATTGGACATCACCATTGATGATCGTGGTGCGTGCAACCTGCTCAATCTCGCCGATCCCAGGCTGCGTCGTTGCGGCGAGGCGCTGCTGACGTCCTTGGGCGTGATGCATCGAGTGACGGCACCGAAGCGCGGCCAGGGCGTCGAGCTGTTACACGCCGAGATGCGCTTGCTCGATCTGGGCACACCGGAGGTCGACGGCTTGTGCGTGCGAGAGCTGGGGCTCGACGCAGCGCAGTTGTCGAACCTTGGCCTGCTCACTCCGTTGGACATGGCCAAGGAAGTCACAATGGTGGTCGACGATGACGACGGCCAACAGATACTGCGCAGGCTGAAGGTGCAATCCAGCAGCACGCAAACGTGGGCGGAGGATGAGCTGACCGGCGCGCGCATCGACCTGCAGGATGTCGACCAGCGGCGATTCCGAATCGACCGTCAGTATCTCCACGAGCGCCTGGTGCCGCTTCTGAGCGGGCAGCTCAATGACTCACCATTGACGCCAGACGAAACCGAGCCGTATCTCATCGGTTACTTCCCGTTCGGCGGCCAGCGTCTTCCGGTGTATCTCGCATCACGGCTGTGGGATGGGCGGCACGCTGATCGACTCGATACACACCTGCGGCAGTCGTCGAAAGGCTTGAGTGTCGTGCTCACGACGACCAACAACCCCGCGCGGCGCTTTCTCGGGCCGGGCATCGTCGTTCCCATGCATCGGCTGATCGTGGAAAACGAACGCGACCTGCGTCTTGACCTGACGCGCATCGCGGGCGAGCTGCGGCGCTGGCAGGATGCGGCGACGGTCACGGAGCGTCCTTCGCTGATCAAGGAGGGTCCCTACAGTGCGATGCTGGTCGGGCCGTGGGAGTCCCCCTGGACCTTGACCAAGCCGGACTGGATCAACGTCGTCGAGGTCATGATGGATGTCTGGAACTCCGGCGCACGCAAGATCAGCAAGACGGACCTCGAACGCAAAAGCGGCGTGGCGATCCGGTCCTTGCGCGAGCTGTTCAAAGATGCCCCCGAATGGGTGACTTACATCCGGGGCGCTGACGGTAATGCCAAGCCGCGCATCTGGGAACTCAACATCGGTCAGTCCGAGCATCCTGCCCTGACACGTTCCGCCGAGGCGGCGAGCGCCGAGACTGCGGAGGCATGAAACCGGCCGCGTAATTTCCGCGGAATCTCGGCGTAGAAGCTGCGAAATATCGCAAGCCCTGCTGCATGAAAGTGGGAGCACTTCAACAAAAGGAGTGCTCCACATGCAAAGCCAAGTCCCATCCGTTCAATCCGGCCGCAACACATCCCGGCCCCAACCAAGCGGTGCCATGCGCATCGCCCTTGACGAGAACGAGCTCGCCACCCGCTGGGGGCTCTCCGTCAAAACCCTGCGCCGCTGGCGCCAGGAGCAGCTCGGCCCGGTCTTCTGCAAGCTCGGCGCCCGCGTCACCTACCTGATCTCCGACGTCGAGGCCTTCGAGCGGCGCGTCTCGCGCTACTCGACCTCGGCACGGGCGTATGCGTGAGGGGGCGGCGATGAGCGAACTCACGATCTTCCCCGGCGATCTTGCCGAGCTCTCGGTGAGTCAGCTGGCCGCACTGTCCCCGGCCCAGAAACAGGAACTCAGCCGCAACCTCGACGAAGCCCTCGACTGGCTGAAGAGGGCGCGCGCCAAGTTCGACGCGGCGCTCGAGCAGTGCTACGGCGAGCAGGCCCGCGCCGCGCGCCTCGAGGCCGGCAAGGACTTCGGCGTCATCCACCTCTCCGACGGCCCACTGCGCGTCACCGTCGACCAATCCAAACGCGTGTCCTGGGACCAGGCGCAACTGGCCTCGATCGCACAGCGCATCGCCGCCGCCGGCGACAGCGTCGAGGACTACCTCGACGTCGAGTACGGCGTGTCCGAGTCGCGCTTCAACAACTGGCCCCCGCCGCTGCGCGCGCAATTCGAGGCCGCCCGCACCGTCAAGCCCGGCAAGCCGTCGTTCCGGCTCGCCCTCGTCTCGGAGGAATGATTCCATGAAAAGCATCCTGACCAATTCCCTGCGCAAGCAGATCTCGTCCCTCTACGCCGAGCACCTGCCCGGTGAAATCCGCTATCGCGGCGCCGACGGCCAGGACGTCGTCGTCGCGCTCGACGCGGCCACGGTCGACGAACTGGCGTTCGCCATCCAGGCGGCCAACGAGGAGTCGCTGGCACTGAGCCGCCGCCGTACCGCGTTGGAGGAACTGCACACCGAGATGCGCAAGCGCGGCGCGCGTGGTGCGGATCTTCTCACCGACGTCTCGTGGAAGGGCTGATCATGAGCGAAATCATTCCCTTCCAATTCGAGACGCACGCCCTGCGCGTGCAGGTCGATGGCAACGGCCAGCCGTGGTTCAACGCCAACGACGTGTGCGAGGCCCTTGGCCTCGGGAACGCGCGCCAGGCTCTGGAAACGCATGCCGATCCGGATGACGTCCAAAAAATGGACATCATCGACAACCTCGGTCGCATGCAGCGCGCCAACCACGTCAACGAGTCGGGGCTGTACGCCCTTATTCTCGGCAGCACCAAGGAGGCTGCCAAGCGCTTCAAGCGGTGGGTGACCGGCGAAGTGCTGCCGGCCATCCGCAAGACCGGCGCCTACGCGATGCCGAACACCGTGGCGGCGCTGCCGGCACCGACCCAGGACCGCGTGTCCTCGCTCCTGCTAATCGGCGAGGCCGTGGCCAAGGTGCCCGGCGTCAAGGTCGGCATCGCGATGGCGGCGACGCTGAACTGCATCCACGAGAACACCGGTCTCGCCATCGAGACGCTGCGCCGCGCGCTGCCCGTCGCCGAGGCGCCGGTCTGCTCGCTCAACGCGACCCAGCTCGGCAAGCTGCTCGGCCTTTCGGCCAAGGCGGCCAACGTGCGCTTGGCCTCCCACGGCCTGCAATACCGCAACGAGCGCGACGAATGGGAACTCACCGAGGCCGGGCAAGACTGGGCCGAGGCCATGCCGTACTCGCGCCACGGCCACAGCGGCTACCAGATCCTGTGGAACCCGGCGGTGGCCGAGTGTTTGAAGGACGTGGCGTGATGGCGCTCCCGATCATCACCGCCGACCAGCGGCTGGCCGAGCGGCGCGGCGTCAAGGGCGTATTAGTCGGCAAGGCCGGTATCGGCAAGACGTCCCAATTGTGGGCGCTCGATGCCGACTCGACGCTGTTCATGGACCTGGAGGCCGGCGACCTGGCCGTCGAGGGCTGGGCGGGCGACACCGTCCGCCCGCGCACTTGGCAGGAATGCCGCGACCTCGCGGTGTTCATCGGTGGCCCGAACCCGGCGCTGCGCGACGACCAGCCATTCAGCCAGGCGCATTACGACGCGGTCTGCGCGCGCTTCGGCGATCCGGCCCAGCTCGGCAAGTACCAGACCATCTTCGTCGACTCGATCACGGTCGCCGGGCGCCTGTGCCTGCAGTGGTGCAAGGGCCAGCCGCAAGCCTACTCCGAGAAGACCGGCAAGCCGGATGCCCGGGGCGCCTACGGCCTCTTGGGCCAGGAGATGATCGCCTGGCTCACCCACCTGCAGCACACGCGCGGCAGGAACGTCTGGTTCGTCGGCATCCTCGAGGAGAAGGTCGACGACTACAACCGCCGCATCCAGCAATTGCAGATCGACGGCTCCAAGACGGGGCTCGAGCTGCCCGGGATCGTCGACGAGGTCGTCACGCTCGCCGAGCTGAAGGCCGAGGACGGCACCGGCTACCGGGCCTTCGTCTGCCAAACGCTGAACCCCTGGGGCTATCCGGCCAAGGACCGCTCCGGCCGCCTCGAGCTCGTCGAGGAACCGCACCTCGGCCGCCTCATGCAGAAGATCGCCAGCGCCGCCCGCCCCGTGCCCGAGCGGCTCGATTTCACGCGCCCGGCCGTTACCACCCAAACCAACGCATCCCCGCAGGAGTAAACCATGACCACCTGGAACGATTTCAACGACGCCGAGCAGCAGCAGGATTTCGACCTCATCCCCAAGGGCACCATCGCCCGTTTGCGCATGACCATCAAGCCGGGCGGCTACGACGATCCCGAGCAAGGGTGGGCCGGCGGCTACGCGACACAGAGCTTCGAGACCGGCTCGGTCTACCTTGCCTGCGAGTTCGTGGTGCTGGAAGGCGAATATGCCAAACGCAAGGTGTTCTCCAACGTCGGCCTGCACAGTCCCAAGGGCCCGACCTGGGGGCAGATGGGCCGCAGCTTCATCCGCGCCGCGCTCAATTCCGCACGCAACGTCCATCCGCAGGACATGGGCCCGCAGGCGGCCGCCGCGCGCCGCATCCAGGGCTTCCACGAGCTGGACGGCCTGGAGTTCGTCGGCCGCATCGATGTCGAGAAGGACACCAAGGGCGAGCCGCGCAATGTGGTCAAGCTCGCCATCGAGCCGGGGACGCCCGAGTACGCGCAGGCGCTGGGCCTGCCGGCGGCGCAGAAGACGCCGGGTGGCGGCACCTCCGGCGCACCGGCGGCGCCGCGTGCGCCCGCACCTGCCGCGTCCCGTCCGGCCCCCGCCACCGGCAAGCCCGCCTGGGCGCAGTGAGGGGGCGGATGAAAACGAGCGAAGCGAAGTTTCGCGAAGCCGAAGGCGAGAGCGAATGCAATGAGCGGCAAATGCTGGGTCTGCAAACGACAGGCGCGGGGATACGGCCATTCCGACGGCCGTCATGGGGTGGGCGATCCCCGGCGCTATCCCATCGACTGGGTGTTCTGCTCGCGCCGCTGCCAGGATGCGTTCCACACGCTGTACGGCAACTGGCTCCGGGTCAAGGACGGACATGGCGATGCGAGGGAGGCCGCGATGATCGATCCGTCTGATGTCGAGCTGGCCGCGATGAAGAAATGCCTCAAGGCCTTCGGCGAGACGGCGGGCGAGATCGGCTTCGACAAGCCGCTTGGCGCCTACTCGGAAGCCGAGGCGCTGCGGGTGATCGACGCCATCGTCACCTGTTACACCGGGGCGATGGTCGAGCACCACGAGGCGGCCAAGTTCCCGCCGGTGCGTGGCCTGAAGGAGACCGTCAGCGATCCGTTCGCCGACCTCGAGGACGACCTGCCGTGGGAGGTGAAGCCATGATGGATTTCAATTCCTCGGCCAGCCTCTCCGGTCAGGTCACTGCCTTGATCGACGTCGGGATGCAGCATGCCCGCGCCCTGCAAGGCGCGCGGCAGTACCTCGGCGCGTCGCGCCTGGGCGCCTCCTGCGAGCGCGCCCTGCAGTACGAGTACGCCCAGGCGCCGGTCGATGCCGGCCGTGCTACTTGCGGCCGCATGCTGCGCATCTTCGAGCGCGGCCATGTGATGGAAGACTGCATGGTCGGCTGGCTACGCGCCGCCGGCTTCGATCTGCGCACCCGCAAGAAGAACGGCGAGCAGTTCGGCTTCGAGGCGGCGGACGGGCGGCTCCAGGGTCATGTCGACGGCGTGATCGTCGCCGGGCCCGAGGGCTTCCAGTACCCGACCCTGTGGGAGAACAAGTGCCTCGGCGCGAAATCCTTCCGCGAGCTGGAGAAGAACCGGCTCGCGGTGGCCAAGCCGATCTACGCCGCACAGGTCGCGCTCTACCAAGCCTATCTCGACCTGCACGAGCACCCGGCGCTGTTCACGGCGGTGAACGCCGACACGATGGAGATCTACGCCGAGCTCGTGCCGTTTGACGCGGCTCTCGCCCAGCGCATGTCGGACCGGGCGGTGAAAGTGATCACCGCGACCGAGGCCGGCGAACTGCTGCCGCGCGCCTTCGCCGATTCCACCCATTTCGAATGCCGGATGTGCGCCTGGCAGGACCGCTGCTGGAGGATACAGGCATGAACGACCAACCCTCGGTCGATGGCATCGAGCCGATGATCGACGCCAAGCAGGCCGCCGCCGCGCTGCGCCTGCCGTACTACTGGTTCGCCGACCACGCGATGCGCAGCAAGTACCGGATTCCGCACTACCTGCTGGGCGGACTGGTGCGCTATCGCCTGTCCGAACTGTCCGCGTGGGCCGCGCGCAGCGCCGCTGCCCAAGGGCGTGGTGCCCGCGACGAGGACGCGCCTGTCGAGGGCGCCGAATGATCGACTTCAACGACATCCCATCATCCCCGGATTTCGACCGGGACGCGGAGCGCGATGCCATCCGTGCCGAACTGCTTGCGCGCCTCGATTCGGTGCTGCCGGCGCTGTTCCCGGCCGGCAAGAAGCGGCGAGGCCACTTCCTCATCGGCGACGTCCTGGGCAGCCCGGGCGACAGCCTGGAAGTAGTGCTCGACAGCGAGAAGGCCGGCCTGTGGACGGATCGTGCCGACGGCTCCGGCGGCGACGTGTTCGACCTAATTGCCGCCCACTACGGCCTCGATGCGCAGCACGACTTCGCGCGCGTGCTGGACGAGGCGGCAAGCCTGCTCGGTCGCGCGCGGGAACTGCCGAAGTCCAAGCCGAAGAAGGCGCCGCCGGTCGACGATCTCGGCCCGGCGACAGCCAAGTGGGACTACCTCGACGCCGAGGGCAAGCTCATCGCCGTCGTCTATCGCTACGACCCGCCCGGCGGCAAGAAGGAGTTCCGCCCCTGGGACGCACGCCGCCGCAAGATGGCGCCGCCCGAGCCGCGCCCGCTTTACAACCAGCCAGGCATGACCATCGCCGACGCCGTCGCGCTGGTCGAGGGCGAGAAATGCGCGCAGACGCTGATCGACGCGGGCGTGATCGCCACGACGGCGATGCACGGCGCGAACGCGCCCGTGGACAAGACCGACTGGTCGCCGCTTGCCGGCAAGGCCGTGCTGATCTGGCCCGACCGCGACAAGCCGGGTTGGGACTACGCGATGGCGGCCGCGCAGGCGGCGCTCGTCGCCGGAGCCGTATCCTGCGATGTGCTGCTGCCGCCCGACGACCGGCCCGAGGGCTGGGACGCGGCCGACGCCGTGGCCGAGGGCTTCGACGTTGCGGGTTTTCTCGCCAGCGGGCCGCGCATGAGCATCAAGCCCACCAGCATCACGCCGACGCAGGAGCCCTCCGTCTGGGCGACGGACGACGCGCTGGCGCTGGCCTTCACGTCGCGCTACGCCAAGGACTGGCGCTACTGCGCGGCCTGGGGTCGTTGGCTGGTCTGGGACGGTCGCCGCTGGCAGGCCGACGAGACGCTGCTGGTGCATCACCTGATCCGCGCGATCTGCCGCGAAGCGGCGTTGAAGGCCGATTCGCACCGCCTGGCGGCCAAGCTCGCGGCGAGCAGCACCGTCGGCGGCGTCGAACGTCTGGCGCGCACCGACCGGCGGCACGCCTCCACGTCCGAAGAATGGGACGCCGACCTGTTCGCGCTCAACACGCCGGGCGGCATGGTCGACCTGAAGACCGGGCGCATCAAGCCGCACGACCGGCGCGAGCGGATGACCAAGCTGGCCACCGCCACGCCGCGCGGCGACTGCGTCCGTTGGCGCGCATTCCTCGACGACATCGCCGGCGGCGACGCCGCGTTGCAAGCCTACCTGCAACGCATGGTCGGCTATTGCCTCACGGGCGCGACCAGCGCCCACGCGCTGTTCTTCCTGTACGGCACGGGTGCGAACGGCAAGTCGGTGTTCGTGAACACGCTGGCCACGATCCTGGGCGATTACGCCACCAGCGCGCCGATGGACACCTTCATGGAGGCTCGCGGCGACCGCCATCCGACCGATCTGGCGGGGCTGCGCGGCGCGCGCTTCGTGTCCTCCATCGAAACCGAGCAGGGCCGGCGCTGGAACGAGTCCAAGGTCAAGGCCATCACCGGCGGCGACAAGGTCTCCGCGCGCTTCATGCGTCAGGACTTCTTCGAGTACCTGCCGCAGTTCAAGCTGGTGATCGCCGGCAACCACAAGCCAGCCATCCGCAACGTGGACGAGGCGATGAAGCGGCGGCTGCACCTGATCCCGTTCACGGTGACCATTCCGCCGGACAAGCGCGATGGTCATCTCACCGAGAAGCTGCTTGCCGAGCGCGACGGCATCCTCGCGTGGGCCGTCGAGGGCTGCCTCGCGTGGCAGCGCGACGGGCTGAATCCGCCCGCCAGCGTGGTGTCGGCCACCGAGGAGTATTTCGACGAGGAGGACGCGATCGGCGACTTCCTCGACGAGGAGGCGCAACGCTTCGATCAGGCCCGCGTGGCCGTGGCCGACGTGTTCCAGCGCTGGCAGGAGTGGGCCACTCGGCGAGGCGAGTATGTGGGCACCAGTCGCTGGCTGGCCCAGCAACTTGCCAATCGTGGCTTCGGTCGCGCGCGCCTGCATGGCGGCGTCAAGGGCCTGGCGGGCCTCTCGCTCAAGCCCAAGGACTACGGCACGCGCTTGCCGTACCGCGACGACTGATCCACGGTGACCGAAGGTGACCCGCCCACGGATTGCATCTCTTTACGCGCGGACACGCGCGCAGGCGTAGAGCGTAATCCGCAAGCCCGTCACCTTCGGTCACCCGGACGAGAACACGAACGAAGGACTGCAACGATGACAACGACGATTCTTGCCCTCGATCTGGGCACCACGGCCGGCTGGGCGCTGCGCGGCAGCGATGGCGGCATCACCAGCGGCAGCGAGTGCTTCAAGCCGCAGCGCTTCGAAGGCGGCGGCATGCGCTTCCTGCGGTTCAAGCGCTGGTTGACCGAGTTGAAAACCCACGCGGACGGCATCGAGGCGCTGTATTTCGAGGAGGTGCGCCGGCACGCCTCGACCGATGCCGCGCACGCCTACGGCGGCTTCCTCGCCACGTTGACCGCCTGGTGCGAGCACCACCGGATCCCGTACCAGGGCGTGCCGGTCGGCACGATCAAGAAGCACGCGACCGGCAAGGGCAACGCGGGTAAGGACGAGATGATCGCGTCGGTCCGCGGGCGTGGCCACCGCCCGACCGATGACAACGAAGCCGATGCGCTGGCGCTGCTGTACTGGGCCATTGAGACGCAGGAGGTGTGAGATGAAGGTGCCGACACCGCAATACCGCTGCCCGCTGGGCAAGCTGCAACCCGAAGTCACCGACCTGGACGCGCTCAAGGAGCGCGGCTGGCGCGAGCAAGGCATCCTGGTCGTGTCGCAGGACGACCAGCGCCTGGACTGGATGGAGCGGCAACTGCTCAAGAACATCGGCGAGCGGCTGTATGGGGTGGCAAGCCCAGGAGGTCGGCGTGGCTGAGTGGACGATCGACGATGTCGCGGCCCGCTTCGAGGAGGCTGCCCACACCGCACGGCGCCTGCCGCCGGTGCGGGTCCAGGGCTACTTCAATGTCTGGCCAGCCTTCGCGCGCGGTCAGTGGGAGGCCTTCGCGGCCGACGAGCGCGAGTACCGCCCCTTTCCGCCCAGCCCGGAGGCCGTCGATCGGATGCTGGAGACGATGCGCTGGGTGCAGTGGCTCGAGGTGGAACAGCGTCACCTCGTCTGGATGCGGGCCAAGCGCTACGGCTGGCGCGACATCACGATTCGCTTCGCCTGCGATCGCACGACGGCGTGGCGGCGTTGGCAGCGGGCGTTGCAGATCGTGGCATTGCAGCTCAACGGCGAAGACCTTCGCCCTTCATCCAAAATCGTGGGCCACACCGGGTAACGCCTGCCCGGTTTGTCCGTGTTTTGCCACGTTTGTCCTTTTCCGGCGCCATCGGGCGTGCAACAAAACGCCCCGATCAGGGGTAGGATTTCCGCTATCGTCTGGACAGCGGTGTGAGGGAAACGCTCCGACTCGCACCCGTTGCCCCAACCCTCGAACCCGCCTTGCGAGCACGACTCGCGGCGGGTTTTTCGTTTCTGGATTCCATGCCCGGCCTTTCCATCGAATACCGTCCGATCGATGCGCTGATCCCGTACGCCCGCAATGCGCGCACGCACAGCGAGGCGCAGATCGCCCAGATCGCGGCCAGCATCCGGGAGTTCGGCTTCAACAACCCGGTCCTCGTCGACGGGCGGCACGGCGTCATAGCCGGGCACGGCCGCATCCTCGCGGCCCGGCAGCTCGGCATGACGGAATTGCCGGTCATCGAACTGGCGCACCTCACCGAGACGCAGAAGCGCGCCTTCATCCTGGCCGAGAACAAGCTCACCGAACGTGCCGGTTGGGATGACGAGTTGTTGTCGCTGGAACTGGCGGAATTGGAAGCGGCCGGTATCGACCTCGAGCTGACCGGCTTCGACGACGGCGAAATCGACACGCTGCTGGCGAAGGCCGGCGACGACGATGCGCCCGCCGACGATGCCGCCGACGAGGTTCCCGAGACACCCGGGCAGCCGGTCTCGCGCGTGGGCGACATCTGGCTCCTCGGCCAGCATCGCCTGATCTGCGGCGATGCCGCTGACTCCTCGGTGATCACGGGCCTGATGGACGGCGAAACGGGGAGCCTGTGTTTCACCTCGCCGCCTTACGGCAACCAGCGCGACTACGCGAGCGGCGGGGTCAAAGATTGGGACGCCCTCATGCGAGACGTGTTCGCACGACTGCCGCTGGACCGCGACGGACAGGTCATCGTCAACCTGGGGCTCATCCACCGCGACAATGAGGTCGTGCCGTACTGGGATGGTTGGCTGTCGTGGATGTGCAGCCAGGGCTGGCGCCGTTTCGCCTGGTATGTGTGGGATCAGGGACCGGGCATGCCCGGCGACTGGAACGGCCGCTTGGCGCCTGCCTTCGAATTCATCTTCCATTTCAACCGAGAGGCGCGGCGCCCGAACAAGATCGTGCCGTGCAAACACGCAGGCGAGGATTCACACCTGCGCGCCGACGGCTCATCGACGGCGATGCGCAAGAAGGACGGCGAGGTCGGCGGCTGGTCACACGCCGGCCAGCCCACCCAGGACACACGCATCCCGGACAGCGTGATCCGCATCATGCGGCACAAGGGCAAGATCGGACAGGACATCGACCATCCGGCGGTGTTCCCGGTCGCGCTGCCCGAGCACATCATGGCGGCGTTCTCGAACCCCGGCGACGTGGTATTCGAGCCGTTCAACGGCTCGGGTACATCGCTGCTCGCCGCCGAGCGCACCGGACGGCGCTGCCGGGCGATCGAGATCGCCCCCGAGTACGTCGACGTGGCGGTTCGGCGCTTCCGGCAGAACCACCCCGACGTCGCCGTGATGCTCGCGGCCACCGGCCAGTCGTTCGACGAGGTCGCCGACGAGCGGCAGGCACACGAGGTCGCGCATGCCTGAAGCGCATCAGCCGATCGCCGGCCTGCGCATCGAAATGCGCCCGGTCGAGGCATTGATCCCCTACGCGCGCAACGCCAAGCGGCATTCTGATGCGCAGGTGGCGCAGATCGCCGCCAGCATCCGCGAATTCGGCTGGGGCGCGCCGATCCTGGTGGACGGCCAGAACAACGTGATCGCCGGCCACGGTCGGCTGCTTGCGGCGCGCAAGCTCGGCATGACCGAGGTGCCGGTCGTGCCGATGGACCATCTGACCGACCTCCAGCGTCGTGCGTTGATCCTCGCCGACAACAAGATCGGCGAAAACGCGGCCTGGGACGAGGAACTGCTCGGGTTGGAACTGGCGGAATTGAACAGTGCCGGCTTCGACCTCGGCTTGACCGGCTTCACGCCCGAGGAATGGGACGCGCTGATCGCCGGCGACGAGACATCGAAGGATGGACTGACCGACGAGGACGAGGTGCCCGAGGTCGAGGCGGAACCGGTCAGCCGGTCCGGTGACCTCTGGTTGCTCGGCGAACACAAGCTGCTGTGCGGCGATGCGACGCGCGCCGAAGACTTCCCGACCCTGCTCGGCGATGAACTCGCCGACATGGCCTTCACCGATCCGCCGTACAACGTGAACTACGCCAACTCGGCCAAGGACAAGCAGCGCGGCAAACACCGCCCGATCCTGAACGACAACCTCGGCGAGGATTTCGGCGCGTTCCTCACTGCCGCCTGCCGGAACACCCTCGCGGTGACCAAGGGCGCGGTCTACATCGCGATGAGCTCGAGCGAACTCGACACGCTGCAGGCGGCGTTCCGCGCCGCCGGCGGCAAGTGGTCGACCTTCATCATCTGGGCCAAGAACACCTTCACGCTCGGCCGCGCCGACTACCAGCGCCAGTACGAGCCGATTCTGTACGGCTGGTGCGACGGGGCCGACCACTATTGGTGCGGCGATCGCGACCAGGGCGACGTGTGGCAGATCAAGAAGCCGCAGAAGAACGATCTGCATCCGACCATGAAGCCGGTCGAACTCGTGGAACGCGCCGTGCGCAACAGCAGCAAGACGCGCGACATCGTGCTCGACCCGTTCGGCGGTTCCGGATCCACATTGATCGCCTGCGAAAAATCCGGCCGTCGGGCGCGGCTGATCGAACTCGATCCCAAGTATGTGGATGTGATCGTGCGCCGCTGGCAGGAATATGCCGGGGCGCAGGCCATCCGGCAGTCCGATGGCGTGGCGTTCGACGCGCTGTCAGCCGGCGGGGAACCCCGGCAGGAGGTCGCAGCCGGTGATGTCGGCCATGTAGCCGAGGTCGCGGAACTCCCAGGGGTCGTCGGCGAGGTAGACGCCGCCGACTGACTTGATTGCCACGCCGTACTTGCGAGCGAGCATCGTCAGTTCGGCGATGAACTTGTCGTAGTTGGCTTCGAGTTGCGGGGTGGTGACGACGGCGGCCATGGCACTCTCCTCAGGCGCCCATCGTTGCAAATGCTTCGTCGGTCACTTCGCAGTGGATCACGAAGCCGGTGAGGTAAGGCAGCCCATTGGGGATGCCGTAGTCCTTGCGGGTCTGGCGGCCAATCGTCCAGCCCATCCACCGCGTCACTGCGGCGCCGATGGCCTGTTGGATCGTGTGGCCCCGCAGCATCTCGTTGAGGACGTCATCGGCAAAGTGGCGTCCGTGGCGGCTGTCGAGGAAGATCCGCACCGACTCGAGGGATTGGCAGGTGGCGTCCGAGATGGCGGTCATGGCCAAGGGCCATGCAGCGGATGCGTGTTCGTTCATCGCGCCCCAAAAGCCCCAGGCTTCGTTCTGGGCATCGGGGATCTGATTGGTGGTGGTCATCTCGGGCTCCTTCGGGTTGATCGTTGCGACACCCGTATGAACGCGCTGTTCAATCGGGAAGCCAAGCTATTTCGATGATCACATTGGGATGGCGTGGATATGCCGCCACCCCATCTCGAATTCAACCGATCCGGTAGATGCGCTCGCTGCCCTCGGGCTTTTCCGAGGTGATGGTGAGCCCGAGTTTCTTCTTGAAGGCCCCGGCGAAGGTGCCGCGCACCGTGTGCGCCTGCCAGCCGGTGGCCGCGCAAATCTGGTTGATGGTCGCCCCCTCGGGACGCTGCAGCATCTGGATCACTGCTGCCTGTTTGCTGTTCTCGCGGGTGCGCGACTTGGATTCTGTCCGTTGCTGCGCCCAAGTGGCCTCGGCGGCAGTGACGGCGGCTTCGAGTTCGGCGTCGGCCGCCTCTGGGACAGGCGCAGGACGCGGGCGGCCCAGGGCCTCGTAACCCTCGGCGGCGACGAACCAGTCGGCCCCGCCGGTGGTAATGAGGCCGCGGTTGAACAGGCCCTCAAGCACCTTCTTGCGCGCGCCGCCTTTCACGTTGTCGGGAAACCATTCGATCTTGCCGCCGGTGTGCTCGACGGCGTAGGCGAGGATGGCGTGCTGTGCAGGGGTCAGTTGGATGGTGGCCATTCGATGCTCCTTCGTGGTGGTTGATCGGGTGATGTGATGAACGCGCTGTTCGGGAGTGAAGCCAAGCGCTTCATCGCAATTCGTCGCCAATAGAGATTCGATGCCAACCGCTGCCCCCACCCCTTGCCGTCATCCCGGCTGCGAGAGGCTGCTGTCCAAGCCGGGTTACTGCGACAAGCATCTGCAATCGATCCGCAGACAACAGGACAGCCGGCGCGGATCAGCCGCGACGCGCGGTTACGGCGCCCGGTGGCGCAAGGCGCGTGCCTCGTACCTGAGCGGGTATCCGCTGTGCGCCGAGTGCCTGCGCCATGGCAGGACGGTCGCCGCCTCGGTCGTCGATCACCTCAAACCGCACAAGGGGAACCGGACGCTCTTCTGGGACGAGCGCAACTGGCAGGCGCTGTGCAAGCCCTGTCACGACGCCAAGACGGCGCGCGAGGACGGCGGCTTTGGCAGATCGCGGCCGGTAGGGGGGTGAAATCCTTGCGGCCTCGCGGCGCGGGACCGCGCGCCTGCCCAGATTTTTGCGCGTGCAAATTCAAAAGGATTTTTTTATGGCCGCCGGCGGCAGACGAGACGGCGCAGGGCGCAAACCGCTGCCCGTCGCCGTGAAGAAGATCAAGGGAACCCTGCAGAAATGCCGGACCAGTCCACACGAGCCGCGCCCGGTCGGCGTCCTCGGCGAGCCGCCCGAGTACATGTCGGACACCGCCAAGGAAGCCTGGCGTTATGCCGTGGCGAACGCTCCGGCCGGGTTGCTGTCCTCACTCGACGCGGCGGTGCTGGAGCGCTGGGCGAACTGTGCCGGGATGTACCGCGAGGCGCTCGCCAAGATCAACCGCGCGGGTGTGTCGGCCATGCTGGTCAAAACCCCCAGCGGCATTTTGCGGCGCTCGCCGCTGATGGACGTGATCCGCGATCTGGCCATGGAAATGAAGGGCTACGAGTCGGAAATGGGCTTCACGCCGGCTTCCCGCTCCCGGGTGCAGGTCGCACAGGACGCACGGCGCACCGATGATCCTTGGGCGGACATTGCCGGCTGATGGCGACGCAATACACCACCGTCGCCGGGCGCTATGCAGAAGCCGTGGTGGCCGGGGAGATTCCCTCCTGCCGCTGGGTGAGGTTCGCCTGTCAACGGCAACTGAGCAATCTCGCGCGCTTCAAGGGCAAGGCCAGTCCCTATCGGTTCAACCCGAAGCTGCGCGATCGCGAGGGACGTGCCTTCCATCCCGCCGACAACCTGTGCGCCTTCATCGAGCGACTGCCGCACGTCAAGGGACCGCTGGCGGGTGAGCCGATCAAACTGGAGCCCTGGCAGGTGTTCATCCTCACCACGGTGTTCGGCTGGGTGAAACCGGATGGCAAGCGGCGCTTTCGCCGCTCCTACATCGAGGTGCCGCGCGGCAACGCCAAATCGACGCTCTCGTCGGCCGTGGCGCTGTACATGCTGGCGGCCGACGGCGAGGGCGGCGCCGAGGTCTATTCCCTCGCCACCACCCGCGACCAGGCGCGCATCGTGTTCGGCGACGCCCAGACCATGGCGCGGAGGTCAAAGGGATTCCGCAGCCGCTTCGGGGTCGCGGTCGGCGCGCACAACATGCATGTGCTGGCCTCGGGCTCCAAGTTCGAGGCGCTCTCCGCCGAGGGCTCGACCCTGGACGGGCTCAACATCCACTTCGGCTGCGTGGACGAGCTGCACGCGCACAAGACCCGCACCGTCTACGACGTGGTGGAGACCGGCACCGGAAAACGCGACAACTCGCTTCTCTGGGTGATCACCACGGCAGGCAGCAACCGCGCCGGCATCTGTTATGAACTCCGCACCTTCGTGAACCGCCTGCTCGAAGGCCTGTTCGAGGACGACTCCCAGTTCGGCATCATCTACGGACTGGACGAGGCCGACGACTGGACGAGCGAGGATGCCCTGATCAAGGCCAACCCGAACTGGGGGATTTCGGTGCGGCCGGAAGTGCTGCTGCCGCTGCAGGCCAAGGCGATGCAGATGCCCTCGGCGATCAACAACTTCAAGACCAAGCATCTGAACGAGTGGGTCAACGCCGACACCGCCTGGATGGACATGCGGGCCTGGGATGCCTGTGCGGATCCCAGCCTGTCCGAAAGCGATTTTCTGGGCGAGCCTTGTTACGTCGGCCTCGACCTTGCAAGCAAGGTCGATATTGCGGCCAAAGCCAAAGTCTTTCAGCGGGATGGCAAGTTCTATGTGTTCCTGACCTACTACCTGCCGGAGTCGGCCGTCGATGAGGGACGCAACAGCCAGTATTCCGGCTGGGCGCGCCGGGGACTCTTGACCGTGACGCCCGGAAACGTCACCGACTTCGACCAGATCGAGGCGGAACTGGTGGCGGACGCCAGCCGCTTTCAGATCGTGGAGGTGCCGTTCGATCCGTTCCAGGCCACGCAGCTCTCCGCCCACATGCTGGCCGAGGGGCTGCCGATGGTGGAGATGCGCCCCACGGTGCTGAATTTTTCCGAACCGATGAAACAACTGGAGGCCCTGGTGCTGCAACGGCGCCTGGTGCACGACGGCGACCCGATTCTGGCCTGGATGATCTCCAACGTGGTCTGCCATCGCGATGCCAAAGACAACATCTATCCGCGCAAAGAACGCGAGGAGGACAAGATCGACGGCGTGGTGGCCCTGATCATGGCCCTGGGGCGGCAAATGGTCCACGACAACGCCGCGCAGGCCATGGTGATCGACACCGATTACCGCATCATGGTGATCTGATGGGAATCAGAACCTGGGTTTCCCGGCTCTTCGCCGGCGGCGACCGCTCGCCTTACGGCGGATTCTGGTTCGAGCCGGTGGGTGTGCACACGGCGAGCGGCGTGCGGATGTCGGCCGACAGCGCCCTGCAACTATCGGCCGTGTTCGCCTGCGTGCGCATCATCGCGAGCCAGTTTGCGAGCCTGCCCTTCACGCTGTATCGCAACCGGCCGGACGGCGGCAAGGATCGGGTGACGAACCATCCGGTTTACCGGCTGCTCGCCCGGCGACCGAATCCGTACCAGAACGCCTTCGAGTGGCGCGAGATGATGGCGGGACACCTGGCCTTGCGCGGCAACGCCTACAACCAGATCGTCTCCGACAGCCGAGGCAACATCACGGCGCTCATTCCGCTGCACCCGGACCGGATACAGATCCTGTTGCAGACCGACGGCGACTACCGTTACCGGTACACCCGACTCAACGGGACGATGGTCACCTATTCACGCGGGGAAATCTGGCATCTGCGCGGCCTGTCCTCGGACGGCATCATCGGCTTATCTCCCATCGCACTGGCACGCAACGCTCTCGGCGGTGCGCAGGCGGCGCAGGATTACGGCGCGCGCTTTTTTGCCAACGACGCCACACCGTCAGGCGGCTGGGTGGAATATCCCGGCTCCTTCAAGGATCGGCAGTCGCGCGAGCAATTCCGCGAATCCCTGCAAGAGGCGCAGTCAGGCATCAACCACGGCAAACTCGCGGTGTTCGAGTTCGGCATGAAGTACCACCAGATCAGCGTGACGCCCGAGGACGCGCAGTTTCTGGAGACACGACGGTTTCACGTCACCGACATCGCCCGCTGGTTCGGTGTGCCGCCGCACAAGATCGGCGACCTGGATCGGGCGACCAACAACAACATCGAGCAGCAGGCGCTGGAATTCGTGCAGGAAACCCTGGGGCCGATGGCCGAGCGCTGGGAGGCCTCGATCGAGGCCGAACTGCTGCTCGACGACGAGGATCTGGAAGCGGAGTTCCAGTTCTCGCAGCTGATGCGCGGGGATTCGCAGTCGCGCGCCACGTTTTACAACATGGGCATCCAGTCGGGCTGGCTCACGCGCAACGAGGCGCGCATCGCGGAGAACCTGAACCCGCTGCCGGGTCTGGATCAGCCCTTGCGGCCGCTCAACATGGCCGAAGAGGGGCAGAACGATCCACTGCCGCCGCAGAATTCCAACACGCCGCGAGGATGACATGACCGTGCAACTGAACCCCAAAGCCCGCGCGCACGCCCGGCAACTCATCACGAGCGACGAGGTGGATCGGGACTCGCCCTGGAGCATCGATGTCGACGAAGAGAACGCCCTGCTGGGCGATGACGATTGGGCGCAGTACGGTCTGTGGTTTCTGGGGCTCGACGAGTCCGAGAACAGCGACACCAAGGCGCATTACCGCTATCCGGTGGGCAAAGCCGGCAAGGTGTATCGCTCGGCATTGATCGCGATTCGACAGCGTGCCGGGCAGCAGGATGCGGCGGGCATCTTCGATGCGGCAGGTGAACTGATCGGGCTCATCGATACGGGTGCATCCGATCACGACGCTGCGGCTCCGACGCGATCCGCCGACGAGGCGGGAGTCGGCCCCGCGGCACTCGATGCGCGCCGGTTGGCGATGGCGGCGAACCCGTGGGCGCTGATGCCGGAATGCCTGGCGGCGGTCCTCCACCCATTTGCCACACCGGCACAGGCGCGTCCGGTCCTGCGCCGGGATTCCGCGTCCTCGAGCGGCGCCATTGCCGTTCTGTCCCTGTCCGGGGTCATCACGCAGCATCCGGACTGGATGGGCGACACCAGTCTCGATGGCTTCATGGCCGATTTCATGACGGCGATGAAGGATCCGGCGGTGGGCGCCATCCTCATCGCCATCGACTCCCCCGGCGGATCGGTGTACGGGGTGCAGGAAGCCTCCGAGATGATGCGCTCGATGCGCGAGCAAAAACCGGTGGTGGCCTTTGCCGACAGTCTTGCGGCTTCCGCCGCGTACTGGATCGGCTGCTCGGCATCCCGGTTCTACTGCACGCCCGGCGGCGAGGTGGGCTCGATCGGCGTATGGCAGGCGCACATGGACATCTCCGGCATGCTCGGCAACGCGGGCATCCAGACCACGGTGATCTCGGCGGGCAAATACAAGACCGAAGGCAATCCCTATCAGCCTCTGGATGCCGATGCGCAGGCCTTCATGCAGTCGCGGGTGGACGATTACTACGCGGCCTTCGTCGATGCGGTGGCCTCGGCGCGAGGTGTTACGCCCGATGTCGTGAGAAACGGCATGGGCCAGGGGCGCGTGCTGGGAGCAAATGATGCCTTGAAACAGAACATGATCGATGGCGTCATGACTCTGTCGCAGGTCTTGCAGGGCATGGCGCGGCAATTGTCCGCGAAGGATCCGCAACCGGTCAGGAAGGGATCCGCTCGCAGCCGCAGCCGCCTGGCCGTTCTGGCCTGACACCGGCCGATCGATCCAAACCCGCCGCCTTCCGGCGGCTTTTTTATTCCCGAGAGGAGCACCATGAGCAAGAAACTGCGTGAATTACAGGCGAAGAAGTCGGCGGTCGCCCAAGAGAAGGTCGAACTGCTGAATTCGGCATCCGGCCTGCTGGACAAGGCCGACGCCGAAGGACGCGATCTGAACGAAGACGAGGAGCGGGAATTCGCTCGTCTCAGGACGAACGCCGATCTCAAGGGAACCGAGATCGAGCGCATCCAGGCGGCGATCGACCTCGAGCAGGAGAGGATCGCGGCCCAGGCTGCGGCGGGATCGGTGGTGGTGTTGGCCGGCAACGGGCAGGACCTCACGGTGGAGGATCGCGGCGCGCTGGATCAGAGCGCGGGCTTTCGCGACTTCGGCGAATTCGCCCGTGCGGTCTTCCAGGCATCCCTGCCGGGCCATGCGCCGGATGAGCGGTTGCTCGCGCAGCGACTGGCCGCGGCACCCACGCTCCACGGCTCCGAAACGGCGGGCGCCGATGGCGGGTTTCTCGTCCCGCCGCAGTTCGCCAGGGACATCTTTACGCTGTCGCTCGACGACGAGGCTCTGCTGCCGTTGACCGACAACACCAACGTGGCGGGCAACGCGATGGTGTTCCCGAAGGATGAGACGACACCCTGGGGCACGGACGGCATCACGGTCGCCTGGCAGGCCGAGGGGCTGGCAGCGGCCACCTCGAAGCCCAAACTGGGCACGTCGGCCCTGCGCCTGAAGAAACTGATGGCCCTCGTTCCCATCACCGATGAGCTGCTCTCGGACACCGATGCGCTGACGTCCTACCTGCCGAAGAAGGTCGCCTCCCGCATGCAGTGGAAGATCAACGAATCGATCCTGTTCGGCTCGGGCGCCGGGATTCCGCAGGGGGCGTTGGCGGGTAATGCCGTGGTCACCCAGGCCAAGGACAGCGGTCAGGCCGCCAATACGCTCACGCCGATGAATCTCGCCAACATGATCTCGCGGCTGCCACCGGGGTCATTCAAGAACGCGGTGTGGATCGTCAACAACAGCGTGCTGCCCGCTCTCTTCACCCTGACGCTTGGCAACTACCCGATCTATCTGCCGGTGGGAGGCGGCGTGGGCGGCATGCGGGGTTCGCCCTATGGCACGCTGCTCGGACGACCGGTGTATGTCTCGCAGCACGCGTCGCAATTCTCGAGTCAGGGCGATGTGATCCTGGTCGATCTGTCTTACTACCAGACCATCACCAAGGAAGGCGGCATGGAGACGGCGACCTCGATGCATCTGTACTTCGATGCCGATGCCACGGCGTTTCGCACGCTGTTTCGGATGGACGGTCAGGCGAAGATCGCCGCCCCCATCCTGCCTGCCAAGGGGGCGGCCACACTCTCGCCCTTCATTCAACTGGCGGCCCGTTGAGTTTTGCCCGTCCATCACCCGCCTGAAAGGATCCTCCCATGATTTTGAATGAGAAACTCTCCGAAGCGCTTGCGGTGCTCGCCGCCATTCCTCCTTCGCGGCAGGCCGTGGGCGTCGTATTCAGTCCCTGGCTGTCGCTGGCCGAAGTCGACCGCATCCTCGCCGTCATTCAGGTCGGCGCCTTCGGCGCCAATGCCACGGTGGATGCCTCGATCGCGCAGGCGCAGGACGCCAAGGGCACGAATGCCAAGCCGATCGGCGCCGGCAAGGCCATTGCTCTGGCGGCGGTCACCGGCAACGACGTGCAGGCGACCCTCGATGTGGGCGCCGCCGAGTTGGATGTGGCCAACGGCTACGGCTTCGTGCAGTTGGGCGTGTCGGTCGGCGTTGCCGCGACCGAGACCGCAGCGGTGATCCTGGGCGGCTCCCCGCGTTATGAACCGGCGAGCGGTTTCAACAACGCAAGCGTCGTCCGGACCGCCTGACCGGAATCGGTCGGCAACGGTCCGGGATGACCGGAGAGTTGCCGCCCGCACCCAGCCATGCCATTGCAGATCTTGCAAGAGCCGGCGACGGAGCCCCTGTCGCTTGCGGAGGCCAAGCTCCACCTTCGGGTCGACCTCCCGGATGACGACGCGCTCATCTCGGCGCTCATCACCTCGGTTCGCCAGTACGCCGAGACGATCACGCGCCGGGCCTTCATCCAGCAGACTTGGGCCTACGTGATCGACTCCTTCCCGGGGCCCACCCTGACCGGCGTGCCCTGGGGCAAGACCTTCACCTTGCCGGCACACGCCATCGAGATCGAGAAGTCGCGCGTGCAGCAGGTGACCGCGGTCAATTACCTCGACATGAGCGGCAACCCGCAGGTGATGCCGGCCGCCGATTACGCCGTCGACTACAGCTCCGAGCCGTGCCGGATCACGCCGGTGTTCGGCCGGATCTGGCCCATCCCCATGCCGCAGATCGGAGCATGCAACGTGCAGTTCGTCGCGGGGTATGCCGCGCCGGTGACGTTCGACCCGTCCAACGGCACCATGACCGTGCAGGGCACATGGAAGCCCTATGCGGTGAATGACGCGGTGCGACTCTCGAACGTCGGGGGGATGTTGCCGGCCGGCTTGTCGCCCGACACCAACTATTTCATCCGGTCGGTGGCGGCGCCGAACGTCTATGCCCTGGCCGCCACGCCGGGAGGTCCGGCCATCACGCTGAGCGACGCGGGAAGCGGTGCGAGCCTCGTCGGCGTGGTGCCGGAGGGCATCCGGTCCTGGATGAAGGTCAGGTTGACCTCGCTCTACGAATACCGGGGCGACCTGGTCATCCCGGAACGCGGCAAGGTCGAACCGATCGCCTACGTCGACCGCCTGCTCGACCCCTACAAGGTGATGTTCTGATGCCGCTCGTCTCCGGTGGACGCCTCAATCAGCGCATCACGATCCAGGCGATGACCCGCGTTCGCGGTGCGCTGGGCGGCCACGACGAAACCTGGTCCGACTTCGCCGCCGTCTGGGCGGAGGTCACCGACATGTCGGGCCGTGAACTGTTCAACGCCAGGGCGATGGGCAGCGAAGTCACGAAGCGCATCACGATCCGCTACCGAACGGACATCACGGCGGCCATGCGGGTCATTTTCTCCGGCGGTTCCATGGCGCGCATCGAATGGATCCGGCGCGTCTCGCCCAAATTGTGGGTGGAGCTCTATTGCATCGATCTGGATGAGGGAAGCTACGAATGACCGATGTCAAAGTCTCCGGCCTCGCCGGACTGCAGGCGCTACTGGACGCGTTGCCCGCCAGGATCGAGGGCAATGTGGTGCGGGGCGGCTTGCGGGCAGCGGCCAAGGTGGTCGAGCTTGAAGCGAAGCGGCTCTGTCCGGTGGGGAAGACCGGGGGCCTTCGGGATTCGATCCGCGTTTCCCTGCGCTCGAAACACGGCCGCATCAGCGCCACGGTCAAGGCCGGGAACGCCGAGGCCTATTACGCCCACATGGTCGAATTCGGCACCGCGCGGCACTGGATCAAGCCCAAGAACCGCAAGAGCCTGTTCGTCGCGGGGCTCCTGCGCGAAGCCGTCGATCATCCGGGGGCGAAGAAGGAGCCCTTCATGCGCCCAGCGATCGACGGCAAGGCGGTCGAGGCGATCGAAGCCATGGCGAACTACCTGCGTGACCGCATCCCCAAGGAGATCGACAAGGCGGGCAAGAAGTGAGGGCGGAGGCCATCCTCTACGCCCTGCTCAATGTATCCCCCGGGCTTGCTGCTCTGGTCGGGAACCGGATTTATCTCGACACGCGCCCCGAGGAGGATCCGCTGCCGGCCGTGGTGTACGAACTTGTCCACGAAAAGCAGGACGACGCGAGGGCGGGCGAGCGCGAGACCGTCACGGCCAGGATGCAGGTCAACTGCCTCGCGGCCGTCGCCGAGGACGCCGTGAACGTGCGCGAGCAGGTGCGGCTTGCGGCCCACAACCGGTCGGGCGTGATCGCCGGAGTCATGCTGATCGCCTGCCTCGAGGAGTCGGCGGGCCCGGACTCCTACGACCACCTGGTGAACATTTACGCGAAACCGATGGATTTCATCATCCACTACCTGAGGTAAGCATCATGACCGAAGAAACACCCCAGAGCACTCCGGCGCCGCCCGCCGACAAACCGGCACCGCGCAAGGGAGCGGCGGCCGCCATCGAGCAGGCCGCGATCGCTGTCGAGCACCACATCGAGGCCTGGTTCCAGGATCTGCTGGCAAGCCTGCCGCATCTGCGCGAGACGGCGACCTACAACCACTTGCGCGGCGCGATCGACGACCTCAAGAACCGTCTCGCCTGAGCCGTCTCCACTGATCCAACCCTTCAGCCCGCCTCGAGCGGGTTTTTTTACGCCCCAAGGAGTGAAGCCATGCTCGCATTCGGTTCCGGCAATTTCTACGGGATTGCATCCGCCGCGAATTCCACCCCGCGCAAGTTCGCGACCCTGCAGGACGTGCAGTTCGACCTGCAGTTCACCACCAAGCAGCTCTACGGCCAGAACCAGGTCGCCCTCGACATCCGGCGCGGCCAGGCGAAATTCACCGGCAAGGCCAAGTTCGCCCAGATCAGCGGCGCCATGCTCAACGACCTGTTCTTCGCGCAGACCGCCGCGACGGGGCTCCTGCTCTCGGCCGTGGGCGAAGCCGGCACCGTGTCGGCCACGCCCTTCACGGTGACCGTGGCCAACGCCGCGACCTTCGACACCGACCTCGGGGTCGTGTATGCCGCAACGGGCGCGCCGCTCACCCGTGTGGCGTCCGCCCCGGCCCAGGGCCAATACTCGGTGGCTTCCGGCGTCTACACCTTCAACGCAGCGGACACCGGTGCGGCGGTGTTGATCGACTACCTCTACACGGCCGCCACCGGGGGGGCCAAGGTCGCGCTCTCGAACCAGAGCATGGGCACCACGCCGACCTTCATGGGGGTGTTTTCGACCACCGCCTCCGGTAAGAACGTCACCTTGAAACTCAACCTGTGCACGTCGAGCAAGCTCTCGCTGCAGACCAAGATCGAGGATTACACCATCCCCGAGCTCGACTTCGAGGTGATGGCCGACGCCTCCAACAACATCGGGACGCTCTCGGTCGCGAACTAAGGGGAGAACCATGATCGACGGAAAACGCATCACCCTGGGCGGCCGCGAGTTCGTGGCGCCTCCCGTTCCCTTTGCCTGCATGCGCAGATTTGCCGACGTGTTCGAGGGCCGCGCCTCCCCCACGGTCGAGGTCATGGCCGACATCGTCTTTGCGGCGCTCAAGCGCAACTACCCCGATCTCGACCAGAAGGTTTTCGAGGAGGAGTGCCTGGATGTGGGCAACCTGAACCTCGCCTTCATGGCCGTCATGCAGGCCTCCCGCGCCAGGGAGGGCGATCACCCGGGGGAAGCTTGAGCCCAGAGCCGGTCGATTGGGACGCGGTCTACTGTCTCATCATCGAGCGCACCGGCTGGACCTGGGACTACATCGACAGCCACATGGATCTGCCGCGCTTTCTGGCGCTCGACAGGCACTGGAGCCGCCGTCCGCCGCTGCGCGACATGGTGCAGGCCTATCTGGGCATCCGGCCCGCCCAGCAGAAGAAAACCACCGGCAATGACCAAACCGACCTCGACGAATTCATCGAACTCTTCAAGGCCGCAGGCGGACGCACGACATGACCAAAGTCGCTGAACTGCAGATCGAGATCGCAGCCAATGTCGCACGGCTCACCGAGGATTTCGGCCGCGCCAAGGCGGAGGTCAATCGCTCGATGGGCCACATCCAGCGCGACGTCAAGGAGCAGCTCAACGGCGTGAAGGAATCGCTCAAATCCATGAAGGAGATGGTCGAGGCGATGGGGATCGCGCTCTTGGCCGAGCATCTGGTGGAAGCGGCCAAGCGCGCCGCCGAATTCGGCGATCGGATCGAGCATGCGGCCCAGAAGACCGGGATGAGCGCCGAATCGCTGCAGGGGCTGGGCTTTGCCGCAAAAATGTCGGACGTCGATTTCCAGTCCCTGTCGGTCGGGCTCGAGCACCTGTCGCGCGCCATGCTGCAGGCGCAACAGGGATCGCTCCAGTCGGCCTCCGCCTTCCAGTCGGTGGGGCTCTCGGCCCGGCAGCTCAAGAGCATGAGCATGGACGAGGTGCTCGGCCGCGTGGCCGACCGGTTCCATCAGACGCGCGACGGCGCGACCAAGACGGCGCTCGCCATGCAGCTCTTCGGGCGCTCCGGGGCGGAGCTGATCCCGCTGCTCGACCGGGGATCCGAGGGGATCGATGCCCTGAAAGCGAAGGCGAAGCAGCTCGGCATCGTCATGGGCAGTGATGCGGTACGCCAGTCGGCCGAGTTTGCCGACAGGCTGAAGGAAATCACCGCCGAGGGGCAGGCGGTCACCCGCAATCTGATGGGGGAACTGATGCCCGCCATGAACCGGATCATGGACGCCTTCCTCAAGGGCAGTTCCGACGGCGGCGTGCTGAAGGAGATTTTTCGGCAGATCGGCGAAGGCGCGGTCTGGCTCACCGGGTTCATCGCGAAACTCGCCGCAACGGTGGAGGCGCTCGGCAAGACCATCGCCATGGTGGCCGCCGTGGTGTCCCATCCGCTTTCCGCGAAATCCATCTTCGAAGCGTGGAAGCAGGATGTGGACGCGCTGCAGACCAAGACCAACCGGTTCCTCGCCACGCTCGATGCGGCGCACTCGGTATCGCCGTCATCCGAATCGGAGGGCGCGACCGGCACGGGCACGCTCGCGGTCTACAAGACGAGCCACCGTGGCACCAGCGGCATCAAGTCGCATATGTCCGAGTACGAACAGCGCCTGGCCGATGCGAAGGTCTACTACCAGCAGACCCACGACCTGCGTGAATACTCGAAAGCCCAGGAAATCCAGTACTGGCAGGACATTCTCGAGACGGAGAAGGTTTCCGCGCAAGACCGGCTCGCGATCGAGCGCCGCGTCTCGTCGCTTCGCCTCGAACAGATGAAACGGGATGCCGCCGACCGGCAGAAGCTCGCGCAGGAGGCCATCCAGGCCTCGCGCGATCGGGCCCTCAATGAAGTGGCGCTCGATGAGCAGAAGGCGCAGACGCTCCTCAAATCCGGCCGGATCACCCATGACCAACTGCTGCAGATGCAGCAGAACGACGAGGACGAGAAATACCGGATCGAGGTTCAGGCGCAACAAAAGCGCATCGCGCTCCTGCAGGGCGACCCCAATCACGACCCGGTCGCCTTGCAGCGGCAGCTCGACCAGCTCGCGCAGGTCGAGCAGAAGCATGCGCTCGACATGGAGAAGCTGCACACCCGGGCGGCCACCAACTCGGCGCAGGCGTGGCAGAAGGCCTTTCAGCCCATCGCCCAGGCATTCGACACGACCGTCAAGGGCATGATCATGGGCACCACCACCTGGCAGAAGGGGGTGACGAATCTGCTGAACTCGGTGGTGGCCGAATTCGTCAACGCCGGCGTCAAGATGGCGACCCAGTGGGCCGCGAACGAAATGGCCAAGACCGCCGCCACCTTGACGGGCACGGCCACACGCACGGCGGCCGAACAGTCGGCCAGCGCCTCGGGGCTCGCGTCTTCCGCCATGACGGTGGTGAAGGCCATCATGAACGACGCCGCCAAGGTGTTTTCCGGGGTGTGGGCGGCGCTTTCCGGCATTCCCTATGTCGGACCGGCCCTGGCGGCGGCCTCCGCCCCTGCGGCCATGGCTACCGTCGCAGGCGTTGCCGGCAGTGTCGCCTCCTCGGCGGGCGGCGACTGGCAGATCCCGACGGACCGGCTCAACCTGGTGCACAAACACGAGACCATCCTGCCCGCCGACAAGGCAGCCGGCCTCGATCGGCTGATCAACGGAAGCGGCGGCGCCGTGCACATCCATGCGCGCAGCGACTCCGATGTGGTGCGGGTGGGCGACCTGCAAACGCTGCTGCGTCGCATGGGGCGCAACTTCGTGCCGGTCACGCGCCATCCATGAACATCCTGCTCGCGTGGGAGATGGGCGGCAACTGGGGGCACGTCTCGCGCGATCTCCCCGTGCTGCGCCGCTTGCAGGCCGAAGGCCACGGCGTCCGGTATGCGGTGCGCGACGCGACGATCGCGGCCTCCCTCTGCGCCTCGGCCGGTATCCGGTGTGTGGCCGCCCCCGACGGCGCCGCATTGCCACGCATGCCGCGAGGACTCGCCGGCTACGGCGCCGTACTCTTTGCCGACGGGTTCGGCGACGCGGCGGTCCTGGGGCGACGTCTGGCCGGCTGGATGCGCCATTTTGCCGAGCACGGGACCGACGTCGTGGTGAGCGACTATGCCCCCGCAGCCCTCCTGGCGGCGCGCGTGGCCGGCATCCCGTCCGTGGCCGTGGGCAGCGGCTTCGAGATTCCGCCAGATGCGGCCTTGCTGCCCTCGTTCTCGACGGATGCCGCGCGTGATGAAGCGGCGCGCCGGTTCTCCGAGGCACTGGTTCTCTTCAACGTGAACCGGGTGCTGTGCGACCATGGGACTCCCCCGCTGAAACGGCTGGCACAGGTCTTCCGGGGCCGGCGCAATGTGCTCACCACCGTTGCCGAACTGGATCACTGCGGTGCGCGGCCCGATGCGACCTATGCCGGCCCGGTGCAGGACCTGCCCGGCGGGGTGACGACAAGCTGGAGAACGACCAAGCCCCGCGTGCTGGTCTATCTGCGCGGGATGGGACCGGTCGTCGACCAGGTGCCGCAGGCGCTGGAGGCGATCGGCGCCGAGGTCATCGCGGTGCTCCCGGACGTGGGGCGCCTGTCGCGCATTGACGCCGATCTCCAGGTGTTCCGGAAGCCGGTTTCTTTCGACGGCCTGCTCGAGACTGCCGATCTCGTGATCGCATCCGGATCCGGCACCGTCACCACCGCGTTGCTGGCCGGTGTTCATGCGCTTGCGTTGCCGGCCAATGCCGAGCAGGCGATGTTTGCCGGCAGGGTGGAGGATGCGGGCGCCGGGATGGTCGTCGGCGACGGGACGGCGGCAACCGTCTCCGATGCGATCCATCGCCTATTGCAGGACACACCCTGCCGGGCCGCCGCCGGCATGTTCGCCGCGAAATACGCCGGCCTCCGGATTGGATCCGCTGTACGGACGGTGATCGACGAAATCCACCACGTTTCATCGGATCATTCATGAGCTACGCCATCGTTTCGCCGCCACCGCCGCCCTCGGGGTGCGGCAACGTCTTTCCGGCGCTGCCCGGCATCCAGTGGGGCGTGCACAAGTCGCCGCAGTTCAACACCGCGACCCACCGCGCCGTCTCCGGGTACGAAATTCGCGCCGCGCGCATGCAGTACCCGCTGTGGACGTTCACGCTCTCCTACGAATTCCTGCGCGATGGGGCCTATGCCGAGCTCAAGACGCTGATGGGATTTTTCCTGCAGCAGCGGGGCGGTTTCTCGGCCTTCTGCTATTCGGACCCGTCCGACAACTCGGTCGTCAACCAGACGTTCGCGACCGGCGACGGGATGACCGCCACGTTCCCGCTCACGCGCGCCTTCGGCGGCTTCGTCGAGCCGGTGCAAAACCTCGACGGCACGCCGCAGATCTTCGCGGGCGGAGCCCTTCAGCCCCCCACGGCATTCTCCATCGTCAATGGGACGGTGATGTTCGCCGCACCGCCGGCCGCAGGCGCGGTGCTCTCCTGGACGGGATCGTTCTTTTACCGCGTGCGTTTCGTGAACGACCACGCCGATTTCAACCAGTTCATGTTCGAACTCTATGAACTCAAGCAGATCTCGTTCGTGGGCAGCCCCTTGAACAAGGTATGAAGGCATGAAACAAGCATCCGCTCTCACCCGATCGCTGCTCGCCTCGCACCAGTTGCTGTATGCCGATCTCTACACCATCACGTTCGTCGTGACGGATCCGGGCGCGTCGCCGGGCGGGTATGGCTACGGGCCGCCACCGCCGGTTCGGCTCCTTTACACCGACGCCGACCGGAATCTCATCTACAACGGCAATACCTATCTGTGCACGCATCCGGCGGTGTCCAGGACCGGCATCAAATGCGCGCTGGACCTGTCGGTCGACACGGTGGAGGTGTCGATCTTCGGGGCAGCGACAGATCTCGTTCTGGGAGTCCCGTTCCCGCAGTTCGCCTTCAACGGCGGCTTCGACGGCGCGACGGTCAGCATCGACCGCTGTTTCATGGCCACGTACGGCGACACGTCCGCAGGGGTGGTCAACCTCTTCTTCGGCAACGTCTCGGAGGTCAAGCCTTCGCGTTCGGCTGTCGTCCTGACGGTGAGTTCGCAACTGGAGCTCCTGAATCTCAACATGCCGAGGAACCTGCTCGCGCCCGGCTGCATCCATTCGCTCTTCGATACCGGATGCACGCTCACGCAGGCCAATTACGCGGCCCACGACTGGGTCACCGCCGGATCCGCAGCGGCCGTCAACAGCACCGGCATCGACATGCCATCCGGCTATTTCACGAAGGGCTCGATCCTGTTCACCTCGGGCGCCGATACGGGCGCTACCGCGACCATCAAGCAGCACACCCTGACCAATGGCGTCAACACCTTCACCCTGATGGCGCCCCTGAACGCCGCCCCGGCCGTCGGAGACAACTTCACCGCCTTTCCCGGTTGTGACAAGACGATGGCGACCTGCCGGGGCACGTTCAATAACCTCATCCATTTCCGTGGCTGGCCCTTCGTGCCCTCGCCGACGGCGAGCACCTGACATGAGCGGCACCCGGGAAGACGTCCTCATCGAACTGCAGGACTGGCTCGGTACGCCCTATCACCATGCCGCGCGCGTCAAAGGCGCGGGCGTGGACTGCCTGATGCTGCTGCTGGAGGTCTATGGGCGTGCAGGCGTGTTTGCGCGCATGGGGGTGGAGGCGGCCTCCATCGAGATCCCGCGCTATTCCAGAGACATCATGCTGCACCGCAATGAGGAGGCCTACCTCGAAGGCGTGCGCCGGTATGCGGTCGAGACGGATCGCCCCGACGCCGGCAACATCGCGCTGTGGAAGTTCGGCCGGATCTACAGCCACGCGGCGATCATCACCGGTTGGCCCGCCATCATCCACGCCTACGCCCCGGAAAACATGGTCGTCATCGGCAACGCCACGATGGGGGCCCTGGCACAGCGACCGGTGCGCTTCTTCGATCCGTGGGGGGCGCGATGAGCGGGCTCTTCGGCGGCAACAAGCCGCAGCCCTCGGGGTGGCAGACGCCGGTGCTCGCCGGCCTGCAGATCCAGAAAACCGGTTACAGCCAGCCGGTGCCCATCGTCTACGGCACCGCTCGCGTCTCCCCCACCCTCATGTACTACACCGACTGGCAGGTCCATCCGCACACGAGCTCGCAAAGCACCGGCGGGGGCAAAGGCGGCGGGGGCGGCGGTTCGGTGACGACCACCACCTACACCTATTCGGCCACGGTCTGTTTCATGCTCGCCGAAGGCCCGGTCGCCGGCGTCTCACGCATCTGGCGCAACCATGTGTCCTACGCCACTCCGGCGGCGGTCGGCTTCACGATCTTTCCCGGCACCTATCCGCAAACGCCCTGGGGGTATCTCTCGTCGGCCCATCCGGCCGAGGCCCTGGGATACGCCGGCAGCGCCTATGCGGCGTTCGCCAACTATGACCTGGGCAGCAACGGCTCGCTCGGCAATCACCTCTTCGAGGTCGAGGGTGTCCGGATCAGCCCGGGCACGCAGGACGCCAATCCGGCCGACGTTATCAGCGATTTCCTGGGCAACCCCTACTACGGCGTGCTGTCCGTCTTCCCCAACGCCTGGTCCCCGCAGACCTTCCTGGGCGACCTGACCGCGCTTCGCACCTGGTGCGCGGACAACGGCCTGCTGATCAGCCCGGTGGTGGCGACCCAGCGCGCGGCCCACGACTGGATCGCCGACTGGCTGCTGGTGGCCAATGCCGGCGCCTTCTGGTCGGAGAAGACCCTCAAGATCGTGCCCTACGGCAGCCTGGCATCGGCCAGTCCGGTCTACGACCTCGGCGACGATGATTTTCTTGTCACGGGGCATGAAGACCCCGTCATCGTCACCCGCAAGCGCCGCGCCGACGCCTACAACGACGTGTCGGTGGAATACCTCGATCGCGCCAACGAATACACGCCGGAACCCGCGCGGGTGACGGATCAGTCGGCCATCGAGACCTTCGGCGTGCGCACCAAACCGACCGTCACGCTGCACTCGATCTGCCTGCCGTCGGTGGCACAACAGATGGCGCAGGCCATCCTGCTGCGTGAGCTCTACATCCTCAACACCTTTCAGTTCAAGCTCTCGCCGCGTTACTGCCTGCTCGAGCCGATGGACGTGGTGACGATCACGGATCCCCTGCTCGGGTTGAACCGTACGCCCGTGTTGATCACGGCCATCGACGAGGATGCGAGCGGCCTTTTGACCATCACCGCCGAAGAGTACGACCCGGCGTTCTACGCCTCGCTTGCCTACGACACGCAGGCCGCCTCCGGCTACATCCCGAATCTGGGCACGGCCCCCGCCCGGATGTCGTCCGCCACGCTTTTTCTGGCACCACCCTCTGCCACGGCAAGCGGCAACGAGATCTGGATGGCGGTGACCAATCTCGACCCGCTCTATGCCGGGTCGCAGATTTATCTCAGCTATGACGATGTGACCTATCAGCCGATCGGGGTCATCTACGGCAATACGACCTGCGGGGTGACGACGACGGATCTGGGCGCAGCCCCCTCTGCCGCACCCGGGGTGCTCGATGCGGGCAATACGGTGGGTGTCGATCTCTCAGTCAGCCGCGGCACGCTTGCCAGCGTTAGCCAGGCCACACTCTTGACCTACGGCACGCTTTCGCTCGTGGACGATGAATTCATCGCCTGGCGCGATGCGACCCTGACGGCCGCCTCGACCTACACGCTCGACGCCCTGCTGCGCGGCCTCTATTACAGCGCCGACCGGAACGTGGCGGCGGCGGGCGCACGTTTCGTGCTGTGCGACGGGACGCTGTTTCGCTATCCGTACAACCCGGCCCTGCGGGGCAAGACGCTGTATTTCAAGTTCGTGGCGTTCAATGCGGGGGCGGTCGCCGTTCAGGACATCGCCCAGGTCCCGGCCGTGGCGTTCACCGTTACCGGGCAATTGAGCGTGCCGCCCGCGCCCTCGGGCCTGGTTGCCGCGCAAAGCGGTGCAACGGTCGATTTCACCTGGATCGGTTCCGGCGTGAACAGTGCCCGGTATGAGCTGCGCTACGTGCCGCAGGGTCATGCCGCCAACTGGAACGACGGCGTGCTGATCGCCACCGGCATCACGCAGACATCCTATGCGTCATCGCAGGTGGCGCCCGGTGCCTGGACCTTCCTGCTGGCGGCGGAAGATTCGGGGGGGAATTATTCGACACCGGCGCTGCTCGATTTCACCGTCACCGACACCCTGACCGTGCAGGCAGCGCTCGGCTGCGCGCCGCAGTGGCGTGGCACCTTGAGCGGCATGGTCAAGCATTGGACGGGCAAGATCGCCCCGCAGGGGCAAAGCCCGACGGCGAACGACGGGTGGGATACCTTCGACGCGCTGGCGGCCAATCCATTCCCGGCTTGCTCGTTCGAGGCCGCAACAGTACTGGATCTGGGTTCGGTCAAAACCGTGCGCGCATGGGCGGCATTTGCCGGGACGCTCCCGATTTCGGGCGGGGTGGCGCAACCGCAACTCTGGATCAGCACCAGTTCCGATGGCATGACCTTCAGCGGGTACAGCCCCTGGGGTAACGGCCTGGTCAGCGCCCGTTTCATCAAGGCCAAGGTCGTCATCAACACCGCGCAGGGCACACCGTGCCTGTCCGAATTCAACGTCACGCTCGATATGTGAGGACAAACCATGACGGCTGCCACCTTCAATCAGACCAACTTCACGACGCAGGACGCGACCACGTACAAGGCATCGATCGATGCGGACATCGCGGTCATGTACCGCCTGGCAGGGCCCTTCGCGCCCCACGCAGAGGCGTCTGCCAACATGACGGTGGCCGTCGATGCCGGCGCGGTGTTCGGCGCCGGTATCGTGACCCCCGTTGCCGCACAGTCGACCGGCGCGTTTGCGGCGCCGGTATCGAATCCGCGCATCGACCGCGTGGTGATCAACGCGGCCAACGGCGTGATCGCCACCGTGACCGGTACGGAAAGCAGCTTCCCCGTGGCGCCCGCGATTCCTTCCGGGTATCTCCCCATCGCCCAGGTCTTGCTGCAGCCGGGGGTCGCTGGCATCACCAATGCCATGATCACGGACGAGCGCATCACCGGCAACCTGCAACCGGCGGCAGGGGTGCGGGTGTTGGCGCAAAACGCGGTGCCGCTCTCGTTCGTCGCGGTGGCATCGACCTTCACGGGTGCGACCTACGCGAACAATGCCGGCAACGTGCAGATCTCCGGCGCCGGCGCACACGGGCTGACGGCAACACCGGCGGTGGGCGCCGCTGTTTACGTGACTTGGTCGGGCGGCAGCGGGATGTCGGGCTTTTACAAGGTGCTCTCCATCGACAGCACGACCGCCTTCACCGTTCAACTGCCCTATGCCGCCGGGCTGGGAACGCCGACCGTGACACCGGTGGCCGCCGACGCGGTCATGGCGAGTATCCCGATTCCGGCGGAGTCCTTGTCCGTCAACGGTTCGCTCGAGTGTGAGGTGTTCTTCGACGGCACCCCGTCCGCCAACGGCAAGGCGACGTCCTGGTATGTGGGTGCCACCCGCATCGACGCCAATGCCTTCACCAGCGGCCCGCAGATCAGCCGCTGGTGGCTCATCAATCGCGGTGCGGTCGACAGCCAGCTGTATGCACTCGACAGCAGCGCGCTTGCCGTCGGTCTGGCGGTGGATTTCTCGCAAAGCCAGACGCTCACGCTCCGTGCACAGGCGGCCGCCGCCAATGAACGCATCACCCTGGAAGGCTATGTGATCCGCGCCCATTACTGACGGCTTTACCGCAGCACCCCCATCGACCGCCTTCGGGCGGTTTTTTTACGTCTGAAGAAAGGAGCATGACATGACCGACATCCAACAAACCCTGGAGACCCTGCGCGCCGAGATCGACAAGATCGAATCGCCGGAATTCCGGCTGCTCGCTCACTACATCGAAGCTTTCCACCAGAAGCATTCGGAGGAGATGCTTGAGATGAAACAGACCTTCCTCGCTGCCAAGTTCGGCGCGCGGGTCGTCATGTGGCTGTCGGTCGTCGGCAGCGGCATCGCCGTGATCTGGGGCGTCATCCACGGACACGGGGTGATCAAATGAACGCCATCCTCTCGTCTCTGGGCATCCTGCACGAGACCGCCGAGCAGACCCGGCTCATCACCCCCTACGCCGACGGGCTCTCGGCCTTCGATGCGTTTCTGGCAAGTGGCGCCCAGCCGGGGGCGAGGCTGCGCACCATGATCTACGGCTGCACCCTGCAACCCTTCTTCGACGCGCTGATCGCGGCGAAAACGGCGGGGTGCGACGTGCGGCTGATCTTCGACCACACCCAGGCGTCCGGCAAGGCCGAGGCGCCGCAGATCGAGCGGCTCATGGCCGCCGGACTGGTCGACGGGGAGCACTTCCTCATCGGCACATCGCCCGTGCACCACCAGATCGTGCATCTCAAGGCCACCGTCATTCGCACGCCGGATGGCAAGGTCATCGTCGAGGACGGCTCCTGGAACTACTCGGTGAGCGCCAGCCAGCAGTTGAATGATCTGTGCTTCACCGCATCCGATGCGCTCGCCCGGTATTACGAGCAGGCCTTCGATCGCCTGTGGGATTGGGTCAGCGCCCACGAGCCGCAGTACCAGAAATCAATCACGGAGGCTTAAAAATGAACCCGCCCATGACCTGCGGCAAAGCAGGGCTCCAGCTCACCGAGCGCTTCGAGGGATGCCGCCTTGCCGCCTATGCGGATACCGGCGGCGTGTGGACGATCGGCTACGGCCACACCCATGGCGTTCACGAAGGCATGACCTGCACGCGCGAGCAGGCGCAGGCATGGCTCGCGCAGGATACCCAGGCGGCCGCCGATGCCGTCAACCGCCTGGTGCAGATTTCCTTGAAGCAGTCCGAATTCGACGCCTTGGTGGATTTCGTCTTCAACCTCGGGGCGGGAGCCTTCGCGCGTTCGACGATGCTCAAGGATCTCAACGCCGGGAATCTCGCGGCGGCCGCTCTGCAGTTTCCTCTCTGGGACCACGATGCCGGACGCGTATTGGCCGGTCTGCTGCACCGGCGTCTGGCCGAAGAGGCCGAGTTCAGCGAGGAGAGAACAGCATGATGAAGTTGCTGAAAGACTGCTTCACCACTGCCGACGGCGAGAGCTTCGACATCGGGCGCGTGCTCTGGGCGCAGGGGGTGATCGTGTTCCTGGGACTCGCCATCTACAGCGTGGTGGGCCAAGGCCACCCCTTCGACATGCAGGCGTTCGGCATCGGGCTGGGGGCGACCCTTGCCGCCGGGGGTGCGGCCCTTGGTTTCAAGGCCAAGACCGAGCCGGGAGGAGGCGCGTGATGCTGCCAATCATCGACCTCCTGAAGTTGCTGCCCTGGCGGCTGATCGGCGTGGCTTCCCTCGCGCTGGGGGTGTTCGTGGGCGGCTACCGGTACGGCGAGCAGCACGTCAGGGCTCGATGGGATGCCGAGAAGGCCGCACAAGCTCAGGTCGTGGCCAGGCAAGCCGCGCAGGTCGCCGCCGTCGCCACCCGTCAGTCCACCATCAACCAGGAGATCTCGAATGAATTCCAGACCGAGAAAGCCAAGATTGTCGCTGATCGCCGGCATCTTCTTGCCGGTGTTCCTCGGCGCGTGCGCCACCGCGCCGCAGCCCATTCCAGCCCAGTGTCCGAAGTTCCCGCCGTTGCCGCCGGAACTGATGCAGCCCCCGCCGACCCGGTACCTGCTGCCGGACGGCAAGCCAACCCTGCCACCTGCGAAAAACTAGCCGAGGATGCGGCGCAGACGACCCTGATGGTGGTGGAATTTCAGCGGTGGTATCGGGAGCAGGCGGGGGCATTCGCTGTTCAAAACAAATGAATCTTCTGCCGCTGTCCGGCATCGGGCCGCTCGCCACGCTCACGCTCGGCATGCTGGGGCTGGGCGGGCTGCATGTGTCGGAGCGGGTGAAGGGGGCGCCGGAGGGGAATGCTCCCTACATGACGTTGTGGGGCGGCACGAGGCCGAAGTCTTGCCGACGATATGTCGAGAACGACATCACCACTCAGCCGGCTTGGCTTGTTTGA
>JAEHJW020007703.1_pt1 | contig 48030 bp, 61 predicted proteins | sample 9271431 | NCBI WGS metagenome assembly JAEHJW02
GATTCTTTTCGCTGCAGCGCCGGCGGCGAATCAGCCGATCGAGTGTGACTACGCGGACGGATTCTACGTGCCGATCGTCCGGGCGAAGGGGAACTTCCAGACCAAGCTCATCAAGGGCGGCGGGTATGACCGTAGCAACATGAACATCACGCTCTACGAAACGAGGGGGGAACGATAGATGGCACTCGACCTGAACGCTGCGATGTCCTTGTTCCTCCCGCTCCGAGGGACTACGCAGGCGACCCTGAAAGAACTGATCAAGGGCACCGGCCCCCTGTCGTTCACCCGTGCGACGACGGCCACGCGCTTGAATCCCGACACGAATCTGATCGAGTCCGTGGCGAGCGGGGATCTGCGGGAGGACGGGAGACAGTACCTCAATCGGTTCTCGTATTCGGAGGATTTCTCGCAGTCGAACTGGGTCAAATCGAACGCGACCGTGGCCTCCGACAACGCGACGGCTCCGAACGGGAAGGCCGTGGCGCAGTCGATTACAGCTTCGGCCGGGAATGGAACGTGTTTGCAAGCCGTCACGGACACATCCCGCGCCCGGTATGGATCCATTTACCTGAAGCGGAAAACCGGCACGGGGGATATCCAAGTGACGCTGGACGGCGGTGCGACGTGGACCACGGTTGCGGTGACGGCCGCCTGGACGCGCCTCGGGGCTGGCCAGACCCTCGCGAACCCTTCCTTCGGCGTCCGGATCGTCACGAGCGGCGACGCGGTCTACGCGTGGGGAGCGCAGCTGGAGGACGCCGCAGCGGCCACTCGCTATAAGAAATCCAGTTCTTCCCCTGCCTACGCGCCGCGGGGTGTGCTGATCGAGGGGCAGCGGACGAACCTGCTGACGTATTCGGAGCAGTTCGACAACGCGGCGTGGGGAGTGTGGGGGAGCGGCCTTGTTGTTACCGTCAACCAAATCGCGTCTCCAGACGGTACTTCCACTGCAGACAAGTTGCAATGCAATAACGCGGGGGGTGGACTACATCAAGCACAATCCATCCCCTCCGACGCCTTGAGTCGGACGTTTTCGATTTTTTTGAAGGCCGGATCTTCTCCGACGGCGAATATAGGGTTGGTGTATTCCGGTGGCACCGAGGTTAACGCTCAGGTGAGTATTAATTTCGGTACGGGTGTTCTTTCCGTGGTACAGGGAACCCCAACTTACGGGGTTGTTCCTCACGCGGATGGATGGTTCCGGGTGTGGATCGAAAAGGCAAACAATTCTTCTAATACAACGATTTATCCAATAATTTTTCTTCCTAACGGATACTACGCCTACTCTTGGGGTGCCCAACTTGAGCAGGCAACCTTCCCCTCCTCCTACATCCCAACCACTTCAGCGGCGGTGACGAGGAATGCGGATGAGTTGACGATGCCAAGTAGCGGGAATATTTCTGACAGCGTTGGCAGCATATTTGCCGTTTATGATTCCATTCATACGGCATCTTCCAATGATGGGATACTTGGGTCCCTTGGTGGCAGCACGAGATTCCAGACCTCAATCCATACCGATCTCCGTCTATTCGATGGCACAAATTATGCGATCATTGCTGTTCCTACCTCATACAACATTTCCAGAAAAGGGGCCTCTCGTTGGGGCGGCTCTGAAATGAATGTTTTTAGTGGGATTACGAATACTCCAACCACTTTCGACGGCTCTATGAATTATGGAACAAACCTTAAAATCGGTGGGTTTTCAGGTGCATGTGAAAGATGGGGCCACATCAAGGGTCTCATCATTTTCAACCGCGCCCTCTCCGACGCCGAAATGATCGCAATTACTTCATAGGAGGACAAAGAATTATGGCCAAGTTGTTTTATGTTCGTAGTAAGCCGGTGACGATGGAAAGTATCCTTTCTCCGCCCCGTGCGGTCGTCAAGATCGCCGGGATAATGATCGGCCAGCCGATCTGCCAGACGCCGGACGACGGAGCCGGGATTCCCGTGTGGGCTGCCGTCGTGGACGACGAGACGCACGCGGCGATCGCGGCCGAGCCGGAGTTCCTCGGCGCCGGCCTCGGCGAGGTCCGGGCGAAGGACCCGGGTGTGTTCGACCTCATCACCGTGCAGGAAGTGGCCGACGCCAAAGAGCCCAAAGGTGGAAAACGGATCGTCGGTATGGGCGAGGCACCCGCCGTCGGGGATGTCGTCGTGGCGACTCGTCCAGCGCACACCTTCGGGGGATTCGACCCGATGACAGGAGATCCCGTATGACCAGAAGCGAAAAGGTCCTTTCCCTGGTCCTCGTCGTGGCGTGCATCCTCGGAGTGATCTTCCTCTCTTGCCCCCGGCCCGGTTTCGGGGCGGATTTGACCCGCCTTGAGGTCGGGATGGCCTTCGCTCCTCCGCACAACGAGCCGGTCGTAGGAGAGCACGTCGCCCGGTACAAGATCGAGGGAGACGCCGGGATCCGGATCTGGAGGATCGACGTGGACGGCAACGCGAAGGTCTGGTTTCTGAACACCTGGGATCCCCCCGACGTCGTCGGCCACGGGTTTCCCGCGGCCTGGAGGAATTCGCGGTGGGGAGCTGAATCCATCCGCCTGAACTGGACGGTGAAGGCCGGGATCGACGTTGCGCCACGCCTGCAGACCTACATCGAGCACAACAAGTGGGGGTACCTCTCGGGGACGCTCCCTTCTTCCCACGTCAGTGAATATTACTGGCTGGCCGGAATCCGGTACCGGTACCGGTAGGAGATCCCCGGGATGACCGCCGGATCGAATGATCCGAACTTCATACAATCGTTTCACCTCTACGAATTCTATTTCACGCAGACCGTCCGCCTTACGGATTCGGACCGGTACGTGTTCTGGGGGGCCAACACGTACGCTCCCTTTCCGATCAGCTTCGAAGCGCCGGCGAAGGACCGGGAACCACAAGGCTCCATCCTGCGCGTGGGAGCCGCGAACATCGACCGGAGTATTGCGTCGATGGTGCTCAACGATGCCCCCCAGGGACGTCGGGTGGTCATGCGCCGGGCCTTGTGGACATCTCCGGGGAGCTTCACGTCGCCGATCCCTATGTACGACGGCAAGATCGATTCCGTTTCTATCGCGGAGGATATCGATACCGCTTCCATTGCGTTCGATATCCGGAACGATTTCGCCCTCTGGGAAAAATCCCTTCCCCGCGCGATGTATTCCTCTACATGCAACTGGATCTTCAAGAGCACCACGCCTGGATGCCAGTACACGGGTACTTCCTCCCTCTGCAATCGAACCTGGGAGCGGTGCGTGGAACTGGCGAACACGGACCGGTTCCGCGGATTCCGGCACCTTCCGACGATCGAGGACAAGGAGATCTGGTGGGGAAGAGCGCAGGCCTGAGCATTATGGCGTCTCTGCCGAAGATTTCGGTCGGCTGCGGTGCCCTCGCGGTCGAATGGATATCAGGATCCAGACCGCCGGGAGAGTTCCGTGATATTTCCGAGGCGCTCCCCGGGGATGTCCTGTTCTTTGCGGACTGGGGAGGCAGAAGGATTTCTGTAGGGATCTTTCTGTGCGACGACCGTGTGGCCTCGCGCGCGGAGCTGCGGGACGATCGCGTGGCGATGATCCGGATGGAGACTTTGAAGAAAGAGGGTTTCGAGTTCGCGGGAGGTGTTCACCTTGGGAGGTAGCGGACTCGGAGGATTCCTGCAGATCATCGGCATGGGGATCGCTCTACTGGCACTCGGTCCCGCAGGATGGGGATTCTGGGGCGTGGTCGCCGGAATGGGTGTCTCGATGGTCGGAGGAATGCTCTCGCAGCAAGAGATGAAGCGGGACGCCGAGGATGCCCTCCGGCGCGCGCGAGAAGCAATGGCCGGTCTGCGTATCAACGCACGGACTCAGCTCAAGGCCATCCAGGTCCTCTACGGCCGCGCGCGGGTCGGCGGAAATATCGTCTACATGAAGACGGACGGACCGAGCAACCGGGATCTCCATACCCTATGGGGAGTCGGGGAGGGGCCGATCGATGGTTTTGAAGAGGTCTGGTTCAACGATGTGAAGGTGTGGGATGTGGCGAAGATCGCCACGAGCAGCGGACAGCTCGAGACACCGTACAAGGGATGGTTCGACTTCGACTACCGGCTCGGGACGAATGCACAGAGCCGGTTCTCGCAAGTGAACGCGATCGATCCGGATTTCGTTGAAACATATCCGATGATCGCGATGGCCTATGTAAAGTTCGCCTACTCCGCGGATAAATACCAGAGCGTTCCAACGGTCAACTTCGTCGTGAGGGGGCGGATCCTCAACCGGCCCTGGGACGCGGGGAGCGGGTGGACGGACTCGCCTCCGCTCGTGGCGTACGACCAGATGACGCATCCGAGGTATGGCCTCGGTGTATCCACGACCGCGGTGAATTGCGGGTCCTGGCTTGCGGCGAATTCGTACGCCCAGGAGCCGCCTCCGGTGTGGAACCAGTGGATCGAGGAATCGGTGGAGCAGGTCTCGTTCGGGCCGCGGAAGTTTACGGAGACGGTTCCTCTGCACATGATCGTCGATTCCGCCGACAACTACCTGGGGAACGCCGGAAACATCGGCGGAGGCGAGGGGGTGAAACTCCCCATTCGACCGGGGTCTGTGACCCTTCGATCGTACGTCCTGCCGGATCCGGAAAGCGGGGGCGGGGGATACGATGTCTGGTACAAGGATGTGCCGTCGGGCGGACTTGGGATCATGGCGACTACCGGGACGATCGTCAATTCCAATGGATCCACCGTGGGAAGCGTCGATTATTATTCCGGGGTGATCGGGGTGGGGAATCCTCCCTCTTCTCCGGAAGCCACCTGGTTCGGCGGATATGGAGTCGTCTTCCGGACGAAGTACCAGTACCTCGCCAGAAGTCTCTCTCTGGCCTGCGGCTCCGAGACGCTGGTGGAGACCGGGACGATCACGACCACGGGGTACCTGATCTCATCCCAGGGGGGATGGGGGATCATCGACTACACGAACGGGATCCTTGAGGCGAGACTGGGCGGGGTCGACTGGTTCAACTTCTCTTCCGCCACCGTTCGGTACAAGGTCGGAACGCTCTCCCTTCGCAGGTTCTCCTATAACGGCGGATACGTCGACGCTTCTCCGGTGCTCGATCAGGTTCGGGACGTCCTCGCGCACATGAGGGGATTTCTGGTCTTCGCCGGCGGGGAGTATAAGCTCAAGACCGAGCGGCCGGGATCATCGGTGTACTCCTTCAACGATGACAACATCGTTGCGGGATCCTTCAAGGTGAATTTGCCTTCCCTGAAAGACAAGCCGAACCGGATCCGGGTGAAGTACGTCGATGCGCTGCAGGCCTACACCCCGAAGGATGCGGTTTATGAGGTAGGCTCTCCCGCGGACGTTCAGGGCTCCGACCGTGAACAGACGATCGTTCTCCCTGGATGCGTGTACCGGGACCAGGCTCATCGAATCGCGCAGACCGTGGCGAATGCCGCGGGCCTCGGGATCGCCGTTTCCTTCGAAACGAAAGCCGTTGCGATGGATCTTGAACCCGGGGACATCGTGGACGTCACGCATCCAGCGTGTCTTTGGTCGGGGAAGCTGTTCCGGGTCTGGTACGTGGCGCCGGGGAATGACGAGAAGGTGGAGATCCGGGCATTCGAGCATGACGACTCCATCTACGCGGACGCCTGGCCATACGGGGACATGAAGTCGATCGCACCGTCGGCGTACCCAACGAAATCCTACTTCGCGCCGGAGGTCACGAGTCTGTCCTTGATGGAGGTCTACAAGACCTTATCGGACGGAACGATTGCTTCCGGGATTCGAATGAAGGTGGAGGCAACAAGTGGGTCCGCGCTTCCGGCAGGATATAGGTTTTATTCGACCTACGAGACGACGAGCAAGGCGCCGATCCTGTTGTACGAAGGGAAGGATCCGGAGTACATCTACGGTCCCGTTCCGGCAGGAAACTACAACGTCGCGGCCTATTCCTATTCGGACTGGGGCGTTCAGGGGGCGATCGGGAAATCGTATACGATCCAGGTTCTCGGAAGGCCTGAGTTCGCCTGGCAGAACCTGAGAATTAAAGAAGTCGCCCATTACGATCATTCCGTTTTCCCAGGTTATTATCCTACCGTTTTCGAACTGAACGGGAAGCGGTACGTGACCGGGACCACGAGTGGTTCCTTGTGGTTGAAAAGAATCTCGGGCGGGACGGAGATTATCACCACGCGGGTCGCCTCCGTCGATTCGACCCGTTATTATTCTGCGATGGTCCAGAACTCGGGAAGTTGCGTTTCCGTGTTTTGGTATTTTGACACGTTGGCGTCCGCTCCGGTATATGGAGCGACGTTCGATCCGACGAGCTTGACCTGCATAAGATCCCCTTACATGATTTCCTCGGTCATGGAAGCAAGAAGCATGTACCCGATGTATGGAGGATCTTTTGCCGCGAATTCTGCGGGACAGTTGTACTGGTTCGGGTTTTCGTTTCATGGATCCGGAAACGGCGAGACGGCGCTGAATCGACATGTGCGATATTGTGCCCTGTCGTGCAGCATGGACCCCTCGACGTCCACATATATGTTCGATTCCAATTCTTTTACGACGGCGGGGAACGCGAACATCCTGGGGTTGTCTGCATTTTTTGCTCAGTCATTGGGGGCCGTGATTTATGGCGGGAGCAATACGAATTCCCCGGCGAATCTGAGAGAAGAAATTCGGGCCTGGACGTTCGACCACAACGTGGGGTCCAGGTATTCCAATGAGGTTCTGGTGGCGAGTTTGTCCCCAGTTATGAATGGACTGACCGTTCAGGCGAATGCCTTCTTCCCGGAAGTAACGGTCCTCACCGTGGACAGGATCGTCGGGTCGGCGTGGAATCCGCAATGGGGAGTCTATTTCACAGTGATCGATGTGCGAACGCCGACCGCGACGCCCCTGCGGTGGTATTACAGTTACGAGGACCTCAAAGGACAGACGGACACTTACTGGTACGGAAGTTTCCAGGGAAAGCCGATTGTCACGAAGGATTCTTTCGCCGTGGGAGTCCTTGCGCAGGACACCTATGCTTCCAGTCCCTACCTTGATTTGGATGTCTACAAGTACTGGAACATAACGTCTCCGTCTCCGTTCAACATGATGACGTGGAACTGGACATAAAAGGGGAGGCAGATGAACAAGTCGGATCAACCCCGCTTCGGCGGGGTTTTTCTTTTCTGGAGAAAATCTTGAAAACATTTCTGCTGGTTGTCGTTCTGGCGCTGTCCGCTTCCGTGGCCACCGCGGGCGACTCCTGGGACCGAACGGACAAGATCCTTCTGGGAGCATGCCTTGCGACCGCCGCCTTGGATTATGGGCAGACGATGCACATCGCACGGAACCCGGGGGAGCATTTCGAGTACAACCCGCTCCTTGGAGAACACCCTTCGCCTTCGACAGTACGGAACGCATTTCTGATCGGTGGCGCGGTGAAGATCATCGTCGCGGAACTGCTTCCGTCTCGTTATCGCAAGGTGTGGCTTGGAGGTCTTGCGGTCACATCCGGGATCATCGTTGGCCTGAATCGGAAAAACGGAATTTCTTTCGAGTGGTGAGGGGAGACGATGCGGGAAAACTTCACGCCTTGGCTCAGTAACCTGCGGGAGCACGAAGGGTTCCGCTCGAACGACTCCCGCGATCCAGGGAAGCGCACCGTGTACGGCATCTCCGAGGTGTACCACCCCGAGATGTTCAAAGACGGCAAGGAACCTACGCTAGCCGATCTTCCGGATTTCTATCTTCGGGAATACTGGATCCCCGGAGGATGTGACTCCCTCCCGTTCCCCCTCGACGTGAATCACGCCGATGCCTGCGTCAATCCGGGGATCGGTGCGGCGACGAAGTTCCTGCATGACTCCGGGGAGCACGCCGATGTCCTGTGGCGCACCACGGAATACGTGCTCCTTCGAGAACGGTACTACCTGAAGAAGATCCGGGAGACTCCGGCGAAGCTGGTGTTCCTCGCCGGCTGGATGGACCGGTGCCTCGACTACTGGGAGACCACGGTCGGAAACATGATTGACATGGCGGGGAAGTGACCACCCGGTGCAAGTGTCAATGCGGCCTCTGGATGCCGTGGGAAACGTTTCTCAGGCACATGAAGATGTGCCGAAAGGAGAGAGAGGATGCGAAAGGTTCTGTTCCTGCTGCTGGCAGTGATTCTGCTGATTTCCGCGAATGTCCGAGCGGCGTTCATCGACTACGACCGGTCGACGACCTACACCGACAACACGCCGATCCCCGCAGCGAAAATCCCCACGATCCAGTACCAGGGTTGGTACGGCCCAACGCAGGCTGACCCGGAGAATCCCGGACAGACCGTCACGGACAACGCGACGATCACGGCCCCAGATCCCCCGGCGGGATCCACCTGGTGGTACTCCGTTACGGCCATCCTGGACGGAAAGACCAGCGTGAAGGCGGCGGCGAAATCGAAAACCGTCCCTTTCCAGACACCGGCGGCGGGTCAAGTCCGGGGTGTTCGGTAGCCGTCAACAGATCATAAAGGGAGGTGGAAAGTGGACTATATCGCCGTCATCCAGCAATACATCAACATCAAGGCGGTCATCGTCGCCATCGTTCTGACGCAGATCATCAAGTATTTCCTGCCCGGCCCTCCGAAGGAGATCCTGACGGTCTTCGATCGGTTCACGGTCAGGTCGGGGCCGTACCTGAACCGGATCGTGCCCGTGTTACCAGTCCTCATCGCCTTCGTCGTGACCTACTTCCTGGAGAAGGACTCGGCCTACACGATGGAGGACGCCGTCCATGGAATCTCCTCCGGGGCGTTCGCAGGATACACCTACCGGACGACCAAAACGCTCATCTTCGGGGAATAGGAGGCTCGAATGTGGCCGAAGCTTTTCTCGTGGGCGAACGCGAACCGACTGGTTGCGGTCATCATTGTCGTTCTCTTGGTCCTTGCCCTGGCCTCTGCAGCCGATTCCTGGCGGCAGCGGAAGACGGCGGAGGGGTACCTGCAGGCCGGGAAGGAGCAGACCGAGCAGCTCCGGGGGCTCTTGGACAACACGACGGCGCAATATCAGGTGCGGATCCAGGACCTCGAGGCGCGGGTGGTCGACGCCGAGCGCCGGGTCGCGGTCGCAAGGAAGCGCCTCGATGAGGCGCGCGCGGCCTCCGGGCGTCCGTTCGTCCCTCCCGCGGGGCCCGGCGAGATGGCGGACCGGTTCGGGAAACTCGGGTTCAAGGGGAGGGTGAAATGAGAAAACATTCTCGCATGAGCACCACGGCCGCCGTAATTGCGATATGGACCACGCTCTTCCTCCCCGCCATTGCCCCTCGACTTTACGCTGCGGAGCCTACAGGGGCCAGCGTGGGCAGCGCAAGGGCGGAAATCTGCTTCCCCCTCGGAGATGCCGAGAAAATGCTCCGGGAACTCGAAGCAGCACCGGCGGTCAAGGTTGAGGCGGACGCCTGCCGGGAATGGCAGGCGCAAGAGGAGGTTCGGGACCAGGCACTCGCCGAAGGAGCGCGGACCCGGGACGCGCGGATCATAGAGCTCGAGAGGGAAAAAGCGGCAGCATTGGCCCAGGCAGAGGAGAACCTGAAAGCCGGGGAGCGGGCGGTCAAGGTTGCCCAAGGGCCGTGGTATCAGCGGGTTCTGTCGGTCGGGAAGTGGATCGCGGTCGGAATTCTGGTCGGGTTCGTGGCGAGCGCGGGAAGATAACTCCTCGGAGGTCGGCAACCATGCCGTTGGCTATCCTTGTGGGCATCATGACTCTTGCCGCGGGAGCTGTCGCAGGGCAATCAGCGGTTACTTCCGATCCCGGACACGTCACCCTCTCCCTGGACAATCTCCTTTTGCACATCCTCCCGGCGATCTCCGCCGGCGCGTTCGCATGGGCTGGCGCGCGGTTTACGATCAAGAATCACGGGGACAGGATCGTGCGACTGGAACGCCACAATTCATGGGGTCGCAGGAAGCTGGAAAAACTTGAGACCGTCCACCTGAGTCGTCATCCCGAGGATGCGTCCCTGCTGCACGTGGAGCAAATCGATGGAGGGAAATAGATTTCCATCCCCGTGACAACCAAAGACACGGAAAACAACCAATTCCTCAATGATTTCAGATATCGTATTGTCGACGAGTACGACAACAGGGTTTAATGATTTCAAGTAATTACGGATGGGCTTGGGCAATCCAGTGACAAACTCTACTTCTCGACCTTCTCCTTCGCCGGCCGCAGATAGTGGGTGACGGTTGTTTTCGAACTGGCGTGCTCGAGGACCCCGCGGATCCGGTTCAGCATCTCTTTCTGCAGCGTTTCCCGTTCCTGGGTGACCCGGCTGTGCCGCATGGCAACGTAGAGGGGTAGGTCGATCTTCTCCTTCTGCGCGGCTTCCCTCCAGTAATCGCTGATCCTGTTCCCCCTCCATGGCGTTCCCGCCTGTGTGGTGAAAATCCACGCCCCAGGGAGTTTGTCCCGGCAGATCTCCTGCAACTTGCAGAACAATTTCTCTGACAGCGGCTTGTGGAACTTCGCCCCTGTTTTGGTCTCTTTCACCTTCCCGAACTGATCCAGTGCCCGCTCGATGAAGATTCCACCATCGACCAGGTCCTTCACCTTCAGCGCCACGACTTCTCCTGGGCGGATCCCCGTCTCGCACATGATCTCAATCAGCGGTCGTATTCCCTCTCGAACGTGCTTCAGCACGCGGTCCTGCAGGGCGCGATCGATCCACCCGCGCTCTTTCGTAGGGACTTTCACCTCGGGAAAGACGGGGCACTTCAGGATCACGTCCAGCGTTGCCAATCGGTTCAGCAGGGTCCGGAGGGTGTACATGACGCTTTGGACGGATTTCGGTTGCAGGCCTTTCTCTTGCAGATGTCGGTATAGGCCTTCAATGTGGACCGCCCGAATATCTCGGACGTCCATATGTCCGAGAATTGGGGTGATGTGGCGGAAAAAAAACATCTCGACGTGGTAGGCGTAGATCCGGCTCCGGTCCTTGTACAGCGTGGTGGACCATCGCTCCGCTTCTTTTTTCAGCGTGCGTTCTCGCAGGGCTTCCGGAGACCACTTCGTGCTATCGAAGATCCGATCGTCGATTTCCTTCCGGAGGACTTCGAGGGTGCGGTGCGCGTGCAGAAAGGAATCGAAAGGGCGTCCGTCGCGATCGCGGAATAGCCGGCCGACCTTCCCGGCATTATCGCCTATGGAGCGGGCATCGAGGTAGAACCGTCGCGGCCTGGTCTTGTGCTCAGGGCACATCAGATCGATGGTGTCGTTTGTCAGGGGGTGTCGAATGTCCTGGAACGCTTGGTTGCAGATGGGACACTTCTCGTTCGTGCGGATTCGTCCGCCCATCGAGAGCCCTCCCCCGAGGTATGGTTGCGGGGAAGGGTACTCCGCCTGGCCCCCCGGAGTCAACCTCGGGGGAGAGACCATGGCCCCGGGGGGCGCAGGCGAAGGTTGGAGGTTCAGAACAGCTCCTCGCTCGCCCGAAGATCGGACTTGCTGCCGGTGACCAGCTCGAGCGTCCGGAGCCGCCCGAGGTACGTCGAGAACGTCCCGCTGCCGGCGGACAGTTCCGCGGCCTCACCGAGGTCCTCGGCGGACGTAGGATGCGGATACCGCTCCGCAAGAACCCGAAGCATCCTGGCGGCGCCGGAGTTGCCGAGCTGTCCGAGCCAGTAGTCGAGAAGATCCCGACCCTCGGGCAGGGGATTGTGGGATCCGATGGCCGCGCGCCCCGCCTCGGTGATCTCAATCCGGTCCTTGCTGCCGTTGATCCAGCCGCTCGATCGAGCCCGACCAAGGTACGTGCTGAAGGTGCCGCTCTTGCTCGACAGTCCGGCGCGTAGCCCGAGTTGCCGGGCGGTGAGGCCGTTGCGTTGCGCCAAGGCGATCAGCATCCGCTTCAGGCCGGATTCGCCGAGGGAACCGGCTCCAGCCGTGGATTGAGCCGGGTTTTGCCGGTAACGGGTCGACTCACGAGCCGCAGGTTCGAGCGCGCGGCGTTTTTCAAGGGGAATTCGGCTTTCCCCTGCCGTGACCTTGATCGGGTTCATAATACCCTCGTACCCGACCCCGGCCACTATCCCATCGACAATGCTCTGTATTTTCTCTCCCGCTTCCTGAACATTGGCGAAAAGCCGCTTTGTCGCTTCGGACATCGCTGCGCGCCGAATCTTCAGGATGTTCTCTTTGGATATGCTCGGTGCCGGTGCCGCCTTCGCCTTCCGCAGCTCCCCCTCCAGAACGGCGATCCGTTTTCGCAGCTCCCGGGGGTCCTCGGCCTTCGCCTTCTCGATCATCTCCGCCAGGTCGGACCGAAGCACCGCGACGTCTACGGCTGACAGGCTCGCGGCCTTCGCAGCCTGTCCGACCTCCGGGGTGGCCGATGCGTCGAAGGTCTGTTTCCGCGCGAACTTCACCCGTTTGTAGATCCGCAGCCATGCCGGGGACCAGACGTACCCTTCTCCGCGTCCGAGGGAGGGGAGCTCGCCGACCAGGTTCCGGTCCGCTCCGGCCTCCTGGACCCATCCCTCGAGGGCCTTCCGCTCGTGGGGCCCGGTCACCTGGAGGACGAATAGACACTCGACCTGGTTGAGGGCGTTCTTGTTCACCGACTGCGGCCGTTGCGTGACGAGCGTACAGCCGATCCCGTAGTTCCGGCCGAGGCGGATGATGTGCTCGAAGGCTCCGACCATCCGGGCCTCGTCGTGGCCGACCCGCTCCGGAATGAAGAGCTGCGCCTCCTCGATGAACAGGTGCATGGCGGACCGCTTCTTCTTCTTCAGGTGTAGCAGCTCCTCGGCGAACTCCCAGGCGAACCGCTTCCGCTCGTGTATCCGGAATCCGGAGATGTCCAGGACCGCGCAGATGTTCTTCTCGACGATCAGCCGGGCCAGCCGGGGGCCGCTCTCCGGCGCGATCGGGACGTCCCCGTGATCTCCGCCGAGAACAAAGATATCTTTCCCCTTCGATTTTCCGTCAGCACCTACCCGCAATCCCCACCAGTTCCCGACCGGATCCATGGCGACAACCTGCGCGCCGGCGTCGAGCATCTTCTCGGCCATCATCGTGGCAAGGTAGGTCTTCCCGGCTCCCTTGCGGCCGATCGCGCCGAAGGTCTGAGTGACGGCGTCCAGAGGGAGGGAGAGGTCGGAGGCGATCTTCATTCCTTGTTCCCCTTCTGCGCCCGGACAATCGTGGCAACGGCTTCCGCGAAATCCTTCGCTTCTTGTATCTCCCGTTCCCGTTTCTCTGCATCGAATACCTGCTGAGTGAACGAACGATCCCCGCCTATGTTTCCAAGAGTGGCGGCATCGGCAATGAAGGTAAAGGGCAACGAGAGAAGCCTGTGGAGTTTCATGCGATCACCTCCGGGAATTTCTTGTGCTCGCAACCGTCCAGCAGGCAACCGGCGGCCTTCTTGCCGACACGTTCCATCATCTGTCCGGGGTGGAAAGGGTTCGACCACATATGCAACCGCTCCTTCGGGCCAGCGTAGACGTTCGTCGGGACCCATTCTCCCCATTGCTTGAAAAAGAAGGGGACCGACGCGGAAGCGCATTGGTCACGCAGGTCCTGAACCCACAGGGGATTCATTGGCCGAGCACCGGGGCCAGATTCGCCGCCGCAGATGACCCAATGCGGTCCACGGTTCACCCTTTCGTTGTCCATGTCTGTCCATTCAAAGAATGGCTTCAGGTCTATCGGCCCCAACATTGGCTCCACGCTCACGAACCGCACAGCCGCCGGGGTCTGCAACAGGATTGGAATGCGCCGGTTCGCCGCCTCCTGGTTTTCAGTGGTGACGCCAAGCCAGAGGTTCGGGAAGTAAGGGAATCCGTCCCGGAGGTAATGCTCCACGGCCGCCCGCATGCGCTGCGGGCGCTTCGTCAGCACCATGAAAGTATGCTTGTAGCAGGCGGAAATCACCTCGAAGATTTTCTCCGTCTCTTCGAACAGCGCCAAGTCCTCATGGAATAGATCCCCCATGGAGCAGACGAAGATCCTGCGTGGCCTCTTCCAGCACATGGGCTGGTCGAGACGGTCGTAGTGGGGCACGATCGAGGAAAAGGGAATCGGATTGAGAGCGGCTTTCCCGGTACCGGTTTCGACGCCAGCCCGTTCTCCGTGCGCCTTCGGAAACCGCTCCACCATCCGCTTCGCGTAGCAATTTGTACAGCCATCCGATACCGGAGTGCAGCCGGTGATGGGATTCCACGTGGCGTCGCACCATTCGATCTTCGACTTGTTGGCCATCAGGCGGGCACCGCTTCTTCGGCGAGCGCCAAGAGAACTTCTTGAACGCTCACGCAGACGCGGTGGAGCATTCGGTACATGAGTTCCGGTTCGTCCTGCTGAGTGAATAACACGATCGTCTTCTTTCCAGCACCGGCGGTCCAACCGAGTTCAAGGTGTGCGCTCCGACCACAGGGGAGAACCAGAACGCAGGCATCGCAGGCAATCAGGGCTTCCATGTCGGACGTGAACCCCGCCTTGGCCGTCGGATGATTGAGGCATTCCCGAAACCGACTCGGAGACCAGTCGAGCCAGTCCGGGTCGATCTCCGACCACGCGAACCCGGTGTCGCCCGGTCGGGGATTGCGGAAGTCGTAGACCTCATGTCCCGCCTGCCGGAGTTCGGCCACTACGGCCTGCTGATGTGGGTTCCTCCAAGAAGAGGCAACGTAGATTTTCATCCCGTCGCCACCTTCCCCCCGCGGATCTCGATCTCGCCTTCGCGCGGCTCTCCGACGCGTGAAACGAAATACTGGAACCCGTCCGTATCCGCTTGTGCCTTGAACTCCGCCAGACTCTCGTCATCGAGCTGCTCCGCTCCGTCAATCCCGATCCACTTCAACGGCTTGTCCGCGGCCAGCGCCCGCGCGATGTCCAGCGCAAGCCCCATCTTCTCGGCCCCGGAGAGGTTGTCGATCGGGATCCCGCGCACTGTCACGTCGTCCCCGTCGATCTTCAAGCCCTCGATCGGCAGGTTCGCCTCCCGAAGCGCCTGCGCGGGTAGGTCATCCCTGAACCGGATGACCATTTCGTCCAGGGCGTCGGCCTCGGATTGCAGGACGTCCCGGGAGGCCTCGGCAGCGATAGCGTCCCCCAGGAGGGCCTGCCGCGCCTTCTCTTCCTCGATCGCCACAGCCTCGGATCCGAGGTTCACCAGCTCCGCCTTCGCCGTTTCAAGGAGCGATTCGTCGAACGCCCCGGGGAGGGACGCGAGGGTCTTCTTGTCGGAGGCCATGGTCTGCTCCATGCCGACGATACTGGACCGCATGTCCGCGATTGCCTTCGCCTGCAACTCCGCGCCTTCAAGTTCCACCTCGGCCTCCCGAAGTTTCGCCCGGAGGTCCTCCACCTTCTTCCGGCACCCGGCGACGTCGGGCTCTGCGGCCTTCTTGAGCGCCTCCTTTCCCTCCACGACGAGGCGCTCGTTCGTGGTGATCCGATCCGTCAACTCCTTCCGGGTCTCGGCGGCCCGCTCCGCGGACTTCTTCTCCGCCTGAAGCCGCGCGATCGCGTTCCGGTTGTTCTCCCTGCGTTGCCGGAGGTCGTCCTCCTGCCGCTCGATCCTTTCCTCCGGAACGTACCCTTCCGGCACCTTCGTCCGGGCGGTCCGGGCCAGCTCCCGGCGGTTGACCAGCTCCTTGTTCTTCCCGGCCCGGAGGATGTAGTAGTGCTTCCGCACCAGGTCGTACATCAGCAGGGCGGGGCCTTCCTTCGGGATCCCTGGGACGACTTCACCGGTGATCTCGATGATCTGCTCGAAGGTCACCTTCTTGGCGACCGCCTCGAGGAGCATCTTCGTCCGGTCGACCTTCTTTGCCCGGTGGAACTCCATCGGATTGAACTGCGTTGCTCCCAGGAGGGAGCATAGATACGTCTGCGGCGCGGGGCGCTTGAACCCCTCGGCGTTGAGGACTTCGACCCGCTGGCCACCCGGGGTGATCCGGCGATCCACGGTGATCTCCTCGAGGTCGATCAGGATCTCCGCGCTCTTGGCTCCCTGGTGGATCGTTTCCGGAGCGGCCCCCTCGAGGGCGGCCCGGACGGCGTTGAGGATGGACGTCTTCCCCTGACGGTTCTTCCCGGCGAACACGGTCACCTTTCCGGGGACGATGTCCGCCTCGAGGATCCCGGCGAAATTCCGGATGCGGAGGGAGAGAATTTTCACTTCGTGCCTCCGCCCTTGGTGAGGGCCGCTTTCCGATCATCCCGGTGCTTCTCGTAGGCTTTCTTCATCATCGGGCTGCACTTCTCCAGTGCCCCCGCGCAGGCGTCCCACCGCACCGACAGGTCCTCGATCGAGTTCGCCTTGTTCAGGTACGCCGGGACGTCGGAGGAGTCCACGGGGGCCTTCTCGACGGATCCGGGGCCGAAGGGCAACCCTTCGCCCTCGTCGGCGCCGGGCTCGCGGTCGGCCGGCGGGGGAAGGGAGGCGGACGCCGTTCCAGGAGCGCCCGCCCCCGTGGAGCCCGCATCCGGAGAGGAGGTGGATGCGGGAGAGGAATCCTTCTTCTCGCCAACTCCGAGCGTGCTCTTGAGGCCCTCGACGCCCTTTCCCTTGTCCTCCTTCGGCGGCATCGGGAACGCCTGCTCGACCGTGGTGTCTCCTTCCTTGATGGCCGTGGCCATGCCCTTCAGCGTGACCAGCTCGTCCATGCCGATATCCTCGACTCCCGCCACGTTCAGGACGGCGAAGATCATCTCCGGGGTGACGCCCATCTTCTGGAAGTACAACATCATCTCGGCCCGCTTGTTCGCCAGCGTCTTCACGTCCCCGATCGCGGCCTTGCGGGCCGCGTCGTACATCTCCGACCAGAACGCCTTCGGGATCCCCTTCAGGATCGCGTTCCGCAGCGCGATCGAGCAGGCCGCATTCGCCGTGACGCCGATCATGTCCGCACCGAACCGCTTCCCGTACTTGTTGACGATGCGGCGCTTCACCTCGTAGGTGATCGCCACGTTGCGCTCCAGGTCGTGGAAGACGCCCTGGGCGACCACGAAATCGTTCTCCTCGGAGACGGTCCGGGCCCCGGCGCGGCAGTTCCCCCAGGCGGATGCGGCGACCTCCGCGAACCGTGCGGACGGCCCCTCGATCGTCTTCCCGTCGCGGGGGAGGGCATAGATGCACTCCTCGGCGATCTTCTCGGTGAGCTGCACCATGTCCAGCATCTCCGTCCGGAACTTCTTGATGGACCGGGGATACTGCCTCGCGGTCGCGATCTGCATGTCGATCTCGGCTTTCGTGATGACCGCGAGCGTCCCCGACTCGGCTGTCAGGACTTCCTGTTCCGTTTCCCGTGCGGCTTCCGTCATGGCCCTTCTCCTCTCCTTTTTGGGGTTATCGCTTGGTGGGCGTCGGAAGGAATCTCCGGCTGCCCGGCTTGACGATCGTGTGCTGTGCGATGAGGTCCACGGGGGCGCTCAGGGCGCGCGCCACGGCCTCCCATTCGACCTTCGTGCTGTCCTTCGAGAGTCGCCACGTCACCTTCCCGCAGACCCCCTGGATCCCCTCCGCCTCGCCGATGATCGCCTTCAGGCGGTTCTCGTACTCCGTCTGGACCGCCTCATCGGACTTGACTTGTTCCCGGATGGCGAACAGGTTCCGCAGCAGGTCCTCCGCCTCCTCGTTCGCGCCGATCAGGGGGAGGCGGTTCGCGGGGTACTTCGTGGCGAGGTATTGAGCGCAGCCGTCCGACCCGTCGATCGCGGGTTCCTCGCTGCCCACGACGTACCGGTTCCAGAACTCGGACAGCCGGGAGAGGATCGCCTGCTCCAGTTCCATGTCCCGCTTCAACCGGTAGACGCGGAAGTCGTTCAGGCCGAAGAAGGCGGCTACGTCCCACTCCGGCAGTCCGGTGACCGACATGCAGACGGCGCATTGGGTGACGTAGTACGGCGGGATCTGGTCGGACCCTTCCTCGCCCCACGCGCCGGATGCCATCGGTTCGACCGTCTTGATCTCGCAACCACGGGGCCGGTCGACCACCAGGCGGTCCGGGGTGGCGAACACGGGCAGTCCGGCCGGATGCCACCGCAGGTCGTACCCGCCGCCGGTGAGCGCCACCTTCTCCCGCTCCGCGTAGAGCTGCGCGATCGGTTCCTCGAAGAGGCGGCCGGTCCGGAGGCGCTCGTTGTCTTCGATCTCCGGGATCAGGCCCCGCTTTCGGGCCCACACGTCTGTCGGTGAGGACCAGGGGGACACGCCGAGGACGGCGGCGGCCTCGGAGGCGCCGATACCCTTCTTCCGTTCTGCGAGCCATTCTTCACGGTTCATCGTCATCTCCTTGTCCGGCCGGCCTCGACCTGCGACCATGCGCGAGCGCGGGCTGTACCGTCTCCCACCGGTAGCGGCCGGAGCATCAGTTGATCGCCCAGAACTGCGGCGTGAACATGAAGTTGATGAGAAAGAAGATCCACACCGCGAGGGCCACGCCGAATATGAAGCCGAAGGCCCGTCGGGTCCGGGACGGCCGCTTCCGCGCGGCGCCGGTGATCGCCTCGGGGCGTTTCCAGTCGCGGGGAAGGGTGCGGGAGAATGACGCCGGGCGTTGCCAGACGGGGACGAGAGGGGGGGCAGTCATCGCCGTCCACCGTGGATCTGCGCGGACATGCCCCGCAACTTCTGCCGCATCGCCTCGGCTTGCTCTTCGGTTACCGGCTTGAATCCAGCATCTACGGCTTCCTGGAACATCCTGTCGATCGGTTCCCTGGGAGCCTCGCGGACGAAGTCTGCGTCCAGCGCGCGGGAGCCGCGGTGCTCGCCGGGCTGAGCGAAGCGCGGGCAGAAATGGTTCAGCAGCTTCCCGGTCGTTCGATCGAGGTTCCTCCGGATGCCGAACACGTCATGGCTGAAATTGAAATCATCGGCGTCCAGCAACTCATCGAGCCTCAACGGAGTGCCGTTGCGGTGGCAGGCCGTGATGTCCATGCGGGCACCTACCGGGTCGTACATCCAACCCGCCCCCATCGCCGCTTTGATGGCGCGGTCGGCGATCTTCTCGATGATCGCGGCGTCCTCCTTGCTCACGTCGAATCGAACATTCATCCCTCTCCTCCTTTCAGGCGTTTCTTGGATCGCCGTCGTAGTCGATCGCGGCCCGGGTCACGCCTCGAGTCTCCCGGGACGAACACTTCGGGGCAGCGCTGCGGACGAACAGCTCGTGCGCGTCCCGCTGCCGCAGGAGCTTCGCGCCGGCCTCCGTGGGCGGGGTCTGATGGTGGAAGCACAGATCCGGATGCTTGTTGCTCTCAGAAAGGATGCGGTGGCACATTCGGCATTCCCGAAAAGCCATCCCCATTTTCCTTTCACGTCCGGCGGAACGCCCGCCGGTGATCGCCTCGGGCTTCCTGCGCGGCGTCGTACGCATCGGCCAGCATCAGGCCTGCCGCATTCCGAACGTCGATGGTGGGGCGGTATTGCACCGAGGAATTGAGCAGGTCTTCGAAAGACCAAGCGGTGTACAGGTCGCGGGTGATGCAGTCAAGGATGGATCGATCGAGCGTTGTGTTCGGCATCTTCTTCCCCTCTTTTGTAGTCCTCCCGGGGCGTTCGAATCGCCCGACCAACGCGCCGGCCACGGACGGGAGGACCGCATTCAATCTTTGCGAGGGGGCCAGCATCCCGGAGCCGTGTGCGCCAGCCCCCCCTGGTAGTCACGGGACCGCGAGAACCGTTCACCGCCGGGTTGCGATGGATGGGGTTCGGCCGAGTATTCCGCCACCGACTCCCACTCCGGTTCCTACTACACGGCGTCCCGCTCTATCCCCGTGCGCCCCGCAAGGGGCATCCTCAAAGAACAATCTCCGTGCTGCTGGCCCCTGCCAAGCCTTCGCAGGTTTCGCCCGGGCATGTGCTGGGCGGCCGGTCTCCCTGCCTTTCCTAGCCCTTCTTCCCTCACGCGGCCGGTAGTCGGAACCGCCAAGCTCGTTCGGTCGGAAGTTCAAGGAGCGGCGATGCTGGAGGGAAGCATAAACATACCGTTTATGATTGTCAAGCGGGAAAGTAAACGAACCGTTGATGTTCCTGGGTAAAAAAATACCGGGGGGGTCTTCTGTTTTTTGGGCTATTCCAGGCTGCTTTTTAGGTTATCGAGGGCCTCTTGCATGTCTTGAGCATCTTTCGTGTTGTTCATCGCTTGGCGGCGTTCGAAAGGGGTCCCTGGATTGGAGACAATCCAGAGTGAGCAGAGGATGTGCATCTGGTCTGAGTCCTCGGCCAAAGTGTATTGGATCCGATATTCGGGAGTCGGACTGTTCCTTGAGCCATAGAGGAGTTTTGCGGTCATATTATCTTCCATCGCCCGACCGAAAACGAGACTGTAGGGGGAGGATTGTTGCAGGAGAAATCCCCTTGTTTCCATGGCGGATATTATTTTGTTCGAGATTTGATCTTTTGAGACTCCGTTAATACGTATCTCTGGTCTTCCGGATGGAGTAGATAGTTTTGTTGGTACGGCACATCCAGCAGATATTATTAATACAGAAAGAAGAAAACCCGCTTTTATAGGCTTTGCCATACCCATACGGCTCTTCCTATTACATATTTATTAATGTCATCGTCAATATATATCACTCTCGTTCTGTTTTCTTTTTTTACTTTATCGGCGTTTGCGCTTGTAATGATTAAGTTTCTGCCCTCAATCGATGTGTGCTTCACTATAATTCCTTCATTGTCGAGTCTGACAGCATATATATCATTGGGGTTTGGAGGGGATAATCGCGTAGGAATATCTCCTTTATCAATACACACAATAGCTTTGTCATGCAAGATCGGCCACATGGAATTTCCGCGAACCTTTATGCAGACTAGGTTCTCTCGATTTCGTTTCCCGAGTCTTCCCTCCGGGATCCAGGCCCAGTCTTCGATCTGATCACGAACGATATAACCTTCTCCGGCTGCCGCTGAATCTGCGTAGATCGGGATCTCGATAAAAAGAGTATTCGGTTTTTTTTCTTCAGCGGGCAGTTTGAGCCATTCATCCCAAGTTTTTACAATGGCGATCGGCGGTTCTTTTGACTTCGGTTCACTGAGCCCCATGATCTCGGGCACTGTCATTCCAAGAAGGGGTGCCAAATGGGAGGCGCAGGATTCGTCTGGCGTACGTTCTCCCACCCGCCAATTATAAATTGCTTGCACGGAGACGTCGATCTGTTGGGCAAAACCCACAAATGACAACCCCTCCCGTTCGCAGTAGGCCTCAATTTGCTCACCGAGTCTTGTAAGTTTTTTGGCCATGTAGAACGTATACAACTCCCTGTTTATGGTGTAAATCGACAGACTGTTGATGTTTTCTTGACAAGCATAAACATACCGTTTATGATTCGCCGCAGGAGGTGAGAACCCCATGCTGTTCGAAGATTGGATAGAGGGAAAAAAGAGAATCGATGTGGCGAGAGATCTGGAAATCTCGGTGCAGATGCTCTGGTTGGTCCTCATGAGAAAACGTCGCCTCGGTCCGGAAAAATGCATGCGTCTTGTTGAAATCTCGGGCGGCCAGGTGACGCTTGAAGAAGCGCAATTCCCGGAAAATTTTCCGAAGGTCAGCAACGGATGAGGCGGTGGTCTCCATCGCCTCTTTTTTTATCCCATTTTCGTCTGTGAACTGTGTGAATTAAACGCCCCGCCTGTGAACTGGAGGCCCCATCTGTGAACAAAATAATGGAAACCCCCGCCAGGCCAGTCCAGATATCACTTAATTTCGAACCCCCGCCCAACTTCGAAGACGACATTGACGCGCTTTTGATTTACGTCATCGAATTGGCCCGGGACGCCAGGAAAGACAAGGACAAGGACAAGCTCCTCTTGAAGCAGATTGCGATAGCGGCAGACCTGTCCCCGTCGGAACTCTCGATGATGATGCACCGAACGCGACCTTTTCCTGCCAAGGCGGTCCATGGGATCATTCGAGCAACGCTGCCTGATGGTCTCAAGGTCGTCTACGCGTACATGGATATGTTTTTGACTCCGCAGGACGTGAAGGTCGACCGCGCTGCCGACGTGCTTGAGCGATACCTGAACGGGAGGAAGGAAGCGGATAAGGCCGCTTTGGTGATCGCAGAAGCGATGAAAGCGACGAAGAAGAAGTGACCGGACATCGTCGTCAACCCCTCATCGACCTCTCCGAGGAAGACGCGGCGAAGTTGCGGAAGGCGGGATTCAATTATCAGAGCATAACGAACTGGCGGAAGAAGATCTGCGGACCATATCCGCGACTGCTGCGAAGGGTTAATTCGGTGCTCGGGCGCGGCGTCCAGAAACCCGCACCGATAGCGGATCCGTCATTCACAACGGCTGAACCTGTTGTCGACAACAGGAAACCGCTCGTTCCAGCTACCCCCCCCCGTGTAGCCCCGCACGTTCACATCCAGGTCAACCCCTGTGTCGACGACGCGGTATGCCTCGCGGTGCGGACGGCGGCGATGCAGCCGGTCGCGAATACACTGCTCGATCAAAAGCGGGAGATCCCTTGCATGAACTGCAAACAGGGGATCGAACGTGCGAAGGCGGTGGCGATGAAGAAAACAGCACTCCGGAAGGACGGTCTCTGTGCGTGCGGCGAGGAAAAATCCTGGGGCGCGAAGATGTGCGCCGATTGTCTTGCCGAGAGCAGAAAGGGGCGGAGGGCGACCGCATGATGCCTTGTCCTTGCTGCGGTACCCCCACGCCGGCACTGGAGCGGATCCAGCCGCTCGGCATCCAGTTACACCTTCACGAACCTCTGTTGATTCTCTGGCGATGCCCAGGTGCGAGGGAGATAGACAAGCAGCTCCTGCGGTTCGGCATCATCACCAACGCTCCATGGAGTTGCCAGGCGCCCCGATCCATCAGGTGGGAGCACGCGACACAGAATCTCCGCCATCTGGCGTTCGAGCAAGAGCGCCTCTTCCTGACGTTGAACGGATGGATCTGATGGGAGTTTTCGTAAGCCAACCAGAGGGAGCGACCGGACCGTGTTACGAGCACGGCCCGGCCACCCGACCCACAGCCTTTGACACTGTGAGCCAAGCCAAGGCTCCCCCGCCACGTACGCGGCGCGATGAGCCTACCACGCACGATCGGAGGCTCACAATGTCGAAGGTTCAACCGTTTTTTCCGTGGATCGGAGGTAAGCGGCGCCTCGCGGAACGCATCCTGCCGCTCTTCCCGGAGCACACCTGCTACGTGGAGCCGTTCTGCGGCGCCGCGGCGCTTTTCTTCCTGCGGGAGGAGCCGGCCAAGGTCGAAGTCCTGAACGACATCAACCTCGATCTGGTAACTCTCTATCGCGTACTGCAACACCACCTCGAGGAGTTCGTGCGGCAGTTCAAGTGGGCCCTGATCAGCCGGCAGATGTTCGAGTGGCTTGACGCCACGCCGCCGGCGACTCTCACCGACATCCAGCGCGCGGCCCGATTCTTCTACCTACAGAAGCTCTCCTTCGGCGGGAAGGTTAACGGGCGAACGTTCGGGTACGCGACCACTGCCATGCCGCGGCTGAACCTCCTGCGGATCGAGGAGGAGCTCAGCCAGATCCACCTGCGTATTTCCCGATGTACGATCGAGCACCTGCCTTGGGCGGTCTGCATCGAGAAGTACGACCGGCCGCACACCTTCTTCTACCTCGACCCCCCGTACTGGCAGGTGGAAGGCTACGGCGTCCCGTTCGGCCTCGAGGAGTACGAGTGCCTCGCCGGCGCCATGAAGGGTATCCAGGGCAAAGCGATCCTCTCCATCAACGATCACCCTGACATGCGGCGGGTCTTCGACGGCTTCCCAACAGAAGCAGTTGGGATCAATTACTCGGTCAACAATCGGTCCGGCGCTGGTTCATCGGCCCGGGAGTTGATCATCCGGAACTGGTGAGGAGAGCGTGATGGCTTGGCTCTACAGATACATCCTCATCGAGGACCTCCCCCGGCACGAAAAAGAGGGGTGGGAATACGTTGCTCCAATGCGTCCTCTTGGTGGGTGGGAGAGCGTGATCGTGAGGCGGTGCGCATGAAGTACATCAACCATATGACGGCCTCTGGAGACGACGAAAAACACCAGGCCCTGATGGCCCGAGTTGGCCTTCGTGGGTACGGGGCATATTGGATAATCGCCGAGAAAATCGGTGCCCAAATTCGACCGGAATCCTGTGACACCAGCATGGGTCTCACCTGGCAACGGTGGGGGAATCACCTGGGAGTGGAGGGGGATTCGGCGCGCAGGCTCATCCGATCCATGGCGGAAGTCGGACTCATAGAACTGGAAGAAGCCGGGAAAATCGCCTGTGTGAATATGCCTAACATATTGAAATATGCGGATGAATACACAAAACGTGTCGGGATAAAGTCGGGACATTCTCCCGATACAACTCGGGACAAACTCCGAAAACTATCGGGAACCCCGGCCTTACCGGCAGTACCAGAAGAACAAGATCTAAAAAACCGGCCCTGTGGAATTGTGGATAACTCTGCCTCCGGCGACGGCGCAGACGGCGGGGTCGCACTGCTTGGCGCAGCGCCCCCGCCTGCGCCTCCTCCCGAAGATCCAGACCCCGAAATCCTCAAAGCCCAGGAAGATCTCCTTCGTCGGCGGAGAGAACTCGGTATCCCGGAAATCGGGAGGGCAGATCCAACCCAAGCGATGAAGTGACTCGTTGACTCACGATGACTCTTGTTGCCAACCCCCAGACAAAAAGGAGGCTCCAGATGGCGAACGTGAAGATGTTCATCCGCAACGTGTCCTACAGGCTCCGGCAGACCAAGGACGGCCCCACGCAGTACGCGAGGGGAGAGTTCCACATCGAGATCGACGGCACCGCGACGAAGGCTGCTGTCGACGAGCTCACCGACGGGCAGAAGGGCGCGTTCATTGCGCACATCGAAGTCGAGCAGCCCGAGTTGCCGATGGGCGTCGAGGCGGGGAATCCGCCGCCGGTGAGGAGAGCGGGAGGCGCGCGGTGAAACTGACCACGAGCTTCACGCGGCTCAAGAAAGCCGGAGCGTGCGCGGGAAGGTATCTATTTCTCGCCAAGGCGCTCGGCGGCATCACGGAGTACGGCAAGGACACACCGATCGATCTCCTGACAATCCTGGAGACCAACGGTGTCGATGATTGCCTGTGGGCGCTGCAGGCCACGGCAGAGGACGCCAGCCGGATCACCGATCTGATCATCGCCGACGTGGCCGAGTCGGTCCTTCACATCTACGAGCGGGAGTACCCCGCCGACAAGCGGGTGCGCGAGTGCATTCAGGCACGACGCGCGTATGCCAACGGCGAGATCGATGCCGCCGCCTGGGCCGCCGCCAGGGACGCCGCCTGGGACGCCGCCTGGGCCGCCGCCAGGGACGCCGCCTGGGCCGCCGCCAGGGACGCCGCCTGGGCCGCCGCCAGGGACGCCGCCTGGGACGCCGCCTGGGACGCCGCCTGGGACGCCGCCTGGGACGCCGAAGTCGAAAAACAGAAGGCGATCCTCCGGAAGCACTTGACGGAGGACGTTCCTGTCCCGAAGGCTGCGGCTCGTTGACCCGCTTCACTCAACTTCCCTGGGCGCGGCAGGTCCGGCAGGGATCCGGCGCCCTGAAGAACTGGGAGACCTCGGAGGTGATGGAGCCGATCCGGGCCGTGTGCCGGCGGCTCCACCTCCGCTGTGAGCGCAACAACACGGGGGTGGCGCGGGGCCTGAAGAACCAGGGTGTTATGAGGCTGCACACCGCGGGGACGTGGGACCTGACCGTCTACCTCCCGGACTCCGGCTGTGTCGTGATGGTCGAATGCAAGATGCCGGGCGAGGGCCTCGAGCCCGACCAGGTGGAGTGGGCGAAGGTTTACCGGGCCTGCGGCCTAGAGATGATTGTGGCCACGAGCGTGCAGCAGTTCCTGGTGGCCCTGGAAGAAATCCGACAGAGAAGGAGGGACCCCATCGGTGCCTGAGGGATATTTCACGATGTGTCATGGCTGCGGTGCCAGGCACGAAGGGAAGCATGATCTTTGCCCGTCTTGTGGATCGACGCAAGTAAGGGCGGAGGATGTTTCGTGGCTGCATGCTGCAGATTCAAAAGGCTCGGATTTCTTTCCCACGAAGGAGGAGCGCGAATGACTCGCCACGAGACTACCTTTGTTCCCCTGGAGGGATGCGATGGATGTCATCACACGGGATGCCGCTACTCCCGCCGCGCTTCGAGCCACGCGGTTCAAAGCAAGGAACCGTATGGGTGCAATGACCTGGGCCTCTTCAAGGAGTTTCTCAAAGACCTCCAGGAGAAGGCGGGATAATGCCCTTGACGCTTCGCCAGCACGTCCAGAAGGCAGAATCATATTTCACCACGCTGGGCGTGCGAACCCTGATCCCGCATAAGGGATTGCCGGCACCCCCGAAGGTGGATGCAACCCCGAAACAACTGATCTACGCCATCAGCGTGCGGTTGGTCATAGAGCGATGCGACAGCACTGGACGCCTTGGGCCGCTCCTACGCGCCTCGGATGATCTGCAGGAAGAGATGTGGAGAAGGATTCCAGAGGGGATGCGTGAGGTTTTGGATAAAGACAAGCGGTTGGCTCGGAAGAAACTGAGAAAGGGGGGCATCCCGGTTGCCAGTAGAGACTGAGTGGCTCGTGGGGCGTCAGCAGATAGCCGATCACCTGGGGATTTCACCTGAAACGCTAGACGAATGGCGCGGAATGTACCCAGGTATTCCGATCGTCGTCATACACGGGCGGCCTCGTGCGAAGATATCAAAGCTCAATGAATGGATCATGGAAAACGCCGAGAACAGGTGCCCGGTCGACAAGAAAATCTGTCCGCGTCGGCAATGTGGTATTTCGTAGGGGAAAGAAACCCTATACGCGGAATTTGTAAAAAGACGTATTTTCTCAAGCAATCTGGTTGTGCTGTCATCGGGCCCCGCGGGAGCGATCCCCCGGGGCTTTTTCTTTGGGACAAGGAGACATGTGGCGCATCGTTGGGATCGATAAGATCACGAACAAATTGGTCGAGGTAACGACGGCGGACAACCCCGCGGAGAAGAGAATCATCCTGCGCCAGGAGGCCCACAACTACGACGACCTGCGGGCGGTGTCGCTGCGGATGCCCATGGTGGAGCGCAGGGCGCAGGCGGCAACGTGAGGCATCCAGTCAACATCATGCGGCAGCGGTTCGTCGAAGAGTACGTGTCCATGTTGCATCCCAGTGCCGCCGAGGCTGCCGTCCGTGCGGGATACTCGGCCAGGTCGGCGAAGCAGATCGCCCATGTTTTGCTGAAGAGTCCAGAAGTGAGATCGGCCATCCAGGCCGCAAAAAGGGCGCAGCTCAAGCGGATCCACATGTCGGCGGACGACGTGCTGGTGGGGCTCGCGGAGATCGCATCTATCGACATCGCGGATCTGTACGACGAGAACAATTCCCTTCGACCCCTGAAGGAGATCCCCGTCCACATACGTCGGGCGATCGCAGGGATCGAGGTCGAGGAACTGTTCGAGGGCCGCGGGGAGAGCCGGGAGCATGTGGGGCGCAACCGGAAATTGAAGCTCTCGGACAAGGTGCGGGCGCTGGAGATCCTCGCCAAGCACCACAAGCTGCTGACGGAACGGGTTGTAGTGTCCGATCCGGACGGGAACGCGATGCCGATGTTCCAGATCGTCTTTGAATCCCCGAAAGAGAAGCCATAGCGTGTGGACATTCGATTTCCAGAAAAGACACGCTGCCTGTTTCAGCCCGAGCGATACAAGGTCCTCTACGGCGGACGTGGCTCCGCAAAAAGCTGGTCGGTAGCCCGGGCACTCCTTCTTCTCGGCGGGATGCATCCGCTTCGCATTCTGTGCACCCGCGAGATTCAGAACTCGATCAAGGATTCCGTCCACAAGCTCCTGTCCGATCAGATTCCGGCCATGGGCATGCAGGACCAGTACGTGGTGACCCAGACCGGGATCCGAGGCTTGAACGGCACGGAGTTCACCTTCTCGGGGATCCGGCAGCAGGACATCTCGAAGATCAAGTCGTACGAAGGCGTCGACATCTGTTGGGTCGAGGAGGCGCACACCGTAACGAAGGAATCATGGGAGATCCTGATCCCCACGATTCGTAAGCCCGGCTCTGAAATCTGGGTGACGTTCAACCCCGACTTGGAGAGCGATGACGCGTACCAGCGTTTCGTGGTGAGCCCTCCAGAGGGTGCGTTCATCGTCGAGATGAACTACCGCGACAATCCGTGGTTCCCGCCAGAGCTGGACAAGGAGCGTCGGCAGCTCCTGATCCGCGATCCCGATTCCTACCAGAACGTGTGGGATGGAAAGACGAAGAACCTCGCGGGCGATATCTTCAAGCGCGAGTGGTTCCGGTTCTACCAGCCGGAAGACCTGCCGGAAGTGTGGAACGGAACCTGCCTCTCCTGGGACATGACGTTCAAGGACGGCGAGAAGAACGACAACGTGTGCGGGCAAGCATGGGGACGCAGGGGGCCGAACTGCTACCTGCTCTCGCAGACGCTGGGGAAGATGTCGTTCACAGATACCGTCGTGGCGTTTTGCCGTCAGGTAGACACATTCCCGGCGATCGGCGCGAAACTCGTCGAGGACAAGGCCAACGGCCCGGCTGTCATCGATTTCCTGAAAAACAAGATTCCGGGCTTGATCCCGATCGAGCCGGACGGGTCGAAGGAAGCGCGAGCCCATGCGGTCACGCCGTACGTCCGGGCCGGGAACGTATTTCTGCCGGATCCAACGCGCAACCCGTGGGTGCTGCTGTTTCTCTCCGAGGTGTGCGGATTCAACGGCAAGCCGGGAAGGCCGGACGATCAGGTGGACTCGATGACGCAGGCGCTGCGTTATCTCTATCAGCACGGGAACCCCTTCACTGACATCGACAACATCACGTTCGACACGGGACACCGGTCCATCTCCCTCGATTGGGAGGGACCGATGTGAGGAACGACACGCGAGAAACGCCAGAAGGTGAGGGAGGGGCGACGTGAGCGAACTTCTCGGGGCGTTGCTCCGTGGAATCGAACGGGATGCCGTGTCTACCGCGAAGGAAAACAAGGTGGTCCTGTACGACCATTCCGGGCGTGAGGTTCGGATGGCGGAACTGGCGCCGGCGTTCCGCGGGGATACCGCAACGGCAGTCGACGATATCTACGGGCTCCAGTGGATGGCCTCCACCTGGAGGTACAACCCGGACCAGCTCGCGATCAAGAAGGGTGGGCTCAAGGTATACCACGAGATGCGCCTGGACGATCAGGCGAAGGCTGCCCTCCATCTCAAGAAATCTGCGATCGTACACCCGGGCTGGACGATCGAGTGCGACGACGAGGACCTCTCCCATTTCGTGGAGCACATCTTCGACCGGATGGAAGGGACGCCGGAGGAGATGGTGCGGTCGGTCCTTTCGGCGTACGACTACGGGTTTTCCCTGCACGAAAAGGTTTACTCCTACATCGAGGACGGGCCGTTCAAGGGAAAGATCGGCCTGACAGCCGTCAAGCAAAAATCTCCCACCCGGATCCTGTTCAAGACGGACGACTACGGGAATCTCGTGGAAGACGGGATCGTCCAGTGGCAGAGAACGGGAGAGCTGCGTCCCTTGAGGACGGACAAGTTCATTCGTTACACGTACCAGAAGGAGTTCGACAACTTCTACGGACAGAGCGATCTACGGGCGGCCTACCGGTTCTGGTTCCTGAAGGTGAACTTCTTCCGGTACTGGGGAATGTACCTGGAGCGGTTCGGCGTACCCCTGGCGCTTGGGAAATCCGTGAACGCGACCCTCAACGTCGCCGACCAAGAGAAGTTCCGAAAGATCGTCGCCAACCTCCAGGCGGGCATGGCGGCCGTGCTTCCGCCAGACCTGGAGATCGAGTTCAAGGAGGCCGCGCGCACGGATCGAGGAACGTTCCAGCAAGCGATCGACGCATGTGACATCCGGATCGCCCGGGCAATCCTCATGCCCACGTTACTGGGACTCTCCGCAGGGAACGATGTGGGCAGCCTGGCGCGTAGCAAAACGGAGGAGAGCACGTTCGACATGATCCTCGGGGCAGATTCCCGGGCCGTCGAGGACGTCATCAACGAGCAGCTCGTCCGGCCCCTGGTGGAGATGAACTTCGGCCTGGTGGAGTGCCTCCCCCGATTCAAGTTCAACCCGATGCGGGAAGACGACAAGAAGGCGTTCGTCGTCTCCTGGGCCGACGCGGTGAGCAAGGACGCGGCGAAGTCCACGATCGAGACGCAGAAGCACGTTCGGCAACTTCTGGGGTTCCCCGAGATGACACCGGAGGAGGAGAAGGAGATCAAGGACGCCGCCGACGCCGGTGCCGAGGCCTCGGTCGCCCTTCTCAAGGGTATGCCGAAAGGCGGGGCGCCGGGAAAGGGTAACGGCGGTGGGAAGGATGAGCCTGGGCCGAAAGTCTACGTCCTGACCAGCATGAACGCCCAGGAAGCGCGGAAGGCGTGGAAGGACCACGTCGAGCAGATCGACGACCTTGAAGATGACGCGCGGGATGCGCTGTCTTCCGCCTTCTCCGGGGCGATTCAAGCGCTTGCGATCGACTCAAAAAAAAAGTCCTGAAACAGGAACGCATAATCTTCCCGGGGTCTGAGACCAGGAAAATTAAGCAGGCTGTAAAAATTATGTTGGTGCGGGCCCGGGCACTCGGTGTCGAGCATATCGAGCAGGAACTGGGACTGCAGCCACGGACGTACGCGAAGAAGTCCCTCTTCCCGACGATGGATGCCGATCTCGATCGGTACGCGACAGAGAAGGCGTTCTGGATCACCGGGCTGGTCAAGGAGGACATCCTCAAGGTCGCCCGGGGATACGTCTTCAACTGGGCGAAGGAACATCCGTCGGATTCAGTTTCAGGGGCCGGTGAGGGATTCGAAGAGGGGCTCTACAATCTCCTCCGCGAATGGCTGCCCGTCGAGGATTCCGCTGGCCGGGTGATCAACCAGGCGGCGCGTAGCGAGGTGATCGCCCGAACGAACATCATGGACATGTACAACCATGCCCGCCTGTCCATGATGCAGCGGCCGGAGCTTTCCTCGTGGGTGATGGCGTTTCGGTATTCGGCGATCATCGATATGGCGACGACGCCGCTCTGCCGCAGCCTCAACGGGAAGATTTTCACGCGGGAGACCCTCAACGGGTACGTCCCACCGAATCATTACAACTGCCGATCGATGCTACTTCCGGTTACGCAACTGGATCGGGGATGGCAGACAGAGATGGCGAAGCAGGGAGCAATAACGGTCGCTCCGCAGGAAGGGTTTGCCGCTGAAGTGATCAAACCCCCATCTGTCCAGGAAGCAGCAACGGGCAGCACGACGCAGTAGAGGGGAGGGAATCGAATGCCGTACGAAATGGAACATGCCTGCCGGCTGATGTACCCGGGAGACTTCACGGAGTTTCGAAGCAAGGCGTCCGGGAAGGCGAGGTTGATCCTCGGAAAACGGAAAGGATCCCCCGACTGGGAAGTCCAGGCCATCCGGTACCCGAAGGATCAATGGCCGGAGGCGACGGCGCAGGCCTCATGCCAGGCCCATGACGGGATGTTCGAGGCGGCCGTGAAGGTGGCGGAACATACCTACGGAATGAACGGGATCCCGGAGTGGGACGCGGAGAAGGACGGGGAGCTGCCGGCGCCGGTAACGAAGATGTTCGCCGAGCTGGACCGGGATCCGGCCAAGACGTACGCCGGGGAACTCAAGGGGGTGGAGATCTTCTCCGCGGGCGTCTGGAACGGGGACCCCTACACAGAGGGCGACCTGGACGCGATCGTGGCCGCCTATCCGCAGATGCCCCGCCGGCCGCCGGTCAAGCTCGGCCACACCGAAGGACAGAAGTTCTTCGGGCAGCCGGACGGACACCCCGCCCTTGGATGGGTCGAGAAGATCTACCGGGAGGGGAAGAAGCTCCTGGCGGACCTGACCGGCGTCCCGGACGCGCTCATGGGGATGATCAGGAGCCGCGCCTACGAGAAGGTCTCCGCGGAGATCTACTGGAATTACAAGCTTGCCGAGGGGACGGTGCTGCCACGGGCGCTCAAGGCGGTGTCCCTCCTCGGTGCCGATATGCCAGCGGTGTCGAACCTGCAGGATCTGCAGGCGACGCTGCTCGGCGAGAACGATCGGATCGCTCGCGCCTATGGCGATGATGCATCCGAGGTCAAAACGTACGAGATCCCGAAAACGGAAGAAAGGAGTGACGCGATGGCAATGGATGCGGCGGAAAAGAAAACGTACGACGACAAGATCGCGGCTGCGGGCACGGAACGCGACGCCGCGATCGTCGCGAAGGAAGCGGCCGAGAAGCGGGCGCTCGAAGCGGACCTCAAGGTGTTTTCGCTCGAGCTGGACGGCTTCGTCCGGCAGGGGAAGGTCCTGCCGGCGGAGGTGGAGGGGTACAAGGCGGACTTCCGGGCGATGGGCACCGGCCTCCGGAAGTACACGGAGAACGGTAAAGAGGTCGAGAAGTCCTGGGGGCAGAAGAAGATCGAGGAGCTGCAGGCCCGGCCGAAGCTCGTCGAGTTCCGGGAGAAGGCCGAGGGCGGCGACGGCGAGGGGGGCAAGAAGGAGGCCGGCGGGATGTCCGTCTCGGCGCTCACCGAGAAGGTCATGAAGGAGCGGAAGTGCACGTACCAGGAGGCGCAGGAAGCCGTCCGGGCCGAACACCCGGAGATGTTCCGCGCCTACGTCACCCGGAAGGAGGGAAAGTAAATGTGGGGACAGGATTTCACGATCGTCGCCGGAGCGGACCTCTCGGCGAGGCAGTACAAGCCGGTCAACCTGTCGGGGGTGCTCGCGACCTCGGCGGATAACTTCAACGGGATCCTGCAGAACAAGCCCCAGTCCGGCGAGCACGCGACCGTTCGGCGCCTGGGCCTCAGTTTCTGCTACATGGCGATCTCGGCCGGCCAGGGCGCGGAGCTGATGCAGAGCAACGCGGCCTCGGGATCCGTCGCGCTCGCGACCTCCGGGTACTGCTCCTTCGGGTACGTGGAAGTCGCGGCGAACTCGGGGGGCATCGGGCAGGTGTGGCTGTACGGCGGCGCCGTGAAGCGCCTGATCGCGTAGAAGGGGGGAAACATGGAAACGAAAGCCTACACGCTCGAGAACGACATCAGGGTCTGGAAGCGGTACGACGCGACGGGGCGCGATCTCCACGTCGACGTGCCGATGTCCCAGGCGATCATGAACTACCGGACGGAGGGGCTCGTCGGGGAGTTCATCTTCTCCGTCGTCCCGGTATCCAAGCAGACGAACCTGATCCCGTACTTCCCGCTCGGCGAGTTCCTCCGGAACGAGACCTGCGAGCGGGCGCCCGGGACGGAAGCCCGGATCGTTCGGTTCGACGTGGGCACGATGGCTTACGCCTGCAAGAACTACGCGCTCCGGTTCCCGATGACGATCGAGGATCGGGAGAACGCGGACGAGGTGTGGAACGTCCGGCAGAACGGGGCCTTCCTCATCACCGACTGCCTCCGGATCCGGAAGGAGGTCCGGTGCTTCAACAGCGTCAACTCCTCGACGAACGTCTCCACGATCTTCAAGCCGGTGTCGGCGTGGAATGCTTCGGCGAACGCGGGGAACCCGTACATCGACCTCACGAACGCCATGAACCAGACGCAGGATCTCACCGGGTTCCGACCGAACAAGCTCGTGTTTGGGCAGACGGCGTGGAGGACGTTCTACACGAACAGCGCCATCTGCGCGAAGCTCTACCCGCATGGCGGGGGCGTCCCGACGCTTGAGCAGGCAAAGCAGCTCTTACAGGTCGACGAGATCCGGGTCGCCGAAGGGTATTACAACTCCGCGGGGAAGGGCCTGACGGCCTCCCTCTCGAAGTTCTTCGACGACGCGGTCCTCGGATTCTACCAGCCGGCCGGCCAGGGGCAGCTTGGGCCGAAGCCGCGGGCGTACGCCACCCTGCGGTGGAGCGTCCCCGGGATCCCGAACATGGCGGTGGAGGCGTTGCCGTACGACGCCTACAAGAAGGCGGAGTTCATCGAGGTCGGCGTCTATGACGACGAGAAGGTCCTCGACAAGAACCTCGCGTTCATGTTCAAGGGCGTGAACTCCGCGCAGTAAACGCACCTACAACCGTAAGGCTCACGGAAGGGCCGCTTCGGCAACGAGGCGGCCCTTTCTTATTCAAAACGGAGAAGGAGAACGAGATGGGGACATGGGAGAGGTTTCGAAAATGGGCCGCGTCGTGGATCTGGCCCGAGCACGCGAAAGAGGTCGAGCAGCTCACGACCCGCCTGGTGACGGTCCACGGCCGCATGCAGGACCTGTACTGGGAAGGGAAGGCGAAGGAGATCGCCTACTCGAGGATCGCGGGCCTCGAGGACGCGCTCTGGAGGGCTTGCGTCGCGCTCGCGATTTCCGGCCAAGAGGAGGCGTCGAGGAAGTTCTGCGAGGAGACCGGGATCCTGTGGAACGCGGAGACAGTGGAGCGGTGGAGGGTGAAGCCCCCCGAAGGTGCGCTCTCGGAAGGCCAGGAGCCCGAGCCGGACAGGTGGTGCCGATGACCGCCTATCGGAAAGTCCAGGCGATCAAGAACCTCGAGGTGGCGTCGGTCTGCAATCTCGCCTGCCCGTACTGCCCCGCGCGTCTCCAGGGCGAGCACCGGGACACGGGCCTCATGTCGGAGAAGACCTTCGAGCAGTCCCTCCACTGGCTCGCGCGATTCGTCAAGGCGGGGACGCAGCAGGAGCTGAACCTGTTCGGCGTCGGGGAGCCGCTGCTCCACCCGAAGATCGTGGAGATGGCGGCCAGGACCCGCCTGGTAATGCCGCGGTACTTGACCCTCCGGATGAACACGAACGGCCTCCTGGTGACGGAGGAGATCGTCCGGGACCTCTACGCCGCGGGGATCGACACCATCGACATCACGGACCACGAGTCCGAGGCGACGATGAAGGCGATCCGGATTTTCCGGAAGGTGACCGGGCAGTACGAGCCGAGGCGGCATCAACCGACTCGGTGGGGATACAGCAGGGACGGGATCATCAACCCGAATAACTGGGGCGGCCTGATCGACTGGGTCCCGGAGGTGGATCACCCGCGGTACGTCTGCCCGTGGATCGCGAACGGCCAGGTCATGGTCATGAGCACCGGCGACGTCACGCGGTGCTGCCAGGACGCCTTCGGCCGGGGGATCCTCGGGACGGTCCACGACGACCTCGAGCAGCTCGACCACACGCCCTACATCCAGTGCCTCACCTGTCACGAGGAGATCCCCCCGGGGATCCCCAAACCCAATACTGGGAAGGCGGCGATCAGATGATCGCCCCGACGAAGCAATCGCTGATCGACGGGAGTTTCTACGAATCCCTCTATGCGAACGCGAGGAGCGACTACTTCAAGCTCTACGTCGAAGATGGGATCCCCAATCAGGCGCAGCAGATCAACCAGCATTACGTCGACCTAGCGATCTGGCTGTTAGGACTTCCGCCCGGCGCGCGGGTGCTCGAGGCAGGCTGCGGCGTGGGCCACAAGATCGGATGCTGGAACCGGCGCGGGTTCGATTGCCGCGGCGTCGAGGTGTCTCACACGGCGAGAATCCTGTCGCCGCACAGGGAGCGGATCGACGTCGGCAATGTCTCCGAACTGGAGACTCTGTACGGCGATAGCAGCTTCGATCTCGTTTTCTCGCACGGCCTCATGGAGCACATAGACGATTCCGTCCTGAGCCGGACGATCGACGGGTTCTTCAGGGTTTCCACTCGGCAATTCCACGTCATCAGCGTCGATAAGGGCGTCGATCCCGGCCACATCCAGGTTCTCGACGCCGCGGAGTGGCACAAGCGCTTCGCCGCTCGCATGGGAGAGCGGGCGCGGACTGTCGGTGTGATCCCGGATTTCATCATGCAGGAGACCCGGGAAGTTATCCTCATCGAGTCCTACTGGGGACTCTTGCCGTACCCCGTGAAAAAGATGTTCGCCGCCATGCATGGCAAAAAAATCAAAACGGAGAAGGAGATTTCGGAATGAATATCGTCATCGTGTCCCCTGGCATGGCGCACGACGGAAACACGCTCAAGGAGAAGTCCCTCGGCGGTTCGGAGACGGCAGCGATCCAGCTTGCGGAGGCGATCGCGCGGAGGAAGGATCCGTTCGGCCGGCTCTGCAATGTGGTGGTGTTCTCGCCGTGCGAGAAGCCGATGGAGGCGAACGGAGTCCGGTACCTTCCGATCCAGGCGGCGGGAGAGCATATGGCCGGCGCGGACATCGACGTCTTGATCGTCTCCCGCGCGCTCGAGGCCCTGATGCGGCCGCACTCGGCGAAGGTCTGCCTCCTGTGGTGCCACGACCTGGCGATCGGCCGGCAGGCGGAGGCCTTCCGCGGAATTTCGTACCAGGTGGACCGCGTGCTCCTCATGTCCCAGTTCCAGGCGAAGCAGTACACCGAGGTCTACGGGCTGCCCGAGGAGGGCATGGAAGTGATCCGGAACGGGATCGACCTCGGCCTGTTCCCGGCGCCGTATTCAGTTCCCAGGGAGCCGGGCCTCATGGTTTACGGTGCGCGGCCGGAGCGGGGCCTCGAGAACCTGGTCCGCCCGGGCGGGATCATGGACGAGCTGCTCAAGCGGAAGATCCCCGCGAACCTGGCGGTGGCGTTCTACGACAACACCACCGAGCAGATGCGGCCGTTTTACGAGAGCCTGTGGGCGCGGTGCCGCGAGCTGCCGAACGTCCGCCTCCTGGGGAGCCTGACGAAGAAGCAGCTCTACGACCTCTACTCCCGGGCGTGGCTCTACGTCTACCCGACGCCGGGCGCGGTTTCGCCGAACTTCGCGGAGATCTCCTGCATCTCGGCGATGGAGGCGGCGGCCTGCGGCCTGCCGTTCCTGACGAACGACGTGGGGGCCCTCGGGGAGACGGTCGGCAAGGGCACCGGGATCGTGGTCCGAGGCGCCGGCACGGACGAGCAGAACAACGCGATCTTCGTCCGGGAGATCGGCCGGCTGCTGAAGGACGAGGCGGCGTGGAAGCGACTCTCCGGGGAGGCGTACAAGCGGGGGGCGACCCTGTCCTGGGATTCGGTCGCGGAGACCCTGGTCTCCCTCGGCGATTCGATCATGCGGGAGAAGTCTGCAGATCCGGCGGCGCTCTACAAGCACTTCTACCGCCTCTCGGAGATCGACGGCTGCCGGAAGCTCGAGGAGATGGCCGGCGGGGCGCCGATCGACCTCTGCGAGAGGGAGCAGGCCCGGGTCAAGGAGGGGTGGGCCTTCACCGAGTCCCCGGAGGCATACCGGGCGCAGTACGAGAAGGTCGATGCCGGCGCGAGCGTCGACCACTACGCGACCTCGGAGAACGAGCCGAGGCTGCAAATGCTTCTGCAGTTCCTCCGCGCTCAGCCCGGGAAGTTCAAGCAGGTCTTGGACTACGGTTGCTGGATCGGCCACCAGACGATCCGGGTGGCGAATGAACTCGGGAAAGACGCTCAGGTCATGGGCGTCGACGTCACAAAGCGGAACATCGACCTGGCGCAGGAGTGCCGGGCGAAATACGCGAAGCACGGGAACGTAGAGTTCAAGGTCTACGACGAGATGAGTCCGGATGATGGGGAGATGGGGCTCGGGAAATGGCGTCCCGTGGGCGGCTTTTTTGATCTGGTGATCTGCAACGAGGTCCTCGAGCACGTCGTCGACCCGCATGCCCTGATCGACCGCCTCGAGGGATGGTGCATGCCCGGCGGGACGATCTTCCTCACGACGCCGGCCGGCGCTTGGGAGTACCTATCCTACGAGACCTTCCCGCACCGGTGCCACCTCCGGCACTTCGAGCAGGCGGACCTGATGGACCTCTTCGGGGAGAAGAAGGGGATCCAAATCTACTGGCGCGCATCCGCGCAGGACGACCGGGGCCTGGCGATCGGCCATCACTACGTCTCCTACACGATGCCGGCGGAGGGCGAGCCGGCCGTTCCGACCGGGAGGATCGACTGGAACCGGAAGCTCGCGTATCAGGCGCCGCGGCAGACCCTATCGGTCTGCGTCATAGCGAAGAACGCGGAAGGGCTCCTGGGGCGCATGCTGAAAAGCATCGCGCCGGTGGCCGACGAGATCGTCCTGGCCGACACCGGATCGACGGACCACACCCGCGCGATCGCGGAGCGGCACGGCGCGAAGGTGATCGAGGGTCCGAACCCGCTCGATCCGAAGGTGGAGGGGTTCGAGGAGGCCCGGAACGTGTCGATCGCCGGCGCGAAGGGATCCTGGGTCCTGTGGATCGACTGCGACGAGGAGCTGCTCAACCCGGCGAAGCTCCACAAGTACCTCCGGCAGAACGTCCTGTCGGCGTACGGCGTGCAGCAGCACCACCTGTCGGTCGACCCGCCGATGAGCATCAAGCCGGACATTCCTATGAGGCTGTTTCGGAACGGCTGCGGGATCCGGTTCTTCGGGATCGTCCATGAGCATCCCGAAACGGAGATCAATAAGGGGGTCGGCCTGGCGACGATCCTCTCCGACACGTGGATCGCGCACGACGGGTACCTGACGGAGGACGTCCGCCGGTCCCGGTTCCTCCGGAACATTGATCTGGTGGTGAGGGATCGGAAGAAGTACCCGGAGAGGATCCTCGGGCACTTCCTTTGGCTCCGGGACCTGATCCATCTGTGCCGGTACCGCATGGAGCAGATGAACGGCCGCGGGCCGGACCCGCAGATGTTGCAGTGGGCGGCCGAGGCCCAGAGGCTCTACGAGAACCGGTACCTCGAGAACCCGCACGATCCGATGAGCCCGGACGCCCTGCAGTATTACTCCGAGGCGAACCGGATCCTGGGCGCGGGCGTCCCGCTTCGGTTCCGGATGCAGGTGGCGAACTCCCCGGAGCGGGAGATCGCCGGGCAGTTTCGGACGGCGGAGCTGGCCGCGAGGTTCATGTCGGCGGTCGTGAAGGTCGTCGCGGGGCAGATCGAACAGAAGTACTTCTGAAAGGGGGCGCCGATGCTCTACCTGACCGTGGACGACCTGAAAAGCCGGTACCCGCGGGCGAACGCGCAGACCGGGGTGACGTCGGCGCAGCTCGCCTCCTTCATCGACGAGGCCGGGGGGGAGGGAGACGGGTACCTGGCGAAGGCCGGGATCACCGTTCCCGTATCCCCGGCGCCGGCGGTCCTGGTCGGGAAGGTGGCGGCCCTGGCCTACGGCATCTTCCTGCAGCGGAACCTCCACGAGGCCGGGAAGGAGTCCGGGATCGCGGACATGATGAAGGACGTTCGGGCCTGGTTCGAGGCCGTGGGGAACCGGGAGATCCCCCTCGTCGGGGCAGGGGGGGCGTTGGCCGGGGGGCAATCCCTCGTCACGCCGTGGAGCAGCCTGGACGGCTACACGCCCACGTTTGGGGCAGGGGACATCGAAGACATGAAAGTCGACCAGGACCGGCTCGACGACGAGGAGGACGTCCGTTAATGCCGGTCGTCGTCAATATCCAATGGAACCAGTTGGATCTCTTCCGGCTGAAAAAGGTCCTGGGAAATATGAAGCCGGTGTTCGCAGGGATCGGGACGGAGATACTCAAGGCGGTCGGTCAGAATTTCGACGCGCAGGGGGCTTGGTCGAGATGGGCGCCCCTGCGGCCGAACACGCTCGCGGCGAGACGGCAGGGCGGATCCTCAAAGGCGCTCCAGGCTTCCGGGAAGATGCGGGCCTCCTTCCGGATGGAAGCGGGTAATTCGCAGGTCACCATCGGCAGCCCCTTAAAGACTGCCATGTGGCACCACGAAGGCCGCGGTGTAGCCGTGGGCGGCGCGAAGTGGAAGATCTCCCCGAAACATGGGCAGGCGCTCGCTTTCCCGGTCGCGCAGGGCGGTGCTCCGGCTGGCCGCAAGGCCGTGGCGGCGGGGGCGTTCAAAAGCTACGGATACAAAAAGCGCAACGCGGCATTTCTCTCCGGGGTACCGATGGCGATCGTACGGTCCGTCATGCATCCGGGATACCCGCCGAGGCCGCTCCTCCCGCCGGAATGGCGGGCGGCGGAGATCGCCACGGCCGTCGCGCAGAAGTTCATCGAGATGGCGAAAGGAGCCTGACGTGGACATCGACTACGAGGGGATCGCCAACGGCATCAGGGACCTCCTGGCGGCGGAACTCGGGCCGATTTACCTGAGCGGGATCAAGATCGAGGTGAACCCGCCGGAGGTGGGGCTCTCGAACGCCCCGGAGGTCGGGATCTACCTCCCGGTGGAGGAGGCGACGGAAGTAGACCTCGGGTCGGCGAGCCCGTACGAGACCGTCCTCCAGTGGAGCCTGCTCTGCGGTGTTACCAAGGAGACGATGCAGGAGGCGGACAAGGCCGTCTGGAAGCTCGCGAACGAGGTCAAGGCGGCGCTCCAGAAGGACCGCACGCTCGGCGGGACGGTGGAGTCCTCCTATCGCGGGAAGATCGAGTTCAATTCGGTGGAGCAGGCGGGGTTCTGGTCGGCGGCGAACATCACACTCAACGCCAAGCTGATGGCGTGACAGGGGAGGTGGGGATATGCCCGGAGGGTACGGATCGAACGCGTTCGTGGCGATTTGCAGGCAGAACAGCCTGGGGGCGACGGCGCCCACGTCGTGGTACGCGGTGCCGTTCGCAAGGTCCGGGGTCCGGACGGTCATCGATGAGATGCAGGACGACAGCATCACCGGCTACGCGGACGAGCCGGACCGCACCCTCGGGTTCACGAGGGTCCAGGGGCCGATCGAGGGGAACGTGGACCCCCTGGTCCTGGGGTTCCTGCTGAGGGGGCTCTTCGGGACGATCGCAAGCTCGGCGGTTGGTTCGGGGTTCCAGCACGTGTATGAGGTCCGGAGCGGGGACTGGTCGCCGGTTTCCACCCTGCCCCCGTACGCGTTCCAGGTCTACCAGGGGGAGACCGGCGTCTCCTCCTCGTTCCAGTTCATCGACTGCTTCGTGAACCAGCTCGATCTCTCCATCGCCCCGAACCAATACCTCCGCGGCGTGTGGGGGATCGTCGGGAAGGACTCGAGCCTGATCACGAAGGCCGCGCCACCGGCCTGGCCGAACGCGGTGAAGAAGTTCAACTGGTCCGCGGTCTCCGTGTCGATCGCAGGCGCCGGCGTCTCCAGGTACCGGGACCTGCGGTTCTCGTTCGACAACAAGATCGGGATGCAGGATCGGATCAACGCCTCGAAGAGCCCCGCCTCCTTCTTCCGGGACGGGTTCCGGATGTTCGGGCGGTTCCAGGGGACGATGGACGTCGCGGTCTCCGACTGGCTGAACATGAAGAACGAGACCGAGCAGGCGGTCTCGGTCTACATCGCAGGAGTCACGTCGATCTCCTCCGGTGTGAACGAGTTCCTGAAACTCGACTATTCCCGCGGGAAGATCATCAACGTCGACGAGTCAGTCGCGGGGCCGGGGCTCATCACGCTCACGGTGAACTGGAAGGGCGAGTTCAACGCCAGCAGCCTGACGCCGGTCCGGGTCACGCTGCAGAACACACTGGGGATCGGGATCTACTGATCGGCGGGGCGCGCGGGGACGGGGTGGAGGGACACCCGGGGAGGGTCTTCTCCTCCCTTCCTGGCCCTGAACGCCGGGCCATGCGGCGCAATATTCGGGGCGGCCGTTCGATGCGGCTCCCCGCGTGAAAATACAAGAGGAGGACGAGACGATGGGGAAAAGTTTCACGGAATGGATCGGCGAGAGGCGAAGGACGGTGACGTTGCCGTCCGGGGTGGAAGTGGAGGTACGACGTCCGTCGTCGATCAAGATGGCGAGCATGGGACCGCTGCCAGGGATCGAGACGGTGGGGGACGTGAAACGGCAGGCGGAAGTCTCCAGGCGATATGTGGAGGCGTGCCTCATCCGCATGGGAGAAGAGAAGAACCCCATCGGACGAGGACTCGTAGAACCGGACGATTTCTCTTTCGAAGACCTGAACGCAATTATTGACGCAGTGGTGGAACTGATCGGGATCCGGAAGAAGGTGGAGGGGGAGGACGGCGCCCCTTTGGCCGACACGGCCTCTCCGCCGCCGTCGCCCGCCTCCTTGACGGAGTAGCGCAGCGGTACGGTGTGAGGCCGAGCGAGATCGCGGAAGGCGCATATGACGCCTTCCTGTTCGATTTGAGGGTGGCGATCGACGCGGAGGAGCAGCGTGAAAGGGACCGCGACTGGAATGACGGAGGGTAAATCGTGGCGACCCGAAACGAAATAGAACTGCTCATCAAGGCCAGGGACGAAGCCTCCAGGTCCCTGGCCGATATTACCTCCAGAATCCAGGCGCTCGAGTCCTCGGGCCGGCCGGCGGGGGTGGCGCTCGACGCGGTGTCGGATAAGGCGAAAGGCGTCGGGACTTCCGTTACAGAAATGGCAACGGGGATGGCGCTCGGACAGGCGGCGTTCTACGCCATGCAGAAGGCCGCGGACCTGACCTTCGGAACGTTCATCAAGGGCATCAAGAACATCGACGATCTGCGACTCGCCCAGGCGTCAATGGCTTCCGCGGCCGCGACGAACGAGCCTACGAAGGCTTGGAACGAGATCTACACCACTACCGGCCGGATCGTGGAAAAGATCTACGAGCTGGACCGGGCGTTCATCGGAACGGGCGACGAGTTGCTCATGCTCTCCGATTCGATGGTTACGTTCGGAATGGGGATCGATCTCTCCACGAAGAAGCAGCAGGATCAGTTCGTCGCGTTCGGCAACCTCCTCAAAATGATGACGAAGGGGCAGGACTTCCAGCGCCAGGCGTATCAGGAGATCCGGGCGCTCATGGAAGGCGCCGATGTCCAGGGCGCACTGCTGGTGAAAAAGCTCGAGGCGGCCGGCATCAATGTGAAGCAGATGGTGCCGGCATGGCGCGAGCAGGGAGTCCTCCTCGAGAAGATCATGGAGACTCTCCCGGGATACCTCCTCGGAAGCAAAGAGGTGGAGAAAACCCTCCAGGCGCAGAAGACCTCCCTCGAAACAATCACCTTCAAGATCCTTCGTGAGGGACTCGCGCCGGCGTACGAGAATATAACCGCGCTCGTCAAGGGCATCAACGATTCCCTCCTGGATCAGAACGGCCTGACGGAAAAAGGCCGGGCGGTCGTGGAGCTGCTACAGCTTGGGTGGGACGCCGTGGCGACCTCCGTGAAGATCGCGGGAAAGGCGATCGAGGCTGTTGTCGCCCCCCTCGGGTGGATTTACGACCGATGGAAGGAGATCACTGCATCCGGCGGGTCCACAGTGGCGCCGATCGAGGGAGCTTGGGCGGAGGCGGGGACGACGCCGTGGGAGGAGGCGTTCTCCCCAACACCGTGGAAGGTGGCGCCACGGAAGTCCTTCAAGGAGCAGAACGCCGCGGTTCAAGCGCAGGTGAACTGGTCGGAGTCGATGGCCGCGGAGATGGGGTACGGATCCGAAGTAGGCCTCAAGCTCGGGGCGGGGCATGGGATGGACGACACGGCCCTGAAGGCGGCCGAATCCATCGCGAAGAAGATCGAGGCGCTCTACGACAAGATCGCGATCGAGGCCGCGCGGAAACGCGGCGGCGACATGGAGGCGGAACTCGAGAAGGCCCGGATCGACTACATCAACCGGAACCGGGACCTCCTCGAGCTGCAGGAGAAGGGGAAGGTTCCCGCGGACGAGCGGGCGGAGCAGCTCCGCGTCTCCGAGATGGAGTACCAGGTTGAGCGGGAGAAGATCATCACAAAGGCCGAGGAGCGCATTGCGGCCGAAGTCGATAAGATCCGCAAGCACGTTGACGCCGAGGAGGAGAAGGCGCGGCAGAAGCGCCTCCACGACATCGCGAAAAATGCCGAGGCTGAGCTGGAACTACTGATCAAGCAGGAGGAAAAGGCGACCGAGATCCTGGAAAAATACGCTGAGATGCAGCGGTACTACTCCGAGCGGGCTCCGCGGCCGTGGGACAGGCCGGGAGAGAAGGACCGGCAGAAGGCGTTCCACGACTTCGAGATGGAGAAGAACGCGCTCGACGCCCTCCGGAGGAAGGGTGAGGCGGGCCTCGCCGGCGGGATCTCGGCCGAGCAGTATGACCAGGCGATGGAGGCCCTCGTCGAGGTGCACAAGGAGCGCCTCGGGCAGATCGAGGACGCGACCGACGAGGCGACGAACCGGCAGGCGAGGCTGTGGGAGGAGATGTTCTCCGGCATGAACGCCACCTTCTCGGACGTCTTCTTCGACGCCTTCTCCGGGAAGCTGAAAACGATGTCGGACTACTTCGAGACCGCGCTGAACGTGATGCGCCGGGCCTGGGCGAACTTCCTCTCGGACATGATGACGAAGCAGCTTGAGGCGCAGTTCCAGGGCGGCGGCGGGATCAGCGGGTTCCTGTCCAAGTTGTTCGGCGGCGGGGGCGGCGCCACGGGGTGGGCGGGCACGGCCGAGAACTCCGCGATCGCGATGGACGTGGAGCACCTGGGGATGTACGGCCTCAAGGAGGGCGGGATCTTCCCCGGAGGGTTCGTGCCGATCCGCGCCTTCGCGTCCGGGGGGATCGCGGACCGGCCGACCCTCGGGCTCATCGGAGAGGGCGGAGGGCCCGAGGCGGTGATCCCGCTGAAGGGGGGGAAGGTGCCGGTGGACCTACGGGGGCAGAGGGGCGGCGGAGACCTGAACATCAACTTCCAGATCGCGGCGATCGACTCCAGGAGCGTCCGGCAGATGCTGATCGAGGAGCGGGGAACGCTTACGGGGATCATCCGGAATGAAATCGTGAACGCCGGGATGATGCGCGACGCGGTGCGGTCGCGATGATCGGCGTCCGGGTCGGGGTAGGGGACGGGGCGGCCCGGGCCTGGCTCCTGCCGGTCCGCGGATACTCCTCCCTCGAGGTGAGCGTCGGGGGCGTGGAGGTTTACGAGGGACCGGACTTCGAGGTCCTTCCGGCGGCCGGGTACCTCGGGCTCGACATCATCATGTTCGCCGCGGCGCCGGCGGCGGGCAGTTACGTCAGCATCGACTCGTGGGGGGAGACGTCTACCTTCCAGACCGGCGAATCCATCAGCGTCGCTCCGGGGGCGATCGAGTCCGGAGTCGCCGTGGGGGTGCGGGAATGAAGCAGTTCACGCTCGGGACGGCGATCCGCTTCACGGTGCAGTTCAAGGATTCGAGCGGGTCTGCCTACGATCCCTCGTCGACGTGGGGCCTCGTGTGGGATTCCTCCTCCACGGTTGTCGGGTCGATCTCCGCCCTGACGCGGACGACGACCGGGACATACCACGCGGACTGGCAGAGCAGTGTCGGGTCCTGCCAGCTCGGGAGCGTTTCGTTCGAGGCCTCCGGCTTTTCCGGGGTCCTCGTCTACAAGCGGCGCGCGGCCGTCGCGGAACTGGTCTGAGATGGCGGACAAGGAGTACCTCGACATTGCCCCGTCGTATCCCCTTTCGGAGATCGAGAACTGGCGCGTGCTCGTCGCGGAGATGGAGAGTGGCGCGGAGCAGCGGGTGGCCCGGTGGACGTATCCGCGGCGGGAGTGGGACCTGGTCTGGAACGCGGCGAAGCGGTCCACCGAGACGGAGCCGGTCCGAAACCTCCTGAACAAGATCAAGGGCGCCGGGGAAAGTTTCCTGTGGCGCGAGCCGACGATGACTTCCCGTGACCGGATCGAGATCGGCACCGGGAACGGGGCGACCCGGGCCTGGCTCCTGCCGGTGGTGGAGTACTCCTTCCTGACGGTGCGGGTCGGATCGACGGAGATGTACGAAGGCCCGGATTATGAGATCCTCCCGGCCGCCGGCCAGAACGGACTGGACCTCATATTCTTTGCGGCGGCACCGGCGGCGAACCAGGCGATCGAGTGCGACTACACGGACGGGTTCTACATTCCTGTCGTCCGCACGAAGGGGAACTTCCAGGCGAAGCTCATCAAGGGCGGCGGATACGACCGGAGCAACATGAACTTCACGCTCTATGAGACGAGGGGGGAGCGATAGATGCCACTCGACCTGAACGCCGCGATGTCCTTGTTCCTTCCCCTTCGTGGAACCACGCAGGCCACCCTGAAGGAACTGATCAAGGGCACCGGTTCATTGACCTATACCCGAGCCACGACGGCGACGCGCCTGGATCCTGCGACGAACCAGATCGCGGCCGTGGCTTCGGGGGAATTGAGGGAGGACGGGAGAGGGTATTACAACCGGCTGCTCTATTCCGAGGATTTCAGCCAAGCGGCGTGGACCAAGACGAACGTCGCCGTGTCGAACGACAACGTATTGGGACCGAACGGAAAGACCGGCGTCGCACAGACGCTGACGGCGTCCGCGGCGAACGGAACGTGCTTGCAGGCCGTCACGGACACCAGCCGGGCGCGGTACGGATCGATCTATCTAAAGCGGAAAACCGGCTCTGGGAATATCCAGGTCACGCTGGACGGCGGCGCGACGTGGACCACGGTTACGGTGACTGGCGACTGGACGCGCCTCGGAGCGGGGCAGACGCTTGCGAATCCATCCTTCGGCATCCGGATCGTTACGAGCGGCGATGCGGTCTATGTTTTCGGCGGGCACCTTAATGATGGCTCCGCGGCCACTCGCTATGTCAAATCCGGCTCCTCCCCCGCCTATTTCCCGAAGGGCGTGCTGATCGAGGGGCAGAGGACGAACCTGCTGCTCTATTCCCGCGACCTGACAAACGCCGCATGGGCCAAGACCTCGTGCACGGCGGCAAAGGACCAGACGGGGGAGGACGGCGCGGCGAATAGCGCATCATCGCTTCTGGCGACGGCAGACGCCGCGACGTGCCTGCAGGCGCTCACGGTGGCATCCGCGGCTTTCTCCGGGTCGATCTCCATCAAGCGGATCACAGGTACCGGGGCGGTGTCGATCACGCTGGACGGCGGGGCGACGTGGGTTGACGTGACCGCTTCCCTTTCGACAACGGTATGGTATCGGGCGTTGAAGGAAAATCAGACGCTTGCGAATCCTTCCTTCGGGATCAAACTGGCCACTTCCGGGGACAAGGTGGCCGTGGACTACACCGGCGTCGAGCAGGCGACGTTCTGCTCCTCGCGGATCCCCACGACCTCAGCGGCGGTGACGAGGAACATGGACGATCTGTCATTACCGAGTAGCGGAAATATAGATGTCTCACTCGGCAGCGCGTTCTGTCAAATCGCCCCTGTGAGCAATACCTCCCAGTTCAACGGTTTCCAGACTGAAGGCTATTTAATTCTTTATAGAGCATCAGATGCAACTACTGGTGGGATCAACACTGCCGTTGGATATGCTATAGCATCAGGCGCTAACGGGACTGATCTTTCCAAGTTATGTACTGCATGGGCTGCGTCGGGTGTAATGAGGGCCGTTCTCAACGGTGGGGCCGTCGCGTCAGGAGGTAACACAGGGAATCTGGGTACAGGCGCTCTATCTGTTGGAGTTGGACTCGGCTACGTTAAAACCCTTGTCATTTCCAACCGTTCTCCCTCTGATGCAGAAATGCAAGCAATTACCGCCGCCGCATAAAGGAGGAGCCATGTCGAAACTCGTGTACGTGAAAGCCAAGCCGGTCACCGTGGAATCGATCCTCGGTCCACCGCGGGCGGTCGTGGAGGTCGGAGGGAAGCGGCTCGATCAGCCACTTTGCCAGTCCCCGGACGACGGGGCCGGCGTTCCGATTTGGGCCGCCGTCGTGGACGACGAGACGCACGCGGCGATCGCGGCCGAGCCGGATTTCCTCGGGGCGGGCCTCACCGAGGTGAAGGCGAAGAATCCGGACGTCTACGCCCTCATTACCGTACAGGAAGTCGCTGACGCCAAGGCGCCGGGGGGGAAACGAATCGTCGGCATGGGAGAGAAGCCGAAGACCGGGGAGGTGCTCGTCTCCGTCCGGCCCGCGCACACCTTCGGGGGATTCGACCCGATGACGGGAGACCTGAAATGACGGCCGCGGGGAAGAAGATCTCGGCGATCGTCGTCGCGACGTGCATCATCGTCGCCGCGTTCCTGGTTCTGTTCTGCTCCGCGATCAAAAGCCACGGAGCGGATTTGACTCGCCTCGAGGTCGGCCTGGCCTTCGCTCCTCCGCACAACGAGCCGGTCGTAGGAGAGCACGTCGCCCGGTACAAGATCGAGGGAGACGCCGGGATCCGGATCTGGAGGATCGACGTGGACGGCAACGCGAAGGTCTGGTTTCT